>Ga0123519_10000202_pt1 | contig 102468 bp, 89 predicted proteins | sample YelNatPaOPRAMG02_FD_87396 | JGI IMG/M metagenome (GOLD analysis project Ga0123519, IMG submission 87396) | Hot spring microbial communities from Yellowstone National Park - Yellowstone National Park OP-RAMG-02 (version 2) | ecosystem: Environmental > Aquatic > Thermal springs > Hot (42-90C) ... | reverse complement strand
TCGCGGTCATACTGTTGTTGGCCATCGTGGATAACCCTCCTGTGTCTTAGTCAACATTGGAGTTCCACGGTGGCCGTTGCTAACTCAACGGTAATTTACACCACACTCTGATACTCTATCGTGATGACGCCGCATTCGACGCGCTGGTGTCGAGGTACCGAACGCGAGTCTACGCGTTGGCGGTAAGCCGCGTTCGCGGGCGAGAGACGGCTCTGGACCTCGCGCAGGAGGCGTTCGTGCAAGCCTATCTCTCGCTGCGAACGCTGCGCGAGCCGGACAGGTTCGGAGCGTGGCTGGCTGGGATCACGGCGAACGTGTGCAAGATGCATCTGCGGAGGGCGAGCGAGGTGCCGCTTGCGCCGGAAATGATCCAGGACCTGCAGCCGCCGGTCGAGCGCGATCCCAACGCGGCCGCTGTGCGTGAGGCGCTGGATCAACTGCCGAATGGCACTCGCACGGCGGCCGTGCTGTTCTTCGTCGAAGGGATGAAACAAGCGGAGATCGCGGAGTTCCTGGGCATATCGCTCGCGGCAGTGAAGTCCCGCATCAGAGACGCACGCTCAAGCCTCCAGAAGGAGATGATCCACATGGTCAAACGGACTGCAAAGAAAGCCGAGCCGGGAGATGAGTTCGAAAGGAGCCTGAAGCACAGGCTGGAGTTGGCGAGATTCTATCGGGAGTTCAGCGAGCTGATCGATGCGGGAGTGACATTGGTGCATTCCATGTTGACTCTGGAGGAGGGCAACTACTCGAACACCGTTCGGGACAGCATTAGGGCAGTGAGGCTGGCGGTCCAGTCAGGCAGTACGCTTTCCGATGCTCTTGCAGACGCGCCGGTGCTGCGAACGCCGGAGTCCGTGGGGCTCGTGAGAGCAGGAGAGATAGGCGGTTGTTTGGAGCTGTCGATGCGGAGCCTCGTGCGCTGCATCGACGCACGCAGTCTGCAGAAAGACATCGAGCTCTACACGTGGTGCCGCACACTCGGGGAGATTCTAAGCGCTGGGGTCGGCATCGTTCACGCGTTTCAGTGCGCGACGGATATCATAACCAGCCCGGATCTCAAGAAGGCCACTACCGACGTCATCCAAGCCATCTATGAGTGCAGACCGCCGCAGGATGCAGAGTCAATCCCGATCAGTCCGTTGGCCGATGCGCTTCAGCGCCACGCGGCGACGCTCACGCCGGTGGTGGCAATCGCGATGCACAGCAGTATGGAGTCGGGATCGCTGGATAAGGCGCTGCAGTGGCTGGCCGATGATCTTGCGTTGGATGTGGCACGGCGGATCGGTCCGGCTGGCGTGCTGGCCAAGCAGAGGACGCCGGGAGGTGAGTATCTTGACACGCCGACCACACGAGGCTACCTGCACAGCGATCTGCCGATTATGAGATCCGGCGCCGCTGCGCTGCTCGGCCGGATCGGCGCAGAGGAAGCGGGAGTCGAGATCGTGCAGCTTCTTTCCGACGTCGACCCTGAGGTCAGAAAGACGGCGATCCGCGCAATCGTGGACCTGGACTTCCGCGCTGCGTCTGAGGCGCTCGTCGGCTGTCTCGCGGACACTGACGAGTCGGTGAGGTGGTTGGCTACGAGCGCCATTGCCGAACTCAGCCTTCACGATGCGGCGCCGGCAATCGCCGCGATGATCCTGGACACGGACATGCGCGCCAACCATGCAGCCATATTGGCCCTGGAATCGATGGGAGAGATCGACGTGCTGACCGCGCGGGCGATCGAACTGGTCGCAGGCGACGACCATCGCGCGATCACCATAGGGGTCTGCATCCTGGTGGACCATCCGACGCCGACGGCGGGCGATGTGCTTGCGGCCAAGAACACGGAGGATTTCGGGGTCGCGGTCGCGCTGGGCAAGATCGGTCGCCCCGAAGCCGTCCCGGCGCTGAGGAAGCTGCTCACACATAGGCGGTGGACGTGGTGGACCAGGACTGCCGCCGATCTGCTTGCCGAACTCGGCGACATCGAAAGCGCGCCGCTCATGCGCAAGGCGGTCGAGGACGGCGAGATCGACAAGCGATTTCTGGAAGTCGCGGATAGGCTTGAAGGGAAGTAGACCTGCTCACCACTTGTCGTAGTTGTCGGCCGGATCGATGCACACGCCGGTCCTGGCACTGACGGGCAGGGGATTGCGATCTATGTAGTTGGACTCCTTACCGGACTTGGGGCTGACATAGCAGTTGTAGAAGAAAGGCTCATAGGGTCCGGTCGCGCCCGAGGGATTGTTGATGTAGCCTGTCGGGGCAGATGCAGGAAGCGCGATCTTCTCGACGTGGCTGTCCATGAACGACACATTGATCTCGACCCCCTGGGCCAGGCCGTTGGTCCTCCAATCATCTCGGTAATGCCAGCCCGCGTGCTCGAAAAAGGCGATCTGTTGGGACTCGTAGCCGTAGTCGGTGATGGTTCGCCTGTTGAGCGGCGGAGCCCAAGCCTTATCCATCGCGTACTTGAGCCAATAGGACACGAGAGGTTTGGCCGCTGTGCGATCAGTGCAATCGTCCGGGCACCACATGCAGTCCCTGTCTCGCATGCTGTCGTACAGTACTTGGGGCCAAGTGACACTGCGAACGATCTTGCCGTCGCCTGGAAAGTCCTTGCCGGGACAGAGCGTGCAGCCAAACGTCTGATAGTCCTTGGGGTCGCCTGCCTTGCCGTTGACCAGAACGGACGACGGCAGAGTGTTGTCGTAGTCGTCGCAGTACAGCTTGAGCGCCTGCGCGCATTGCTTCATGTTGTTGAGGCAGGTGGACTTGCGCGCGGCCTCCTTTGCGCCTGACAGGATGGGGTACACACCGAACGCCAGCAAAGCCGCGACAGCGGATATGCCGATGCCGGCAATTGCGAAACCGCCACCTGTCAGTCCGCGAGAACTCCTGGAGATCTGCCACAACCCGGCTATCCCCAGCGCCAGCCCCACAATAGCGACCACGCCACCGTAGAACGGACACGTGAAGACCGACAGTATGGCTACGGCGAACGAGGCTACTGCAAGCTTGCAGGTCCTCGGAGTGGCTGCACCCTGTTCGACCTCGGACATGATCATTCCTCCAGATCGCGAGATGGGCCTTACACGCGCCTCTTGGCCAGCATGTCCACGGCCGCGAGGATCGCCATCTTCATGCTGATCGGGTTCGCGATACCCTTCCACGCGATGTCGAACGCGGTTCCGTGATCGACGGAGGTCCGCAGGACCGGCAGGCCGAGCGTGGCCGTGACGGTGCCGTGGAAGTCGCGGGTCTTCGCGGCGATGTGACCCTGATCGTGATAGAGCGAGACCACGCAGTCGAAACGACCCTCCAGCGCCATGTTGAACACAGAGTCCGCGCCGATCGGGTTGCTCACGTCGATGCCCTCGTCCTGGGCACGCTTGGCGGCGGGAAATAGGTGGTCGCGCTCCTCGGTGCCGAACTGCCCGCCGTCGCTGGCGTGCGGGTTGAGCGCGGCGAGGCCTATCTTGGGATTGACGAAGCCGAAGTCGGTCATCGTCGAGTGCACGCGCTTGACGAAGTCATAGACGCGGTCGGCGGTGATGTAGTCTATCGCCTGCCGCAGCGAGTAGTGCCGCGACAGGAAGAAGATGCGCATGTTCTCGGTGATGAACAGCGTCAGCGGGTGATGCGCATCGAGATAGCACGCAAGCATTTCGGTATGGCCTATGTGCTCGACACCCGCCGCACGCAGCGACTCCTTGTTGATAGGCGTAGTGGTGATCGCGTCGATCTCGCCAGCCAGGCCGAGCTCGCAGGCGCGCTTGATGAACGCGTTTGCCGCCGCCCCACCCTCGGCGCTGATCACGCCGGGCACGATATGGTCCATGCCCGGGGTATCGACATGAAAGACCTCGACCTTGCCCTTATCTCCGGTAGCGGCACGGGGCGAGTCAACGGTCACGACCTCACCTGCCGTAACACCCGACGCCTCGGATGCGCGCCGAATAACGCCCTCGTGGCCTATCACAACAGGGATGCATCTCTCGTGTACCCCGCCGTCAGCCAGCGCGCCAAGGACTATCTCCGGTCCGATGCCCGCCGGGTCGCCAAGTGTTATGCCGATTGTAGGTCTAGTTTTGTTCATCAACTGCATGCTCCCTCAGCCATTGTGCTATCTGCTCTGCGTCCATCTGCCCTTGCGCAATGGAAAAGGCGACGGCTATCAGGTCACGGTCGGACGCCGCGAACCTCCGACCATTGAGTCGAAGGAATACCCGCGTAGCTGCAAGGGCAGTGCGCTCATTCCCCTGGAGAAACGGATGGTTGACAGTCAGCCCTTCCCAGAGTCTGGCCGCCGACTCTTCTGCCAACCTTGCTGAGTCTCAACAACCTCGACCATTTCGCCTGGCGAAATATGATGAGCCTTGTTCTCCGAGACGGGGATCACTACTGCGAGGCTATTGCCGAATCTGTGTATCTTCTGGATCATCACAGGCATCCAGTCTCATTATACCGTATATACGGTACAACACAACCCGTCTGCTGGCCGCCACTAAGGCTCAGCCATGTCCTTAACCAGCTTCTCCACGCGCGTCTAGATCTCATCCCTGATCTTGCGGACTTTCTCGATGGGCTGGCCATTTGGAGGGTCAACAACTTGGGATGGTGACCGGACGTTGTCAAGCCCTATTCTCGCGCAATTGACATGCCAATACATGGATAGGTATAATCCCGTCAGTGCCGAGGTGATACTGGAGGCCCCATGAAAGCACTCATCCTTGCCGGGGGCAAGGGCACGCGACTTCGCCCCATTACCCACACCAGCGCGAAACAGCTCGTTCCCGTTGCGAACAAGCCGATACTCTTCTACGCCATCGAAGCCATCCGTGACGCCGGGATAACCGACATCGGCATAATCGTCGGCGACACGGCCGAGGAGATCAAGGGCGCGGCGGGCGGCGGAGAACAGTTCGGTGTCAGCATTACGTACATCCAGCAATCGGCCCCGTTGGGCCTGGCGCACGCCGTAATGACCGCGGAGCAGTTCCTGGGCAAAGACCAGTTCGTGATGTATCTCGGGGACAACCTCATCAAGGACGGCATACGACCGCTCGTCGAGGAGTATTCGGCATCGGGCGCGAACTCGCAGATACTGCTTGCGCACGTGCCAAACGCTCGCGAGTTCGGAGTTGCCGAGCTCGAAGGCGGCCGCGTCGTGAGGCTGATCGAGAAGCCGCAGAACCCGCCGTCGGACCTGGCGTTGGTCGGGGTGTATATGTTCGATCACAACGTGTTCGAGGCCGTGCACGCGATCAAACCGTCGGCGCGCGGGGAACTGGAGATCACCGACGCTATCCAGTATCTGATCGACAAGGGCTACAGGGTCGAGAGCCACATTGTCGGCGGATGGTGGAAGGACACCGGCAAGCTCGAGGACATGCTCGAAGCCAACCGGATCATTCTCGACACTATCGAGACCGAGATCAACGGTGAAGTAGATAGGGAGTCGAAAATCGAGGGGCGTGTCACGATCGGCAAAGGCAGCAGGGTGATATCGAGCGTAATACGCGGGCCGGCCGCGATCGCCGACGAGTGCGTTATAGAGAACGCGTTCGTGGGGCCGTACACGTCGATCGACGATCGCTCGGTATTGCGCCGCAGCGAGGTAGAACACAGCATCATATTGGAAGACTGCCAGGTGCTCGACATCGGCAGTCGATTGGCGGACAGCCTGGTCGGCAAGAACGTCAAGATATCCAAGGACTCCAAGACTCCCAAAGCATACCGGGTGATGCTCGGTGATAACAGCGAGGTCAGTGTGCTCTGATGATAGAGGGAATCACAGTCAAGCAGCTCAAGCGTCACGCGGACGAGCGCGGCTTCCTGATGGAAATGCTGCGCGGTGACGATGAGATATTCGAGAAATACGGCCAGTCTTATGTATCGCTCAACTACCCCGGCGTAGTACGTGCGTGGCACTACCACAAGAAGCAGAACGACTTCTGGGTCTGCGTAAAGGGCATGATCAAGGCCGTGGTCTACGACTGCCGCGAGGACTCGCCGACGTTCGGCGAGGTCAACCAGTTCTTCATGGGCGACAATAACCCGATCCTACTCAAAATCCCCGTCGGCACGATGCACGGCTACAAGACGATCGGAGTGGAGCCCTCGCTGCTGATCAACTTCCCCACCGAGGCGTACGATCCCAAGAACCCCGACGAGTTCCGCGAGGAATGGGATTCCGAAAAGATACCGTATGATTGGGAGATCAAGTTCGCGTAGGAACTGAGGATTGACAATTTGAGAAAACTACTCGTCACCGGCGGGGCCGGGTTTATTGGAAGCAACTTCGTAAGATACTGGTTCGAGAAGCATCCGGAGGATAAAATCACAGTTCTGGATGCGCTCACGTATGCCGGGCATCTGGAGAACTTGGAAGACGTGAAGGGAAACCCCAACTTCGCGTTCGTGCGTGGCGACATTCGCAACGCCGACGACGTGGCAGGACCGGTCGAAGAGGCCGACATCGTCGTGAACTTCGCGGCGGAAAGCCACGTGGATCGCTCGATCTCGGAGCCGGAGGCGGTGCTGACCACGAACGTCATGGGCGTGTTCACGATGGTCGAGGCCGCGAAGAAATACGGCGTGGAGAAGTTCGTCCAGATCTCGACCGATGAGGTCTACGGCGACATCGCCGAGGGTTCGTCTAGGGAAACAGACCCCGTGTCGCCCAACAGTCCCTACTCCGCAGGCAAAGCAGGCGGTGAACTGCTGGCGCGGGCATACTACCGCACCTACGGCGTGCCGGTGATCGTCACGCGCGGCTCGAACACGTACGGTCCGTATCAGCAGCCGGAGAAGCTGGTGCCGCTGTTTGTGAGCAACGCGCTGGAGGGCAAGCAGTTGCCCGTATACGGCGACGGCAAGCAGGTACGAGATTGGCTGCACGTGATGGACCACTGCTCCGGCGTAGAGACAGCGATCGAGAAGGGCCAGCCGGGCGAGATCTACAACATCGGCGGCGGCAACGAGCGAAACAACCTCGAGATCACGAAGATGATTATCGAGGTCACCGGCAACGACGAGAGCCTCATCAAATACGTTCAAGACAGGCCCGGCCACGACCGCCGCTATTCCCTCGACTCAACCAAACTGCTACAATTGGGCTGGAAGCGCACGCATAGCTTCGAGACCGCGATGCCGGAGACCATTCGCTGGTATATGGACAACCAGGAGTGGTGGCGCAAGATCAAAGAAGATGAGCAGCATAAGCGCTTCAGCGAGGAATGGTATGCCAACCGGTAAAAAGAGCAAACCCGCCGCGGGACAGCCAGGCGTGGTTATCAACAACGTGATCTCGCTTCGAGCGACGGCTGACGCGGATTCCGAGCGTGTCACGCAGGCCCTGATCGGCGAACCGCTGGTAGCGGAGGGCGGGCAGAAGGACTGGTATTACGTTCAGACGTGGGACACCTACCGCGGATGGATTCCCAACTACGCCATGAGACTGCTGGACGATGGCTCGCGCACATACGCCTCGACCGGACCGGTGGCAGTAGTTCGAAGCCTGTGGGCCGAGGTCCGCGAGCAGCCAAGCGAGCTGGCGACGATCGTTACGAAGGCCACGGTCGCGGCGGAACTCGAGATCACCGACTCGACAGGCGACTGGGTCGAGCTGCGGCTGCCGGATGGCAAGATGGGGTTCGTGCGCAAGTCCGACGTCAAACTCGTGGACAAGGACAAGGCCGTGGCGATATGGCTGCCTACGCCGGACAAGATCATCGAAACCGCGTGCCGGTTCATCGGCGTGCCGTATCTGTGGGGAGGGACGTCCCCGTTCGGGCTGGACTGCTCGGGGTTCGTGCAGTTGGTGCATCGAATCCACGGCATCACGCTGCTCCGAGACGCAGGCATACAGGCGGGCGACCCGCGATGCCAGCGTGTGGAGCGAGAAGACGTGAAGATGGGTGACCTGGTGTTCTTCGGGAAGCCGCCTCACGTCGAGGACCTCAAGGCCATCACGCACATCGGGATCGCAATGGACAACGACAGATTCATCCATTCGGGCGGCCGGTGCGGGGTCCATATTTCGCGGTTCGACGACCCCGCCTCGCCGTATTTCGGCAGGTATTGGGGCGCGCGGCGGATGAGGTACGAGACTTTGGACGTTGGCGGCGGAGCGCCGGAGGAGTAGTTGCGAGTTACGAATCACTGAATACAAATCGGGAGAGCCCTGGGTGTCAACCCGGGGCTTGACCTTAGATGGGGGGACTATATGGTGAAGATGCTGGTATTGATGTCGGTTGCGGCGATAGTTTTGGCGGCATCATCAGCGAAGGCGCAGGATGCGGCGGGGCGGTTCGTGCAGGATCGTTTCGCGATCGGCTTCTGGGTCGATCCGCCCGCCGAAGAGATAACGGACGCGCGATACAAAGAGATCGCGGACGCGAACTTCACGTTCGTTTTGGGCGCGTTTGGGCCGCAGAGTGTTAAGGACGTCCAAAAGCAGCTCGCGCTGTGCGAGAAGTACGGGCTGAAGGCAATAGTCAAAAGCAACCTCACCAAACCGGAGGACCTACCGGATAGCCCGGCTTGCTGGGGGTATCACATCGTGGACGAGCCCTCGACCGCGTCGTTCGCCGAACTGCGGACCGTAGTCGATACCATCCGCAAGAACCGACCGGGCAAGCTCGCATACATCAACCTGCTGCCGGACTATGCCAACGCCGCGCAACTCGGCGCCCCAACCTATGACGAGTACGTTTCCGGATTCTGTAAGGAGACGGGCTGCGACGTGCTGTGCATGGACTACTATCCCATGCTGACCCCAAACGCGGACGGTCGCGACGGTTACTGCGGCAACCTCAAAGTGATGCGGAAGTACTCGCTCAAGTACAAGATCCCATTCTGGAACTTCTTCAACACGATGCCTTTCGGCCCGCACTACGACCCCACAGAGTCGCACCTCCGGTGGCAGGTATACACGTCACTTGCCTACGGCGCGAAGGGAGTGCTCTACTTCTGCTACTGGACACCGCGGGGAGGCGAATTCCCCAAAGGCGGCGCAATCATCACCGACGCGGGCGAGCGGACACGGCACTACGATCAGGCAAAGCGGATCAACGCGGCGGTCAAGAACCTCGGCCCGACCCTGATGAGACTGACAAGCCTGAAGGTCATCCGCATCAAGGCCGCCGATGATCCGGCCTCCGCGCTCGAGCGTTCCCCGATCAAGAGCATCTCGAAGGGGGGAGACTACCTGGTCGGGGTGTTCAAGCACTACGACGGTCGCCGGGCCGTACTGCTCAACAACTACGACCACAACTACACCTCGTGGCCGACGGTCGAGTTCGACGTGCCGGACGATCAGGTGATCGAGGTGGATCAGTCCAGCGGCAAGGAGAGACCGGTTCGCGATGACTCGCCGGACATGCCCGGCCTGCAGACATCACTGGACGCGGGAGAGGGACGGCTGTTCTTGCTGCCGGCAAAGAGATAGATCGTGGGTATCCTCATTTCCACTCGACGAAGTGGAAGACGCCGGCTATCGGCTCTTGGCCAGCTCCGCAAGCAAGCGCTGAGTGCGGTGCAAGTCGCTAAGGGCTCGGGTATCGCCAGGTAGGTACTTGAGCACGGCCTCGTACTGAACTGCCGCCTCCGCGTAGTGTTCGCGAGCTGCATTGAGATCGCCGGCCCTCAGCGCAGCGGCGCCCGCTCGCGCGAAGCAGTCGCCGGCCATGCCGTTTATCGTCTGGAATCGAGTGTGGCTCTTCTGTATTGCGCGCGCCCACGTTACGTCGGAATCGAACGTCCTGCTGCCCACGACGGTGTATGCGAAGGCGTTGAGCAGATAGCCGCAGATCAGCAGCGTGCAGACGGCGGGCCACGTGCGAAGCGATCGCGGATGCCACTGCATAGCGGTCCACGAACACCAACCGATGAGCAGGGCCGAGCCTACGCTGGCCAGGTACGCGAAACGCTCGGCTGGGAGCGGCCCCAAAGGTGGCAGCAGGTTTGACACCGGCAGCAAGGCGATGAACACCCAGGCCGCGCCGAATGCGACTATGGGCGCGCGCCTCCGAGACCATACGGCCAGGGCCACAAGCCCCAATGGGAGCAGCCACGCAGCGAGTGCCACGAGCGGGTACTTCGTGAGCACGAACGAGTCGTAGATGACTCTCGGCTCCATCGGAACGAACAGCATCCGGAGGTAGGAAGCGTAAGCCAGCCCTATGCTGAGCAAGCGAAACCCCAGCGCGAGGGTCAGGTGCTGTTCGAGCCCGGGACCAAGCACCCAATGCCGCAGCGCAAGGTAAAGGAGCAGCGAGGGAGCAAGCGCCAAGCACCACTTGAGCGCCGCTCGGCGGTCAGCCCCACCGTAGACCCATACGTACGCCGTCATCAGCGCCGGAAGCACTATCGCCTGTTCCTTGGACAGAAGCCCACACAGGAACAGGACCGAACTCAGGATCGCAAGCCCCCAACTGAACCCCTTCGGCCTGCGGCAGTTGACAATGAACGCGATCAGACTGCACAGCGTGAACACGGCGGAGAGCAGATCAGTTCGGCCGGATATCCAGGCGGTCGCTTCTGCATGCGCCGGTAGAACGCCGAAGGCGATTCCTGCGACGCCCGCGACCAGCATGCTGCCGCCCAAGCGTCTTGCCAGGTAGTAGATGAGCGCGGCTGCCAGCACTTCGAGGCCGAGGTTGGTCGCGCGGAATGGCAGCGCATGGGGCCCGGACAGCACGTAGTTGATCTGATAGGAGACCGTCGTCAGTGGTCGATAGTACCAGAGATTGTGTCCGAACACGCCGGGGAGGAACCTCGTCGAGAATGCCCAGGGGATGTAGCGCAGGCTGTGGGCCATTGGACGATCGACAATCAGCGGCCAGTCATCGAGCGTGAAATCGCCTCCCAGAGACGGGATGTAGGCCAGCGTCGAGACGATGATGACCGCGGCCAGCCACAACACGTGCGACCGTCTAGCCGACCCGTCCGCCTTAGCTGCCTGCGATGTCAAACTCGGCACTGCCTCCGTGAGGATATGGTAACATCGGAGTGCTGAGGCGTCAATTGACCTGCCTGGGCTGCGGTTTCAGCTTCAGAGTCTCCGTCGCCACATCGCGGCGCAACTGCGCGAGATCGCTCTCCAAGTTGGAGTAGTGTGCCAGGTCCTTGCAGAACGTCTCCGGCCCCCTCATAGCTGTTGAGCTTGCATCAACTGTAGCACAAGTCGCCCCTCCGGGCCATGCAAAACTGGGCCGGGTGCCTGTTCAGTTCTGCGCAAGTGGCAACAGTCCGCGTCACCCTGAACTTGATTCAGGATCAGCATGACATGATTCCCGCAGAATTGAACACACACCGGGCCGGCTCGAAGCCGGCCCGCGGTTTAACGCGTTATAGTGCTCGGGTTAGCCCTGCGACACCATCGACTTGATGGTCTGGTAGCCGTGGTGAATGATGAGATTGTCCAAGAGAACCAGAGCAGTAAAGTTCTCGGCAACAGGCCAGATACGCCCGACGATCGTCGGGTCGCGCCTGGTTATCGCCGCCAGATCGGTGTTCTCGAGTGTGTACTTATCGACGGTCTTCTGGGGCCTGTCTATGGTCGGTGTCGGCTTGACGGCAAGCCGCACCACTATCGGCTGTCCGGTGGCGAGTCCACCGGTGATCCCTCCGGCGTTGTTCGAGAGGAAACTCATATTGCCGTGTTCGGAGCGCATCTGGTCGTTGCTCTCGTAACCGGTCATATCCTTCACGGCAAAGCCTGCGCCGACTTCGACTCCCTTGACGGCGCCGATTCCAAGCATCCGGCCGAGCTGCGCGTCGAGCTTGTCGAAAACCGGCTCGCCGAGTCCGGGGGGAACTCCCAGAGCAATCACTTCGACGACGCCGCCCGATGAATCGCCGGTTGCCGTAATGCGATTGGCTGCTCTCATCATCTCGCGAGCCGCCTCGATATCGGGGCAGTTGAGGACCTGGTGTACACCATACTTGTCGTGGGTCTCTTCTTCCGTGTAACTGGGTGTCTTGGCCCGGATATCGTCGATCTCGTTCTCGATCTCGGCAAAGACGCGCGCTTTGTCCAGAAACCGCATATCCATGTTCAGGCGGCCCTTGACGTACAGCTCCTGATAGAACGGATCGGTGTCGTGGCGCATCTTCTTATACGCCTCGGTATGGGCGAAAGCTGCCTCGTGGTCAACCTCGGAGCATCTCACACCCGCGAGTTCCTTTATGTAGGAAAACACACGGATTCCGCAAGCAGCAAGTACCTTCTTGGCCACGTAACCGGCAGCCACGATGGTCGAAGTGTAGCGCCCGCTGAATATGCCGGCTCCTATGGCGTCGTCGTCCGGGCCGTATTTCACAAACGAGGCATACGACGCATGCCCCGGCCTGGGAGTGCGGTTGGTATCCTGATACTGCTTGACGTGTACGAAGTGACGATCCAGGTTGGGAATAAGGATGGTGAGCGGTGTGCCATTGGTATGGTTCCTGTTACCCGCTCCCTCGATGGTATCGGCGGCGTTAAGCCCTGTATAGATGATCGGAAGGTCCGGTTCTTTTCGCGGGCTGGAAAGCTCATCTGCTCCCGGCTTTCTCAGCAACAGGTCTCCGTACACCTCCTGCTCTGTCAGCAGCATCCCCGGGGGGACGCCCTGAATAAGTGAAGTGAGACCATCCTGATATGATCCCCCGGAAACCGAGACCTGGAAGAGTCTTCCCAAATGGCAACCAGTCATGTGTAGAGGCTCCAGTCCTAAGTGTAAGTTCTAAGTGTTGAGTTGACGACCGCGACTCATTGCTCACCTGTCATATCGGCGCCGGCCGAGGTCATTAGTTCTACGAAGTTCGGGAATGTAACGTTCAATGCCTCGGCGGTGGAAATCGTCGTCTCACCGTCGAGGGCCAGCCCAGCAACCGCCAGAGCCATGATAACACGATGGTCGGCATGGCCGTGAACAAACGCCGGCGTGAGCCGGCTTCCGCGAATGATAAGTCCGTCGGGCAGTTCCTCGATGTCCGCGCCCATCTTCGACAGCTCCTCGCACATCACCGCGATACGGTCCGTCTCCTTCAGGCGCGCCTGGGGCACATTCACGAGCCGCGTCTCGCCCTCGGCAAAGCAAGCCGTGACAGCCATGGCGGGAAGCGCGTCCGGAGTGTCGCCAAGATCGAATTCGGCACCTTTCAGTACGCCGCCGATGATCCGCACGCCGCCCTCAACAGACTCCACCTTGCATCCCATCTCAGCAAGCATCCCGGCAACGGCCTTGTCACCCTGTGTGTCGTTCGTGTCGAGGCCGAGCAGCGTCACGTCGGCGCCGGTGATAGCAGCCGCGCACATGAAGAACGTCGCGGAACTCCAGTCCGCCGGAATCGGCTTGTCGAACGCCGTGTAGCCCTGACCGCCGCGAATGCGGAATCTGCGGAAGTCATCGTTCTCCAGCACGATCTTCTGCTCTTCCAGCCATCGAAGCGTCATCTCAATGTAGGGCTGCTCAACGAGGCTTTCGACCTCGATGACCGTGTCGCCACTTGCAAGCGGGCAGTTGAGCAGTAGACTGGTGAGGTACTGCGAGGTCTGGCTGCAATCGAGCTTGATCTCCCCACCGCGCACAGGGCCACGAACGATGATCGGCGCCATGCCGTTGCCGCGCGTCGATTCGACCTTCGCGCCCAGCGCGTTCAGGGCGTCGATGAGCGGCCTTGCCGGCCTGCGGCGGATCTGTTCGTCACCGGTCAGGACTGTGATGCCATTGACCAGCGCTGCCGACGCGAGCGCGATATAGAGCGTGGTGCCGGAGTTGCCGACATCGATCACGTTGTCAGGCACGACGGGCCGGCCGCCGACGCCGCGGATCACCCACTCATCTGTCTTGACCGCCTGCGCTCCGAGAAGCCGATACGCATCGAACGCCGACAGCGTGTCAGACGCGACCAGCGGCTCACGGACGTGCGAAGTCCCATCCGCCAGCGACGCAATCGCCACCGCGCGAATCGTGTGGGATTTCGATCCGGGGATCCTCACCGAGCCCGATAGGTTGGATTTGTTGACGACCAGCTTCACGTCCGCATGCCCATACACATTTTCTTAAGGATACTTGACGGACGAGCCGATTGTCAAACTCCTCTGGCCAACTGAGCAGCGTAGTTGAAGGCGAGGAAGTAGTTGCAGAGCTTCTCGGGATCAGTGTGATACTCGTTGTCGCCGTAGAGGAAATCGGCGAGGTTCTCGTAGAGGCGGCACAGCTCGCGCAGCCGTCCGCGGGCGTGGTTGCGTGGATCATCGATCGTAAGCCAGAGCAGTTCGAGAGCGCGGTCTGACGCAGCGGAGGCATGGTCCGCGTGCCCCTTGCCACGCCATCTGATGGCACGGATCACATCGCTGCCGATGTTGGCCATCTGCTCAAGAAAAGTGAGCTTCTGCCAGCCGCCCGACGCGAGTTCTGCGTGGACAAAGTTCATGCCGCCACCAGCACTCCAACGATGGCGATGATCTGCGCGCGCAGGTCGTCGTCCTCCACATACCGGGACCGGTTCCCCATAACCGGTCGAATGTTGATCATCGAGTCAAACTCTATGAAGTCATCGCTTCCGTAGAACTCGGGATAGAGGTTGATGCCCCAGAGATCAGCCTGCCGTGAGCCTGCTTCGAGCAACTCCTGCTCTTGGTCGGCGTTCATTTCGGCATGGACTGCCATCACTCGTCGTTGCACATCGACGACGGCTTTGACCAGCCCACCGAACATACTAGTCGCCATCTCGCCGAGCTCACTCACCGAGATCGGCTCGTCCGTGGTAACCATCCTCATCAGCAACTGACCTCCGCACAGAACTCTTAGCCCAGCAGCAGCAGTAATCCTGCATCGGCAGGAATGACGGCGGGAAATGGGGAATCTGAAATGGAGAATGAGGTTGAGGGAGTTGGCGATGGCGCAGAAGTGTTTGCTCGAGTATGGGCAGAAGATAGTGTTCCTGGGGGATAGCATCACGCAGGCGGAACCCGGATACGTCAGCGGCGTGCAGAGCATCATCGGGGCGCTGATCCCCGATCTGAAGCTGGAGTACGTCAACGCGGGGATCGGGGGGCACAAGGTCACGGACATGCTCGATCGCATCGGCGAGCACGTCATCGCGCTGGATCCGGACTGGGTGACGGTGAGCGTCGGCATCAACGACGTCTGGCACGGCCATGCGGGCGTGCCCATCGACCAGTTTAGGCCAAAATACGATGAGCTTGTGGACAGGCTCAAGAAGCAGACCGTGGCGAAGCTGGCGCTGTTCACGACGACCGTCATAGGCGAGGACCTCGACAATGAGGCAAACGCCAAGCTGGTCGAGTATAACGACCACATCCGATCCGTCGCGGCGAAGGGCAATCACCTGCTTGTGGAAATGAACGAGGTCTTCCACGACGCCATCAAGCGCTGGCACAGCATCGGAACCGACCTGCGCTTCACCACCGACGGCGTCCACATGAGTCCCATAGGGAACTACCTCATGGCGGACACGCTTGCCAAAGCGTGGGGGGTGCTCTAGCCCGAACGCAGTTGCTCGGTTGCTCTGACGAGCTCCGACAGCGCGGCGTTCGCCGGGCAATCGACGCCCGCCTCCTCGCCCAGTCGCACGATTGCCCCGTTGAGGGCCTCGATCTCAGTGCGGCGGCCGGCCTGCAGGTCCTGGGCCATGGAGGCGTAGTGGGCGGCGGTGTCGGGGATGAGCCGGCCGAACAAGAGCTCGATATACTCCTCGGGCTCGCCCCAGAACAGCTCGATCCCATTTGCCCACGCGACCGCGAACATCTCCTGTACGATCCGCCGCATCAGGTTCCGGGTCGATTCCGAATCGAGCAGCCTCCCGTACGGCACATTGAGCAACGCGGAAAGCGGGTTCAGGGAGCAGTTGTAGAGCATCTTCGACCAGATGAACCTCGTGATCTCGTCTGTCGCCTGCGTGGGTATGCCGGCGCCGGAGAGCGCTGCCGCAATCGCTTCTGCGCTCAGAAAAAGGTGACAGACACCTTTTTCGTGCTCAGAAGAAAAGGTGTCTGTCACCTTTTTTGACGAGCTGCCGATCATCACCGGCTCCAGGGACAGGGGGCAGATCGTGCGCGGCCCCCACGGACTACAGCCCCATCATGAACTCAAGCACGCGGTCCGACTGGCCGGGAAGGCCCTCGTGGCCGTGGTCGGGGTAGATGACAACGTCCTTCTTGGTCTTGATCCGGTTGTATGCGGCGAACTGAGTCGATGGCGGGCAGATGGTGTCCATAAGGCCGGTGAACATCAGCACCTCGGCCTTGATTCGCGGCGTCAGGAACTGGTTGTCGATGTAGCCGAGCTTGTGGAAGATCTCGTCCTCGCGCTCGTGGTTGGGATCGAACATCCTGAAGTAAGTGCGCAGCTCCTCGTAAGCCGCCACGCTGAGGTCCATCTCCCAGACGCGCTTGTAGTCGCACAGGAACGGGAACACCGGCGCCGCGAGCTTGATGCGAGGCTCCAGAGACGCGCAGGCGAGAGTCAGTCCCCCACCCTGCGAGCCGCCCGTGCAGCCGACGCGCTTCTCGTCCACCTCGGGCATGTCCATCACGATGCCTGCGAGCTGCGCGCAGTCCAGGTAGATCGAGCGGAAAAGCAGCTTCTCGGGCGGATCGTCGAGCCCGCGGATGATCTGGCCCTTGTAGGTGTTGCCGGTCGTGCCGCCGAGGTCCTGCGAGCGGCCGCCCTGCCCGCGCACATCGATCGCAGCGATCGAAAACCCCGCCGCGACCCATCCCAGGTGCCCGAACCAATCGCCGCTGCTGCCCGAGTAGCCGTGGAACACCACGACAGCCGGATGCGGTCCCTTGTCACCAACCGGGCGCATGTACTTGGCGTGGATCCGTGCGCCGCCGACGCCGGTCCAGAATAGATCGAAGAACTCGATGTTTGCGGCCTTACTCGGCCGGGGCACAAGCTCGATCTTCGGATCAGTGGCCTTCATCTCGGCAATCGATGCATCCCAGAACGCGTCGAAGTCGTCCGGACGCGGATTCCGGCCAACGTAGGTCTGCAGTTGATCAAGCGGCATATCGACTAAAGGCATTCGTGTTCTCCTCTGAATACTGCTGAGATATTGTAGCACGATGTACCGCGAGCATGCACTAGCGGAAACCTGCCCTCTGGATTAACTTCCTTAAGTCGACGATTGACTTTTCTTATGTATCATGGCATACTACTGCATGATATTGACAGGAGGGGCACATGAGCAAGGAGTGGCACGAGCTTACACGGATGACTCAAGGCGCACCGGTAATCGTTGAGCGGGTGAGGCTCGTTGACAGCGACATCGCTGTCGAAGGCTGTTTCGAGCTGCCGGCACTGGCCTGCCTGACAGCGGAGGATCAGGTCTTCGTCGCGGCGTTCATCCGCAGCCACGGGTCGATAAAGGACATGGAGAAGCTCTTCGGAGTCAGCTACCCGACTATCAAGAACCGACTCAATCGCATCAGCGAGCAGCTCGGGTTCGTGGCCGTAACGGAGACGTGCGACCGCGAGAAGGTGCTCGACAGGCTCGACCGGGGTGAGATAACGGTCGATCAGGCGCTGGAGATGCTCAGGCAATGATCCTGCCGACGTGGCTGATGCGCATACGGATAGTCGAGGGCGGCCGAAAGAAGATCGGGCTGTGGCTGCCGCTGTTTCTTGTCTGGCCGGTGGTGATCGCGTTCATGGTCGCGCTCGCGCCGGTCGCGCTGATCGTGTGCATCGTATGGCCCGCGGGCTGGCGATATCTTGCGGCCGGGCCGAGGATCATCAGCGCGGGCTGGGCGATGCGTGGGCTGGAAGTGCGCGTCAAGGACGGCAAGGATCACGTTCACATTAGCTTCAGATAAGGAGAACAACTATGCTCAGGTCGATATTCGGAAAAGGAGGCGACAAGAAGATGAGCGAGCGCCAACAAATACTCGAGATGCTGGCGAGCGGCAAGATATCGGTCGCCGAGGCAGAAAAGCTGCTGAGCGCAATAGGCGAACAGGCAAGCACGCAAACCGCCGCTGAGCGCTCGGCCACACCCGACGATGAGCGCTACGCCGACAGGCTGCACCTTGTTCCCAAGCACAAGCCCCGTTTCCTTCGCGTACTGGTCAGCGAGGGCGGCAGCCAGAAGGTGGATGTCAAGGTACCCCTGCAGCTCATACGGGCGGGTGTCAAGCTGGGATCGGTGATTCCGAAGGACGCGCAGACCAAGATAGATGAGTCACTGCACGAGAAGGGCATCCAGTTCAGTCTGTCGGATATGAAGCCCGAAACCATCGAGGAACTCATCGACAGCCTCTGCGAGTTCTCCGTAAACGTGGATGACGACGGCGAATCGGTGCGCGTGTTCTGCGAGTAGCGCCGCAACGTTGTATAATATCAACTCAAGCCATTTCTTGCAGGACGGACGCTATCGATGAAGGTACACGTTATCAGCCACACGCACTGGGACCGGGAGTGGTACCAAGACTTCCAGGGATTCCGTCAAAGGCTGGTTTTCCAGACCGACGCAATGCTGGATGTGCTGGACAACTACCCCGCGTTCGCGTGCTTCCATCTCGACGGTCAGACCTGCTGCGTGCTGGACTGCCTGGAGATATCGACCGATAACGAATCCCGGCTCCGCGAGCAGCTCAGCGCGGGACGCGTGTCGATAGGACCGTGGTTCGTGATGCCCGACGAGCTGCTGCTCTCCGGCGAGAGCCTGGTCAGGAACCTGATGCTTGGGCACAAGATATGCCGGGACTTCGGCGTGGCGCCGATGCCCATAGGCCACGTGTCCGACATCTTCGGGCACTGCTCGCAGTTGCCGCAGATATTGGCCGGATTCGGCATCGATTCCGTGCTGCTCAACAGGGGCACGACGGCGGAGGACGACGAGACCTCGGAGATGATATGGGTCGGCGCGGACGGGACCGAGTCGATCATCGTCCGCGCGTTCCCTGACACGGGCTACCAGGACTTCCTGACCATGCGCGACGCCGATGACGAGGCGCTGCTGAAGTACGAGGCGAAGAAGCGGGCGCTGTCGGCGACCGGGATCAGCTTCGCGCTCGACGGCAACGATCATCAGCCGGCGCGCCCCGATACCCTGCGCAAGATCGAGCACTTCAATAGCCTGTTCGACAAATCCACTTGGCTGCACTCCTCGATGGTGGACTTCCTCGACGACCTCAAGGCGCACCTGACCGACGAGATCAGGGCGCGGATCAAGCACTACCACGGCGAGCTTCGCCACCCGGCCAAGCAGGGGCTGTATAACGAGTGCTTCAACGGAACCGCGAGCAGCCGTGTCCCGCTCAAGCAAGCCAACGATCGCATCGAATACCTGCTGGCCACAAACGCCGAGCAGATCAACGCGTGGGCAGTGCTGTGCGGCGGCGACGACGGCCGCAAGTTCCTGGACCGGGCCTGGCGTTATCTGCTGCTCAACCATCCGCACGACTCCATCGTCGGCTGCTCTCTCGACCAGATCCACAAGGACATGATCTACCGCTTCGACCAGGCCCGGCTGATTGCCGAGCATGCGATATGGGAGAACGTGCAGGCGATCGATGACGCGCTCGACACGGCGGCGCTTGGGGCGGACGCGTGGATCGTAACGGTGCACAACCAGTCTTCATCCGACCTCGGACCGGTGGCGCACTTCACGTTCGACGTGCTGTCCGATGAGTTTAGGGCAAATCGCGACCGAGGCATGAAGCCGGCGCTATTTGATGAGTCCGGCAACCAGATCAGGTTCGCGGTCGAGAGCGTCGAGCACGACAGATGGCGGCAGCCGTTCGTGCGCAAGGTCAAGGGTGAGACATCGCACTATCTCACGGTCGACGGCGTGTGGCTGGGCCATGAGAGATACCACGCGGCGGCGGCGGTGTCGGTTCCCGCGTTCGGGTTCAGGACGCTGCGGGTGGGTTTTGTGCCGGATGATGACGTCGCGCCACTGCCGGAGGGCGTTGGGGCATCGGTCGTAGCTGAGGATGGCAAGGGGATCGAAAACGGGCTGATCGAGCTGCGGGTCAACGGCGACGCCACCATAGACATTCTGGATAAGCCCACCGGCCGGTGGTATCGCGGATTGCATCGCATTGAGGACCGCGGCGACAAGGGCACGGGCTGGGATCACTTCTTCCCGAAGGACGACCGGACAATCGAATCGACGACACCGGGCGCGGTGTCAGACGTACGAATCGAAGCCGAGGCTCTGGACGGCGTTACTGCGTCGGTGACAATCGGCTACAAGATGACCATACCAGCGGGGCTGACGCCGGACCGCGAAGGTCGGTCCGAGGAGTGCGCGGTCAACACGGTGAGGACCCGATTCAGTCTCGACGCCGGTGCGCGGCGCGTCGACTGCGTAACAGAGATCGATAATGCCGCCGAATGCCACCGAATGCGCGCTATATTCCCGACCGGTCTGGAGTGCGATACGTGGTTCGGTGACAGCGCGTACGATATCGTCGAGCGCCCCATCAAGCTGCGCGACACGACCGGCTGGAAGGAACCGGCCCGCGAGGAGACTCCGGTCAAGAACTTCGCGGCCGCTGTCGGCAATGACGGCTGCGGCCTCGCTCTCATCACGAAGGGACTCTGCGAGGCCTGCGTGCGAGACAACGACACGCGCGATCTCGCGCTGACGCTGTTCCGGTCGTTTTCCGAGTTCCTGTACGGTTACTGGACCGAGGACAGCCAACTGAAGGGCAAGCTTCGGCTGGAATACTCGATCCTGCCGTTCACGCGGACAGACAGCGTACCGCTCGATGTCCTGCGAGAGGCGGAGCGCGTAAAAACGCATGTCTTCGCGTTCAGCGAGAGGGCGACGCCGGGCACGATCGCGCCGACGGGCCGGTTCCTGAAGATCGATGGCGGCGTGTTCGTGTCGGCGGTCAAGACGTCCGAAGACGGCGAGGCAACCATCGTCCGGCTGTTCAACCCCGACGCATCGGCGCACAGGTTCCGGCTCGAGTTCACGCGCGGCATCGAGTCCGCGTGGCTGTGTGATTTTGTGGAGAAGCCGCTCAATGAGATCGAGCACGACGGCAGCGTCATCAAGCAGGAGCTGGGTCCCAAGAAGATCAAAACCCTGCGCATAGTGTCATCCTGAACTTGATTCAGGATCCATCCGCTCGCAGCCTGGGTGCCGGATCAAGCCCGGCATGACGTGAAGAGGTGGAACCACGTCATCCTGAACTTGATTCAGGATCCATCCGCTCGCAACCTGGATGCCGGATCAGGTCCGGCATGACGTGACGCACGCAGGTCCGACGTGACTCGCGCATTTCTGAGCACTCGTCTTGCCAAGCCCGGCCCCCTGTGGTACATTGTCCCTTGAGAAAACTCAGCGGAAGGAAATGACACCACATGGCTTTCAACGGACTTGGCATGCACATGGGGAATCTATCCCTCATCTCATCAGCAAAGACGCGCTCTATCAGCCCCGAGAACTTCACGGGCGAGAAGGGCAAGGCGGGAATGGCGACTGAGGGCACCGGCGCGGGGGCCGCTCGCGACCTCGGGCAGGGTTGGAAGATCTCGCCGTCGATTCGCATAGAGCCGGGCGAATGCCGGGAACTGGCAAACATCGACGGCCCCGGCGCGATCCAGCAGATATGGATGACTCCCACGGGCCACTGGCGGTTCAGCATCATTCGCATCTACTGGGACGACCAGGAGCAGCCGTCGGTCGAATGCCCGGTAGGTGACTTCTTCGCGTGTGGTTGGCAGAAGTATGCGCAGGTCTCATCACTGCCGGTATGCGTCAACCCCGGCAGCGCGTTCAACTGCTACTGGGAGATGCCGTTCCGCAAGAAGTGCCGCATCACCATGACCAACATCGCGGCTGAGACGATGGTCCTCTACTACCAGATCAACTACACCCTCACCGACGTTCCCGCCGAGGCGGCCTACTTCCATGCGCAGTTTCGGCGCACGAATCCCCTGCCCTACAAGGAGGTCTATACGATCCTCGACGGCGTCAAGGGCCAGGGGCAGTTCGTGGGCACCTATATGGCTTGGCAGGTCAACAACACTGGCTGGTGGGGCGAGGGCGAAATCAAGTTCTTCATGGACGGCGACACGGAGTTCCCCACCATCTGCGGCACCGGCACCGAGGACTATTTTTGCGGCTCCTACAACTTCGACCGCGAGGGGCAGTACAGGGAGTTCACGACGCCCTACGCGGGCCTGCCGCAGGTGATCCGGCCGGACGGAACCTATCAGAGCCAGCAGCGCTTCGGCCTCTATCGTTGGCACATCATGGACCCGGTGCGGTTCGAGCAGGATCTCAGAGTCACGATCCAAGCTCTGGGCTGGAGATCGGGCGGGCGCTACCTGCCGAATCAGGACGACATCGCGTCGGTGGCATACTGGTATCAGACGCTGCCAACCGCGCCGTTCCCTTCGCTGCCGGATAAGGACTATCTGGAAGTGATATAGGCCGTTTGCGATTCATCTGGGAGAAATGATGCAGAATCGCTGGCGCCGGGTGGCGCTCGGGTTGCTGATGCTTGCACTGGCCCTTGCGCCAACGACGTCGGCGTTTGGGGAGGGGCCAGTGCTTCCGCTCAAGCTGAAGCCGATACATCTGCATACGGCGTTGGTGGGCCACGGGTGAAGCTGCCGATCCGGCGAGGCTCCGAGATGGCCCACAGCTGCGGCGAGTTTGAGGGGCCGTCTTGTCGTTCTGGAACTGGAGTGACCGAGGAACACGGCGCTGCTTCCTAAGCCGGCACGGCCGGGCTGGACACGACTGCACGGTGTGGTGGGGGCACGAAGAGTGTTCGCGTCTTCGCAATCTACCTGGGGTGAGGAACAGATGAACTGGATCGCACTTGCCACGGCGCTGCTGGCGATCGCAACGGCCGCCACGGCCCAATCGCTCGTCACGGTCAAGCCCGCCGACAACGGCGCTGCGTTGATCAACCCTGATATGGGTTGGGTCGCGTACTTCTACTCAAACGTGCCCGCGAACTATGGATCTCAGTTGGAGCCGTCGGATACGGTGGACGAGTTCCCCGGCCTCTCGACCGTCTTTCTACGGATCCCGTGGTCATTCATCGAGCCGGAAGAGGGCAAGTTCAACTGGGCAATCCTGGACACACCTGCACAACGCTGGATAGCTAAGGGCAAGAAAGTTGCGCTCGACATCACATGCTCGGAGAACTGGACAGCGTACGGCACGCCCGAGTGGGTCAAGAACGCCGGCGCGAAGGGGACGTTCTACGAGTTCGGCAAGGGGCCCGCGCCCCAGTCAGCTCAGGCCTGGTGCTGGGACCCGGACTTCGGCGATAAGGTTTTCCTGCAAAAGTTGGACAACTTTGTATCCAGACTGGCCGAGCGCTACGACGGCAACCCGAACGTCGCCTACATCTCGATCGGCAGCTACGGGCTCTGGGGTGAGGGCCACACATTCATGACCAGCCAGGTCCCCGACGACAAAGCCGACAAGATCGTACGCAAGCACATCGACATGTGGGTCAAGCATTTCAAGCAGACGAGGCTCAACATCGGCGACGACATCGTGGGCCACGACAAGCCAGGCCGCCACTTCCCGCTCACCGACTACGCGCTCTCCAAAGGGGTCAGCCTGCGCGATGACAGCATATTGGTCCAGCCGCCGCCGCGCATGTGGTATCACTCGGAGATGGCGCAGGAGTTTTGGCCGAAGATGCCGGTGGTGCTGGAACACGAGCACTACGGCGGGTCGAAGACCCGCGGCAACCGGGGCGACGGCTCGCTGCTTCTCAAGGCCATAGAGGACTACCATGCCAGCTACATGTCCATCCACTGGTGGCCGCACGTCGAACTCGAGGAGAACCGCGCTCTCATCGACCGCATCAACCGCCGCATGGGCTACAGGTTGCAGCTTCGGGAGATGAGTTGGCCGGAGAAGATCACCATCGGCGAGCCGTTCGTGGTCACATCGAAGTGGGCAAACGCGGGGGTCGCGCCGTGCTACGCCGGCGGATTCGTGACCATCACTCTCAAGGACGATAAGGGCGGGATCGTGTCGGTGCTCGCCGACGACAGCCTCGACATGCGCTCGCTTGAGATCGCCGCGCCGGGCAAGGCGCCCGTCGTCGAGCATTCAGGCGAGTTCCGCGTGGGCCTGATCGCGCCCACGACGAAGCCCGGCACGTATGACGTCTACGTCTCCGTCGGCCGCCGCGACGGCACGCCCGTCATTGCCCTGCCCCTCGGCGGCGACGACGGTCAGAGGCGGTATAAGCTGGGGAAGATCAGCATCGTAGAGAAGGCAGACTGAGCCTCTGCGCAACCTTGCCAGTTGGGGGCACGTGCTACACTGGCTGGAGCCCATTGTGCGTGCCGCGCCGATGCGAGCAAACCTGAGGGTAGCAGGTATGTCTTGCGGCATATCGGATAATAGGAGCCCGATAACGGTCTTGAAAGTGGAATCTGGACGGTATGTCTGACGAATCGGCTAGTCGACTCCCATACCGTGTTGTAGAGCGAGCGGTGCGGTTCTCCTGCGCACAGGCGCTGGTCGGTGCCGTTTCCGGCGCGGCTCTGGGCGGATCGTTCATGATCGCCTATCTGCTGAAGCTGGGAGCGGACAATGTCCAACTCGGCTGGATGGGCACCATCGGCAGTCTCTGCGCGCTCGCACAGATACTGTCTCCGGCGATGATCGAGCGCGGAATCAGCCGCAAGAAGATCACCATCCTGACTGCGTTCGCATCGATTGCCGGCTGGATCACGGTGGTTGCGCTGCCGTACGTGCACTGGCCCCTGGTGCGTGAGAACAGAATCGCTTTCCTGATTTCGCTAGTCGCCGTGAACACGGTCCTCGCATACGTCAACTCCAACGCTCGCGCCAGTTGGGTCGGCGACCTCATCCCGCAGGAACGTCTTGGCGCGTTCTTCGGTAAGCTCTCCATCTACAGCGGCTGGCTTGGTGTCATCCTCATCGTCGTGCAGGGCAGATTCCTCGATAGCGTGAAGTACCGCGGGCTGGCCGGGTTCAGTTGGCTCTTTGTGTTCGGGCTTGTGTTCTCGTGCCTGCACACGCTGTTCTACTTCCCCAGGCTGACGTGCATATCGCGGTGCATCAGCGCGACAGTCTCCCGACGCGCGTTCGCCAGACTCTCGCCAACCGCCAGTTGAGGATGATGATCGCTTATGCCTGTGTCTCGGCACTGGGCTCGATAGCCGGCCCGTTCTTCACGGCTTACGTCATACGAGACCTGAGAGCGCCATACTTAGCTTTCAGCCTACTGAACGCCGGATCCGGCCTTATGGCGTGGCTGTCATCGCCATTCTGGGGCAGGATCGTCGATCGCTATGGCTGCAGGGCGGTGATGGTCTTCTGCGGGCTGTCGGTGGCGCCGCTGTTCTTCGCGTGGCTATTCGTAGACAGCATTCCCCGCTTATATGCTATCGAATTACCTGCGAGCATTCTCTCAGGTTTTGGCGCGGCAGGCCTCAGCATCGCGACCAACACGCTGATCTACAAAGTGACACCGAGTGAGGGACGCTCGATGCAGCTTGCGGTCTACTCGATCATCGTGATGGTCTGCGCGGCGCCTATGCCTGCGATAGGCGGCCATCTGCCGGGTTGGCTTGCAGCTCTGGGAATCCACTCGGATGTGCGGTGCACGTTCTACGTCGTGGGCTTCATCACGATTGCCGCGGCACTTTTGGCTCGCCGGATCAAAGAACCTGGAGGACGGGCCACCTCTGAGCTCGTGAGAGATATTCCGCGCCACATCATCAGCCGTAGTGGGGCGAACGACTGATCCCGGCAGAGCATCGCGCCTTGCCACGCTGCTGGGCCAGCGGCTGCGGTTGCGGAGGCGCCACGCCGACTAATGAGCTTGCCAACCAGCCTGCCGGCGTGTTACATTCTCTTCTGACAGACTCATTGGGAGGATGGTAATGGCTTTCAACGGACTAGGCATGGGCATGGGGACTCTGTCCCTTCTATCGGACGCGAAGTCGCGATCGATCAGCCCGGAGAACTTCGACGGCGCCAAGGGCAAGGGCGGAATGGCGACGGAGGGGCTGGGCGCGGGCGCCGCTCGCGACCTCGGGCAGGGATGGAAGATATCGCCGGCGATATCGATCGCCCCGGGCGAGTGCAGGGAACTCGCGGATATCGACGGGCCTGGCGCGATCCAGCAGATCTGGATGACGCCGGGCGGACACTGGCGTTTCAGCATCCTGCGCATCTACTGGGACAACCAGGAGCAGCCGTCGGTCGAGTGCCCCGTAGGTGACTTCTTCGCGTGCGGATGGCAGAAGTTCGCGCAGGTATCATCGCTGGCGGTCTGCGTCAACCCAGGCAGTGGGCTCAACTGCTACTGGGAGATGCCTTTCCGCAAACGCTGCCGCATCACGATGACCAACATCGCCGAAGAGGAGATGGTCCTGTTCTATCAGATCAACTACACGCTCACCGAAGTCCCCGAGGAGGCTGCATATTTCCACGCGCAGTTCCGGCGTGAGAATCCCCTGCCCTACAAGAAAGACTTCACGATCCTCGACGGCGTCAAGGGCAAGGGGCAGTTCGTGGGCGTCTACATGGCTTGGGGACTCAACAACAACGGCTGGTGGGGCGAGGGCGAGATCAAGTTCTTCATGGACGGCGACACCGACTTCCCAACCATCTGCGGAACCGGCACGGAGGACTACTTCTGCGGATCGTACGGCTTCGACGTAGGAGGAAAGTATCAGGAGTTCACCACGCCCTACGTCGGAATGCCGCAGGTGATCCGGCCGGACGGGACGTATCAGGCCCAGGAGCGGCTCGGCCTCTATCGCTGGCATATTATGGACCCGGTGAGGTTCGAGACCGACCTGCGAGTGACGATGCAAGCGCTGGGCTGGATGTCCGGCGGACGATACCTGCCGCTGCAGGACGACATCGCCTCGTGCGCGTTCTGGTATCAGACGCTCCCGACGGCGCCATTCCCCGCACTGCCGGATAAAGACTACCTCGAGATCATCTAAAGGGTCAGAGACGTCGCGCCGGAGGCAAGGATGCCTCCGGCGCAGGGATCACTTGGGCTTGTGGGTGTGTTCTCCTTGGACAGGTCGCGGTAGACGACGTACGAGCGCGGGCCATCGGACTGCCACAAGAACGAGGAACGTCGCAACGAGACTGCCCAAGCACCTCACACTGGCCGCTCCAGCATATCGGTCTCGACTACCGTGCCTTTACCCGTGTCGATGCGCAGCGTCTTGACCTCGAACGGGTTCAGCTTCAGATCCTTCTCGATCCCGCAGAACGGCAGGGATAGCACGGTCTCGCGCGCGATGCCGGTGGGCTCGAACAGACGAACGATCAGGCCGTCACCATCAGCGGCAGTCTTCGCGGCGCTCATCTGAATGACATCGTCGCTGAGCTTGACGAACTGCGCGGGCGCGGCGCCCATCCCAGATGGGAAGAACGAGAGCGCGTATGGCTTCTCGTTGCAAACCAGAGCCTCACGGTCGATCTTCGCGAGCCTGTCGGCAACCTTGCCGCCATCCAGCCAGAACCTATAGAGCCGTTCGCCCTGATCGATCCTGGGCATGTAGCGATCCTGCGGCAGGGTCCTGCGATCGTTGATCGGGTGGGCGCAGTAACCGGCGGACCGAAGCAGCGTCAGCCGCAGGCCGTCCTCGGAGAAGTCCGAACCGTAGATGCCATCGTTTGTGACCGTAAGCGCGGTGTCTCGCTCGTCCGACGCCACGGCCGTCCACTTCTGCGCCACGGCCTCGTCGCCGTTGCACGGCAACTCCTGCACGCCATACGCGACCTGGCCGAGGTAGCGGTACTTCGCGTCGGGCATGGGCACGCTGAGCTTGAGCATCCGGCTCTTCTCGTTCCAATGGACGCGGGTGCGAATCTCGAGCTGGGTCCCGACCTTGGGCAGCAGGTACTGCTGCACGACCGCAGAGTTGCCGTAACCGAAGACCGCCTCGACGACGGTCCGAACCTGACCGTCTTCGATGACCCGAACGGACGGAATATCGCCGTCTATCGCGCCGGACAGCTTCGTCCCGGCCTCGGAAGACATCAACTCGAACCGACCCTCGATTTCCCGGAAGCCCCGCACGGTCATGCCCCACGGGTCCTCGTTGTCCTTCATCACAAGCGGCTCGAATGCGCGGCCGCCGATGTACTCGACGCCATCGACCTTGTACGAGTCGAGCAAGCCGGTTTTCGTGCTGACGGCGGCCTCCACGCGCTCGCCGGAGAACAGAATCTTGTCCCCGATGGGCTTGAGATCGGGCTTAGGCTTGGCCGGCAGGACCTCGAGTTTGCAGTCGAATCTGTTCATGCACGAGGGCTGCAGGTCGGCTACGAACGCGACGCGTTTGCGCCAGTCCAAAGGCAGGTTGCTGGCCTCCTTTTCATGCTGGCAGGGAATCGCGCGATCGCCGGCGTAGACCGTCGCTGCTGTGAACTGCTCATCCCACTTGATGTCATCGAGCTGGAACTCGCACTCGACAACCGTGCGCACCGGGTATGGGTGCGGGTTGTAGACCAGGAACGGTATCTCGCCCTCTTTGGCCTTGGGCTGGCCTGATGCGAGCGCGAAGAACGCCCGGGCCTTGAGCCGCGATACGATCTCGAGCCCATGATCGAGAACTCGCAGGCTCATATCCTCGACGGACTGAACGGACGAGCCAGGCAGAATGTCGTGAAACTCGCAGAAAGCAAGGTCCTTGCCGGCCTCGCCGAGGTCTTCCTTCGGATACGCCATCAGGCCCTGAAGAGAGGCCGCCGCGGCCATCTTCTCGGTCGCGAACAGCTCGTTTTCGAGCCGGCGGTGCAGCTGCTTGATGCGGACCTGCGATGTGTAGCAGCCCACGGCCCACGGATTCAGATCCTCGGTGTGTCTGGGCAGGCTGCCCCTGATCGTCTCGAGGTCGGCAAAGTACGCTTCCGGCGTCGAATGGACGACGTCCGGATCGGCCGTCTCGGCGATATACTGACGCAGGTCGGCAAGATCCTTGCGCGACGGTCCGCCGCCGTGGTTGCCGACGCCCCAGAGGATGGGGATGAACTGCTTGTCTTTCCAGCCCTCTACGACTTCCTGGGCCTTCTTCACCGCGGAACCAAGTCCGGAGTTGTAGAAGCACGATCTGGTGGCCAGAACCTCGGAACCGTCGAATCCGACCCATACGAACTGGTCCGATTCGAGCGGCCTGTCGTTTTGACCGGGCCTGCAGAACAGATACGAATCATAGCCCGCCTTGGCCAGGATCTGCGGCAGCCCGCGCGTGTGGCCGAAGGGGTCGAAGTTGATCGCGGTCGTGGGCTCGACGCCGAACTTCTCGGCGAAGTAAGTCTTGCCGATCAGTATCTGCCGCACGAACGACTCTCCGCTGGGCATGTTACAGTCGGGCTGGATGTACCACCCGCCCATGATGTGCCACTTTCCAGCTCTGACAAGGCGCTGGATGCGCTTGAACAGCTCAGGCTCGTACTCCTCTACCCACTGGTAGAGGCAGGCCTCGTTATGGTTGAAGATGAACTCGTCGAACTCCTCGCAGAGATCGGCGGCGGTGCGGAAAGTCGATACCGCCGCTGCGACGCCCTCCTCCCATTCCCACTGCCAGACGGGATCGAGGTGCGCGTTGCAGATCAGGTGAGCTTTTCTATCAGACATCAGTTGCTCCAAGTCGTGTGATTACAGCAAACACTTCGACTTCCGCGGCACGAATGCCTGCGGACGTCAGGAACAAACTCACGCTCAAACTTCGGCCTGATTGAGTTTGGCGCCATGCCAGGTTTTCGGAGTGTTGTCCACTGGTGCGTGAGGTTTGGGGTTGGGGGGCTGGTCGGGATCGTTGGTGTGGACGATGACTTCGCCCTCGGTGTTGCCAAGCGAAGTGGCTGGTTTGAGCGTCGCGGTGATGATGTTGTTGTTTCGGATTTGGGCTGTGCATGGACCCAGGCTTCTCACTTCGTATCGGACGCCACGCCCCGCACGGGCCGAGCACGCCCGAAATCCGAAACAACCAAAACGCCGCTACGGGCTGGAACGCCCGGAGGAGCAGTGCTGGGCTACTTCATCCCCCAGCTCTTGAGATTCTTGAGCGAGATCGCGAGGCTCTCGAACGGGTCGCGCTCGCAGGTGTCCTGCTCGACGATGTACCATTCGACTCCGGCGTTCTTGCAGGCGGCGAGGATCGACTTCCAGTTCATGTTGCCCTCGCCGATCTCGGCCATGATCGGCTGGTTGTTGCGCACCGTCATGTCCTTGAGGTGGACCAGCGGAATCCGGCCTTTGAGCTTCTCGATCCAGGCCGCCGCGTCGCCGCCGCCGTGCTGGATCCAGTATGTATCGATCTCGGCCTTGACGTATTTGGGGTCGCTGTCTTCGTAGATCGTATCGAGGCCGGTGCGGCCGTTGAACTTCTCGAGCTCGAAGCTGTGATTGTGGTATCCGAAGTGCAGACCGCCCTCAGCGAGCTTCTTGCCGACTTCGTTAGCTTCCTTCGCGAATGCGGCGTAGCCCTCGGCATTGCGATACTTGTCGGGCAGGCCGCCGATTGCGGGGTATTTGCACTGGATCGTGTAGTGGTCATGAATGACCTGGGTGGGGTTGTCGCGCATCAGATCGTATGAAATATGGGTCGCGCAGCAGACCAGTCCGTTGTCCTGCAGCATCTTGTGCAGGTCTGTGTAAGGGAGCGCGCACGCGCCCGACATCTGCACGGCATCGTAGCCGATCTTCTTGACCTTAGCAAGCGTGTCCGCGAGATCCTTAGGGGTCTTCGTGAACTGCCTAAGCGTGTACATTTGAGCGGCAAGCTGTGTTTCCGCCATCGTTAGCGATCCTCCTGTGATTGGTGCCAAGCATGAATAGACCAACCGAGGTGGCAAGTCCTTCACGAGCAGCGATACGGGCGACTTTCGGCTACCTGCCCTGTTCGACTTTCTTCAGGTCGCCGGGCGCACCGCTCTGAAGATCGGCATTGGAGAACTCACTTGTCGTCGGCAAGATCAGTGTGAACACCGGCACGCTGTCAAGCGCCACCGCTGCCTCATCGAAGCGACAGTCCAGCAAGTGCCCACCCTGTAACCGATCCGACGTGATGAAATGGAAGTGGTAGCCGGGGACATTGACTCCCTTCACGAAATAGGGGCAGTAGAGCCCCACTATCGTCCCTTTGACGTCCCGCATCTCGAATGTCGGCTGGTGCGCCACCACATCGGTGAGCCTGGGGTATGGCTTGTCCTGCTTGGGTACGCTGCGAGTCTTCACATACGCAAACCGGCCCTCGATCCTGATCGCGCAGAACAGATTCTTCGACGGCAACAGCGAGTCGATGCGCTGCACCATGCCTTCCAGGTCGCACTCGGCGCCAAGCGTCGCCGTGCGGGTCGGGCTGAAGAATGTGACCGAGGCAAACGGCGACGTTTCCGAAGTGGCGGCAGGACGGGCCTTGCCGTCCGACGACACCCTGTAGAAACGACCATCCAGCAGCACCATCTCGCCGTCGAGCTTGTCGAACGTGCCTATTCCGAAGTCGCCGTGCTTGCTGAGTTCGGCGAGTGTGCAGTTGCCATCGTATTGCCCAGCCATGAGGGCGTCGATGGTCGATCTCTGGTAGAGGACCCTATTGTCGGCCGCAAAGGCCGGCACTGCTAGTACAAGCAGCAGGGCGAAAACTATGCTGAGCCTGCGCATCTTGCGTTTCTCCTTCGAGTGTGCCAGGCATGTATAGACCAAGCGGAATCGCATGTCCTTCGGCACGCCAGAGGGTAAGTATCATGCGGAGGGACGCAATGGTGACGGTCTGGACCATAGGGCATTCGACCCGGAGCTTCGAGGAGTTGGTGGAAGTGCTGCGCGGCTACGGCATAGAGGCCGTCGTCGATGTGCGAACCGTGCCGCGGTCGCGCAAGAACCCGCAGTTCAACCGTGATGAGCTGGAGACCAAGCTGCCCGAGGCCGGCATAGCGTATGTGCACGCGAAGGAGCTTGGCGGGCTGCGTCATCCGGCCAAGGACTCGCCGAACATGGGCTGGCACAACGACAGCTTCCGTGGATTCGCGGATTATATGCAGACCGAGAGCTTTCGCGACGCGCTGGAGTGGCTGATGTCGCAGGCCCGGACCGCGAAGACCGCGATCATGTGCGCGGAAACGCTGCCCTGGCGGTGCCATCGGTCACTGATCGCGGATGCGCTGCTCGTGCGCGGCTTCGAAGTCGTGGAGATTTTCGACGCGGCGAAGTCCCAACCGCACAAGCTGACGTCGTTTGCGGTCGTGGATGGGCACGTGATCACGTATCCGGCGCAGCAGCAGGATCTGCCCTACTTGGCGTAGTTCTTGTCCAGATACGCTATGATCGCGTCGTCGTCATCGGCGATGACCTGGCCGTCGTCGGTTACCAGCGTCGGTATGCCCGCCTGGCCTGATATCTCCAGCAGTTCCTTGCGGTCCGGCCTTGCGCGCGGAACGTTGACGTTGATATAAGTGATGCCGAGGTCGGTCATTCGCGATCGCACCCTCGCGCAATATGGACACCATTCGGCTTGATAGAGCTTGAGCATCGGCATATCTCCCCAAAACCGTTTCTGGTCTTCTTGTCTTCGCGATTGGCCGTTCTCCGCCTATAGCGGAATCGTGACCGGCAGTGTGCCGCGCGGCTCGATCGCTCCAGAGATCAGTGCGGCGGCCGCCTCCAGTGAGCCCTCGCGATAGCCGTAAGTGCACACGTAAGCGCCCACCTCCGGGAACTTCCGCAGGTCATACGGATCTCGCACGGCCACAACAATCAGCTTCCTGCCCAGTGCGCTAAGCGCCTTTACTACGTCAGCCTGCAGCGCCTGATCTGTCGCCTGCCTCCACGGCTCAATGGGGCATGTCGCAACCACAATCGCACTCGCGCCGGACGCCGCCGACACTGCCTGCTTCAGCACCTCGTCGCGCTCGCCGCTAAGCTCCAACGCTTCGACGTTCGGCAGATGCTCGGACAGGGCCGCAGCCAGCCGCGGGACAGTGAAGTGCATCCCCGTCACGAGGACTCTTTCCTCAGTGCCGAGCGGCACCGCGCCGCTGTCGTCACGCACGAGCGTCACGCCCAGATCTGCAATCTCCCTCTGGATCGCCAGATGCTCGGGCGTGCGCAGCGACTTCGCGAGCGTGCCAGGATCGGCGAACCGACGCTCATCAAGATGATACCCACGTTTCATTGCCATAATTCGCGCGACCGACTCATCGATCCGCGATTCGGGAATCCGACCGTCTTTGACCGCCTTTATGACCGCCTCGCGGCTCTCGCGCATCGTCTCGAGCTTGTGCGGAATCAGCAGGATGTCCACACCCGCCTCTATCGCCAGCACGGAGGCTTCCGGGACGCTCCAGTTGTCGGCGATGCCCTTCATCTCCATCGAATCCGTAACGATCACGCCGTCATAGCCCATCTCGCCGCGCAGCAGCCCGGTGATGATCTTGCGCGACAGCGTCGAAGGCAGATCGGGGTCGAGTGCTGGGAACATGATGTGCGTGGTCATTATGCTCGATACGCCCGCCGCGATTGCCGCTCTGAACGGCTTCAGCTCCATCGCTTCCAACCGCTCGCGCGGATACGGAACCGACGGCAGCGCGAGATGCGAATCGACCGCGGTGTCCCCGTGGCCCGGGAAGTGCTTCGCGCACGCCACCACGCCTGCGTCCTGAAAGCCCCGAATCGCCTGCGCGCCGAACTCCGCCACCACATCAGGCGATTCGCTGCACGATCGCGTACCGATGATCGGGTTGTCGGGATTGTTGTTGACGTCCACGGAGGGCGCGAAGTCGTAGTTCACGCCGAGCGCGATGAGCTCCTCCGCGCACGCGTAGCAGGCCTTGTAGGCGAGATCCGGCCGCCGGGTCGCGCCCAGGGTCATCGCGGACGGCATCACGGTCACGCCGTCCTGGAACCGCGCCACCATCCCGCCTTCCTGATCCACGTTTACCAGCAGAGGCTCGCGCGACAGCGCCTGGAGCTCGTTTATCGTGTTGACGGTGACTGCCAGGTCGTCGTGACGGACGTTGCGGCCCATGAGGATGATGCCGCCGACCTCCATCTCCTGGACGATCTCGCGGTTCTTCGCGCAGACCTCAGTATCATCGGTCGGGTTGTCGCCCTCCCAACCGAGCATAAGCATCGTGCCGATCTTCTGTTCGAGAGTCATATTGGGCTTCCCTATTTGGATGTATCCGCCGGAGGCGTCGTGTCCGGAGCGGTGGCCGTGCCGGTTGTGGCCGCGGCAGGCGCCGTTGAGGCAGCAGGCGCGGCGCATGTCGCGGTCAGATCGCCGGACGTAGCTTTGACCGAGCGCGTCGTCGCGCCCCGGTCCCACGTGATGTTCGCAGTGAACTTGCCGGCGTCGTTGAAGACGCCGCTCTCGGTGTCAGCTTTGCCGCCGGTCACGACCAGCGTCACGGGCTTGCCTACGCACGGGTTGGAGCACTTGTCCACCAGTTCGATGACTGCCGTTGAGAGCGAGGGGTCCTGCTTGTCGGGGGTGATCTTGACGTCAAGCTCGGACGGCGGCCCGGCGATCACCTTCACGTCGCAGGTCACCTGCTGGCCGCCATACGATGCCATGATCGAGCCGTGACGCACCCGGACCGGGGCTATGCAGCCCTGCTGATTGATGAAACCCATGCCGTTGGAGCTCGACCACACGACCTTGACCATCTGATCCTGCGCCAGAGGGCGGGAATCGTCGCCACACACTAGTGAGAGCGAAGTTGGCTGCCCGGCGGGCAAGCCATCGGCGGGGGCGCTGATGGTCAGCTTCGGCACTTCGTCGGCTGCTACCGGGTTGGCGAACACGAGCAAGCCGTTGGCAACCGACCGCTGAATGCCGCCGGAGGGACTATTGATGATCCCTCCGCGGAAGGACATCGTCGTCGAGCCGCCGCCATCGAGGTTGATCGCATCGACTGCCCCGAGCCGCTTCATCAGCGCCGACAGATTCGTCAAGCTGATTCCCCGGCTGAGCCCGGGCTGACGTCCGTCCACCGTCACCAGCATCAACTTGCCGTCCGCGGTGATACCGAGTGCAGTCCGGGGATGTGCGGTCGTGGAGAACGAGGAGGAGCCGATCTTCTCATACTCCAGATCGACGTACTCCTTGCCACCCTTGAGAACCCACGGCCTGCCGCCAACCGCCTGCTGAACCTGCGTCCAATCTACGTTCGCAGCGCTCTTGATATCGAACCTGACCGTGAGCTTATCGCCCGGCTTGAGGTTGGCGCTGAGGAACGATGCCGCCGGCCCGCCGGCTGAGAGCACCATCCCGCCCTTGGGAATCGGGGTATTGACGGCATCCACGCGCACTTCGGTCACGATCAGATTGATGACCTTGCCGCACTCAACGGGAAGGTCATCGCTCGTGCACACGACCTCCGTGCCTTTGAATTTGCTGCGCGTGGCCGAGTCGAAAATGCTTGTGTACGCAATGACCTGGTTGGTATCACGGAAGCGGTTGACCCCGTCAATCTGCCGACTGATCCCGTTGGGCAGTGTCAGACTCGCGCTCCAGGTAGGATTGTCGAATGCAAACGTGCCATCTTTCAGCATCGCCATAACGGCGTGGTGAGCGGACGGTTCGCTGACCAACTCGCCGTCGATGACGCAGACTCCCAGCGGGTCACCCGCGGCGTCGGTCCCAATCGGGAAGAAATCGCAGTTGATTCCGACACAGGCGCCGCGACGACCTACAAGGGATCCGATCGTCTCAGTGCCTTTGAAGACGTCGCCGGTATAGACGACATCCCTGCTTAGCGCCGCCTTGATGGCGACACCCTCGACCTTGGGATCAACGGTGACTGAGTTGACAACGAGCTCGGAGCCCGGCGTGGAGTTGATTTCCTGATAGAGGCTGACGCCATCTGCAAGCTGCTTGGTGATCTGAACCGCGCTTGACGCGCACGCCAGCGAGACCAACGCCGCAACACAGGCGATGGCCCTGAAGCTTCGGTAACGAGCGAACACTAGGTTTCCCCCCTACTGACTCGAATCCTGTTTCACTTCGACGGCAACAGGCAGCACGTCGCCACCTCTGCTCAACGGATAGGTGGACAGCCATTTGCCGTCTACATTGACGTCCCAGACCAGGACGTAGTTGCCTTCCTGCTTAGGCGTCTGCAACGTCGCGGTCACTACCGATGCCCAGCCGGGCTCGGCCTTGGTCTTGATCGGGGTGGCGGCGCCGTCCCACTCCAGCTCTTTCCCGTCCTGCGAGAACCAGTGATAGCCGATCTTGGTCTTCTTGCCATCCCACGTCATGACGCCCGTGTTGCGCAGCACGACCTTCGCCTCGATAGCCTGTCCCGGAGGCACCGTCGCCGGCACATCCGAATCCACAATCCGGGGACCGTAGTCGCTGCTGTAGACATCGATCGCGCGGGCCAGGACAGTCCCGCCCGCATCCGAGAGCCTCTTGGGGTTCTTGATGCCGTTGAGAAGGTCGAACCGGATCTGGTAGCTCCATGCGTCGTCCAGCTTCGAGACCTCGATGGGCTTCTTGCCGGCGAGGGTGAGTTCAGTCTGGAACTCGGCGATCTCGCCCGGCTTGCAGCCCCTGGCCAGCACTGTCCGCATCGAGTTGATCGGCACCTCTTCGGCGGGGGCATCGGGATTGGTTCGAGACACTTTGAACAGGCGGCATTCGAGCTGCACTTCGCCCGCGCGCCAGGGCTGAGTCCCATCGTTTCGCACCCGCACGGTGACGGGATAGGGGGAGTTGACGGCAACCATACGGGGAGCACTGCATGCGAGATATGTTGCATCGAACTCAGCGGGCTGGCCGATCGTGACAGGCAGCATCAGCGGAATGTCGCCGAGCGCGGAGAACCATTTGCCGTCCGACAAGCGGATCAACTCCAGCCTCAGCTCGCAGTTGCCCTCGGGCATCGGCGTGTTGGCGGTGCTGACGGTCGCTATGCCAATGTTGAGCGTGACGGTATCGCCCGGCGCCACGTCGACAGTCAGCGGCCTGCGAACCTTGCTCTCGCCGAAGTAGCGCCCGTTGCGATACCAGCGATAACCGAGAGCATAGCCGTCGGCCGCACGCCAGGTGGCGTTGCCCGCGTTGCGGATCGTGACCTCCGCTTGAGCGATCTGTTTCGGGGATATCACCTTGGGCACGTCGAAGCGCAGGAAACGCGCCGAATAGTCCCTTGCCACAAGGAAGCGCTTGATATGGGCTTTCGTGGAATCGACGCGCCTCGTGCCGAGCGACTGCGTCGCGCAGATGCATTTGCCGGTACCCAGATCGTCCCACGCGTCGCAGTAGATCCACAGCGGATTGGCCGTCAACACGCTCTCCCACTGCGAATCGTAGCTGTCAGTGCAAGTCACGCCGCCAACGGTGATCGTCGGGTTCATCGAGTTGCAGACATCAGTCTTGCCGGCCAGGCAGGAATCGCTCGCCCATACGATCGGACAGCCGAAATCCCTCACGAAGTTGTCGGAACAGAAAGTCAGAACAGTGGGAGCGAGCTTGTCGAGTGAGGAGATGTTAGTAACGAAGACAATCGCCGCGGGCTTGCCGGCATTGGGCTTTGGCGCGGGCGCGTAGGCTCTAAAGTCGGCCGGGATACGGCTGAAGAAGCCCTTGATCGCGTCGTAGAGCGCGCGCTGAGATGACTGGCTGCTCATGTCGCGGGAATCCGCAGGAATGAGCGAGGCATCGAGGAGCATGCCAACCATCGGGTAGGTCTTGCCTTCCTTGCGCAGCTCTTCAAGCGCCGAGACCATGCAGTCCAGCCCCTTGTCGGCGAACCCGGCGCTGACGCTGGCGGCGCCAAGGTAATCCGGCAGCACGACGCTTATCCCCGTGCCCGCCATTGCTGCTAACTCGTCCTTATGCCACTGCACACGCTCGCCGCTGAACCACGGGCCAACGCCCCTCGCGGGCAGCTCAGCGAGGTCCAAGGACCCGTCGGGCTTGGTGATGTGAGCGACGGGCGTCTCCCCGCGCGTGTCCGCCTGATACCAGTAGAGGTACTTCGCCAGCACCATTCGCTGAACGGGATACTTGGCCTCGTAGACGAACCCGGGCGGCATGGGTAGATCGATAGCGAACGAGGTGTTCTTGTGCCACTCGCGGTCGTTGATCACTCCATCGATCAGCGGCGAGCGCACGACGTATTTCGCGGACAGAATCTTCTCGGAACTGGTTGTGGCCACTCCAAAGCTGTGCGCGGCAAAGACCACGTTCACCCACTTCGCGGGATCGGCAATATCCTCATCGCTCTTGACCCTCGGTGAGAGGCTGACGAAGCTGCTTCCCTTATCGTTGTGCCTGCGAACGACGACGTTGAAGCTCATCATATTGCCGACGGCGGGCGCATCCGTTTTCAGCAGAGCCCACGGAACGGCCACTTCCACGTTGTAGCCCATATCGATGTCGTCAGGATTGTTGAGCGTGCCCTGGACGGTCGCGCCGTACTTGAATGTGAAGGCCGGTGTCTGCACCAGCGCACCCGACTCGTTACCTGCCTTGAAACACGATCCCCCAGCCGCGGAGACCGCCATCGAGAAACACGCGGGCGAGATCTTCGTCGAGTGCTTGTTGTCTGTCTCGATGTAGAATTCGACGCAGTCGTCTCCTGTCAAATCGAGGTTGGGCTTATTCCGGGTCGCACTGACGTCGGGGCTGTCGACCTTGAACGCGAGGTAGAAGTAGGCATCGTCCCAGGTAGTGTAGCACGAAACCTGATCCTTGATGGCTTCTTGGGCTATCGCCGCCGAGGCCAGAACCAGCAGCGCGAAGGCGCAGGTAAGGACACGCTTGAAGATCATCCTGAACTCCATTTCAAGCCGCAGGCCAAGCCTACAGCTTCGACACAAAATGAGCAATTCGCTCCACAGCTTGCTCGATCTTGTCTATAGAAGTCGCGTACGAGCACCGGATATGGCCTTCACCGCATTCACCAAACGCATTGCCCGGCACAACCGCAACCTTCTCCTCCATCAAGAGCCGCTCCGAAAACTCGTCGGAGCTAAGCCCGGTCCCACGGATCGAGGGGAACGCATAGAACGCACCGCCCGGCGTCAGGCAATCGAGGCCGGCATCGTTGAGCCCCTTCACAATCACCCTTCTGCGCTGATCGTATTGCTCGATCATCTCCTGGCTGTCATCGTAGCCGTTGCGGATCGCCTCCAGCGCGGCCATCTGCCCCATTATCGGGGCGCACAGCATGGTGTACTGGTGGATCTTCATCATCGCTTCGATAACAGCGGGATCGCCCGCTGCATACCCGATCCGCCAGCCGGTCATCGCGTACGCCTTGGAGAAACCGTTGAGCAGGATCGTGCGTTCGTAGGCTCCGGCCAGCGTCGGCAGGCAAGTGTGGCGACCATCGTATGTGAGGCGATCATATATCTCGTCGGTGATGAGATACAGATCGCGCTCACGGGCTATTGCGACGATCTGCTCCAGAAGCTCTCTCGTGGCAACGGCGCCCGTAGGGTTGGAAGGATAACTGACGAGGATCGCCTTGGTCCTGGGGGTTATCGCCGCGCGAATACTCTCCGGCTCGACACGGAAGGCCGTCTCCTGCGTAGTCGGTATCACAACAGGCACACCGCCGGCGAACCAGACACACGGCTTATACGAGACGTAACACGGCTCCGGGCAGATCACTTCGTCTCCGGGGTTGAGCAGCGCGCGCATCACGAGGTCCATAGCCTCGCTGACGCCCACCGTGACCAGTATCTGGTTCTCAGGATTATACTCCAGCCCTTCGTTCTTGCGCAGATACGCCGAGATCGCGACGCGCAGCTCCTCCAAGCCGTAATTCGAGGTATAACCCGTGCGGCCGCGCTCCAGTGAGTAGATGCAGGCCTCGCGCACGCGCCAGGGCGTCGCGAAGTCCGGCTCCCCAACGCCCAGCGAGATCGCCTCGGGCATCTTCGCTACGACATCAAAAAACCTGCGTATACCTGACGCAGGAGTAGATTGTACTACCTCGGAAATAGGCTTCATAGTATCCAAATTTCAAGTTCTTCAGGCACTACGGCGCGACGGGCAGGCGATAGTCCTCGCTCTGATCCTCGAAGATGTCCCCGTCGTCCTTGTATTTCTTGAGCAGGAAATTGGTCCTGGTAGACAGCACGCCCTCGAGCGGCGCCAGCTTCTCGGCCACGAAGAATGCGACCTCCTGCATGGTCTTGCCTTCGCAAACGACCCTCAGGTCGTAGTCGCCGGACACGAGATACACAGAATGGACCTCGGGATACTTATACAGCCGCTTGGCGATGTCATCGTAACCAACGCCTCGGCTAGGCGTAACGCGCACATCGATGAACGCAAACACTCGTTCCTTGCCGGCCTTCTCCCAGTCGATCACGGTCTTGTAGCGGCGGATGATCCCGCGCTTCTCCATGTCCTCGATCGACTCTCTAACCTCGCCTTCGCTCTTGCCGATCATGACGGCAATCTTGTCAGGCGTCGTGCGGGCGTCGCGGGCAAGAATGTTGAGTATCTGCTTTTCCATATCGTGTCCTGCTGTTGAGATGTTCAAATGATACCGCCCGCGGCGCGAAGCGTCAACCGCTACTTCACCTTCGTCCCCGGCGCGACGTCGGCGTCCGGCTGGAGCAGCACAGCGCCGCCGCCAGGGCCGTCGGCCGCCAGCAGCATGCCGTTGGAGACAACACCGCGGATCTTCGCCGGTTCGAGATTCGTGAGAAGCACGATCTTGCGGCCGATCAGCGAATCAGGCTCGTAGCTGAGCGCGATCCCCGCGACAATCTGCCGCTGCTCGTCTCCAAGATCCACCTGGAGCTTGAGCAACTTGTCGGCGCCCTCGACACGCTCCGCGGCCTTGATTTCGGCGATGCGAATCTTGAGCTTGCTGAAGTAGTCGTAAGATATCCTATCCTCAGCCGGTTCCGGCGTCGGGGCTTCCTGCGGTTGATCGGTCACTTTCACGGCCTCCTCTTTTTTCTTTGAGCCCAGTCTCGGGAATATCGGATCGGGGCCCTGTGTCCTCGTGCCAGGCGCAAACGGCTTGTCGGCAGCGATATCGGCCCACTTCAGCGAAGCGAACTCGTCTGCCACGCCGAGCTGGCGGGCGATCTCGCGCGCCGTCGCCGGCATAAACGGCGAGATCATGATCGCCGCCGCGCGCGCGACCTCAAGCGCGGAATAGAGCACCCCTGCGAGTTCGTCGGTCTTGCCGTTCTTCGCGAGTGTCCAGGGCTCGGTGTCGTTGACGTATTTGTTGCCGGTCGCGATCATCTGCCAGACGGCTTCGAGAGCACGCGTGAACTCCAGCTTGTCACAGGACTCCTGCGCCGCGGTCGATGTGGCCGCGATCACGTCGCGCAACCCGCCCCCGAACTCCTTGGGATCGGGAATCACGCCCTCAAAGTACTTACCGAGCATGCTCAACGTTCGGTTGAGCAGGTTGCCCAGATCGTTCGCAAGATCGGAGTTGAAGCGATTCCTGAAAGACTTGAACGAAAAATCGCCGTCCATCCCGAACGGCACCTCACGTGCGAGGAAATACCGCACGGCATCGAGGCACACGTCACGCGACGCGCCGGATTCGTCCGAGAGGTCGGCCGCGAGCTTGGCAGGCGAGATCGCGTTGCCTTTGGACTTGGATATCTTCTCGCCGTCGATGGTCCAGAAGCCGTGCCCGAACAGCGTCCGCGGCAGCGGCAGATCGAGCGCCATCAGCATTGCCGGCCAGAACGTGCAGTGGAACCGCACGAATATGTCCTTGCCCATGAGCTGTAGATCAGCGGGCCAAATGCGCGCGAAGCGCTCCTCGTCGCTGAGATACCCAGTCGCGCTGATGTAGTTGATGAGAGCGTCGAACCAGACGTAGATGACCTTGCTGTCATCGCCCGGCACAGGGATTCCCCACCCTTTGTTGTCGCGAGTGATGGATACGTCGCGCAGGCCCTGCTTGATAAAGCTCACGACTTCGTTGCGCCGGAACTCCGGCTGCAGGAACTCGGGGTGGCCGTTGATATACTCGATCAGCCGGTCGCCATAGGCCGATAGCCTGAAGTAGTAGTTCGTCTCCTCGACCCACTCGACCTCGCGTCCACACGACGGGCACTTGCCGTCCACGAGCTCGGCGTCCGTAAGGAAGGTCTCGCACGGGACGCAGTACCAGCCCTCATAGCTGCCTTCGAAGATGTCGCCCTGGTCTCGCAGGCGCGCAAAGATCGCCTCGACGACCTTGACGTGGCGATCCTCGGTCGTGCGGATGAAATCGTCATACTGGATCTCGAGGCTGGCCCAGACATTTCTGAAGTCTTCCGCAAGCTGATCGACATATTGCGCGACGGGAACACCCTTCTCGGCCGCTGCAGCAGCGACCTTGGTCGCGTTCTCATCCGTTCCGGTCAGGAAGTAGGTGCTGTCGCCCTTGAGCCTGTGATAGCGCGACACGATGTCGGCCATGATGGTCGTGTAGGCGTTGCCGATATGAGGTACGTCGTTGACGTAGTAGATCGGTGTGGTTACATAGTACGTCTGGTCGCTCATTCCACCCTCATCGTTAGTCGAAAGTCACAAGTCACAAGTCAAAAGAGGCAACCTGCAAACGTGTTACCGCCGGTCGTCCGGCCGCGTTCACATTGACTGGCCCGCGGGGCCTCAGCTTTCGATTTTGGACTCTGGACTTCTAGTGCTTGCACGAGCCGCAATTGCCGGAGGCGCAGTTCGCGCAGCCGCCGCTGCCGTGGTGGTGGTCGTGGGATGAACCACCCGAAGTGTGCGCGGCGAATGTGGACATCATGCGTTGGACTTTGCCCGACCCGCACTTGGGGCACTTCGCCTCGTCGAGTCTGCTGAACCCAATCAGCAGCTCGAAGCGCTCCTTGCAGGGCCGACATTCAAACTCATAGATCGGCATCAGTTAGACTCCCCGCTGCTCTGCGCGCCACCGTTCGACGGCCCGTTGGGCTTCTTGCCACGATAGCGACCATTCCGGCCACCCCGACCGCTGCGCCGGTTCCGGTTCGGCTTCGCCTCGCCGCTGCCCGGCTTGGGCGCATCATTTCGCGGCTGTGCCTCGTTCTGGCGCTCAGCCTTGGACCTGGCAATTGCAGTGATGCTTCCGTCCGGCTCCGCCGCGACGACTTCGGGATCCGCATCGTCCTCGACCTCATCGGGCTCGTCGTGCGCGGATGCGGACGCGTCAACGTCGGCTCGCAGCGGCTCGCAGTGCTGTTCGGACATAGTGCAGGCGATCCCGTGTCTGCGGCACAAACCCTGCAAGCTGAGCTTGCTGGCGGGCATGTGCAGCTGCACCTCGTCCTCGGTCTGCAGGGTGATCACTCCGCTCACGAAGTTCACGTCGACCACCTTCGCCCGCCCCTGCTCGAGTTGGAGAATCGCCCCGATCGACGGGAAGCACTTCTGCGAAGTCTTGTAGAACTCGTGCTCGTAGCGCAGGCAGCACATCAGCTTGCCGCAGACCCCGGAGAACTTGGCGGGATTGAGAAAGAGGCTCTGGTCCTTGGCCATCTTCATCGATATCGGGTCGAATGCGCTCAGGAATGTCGCGCAGCACAGAGACCGCCCGCAGGTCCCGTAGCCTCCGATCAGTTTGGCTTCGTCGCGCACGCCGATCTGATGGAGCTGCACTTTCGTCTTCAGCGCGCCGGCGACGTCCTTGACCAGTTCGCGGAAGTCGATCCGGCCGTCAGCGGAGAAAGAGAAAGTGACCTGGGAGCCGTCGAAGGCGAACTCTGCCTCGAGCAGCTTCATTGGGAGATTGTGCTCAGCGATCTTGCGCTCGCAGACCTCATAGGCGTGCGACTCGCGCTCTCTGTTCGCGGCTTCGCGTTCGAGGTCATCGCCGTTGGCAAGCCGAACGACTCGCTTGAGCGGCGCGACGAGTTCCTCGTCGGGCAAGTCCCTGGGTTCGAGCACGACTTCCCCGAACTCGACGCCTCGTGCGGTCTCGGCGATCACGAAATCGCCCTCGTGAAGCTCGATCTCGCCGGGGTCGAAGTAGTAGACCTTACCTACTCTTCTGAAAGAAACGCCAACAACGAGTGGCATATATAAGTCCTTTGACTGTGTCGCTGGTTCCGCGGGAAGCCGCTCTTGGACGCGGTCGCGTCCATAGCGCCTCTCCGCGCACTCAGATTGTACCACACGGGCAAATTCTCGGCAAATTTGGTGAAGAGTGGGTGGAACAAACCCATTTGTTGCGTCGTATATAAAGTAGCAAACCTTCCCACCCTCTTTTCTCCTCCCCAGTCCGAAAGGGCTGGGGAGCTCTCTTTGTACGGGCCTCAGACAGGCAGATTCCGCGAGCAATGCATCAGTCTCAAAGTCCGAACAGGGAATGACTCAGGAATTTCTGTGCGTTCTGGAACAAAGCTCGATCAGGAATCGTATACTAAGTAGCAAACCTTCCCACCCTCTTTTCTCCTCCCCAGTCCGAAAGGACTGGGGACTCTCTTTGTACGGGGTTCGGGCCGGCATATCAAAAAGCGGCCGCGAATCCATCGATCCCCGGCCGCTGCAGCCCTTTTGCTTCGATACGCATCTAGTATTCGCCAAACTCGTGCCACGCCTCAAGCATGGCGCGAACGTTGTCTAGTGGAACATCCGGCGCGATCTCTCCGTGGCCGATCAGCCCGCCGCCGTAGCTGCCCAGAGCATCGATTACGGCCTTCACATGGTCACGAATCTCCTGCCTCGTTCCACGTGGAAGAATATGCTGACGATCGAGGTCGCTTCGGAACGCGACATTCCCGCCGAACTCCTTCGCGACCTTGTCTAGCCCCATGCACTCGTGCTGGACATTCAGCACGTCTACGCCGATCTCGATGAAATCGTGGAGTATCTCCCACGTGAAGCCATCGGTGTGGAAGTGTATATGCTTGCCCCTGGACTTGGCCGGCTCGAACATCTTCGCGTAGGCCGGCTTGTAGAAGTCCCGCCAGGAATCCGGACTGATGATCAGCGATATCTGCGTTCCCCAGTCATCGGAGAAAGAAGCAGCATCGTTGTCTCCCTCCATCGAGCGCTTCGCATATTCGACCGACCACTCCACGAGCGCATCCCTAAGCACGTAAGCTTCTTTGTTGCGCAGGGCGATATCGAGCATGAGGTTCTCGTAGCCGCGCAGGAACTGCATCCGCTCGAAGATGTTGAAGCCGAAACCGAACGCGTAGTTCTGGCGGGAGGTCTCGCCGCCCGTGTAGTCACCCCTGAGCTGTTCGGCCGACGGAATCTCCGGCAGCTTGTAGCCGGACCAGTTGCTCCAGTCGGCCAGAGGATAGCCGACGCCAATGCCGTGCATACCCTCCAGTTCGTTATCCCACTCGCAGCCCCATTCATCCGTGTGCCTGCCGAGGCGATATGCAGCCGGCAGTGACTCACGCGCCGGGATCTGTCTGCTGGCGGGGCCGAAATCGTCCGGAAATTCCTCAAGCAGATCGACCAGCGCCTGGCCGTGCGTGTAGAAAGCCGCGGGCAGGACTGCGTGCATTATGGGAACCCTGTCCGGGCTGCGAAACTCGACAGCTCTTGTGACTCTCTCTCGACTCGTCATTTGCTGCAAAAACTCCATACTAGCAGCATGCGGATAAAGTCGCTTTCGGTTGTAGGAGCCGTCTCCAGACGGCGATCTGCGAGCGTGACGCCGGTGGATTCGGGGTCTGGAGACCCCTGCTACACCACTTCATCCGGCGGCTGCTAGTACTGCCCCCCGATAGGCGAGGAAGACTCATTCGCTCGTCGGATCGAACTTACGAAAGATGGCGCCCGATATGGCGATACCCCCCGCGCCAAGCAGCACGTTCACAAGGCACAGCGGAACCATCGCGAGGTAAGGGTAATTGATGGCGTTCCAGAGGCCGAAGAGCACCACGCCCAGCACCGCCGTCGGCACTATCGGAATGGCGATCAGCATAAAGCCGATGAAGTTGCAGAAGAAGTTCTGAGCCGAGTCCCGCATGTCCGGATACATCAGCGCGGGCATCACCGTCATCGATATGCACGCAAATCCCAAAAACGGAGCCCCGATCGCGCAGACGCCCAGGATCCAGTCTCGCGAGAGCGGCACGAGCAGCCACATCCATCCAGCGAAAACCAGAATCCCCGCCGCGAGGTAGGCCGCGCCGCTGATCGTCAGCACAGCCACGATCTTCCACGGCGCTATCGGCATTCCCTTGAGTATGTTGGCGTGCTTGAGTTCCGCACGCACCTGAGGCTGGACTGTGATCGAGAGTACGAACGACAGGTACACCAGCATGACCGGCAGGTATCGCAGGACATCGCCTAGTGGGACGAAGTGCTGGAGAAGGTAGCAAACGAGCCCGGGCAGAACGACCATCGTGATCATCTGTCCCACGGACATCCGGTAGCGAGTAAGAATGCCCTTCCAGAACAGGGAAATCGCCCCACGCCCAAACGGCGGAAGTACCAGCCACCCCGCGCTCTTCTTCCCCTTCTCGCTCATCATCTGCACGCGCAGCGCCGTGGCGTCGCCTGCTTTCATTGCCTGGCGCATCTTCGTCATCCTGGAGCTGATGCCGAGGGAGGGCTCGTAGATGTTCTCCTTGCGAGACATCAGTAGGAGGAAGCTGCCCACGGCCAGCACCCAGAGCAGCGCCAGATGCCCGAGATCCGTATAACTCGGCGGCTCGATGGGGGCCAATGCCACTCCCGCGCACCAGTTGGCGGGTGCGAAGATCGTCTTGATAAACGGAGAATCCGCGGCATAGAGCAGGCTCAGGTAGCAGTCACCGCCCGTATTGGCGTACTGAAAAGCACCCAGTAAAATGGCCGACGCAACCGCAAAACCGAGAACGATCTTGATGATCGTCCCGATCTGCTTGAGCTTCTCATAGCCGAAAGTGAAGATGATGTTCGCGGTATGAGCCAGGTTCACGACAAACAGCAGGTACGCTGTCAGCGCCGCGATACTGATCAATCCGGACGGAAACAAGCTCAAGTTCATTGCAGCGGCGGCGGGGATTCCCGCCAGCACGACGAAGAATGCTATCCAGAACAGATACTTGAGGTAGTCCTTGAGCAGCTTGATGAGCAACACCGATCTGCGGGGGATCGGCGTGGGGAACAGGAAATCTATGTGCGCGATCGAGAATACCATCGAGCCATTCGAGAACGCCTGAAACACGATCGCCAGGCTCCCAAAACACAGCAGCAGAAAGGCGATGGCACGAATCATGGGTGCTTGCACCGGGGCATTGATGGCCGATATCAGCCCGTGGTGCACGGGGCGAGCCGCACCCGACACGAGCATAATGGTATTGAGAAGACACGAGAAGAAGCACGCCGCGATTATCAGTGCCGGTATCAGCCGGCGCGGACTGCGGGCAGTGTTCTTGACGGAGTTGGCGAACTGCCTCAGCTCAAGATACAGTAGTGGCTTCAACCGCGCCGCTCTCCTCCGTCAAGGTAAGGAACACGTCCTCTAGGGAAGCGTCCTCGCCGATCTTGGCACGCTCGTGCAGTTCCGCGAGGCTGCCTTCCGCGACGATATGGCCGTGCTGGAGTATGATGATCCTGTCGCACAGATGCTCGGCGGTATCGAGCATGTGCGTGCTGATGAGGATCGAGTTCCCACGCGCCTTTGCGTCCGCGATCATGTCCTTGAGCTCGCGAGTGCCCTTGGGATCGATCCCGATCAGCGGCTCGTCGAGCAATATAACGGTGGCCTCGTGAACGAACGCACAGGCGATCGCGAGTTTCTGCTTCATGCCCTTGGACAGGCTAAGGACAAGATCATTGCGCTTTTCGTAGAGATCGAATCGGCGAAGAAGGTCATCGGCACGCTGGTCAAACCGCTCCATGGTCTGATAGGCCATCGCGATGAAGCGCATGTGTTCCCAGACGGTGAGCATCTCGTAGGGCGTGGGCACCTCCGGCACGAACGCGATCCGCCTCTTCACCTGCTCCTCGCTCTTCGCCAGATCGAGCCCATCGACCTCGACTCGGCCCTCCGTCATCTGGACGATTCCCGTAATGCAGCGCAGAATCGTGGTCTTGCCGGCGCCGTTTGGGCCAAGCAGCCCGACGATCTCGCCGTCGCCGACCTCGAAGGTCAGCCCGTCCACGGCAAGCGTTTTCTTGTAGTACTTTACCAGCCGATCTACCTTGAGCAACAAATCCCTCCGCGTGTAAGCCTCATCATATACTTTACGACGCGTGACGGCATAATGTTTCGCCGCCGGCTAACCCGAAAGCGCACAATCCGGGGGCCTCAACAGCATCATTCACGATCCTCATGAATAACGCGCCCTAACCCTCGGCTTGCCATCCGGCGAAATCCCTGGCGTGGTAGGTTATGATCATGTCCGCGCCCGCGCGTTTGATCGACAGGATTATCTCGCTTACGACGCGCCGCTCGTCGATGAATCCCTGCTCCGCCGCAGCTTTTACCATCGAGTACTCCCCGGACACGTTGTAGGCCGCGATGGGCAGATCGAACGCGGCGCGAGCGTCGGCGATGATGTCGAGGTAAGACAGCGCGGGCTTAACCATCACTATGTCCGCGCCTTCATCGATGTCAAACGCAATCTCCTTCATCGCCTCGCGCCGGTTCGGCGGATCCATCTGATAGGTCGAGCGGTCGCCAAACTGCGGCGCGCAGCCGGCGGCATCCCTGAACGGCCCGTAAAACGCCGACGCGAACTTGGCGGAGTAGGCCATAATCGGCGTCTCGGTGTAGCCGTGTTCGTCCAGAGTGTCGCGAATCGCGAGCACGCGGCCGTCCATCATATCCGAGGGCGCAACGATGTCCGCTCCCGCCTGAGCGTGAGAAAGCGCGGTGCGGGAGATCAGTTCGAGCGTATCGTCGTTGGCCACATCTCCGTCGCGTATCACGCCGCAGTGGCCGTGAGAAGTGTACTCGCAGAGACAGACATCGGTGATGACTACGAGATCGGGGATCGCCTTCTTGAGCGCTCTGACCGCCCTTTGCACGTTCCCTTCCGGCGCGTATGCCTCGGAACCGACGTCATCCTTGCTCGCGGGCAGCCCGAACAGCAGCACCGCGGGAATTCCGAGGTCGCTGATCTCCCTTGCCTCTTTCACGAGCGCGTCAACCGAATAGTGAAACACCCCCGGCATCGACGGGATCTGCAGCTTAACGTCCAACCCGTGCGTCACAAACAACGGGCAGATCAGATCGTCCACCGACACGCTCACTTCGCGCACCATCCGCCTCAGGGTCTCGGAGCGACGAAGCCTTCTCATACGGTTCACGGGATACGCCATTCATGTCCTCTCATGCGGCGCGCAAAAAGTGAAATGCATATCAGGAGGTCCGCGCCGGTTCGTAGAAGTATCATTCTGGATGGCCTAACGGCCAGCACCATTATAACACGTCAATGCAGGCGGAGCGTAACCGGGGAAGACTTGCCGATACGCACGCATCTGCAAGAGAGGTTGGCTGACAATGAGAACTCGCGCCATTGTCGTGGCATGTGCGATTCTTCTCGTCTTTGGCTCAGCGTGGGCAGCGGATAATACGCTTACGGACGCGCAGAAGGCTGACGGGTGGAAGCTGCTGTTCGACGGCAAGTCGTTCACGGGCTGGCACGCGGCCACGTCCATCAAGAACTGGGCTATACAGGACGGCACGATCGCCGCGGTCCCCGATAAGGGGGACTATCTCATTACCGACGAGCAATACGGCAACTTCGTTCTCTCCGTCGATTTCAAAGAGGATACCTCAACAAACAGCGGCGTTTTCCTGAGGCGACCACTGAAATCAAGCAATGGCTGCCGCGGAATCGAGTGCCAGATCTACTACAAGAAGAACGGCCCTGAGACTGGAAAACACGCCTGCGGGGGAATCTACGACGCTGTTGCTCCGTCTAAGGACATGTGTAAAGGCCCGGGCGTCTGGCAGAACATGACGATCACGTGCTGCGACAACATCATCAAGGTAGCGCTCAACGGCGAACAGGTGTCCACGATGAACCTCGACGAGTGGACGGTCGCCGGAAAGGCCCCGGATGGCTCGAAGAATAAGTTCACGGTGGCCTACAAAGACATGCCCAGAATCGGGCAGATAGCTCTCCAGAATCACAACACCAAGGTGTGGTTCAAGAATATCAAGATCAAGCCACTGGACAAGTGCGCAAAGTAAGGGAGCGAGAATGCTCCACATTCTCGAAGGAGGCAATATTGAAGACAATAAGGCTCATCATTATCTGTGCTCTGCTCGCAATGGCGGCGCTGACGGTGCTCGCCGCAACGTGCTGCGCGGCCGAACCCGCTGCGGCTGCAGCGGTCGCGGCAGCGGACAACACGCTCACCCCTCAGGAGAAGGCCACGGGCTGGAAACTGCTTTGGGACGGCAAGACTTGGGACGGCTGGGACTGCACGGACAAGACCCCGGGCGGATGGGTCATCGACCAGAACGCGATGTTCTACACCGTCAAGGGCCACGGCTACGAATACACCAAGCAGACATTCGGCAACTTCGAGTTCAAATGCGACTTCATGGTCGACAAGGGCACCAACAGCGGCATCTTCTTCCGCTGGGCTGATATCGCCGATCCGGTTCAGACCGGCTTCGAGATGCAGGTGCTGGACTCCGCCGACAAGAAGGTGTGCGACAAGCACGACTGCGGCGCCCTTTACGACGCGCTCGCGCCGACCGTCAACGCGATGAAGCCGGCGCTGGAGTGGAACACGGTGGACATCAAGTGCGTCGGCAGCATGATCGTCATCACTCTCAACGACAAGCGAGTCGTGATGGCGAACCTCGACAACTGGACCGAGGCACACAAGAACCCCGATGGCACGGACAACAAGTATGACAAGGCCCTCAAGGACTGGGCGCGCGCCGGCCACATCGGCTTCCAGGCGCACGGCGGGAAGGTCTGGTATAAGAACGTGAAGGTGCGCGAGCTCGCCCCCAGAGACGAGTTGGGGCATACGCCGGTCCGCTAACTCGCACTATTCACGAGGATCGTGAATAGTGCTCTTGGGACCCGAATTGTACGTAATTCTGGCTGACGTGCCACGCGGTGGGGCCGGCGCATCGGTTGTGCCGGCCCCGGCGCTTCCCCGCAAGCCTATCGCCGATACACCTCGCCGTCGTTTCGCTTACCGACATCGTGGACGTAGACGACACCCTCTGCGATGCGATAGACTATCCTGAACTCGCCGATGTCGGTCCGACGATAACCATTCGTCTGGCCCTTGAGATCGATAGAGTCAACCGGCAGAGCATCGAAGCACAGGTCTAGGATCTTCTTGGATATCTGCGCCGCCTGCTTGGGCGCCAGAGTGTCGATGAACTTCCGAGCACCTTTACTGATCACGAGCGGCGGCATCAATCTTCCTCCTCAGATACTCGACGCTCTCTTCTGGACTCATGAACCCGCTCTTGGCCGCCTGCTCGCCCCTTGCAAGCCAGTAGGCGTCCTCGGCCATCTGCATCTCTTCGTATCTCTCACGGGAAACCACTACCGCGATCTCGCGCTCGTGCCGGGTGATGGCGACGTCTTCTTTCTGAGCCCGGTCCAGCAGACGACCGAACCGTGTCTGGGCATCTTTGGCAGTGATAGAATTCATGATCGAAATGCCTCCGCTGTCAGTCCTATGTGTATTATACCTACTTTCTGGGCTTTCTGTCTAAGAAAGAATCATTCAGCGGCCAACACCACATCATCAAACCACGCTGTGCCTTTGGAGTCCTTCGCCATTACGCACTGGAACACGGCGCTCTCCGCTCCGATCGGCCGCTGAAGCGTTGCGCTGACCTCCTGCCAGTCGGCTGTCCGAGCAGAGGGCCGGAGGTCGTCAATCCCAACCATCTTGCCGTGAGAATCCAGCCACTGCACGCGGAAACAGGCATCGGGGGAAGCGCTCTCCCTGATCCAGCCGCTCGCGAGGAAACGGCTCCCGCTGCCGAGCTTCACGGGATCGCTCGACCAAACGCGCTCCTCGGCTCCGCCGACGATCTTGAGCGCTCGCATCTCCGAGTAGGCATCTTTGAGACCGCAGCCGATGTCGTACAGACCCTCGACCTTGACGTTCCCCCACCCCGGCTTCGTCCATTCGAGGCCGTCGGATTGTGAGGCAGTCCAACCATCGCACTTGTCGTCGCGGTTGGAGTCGAACTCGACGCTGGGGTTCGGCAGCAGGTTCACCATCGCCCTCGTAACGTGGTCCGAAAGCTGAGCTGGCTTATCCTTACCCTTGGGCTCGAATCCCCCGGGTGCGAGGACGATGCAGTCGATGAGCTTGGCGTAGGGCCGGTCGTTGGCCATCGTGAGCACGGTCCCGTACGGCCTCGGCTCGGTGACCTTGAACGTGATCGTGTGCTTGCCCGGTGACAGATTAACCGCGCCGTAGTGATACCAGGCGAATATCTGGCGTTCGTCCTCGACGGCGTTGTAGAGCGCCACGACCTCCGTATCGACCGGCACGAATGTGTTTGGGGCGCTGACCCACGGGCCGTTGTCCACGCGATACGAGCAGGGCGAGCTGAACGAAAGGTAGTTCTCGCGCAGCCAGAGCTGATACGTGCCGGACTTGGGCGCGTCGAAGCCGTAGGCTGCATACCAGCCGGTGTCCGAAGGCGGCCTGACTGCCGTCTCAAGACCGAGAAACGCGTTGCCGGATAGAGCGGGCAGTCCGCCCAGTGCAGAGTAGTTGAAGTTGTGCGCAGCCGGCTTCTCGCCCTCGATCCAGATGTACTCGGGCAGTGGATCTGGCCCAACTCGGTGCACACTGCTCCAGTCGAGCCCTCGCGCGATGAGCGTCTCGGTCGTGTTGAGCGTATCGATCAAGAGGCCATCGGAGCCCCAATCGTATTTCGCCTTGACCAGCGCCTTGTCGGCGGCAGCAAGCTCCACCTTGACGGTGTCGCCTTCGGCCTTACCCGCCGGATCGCCGTTCGCATAGCGGTAGCTGATGTCCCCGGATGCCGGCAGCGACAGCGTCGCGCCGCCGCGTGGCGCCGAGATGACGGTCACGGGCACGCCATTGTCGTGGTAAACGAGATCGGTCGAATCGATTACCTTCACTCCCAGCAGATCGAATATGCCGTCGTACGGATCGATTGCCTTCTCCGGCCCGAACGCAAGGTTCTGCGGCTGATATCCGTGCTGGCCGAAGACCTCCTCGCTGTTGATCTGCAGACTGCCGTCGACGAGGTTCCAGACCTCGCCCTTGCTGTTCTGGCCCACGATCCGGCTGGTGGGCGTGGGCTTGAGCACCTGGATCTTGCGGCCGTGCTCGTTGACGGAGAACTTCGGCGTGTAGTATTTGTCGACGATGGGGATCGTGCCCAGGTCCTTGCGGAAGCCGATCATTGTGATCCGCGTGCCCTGGCCGATCGCGGACGTGAGTTCGGATGCAAACCGCGTGCTCGCTGGCGTGCTCTCGAGGTTGACGATGAACATCGGCGTGTCCGGGCGCAACGAGAACGACGGCAGTATCCAGACGTTGTTCTGGGCGCGCTCAACGGGCTCGCGCCACCACCAGCCGCCCATATTCGCAAAATCGTTGCACGGGTCGGACCACAGCTCCATGCTGCAGGGGTGGAAGTGAGCGGGGAAGCGATAGTAGACTGTCGGTTTGTAGTCCACGAGCTTCGTCGCGTTCGCCATTATCCGGTCGTAAGTCGCCAACCATTCGAGCTGACGGGGATCGCGGCTGAGGTTGTCCGACCACGGCTCGTTGACTCCGCGGCCTCCGATCATGTTGAACTGGTAAATCCCCTTCGCACCGGCGGAGAGCAGCGCGTTGTAGTTGGCGTACATGGTGCCGAGTCGATCCGTATAGCCCGGCAGCTTGTTGCGAGAAGGCGAGGCGTCCTGATGGTTGCCTTCGCCGGTTTCGGTAACGATCAGCCAAGTAGTCTTCTTGGCCTGCTCGCATTCGCCGAAGGCATGCACCGCCATGAACAGCAGCATCGGCTCACCGTTGCCGTAGCTTTCCATCCCGAGGCCGTCGTGACCGGACGCGGTCCCGCCATCGGGAATATGCCACCAATCGACGTCCGTGAAGCACTTGTAGATCACGGGCACGTCGTTGAGCTTCTTGAACTGGTCGGCAATGTCGTTGGCGTAGTGCAGCAGACTGCGGCCGATGAACTCTCGCATATCGTAGTTGAACTGGCTGCGGCAGGCTTCCACGGTGTAGAACCGCTTTGCGGAGCGCGAGTAGCAGTACTGCATGAGTCTGTGCGTGGTCTGATCGTCCATCCGCTCGATGGAGATCGTGCTGCCGGCAGCGCTGAATGTCGCCCACTTGCCGCCGACCGGCGCCCAAGCATCGTTGAGCTTGTCAATCGTGCCGTAGCGCTGCTCGAGCCACTGCGTGAACTGCTCCGCAAACGCCGGCGCGCTGGGGACGAAATCGTGGCTGTTGTTCATCTCGTTCCACAGCGGATCCGCGACGAACCGGAACCCTGGCCCGAGCTTGACCTTGGAGTAGTGGCTGCGGACCTTGTTGACGTAGGTCTCGTACTTGTCGTCCCAGTAATACATCACGTAGTCGTTTGGCGCGGGGCGGTCCGCCGCGAACACGACCCGGTAGTCGCCCGGCTTGTCCACATTCACGTCGGCCTCTAGGAATTTGCCGTCAACCACGCGCGCTTCGCCCGTCTGAACCACCCTACCGGCCTTCTTGTCACACACGATGAACACGGCCGACTTCGGCTCATTGGTCTCGGCCCGGACGATCCCGCTGTCCTTGACATCCACGCCGATCCCGCTGCCGGGGTAGCTGTAGCCGTAGCCCTTGGCCTCCAGAGCCTGGAACTCGATGCCATAGGTGAAGCCGTTAGCGTCGAGGTAATCTATGGTCTGTTGGAAGAATCGATAGTCGTCGTCGGAATAGTCCTTCCAGACGTAGGGCTGGTTTACACCGAGGTGGAGGTAGATGTTCTTGACACCGTACCGCTTAAGCAGGTCTAGCTGCGCTTTGACGAGGTTCCAGTCGCGGTCATAGATGAACATCCCGCCTGCGGGCATGAATGGCTCACCGTCCCAGATGAGCGTGTGGGCTTTGTTGATGTGCCAATAGTGTGGGGTGCCATTCTTGTCCACGAACGTACCGGTCGTGATGACAACGGGCTTAGCCGTCTGCGGCTTGCCCTCCAAGCGAACGCTACCCTTGGCAGTGGGTTTCTCGAGATGCATCCCGACTTCGTACGTGTAGTCGCCGGGCTCGAGGTCGTCGGGCAATGCAATCTGCGCCCGAACTGGTTGCTGCGGGAAGTCCACGACGAAGTAGACCTGCCCGTCCTTGACCAGGTGAAGCCACAGCTTGCGCCCCGGTTCCACCGATCGGTCAAGCGCCGCCGCCACCTCGCAACTCAGGGTTCCGCCGAGTTTTGCGGTCGGCGGCAACTGAGCGGCGATCGACCGCAGCGTACCGGGGTCCTGCGGGTAGGACGGCAGGTCGTAGGCGGCAACGGACCCCGCAGCCGCAAGCAGCACGAATGCAAGAACGAGACGCAGCAGGCTCAAGGTAAACCTCCTGTGCGAAAGCTACGCACACTATGCGCTTCGCCAATCGCACAGGCGATTCCTTGACCCAATTGTTGACTCTAGCGAAGACCTTGCATGGCCGGGACTGCGCCGGCGCACCTGCCCGATGCCCCCTGTTCGAGGTACCTCTTCAGCCTCGTCAAACCTTCCTCAATCTGATCTGCGTCGATTCCTGAATACGCAAAACGGACGTAGAGATCCCGCTCGCCTGGCAGTGCGCGCCCAAAGTGCAGCCGCGTGCAGAAAGAGACGCCGGTCTCCCGCAGCACGGTCGTGCGGAACTCGCCATAGTCGTCAAATCCGCAGCGGGCCATCGCCTCGGTGACGTTCGGGTAGAGGTAGAACGTCGCGTTGGGCCTGTAGCAGCGCACGCCATCGATGGAGTTGAGCAACTCGACCGCCGTGTCGCGCCTCCGTTTGAGCGTGGCAACGATCTCGCGCGCGCCGGACTGATCACCCTTCAGGCCCTCGACCGCGGCATACTGGATGAAGTGGTTGGAGCAGGATTCGTCATTGACGTTGAGCTTCGCGATCGCCTCGACCACGTCTGCCGGCCCGATTGCCGCGCCAAGCCGCCAGCCGGTCATCGCGAACTTCTTGGAGAATGTATAGAGAATCAGGCAGCGCTCGGCCATGCCCGGCAGGCTTGCAAGTGACTCGGATTTTCCCTCGTATCGGATGTCGAAATAGGCTTCATCGCACAGCACGAAGAGGTCGTGGCGCTGGGCGATCTCGGCAATTCGTGCAAGTTCGTGCGCGGAAGACTCCGCTCCCGTCGGATTCTGCAGGTTATTGAAGACCAGGAAGCGGGTCCGAGGAGTGATGGAGGCTTCGATCTCGTCAAGCGCCAGCTCGAAGTTGACCACACCCTCGCGATAGCGATAGGGCACCGCTTTGCCGCCGTGGAACTCTATCTGCGACTCATAGATCGGGTAGCCGGGGCTTGGATAGAGCACCTCATCGCCGGGGTTCATCAGCGCGAGCATGAACTTGCCTATCACGGGCTTTCCGCCGGGCTGAACCGCGACGTTGGCCGCGGTGTAGGACGTGCCGTGGGAGCAGTTGATGTCCTCCGCGAGCGCCTCGCGCAGTTCCATTACGCCGAAGTTGGAGCAGTAGCCGGTCTTGCCGTCGCGCATTGCCTTGGCAGCGGCCTCGATGATGTTCTCGGGCGTGCGGATGTTCATATCGCCGAGATGGAAGGGGTAGACTTTGTGTCCACGTGCCGCGTGCGCGGCCGCCTCTGCAGAGACTGAGAACGCCGTCTCGGTTCCCAGCCGAGAGAGTCTTTCGGCTAACTTCACCTTTGAAGTACCTCCGGTAGAAGCAGAGCTTCGGGGAGTCCTGCTTCGTTGTCTAGTCCCGAATGTACTTGCCGATCATCTCCCCACTTCGTAGGATACCCGGATTATCCCTGTCTGTCAACACCATATCGCGGACAAACTGGCCTGGGCCGTTTCGAATCTCGGCCCGTGCGGCACGCCCAGGCTGCACGTTGTGTGTCTCTGCTGCCTCCACAATTGCGCGGCGGCCGACTTCCCGAGTATTTATCCGTGATACTCGTTAGCAAACCTACAAACTCGGCAATTATCTGCCACACAAACCTCCTGCCACATACGTACTTCTGCATTCATTCTTGCCCAGAACATCTACTAACTTTTCACCGATCACGATATTGACGAGTCTGTATTCGTCGGCTAGACTTCTATGATGGCGACATGACTTTTGTCGCAGATGGACACTCACTGGGGGGGAGGGAGGCAAAGCGCAGGCGAAGTAAGGTCGTTTTGACGCAGTATGAAAGTGAAATCGCAATTGAAAGGAGCAAGACAATGAGTCGAAATACACTTCTGTTACTTCTCGCCGCCGCCGCGGTATTCGTGCTTGCGAGCTGCGCGTCGGCTGACTACGTAATCGGGCTCAGTGGCTTCCCCGGGATCACGCAGGTTGACTGCAACCGAACATGCGGAGCCGCGTGCTGCCAGATGTGCACGAAGTTCATCTCCACGAGCTACTGGAACAGCAACCAGGAGACCGTATACAGCTACTGCCATTCTCACAATATGGAGAACTGGAGCATCGATCCCCAGGGCGAAGGCTACGGTCTGTGGAACTACACCCCTCCGGGGTACTACTACGATGACTGGCGCTACGACTATGGCACCGGCGCCATAAGAGGCACATGCTGGACCATAGACACCTACAGGGAAGGCGTGCCGGTCGTGATCCGCAGTGCCGCCCACTGGGTCGTCGAACGAGGCTTCACCGCCTCCCGGAGCGTCGCCAGCAACTACAGCTACAACGGCACGCTCGTCTACGGACTCTACATCAATGACCCGCTGTATCCGTCCTGCGGCGGCTACGTGGGTGGATGGAACTGGTGGTGCTCGGCCTCCACTTGGGCGACGAGCTACTTCAACAACATCCCGTCCGGCAGCTTCTGGGGCGGCCACAGGGCCAGCGCCGAGAGAGACGTGCTCGCGAATCTCCATACGCATCAGCACAATCCGGACAGCTTCAGCTACTACTAGACGAGAAAGGGGTGGAAAAGATGAGAACGATACTTCTGATCGGGTTATTGGCGCTGACGCTTGCGATGTTCGCGACGCCGGCGTTTTGCGGTAAGCCGGCGGACGCCGCTCCGGCGGCGACCGTCTCCGAGGACGGCAAGGCCAGCGAGAGATGGTTCGACTACAAGACCGACAACGACATCGTGGGCATCGCTCTGCAGGAGATGGCTTCGAACGCGCTCCTGGACGATAAGGTCGGCTACGGCAAGGAGATGAAGAACGCCTACGCGATCGCTCCGGTGTTTGTGGAGTCTCTCGAGCCGGACTACCCGAGCTACTATATGGTCAGCTTCATCGGCAAGGGCAGCAAGATCAACGTCCTTTGCATCGTTGGAGTCAAGGACGGCAAGGCCTCGCTGCTCGAGGTCTACGGACTCAACCCCAACATCGTCGCGGGTGTATATCCGCCCGTGATCGAGTCGGAGGCCAAGACCATAGCCAAGGGCAGCGGCAAGGCCGTCAACGACACGAAGGGCAAACTGGTCTTCAAGTTCTCCGAGGAGTGCGGAGGACCGGCCATGCCCGCATGGGATCTGGGCAATGGAGTCCGGGTCTCGCAGACCGGCAAGGTCTTCGCGGACTTCACGCCCGAATCCAAGATCAAGAGGGACTGAGCTGACTGGCCCGCGTCATTCACGACAATCATGAATGATGCTCCTGAAGCCCCGGATTGTGCGGTTCGCGCATAATCCGGGCGAGAGGTTGATTGGGTTTCGCCTGCCCGCCGACCGAAATACCGGCAGTCAGCATTGCACGGGCCCGACGCCCATCCAGCGTCGGGCCCGAAGCATTTCCCACCGGTCGCAGCCGAGCGGGCGTAGATCAACCCGCCGGTCTTCCGATTCTGCGACCACGTGAACAGGAGCTCGCAGCCCCGGCGGCGCCGCTCGTCCTCATGCAAGCGGCTCTCGAAGTCTGGTCGCTATATCGCCGCCTTCACCCCCTCCGCCGGCTTGAACACGATCTCGCCGTCCTCATCCGCGTCCACCACGATCTTGTCGCCCTCCTTGAACTTGCCTTCGAGGAGCTGCACCGCGAGCTTGTCCTGGATCTCGCGCTGGATCACGCGCTTGAGCGGGCGGGCGCCGTAGACGGGGTCGTAGCCCTTCTTGGCGAGCGACGCCTCCGCGGGTTCGGTGACCTCCAGTTCGAGCTGCTTGTCCGCGAGCCGACGCTTGAGCAACCGCACCTGGATATCGACGATCCGCTCGATGTCCTTCTCAGACAGCGCGTTGAAGACGATGATCTCGTCGATCCGGTTCAGGAACTCCGGCCGGAACTGCATCCGCAGCGCCTCCAGCACCTTCTGATTCAGCTCGTCCTGGTTCGCAAGTCCGCCCACTCCCTGCCGGAAGCCGATCATCTGGTGCTCGCGGATCATGTCCGAGCCGACGTTCGAGGTCATTATGATCACGACGTTGCGGAAGTCCACCGTCCGCCCCTGACCATCCGTCAGACGCCCATCTTCGAGGATCTGCAGCAGCACGTTGAACACGTCCGGGTGCGCCTTCTCGATTTCGTCGAACAGCACCACGCTATACGGCCGCCGCCGCACGTGCTCGGTCAGGTATCCGCCCTCTTCGTAACCCACATAGCCGGGCGGCGCGCCGATCATGCGCGCGACCGAGTGCTTCTCCATGAACTCACTCATATCTATCCGCACCATCGCGCGCTCGTCATCGAACAGAAACTCCGCCAGCGCCCTCGCAAGCTCGGTCTTGCCCACGCCGGTCGGACCCATGAATATGAAGCTGCCGATGGGCCGGTTCGGGTCCTGCAGACCCGCACGCGCCCTGCGAACGGCATTCGACACTGCCTCGATCGCCGGGTCCTGGCCCACCACGCGCTCCTCCAGCCGGTCCTCCATGTGCACCAGCTTCTCGATCTCGCCCTCAACGAGCCGCGTTACCGGGATGCCGGTCCACTTGCTGACGACCTCGGCCACGTCCTCCTCGTCCACTTCCTCCTTGAGCATTTTGAGCTTGCTCTGAAGCTCGGCCAGGCGCGCGTCCTGCCCCTCGAGTTCGCGCTGGAGGTTAGGTATCGTGCCATGGCGCAGCTCGGCCGCTTTGGCCAGTTCGCCGGTCCGCTCGGCGGCTAGTTCATCGGCCTTGGCCTGTTCGAGTTGTGCCTTGGTCTCGCGAATTCGAGTGATGGCCTCCTTCTCGTTCTGCCAGTGCGCTTTCATCTCGTTGGAGCGCTCTTTGAGGTCGGCGATCTCCTTTTCCAACTTCTCGAGGCCTTTCCTCGACGCCTCGTCCGTCTCCTTGCGAAGTGCCTCTCGCTCGATCTCGAGCTGCCGAATTCGACGCTCGACCTCGTCGATCTCCGTGGGCATACTGTCAATCTCGATGCGAAGCCGCGACGCGGCCTCGTCGATCAAATCGATGGCCTTGTCCGGCAGGAACCGGTCGGTTATGTAACGGTCCGAGAGCACCGCGGCCGACACCAGCGCCGTGTCCTTGATCCGCACGCCGTGATGCGCCTCGTACCGCTCCTTCAGGCCGCGCAAAATCGCGATCGTGTCCTCAACGGACGGCGGGTTAACCATCACGGGCTGGAACCTGCGCTCCAGGGCTGCGTCCTTCTCGACGTGCTTGCGATACTCGTCGAGCGTCGTCGCGCCGACGCACTTGAGCTCGCCGCGCGCAAGCATCGGCTTGAGCAGGTTCGACGCATCGACAGCCCCCTCGGCGCCGCCCGCGCCGACTATGGTGTGCATCTCGTCGATGAACAGAATGATAGAGCCCTCGGCCTCCTTGATCTCCTTGAGCACGGCCTTCAGGCGATCCTCGAACTCGCCACGATATTTCGTGCCCGCGACCAGCCCACCCAAATCGAGCGCGACCACGCGCTTGTCCTTGAGGCCCTCGGGAACGTCTCCGCTCACGATCCGCTGGGCCAGCCCCTCCACGATCGCCGTCTTGCCGACGCCCGGCTCGCCAATCAGCACGGGGTTGTTCTTGGTGCGGCGCGACAGCACCTGAATGACGCGCCGGATCTCCTCATCGCGGCCGATAACCGGATCGAGCTTGCCCTTTCGGGCCTCATCGGTGAGGTTACGGCCATACTTCTCGAGCGCCTGATACTTGTCCTCGGGGTTCTGGTCCGTGACGCGCTGCGTCCCGCGCACCTCGGCCATCGCCGAGTAGATCGCGTCTTTGGTTGCGCCGACGGACGCGAGCGTCTTCGAAGCCGCGCCGCCCTCGGCTGCAATACCGATCAGCAAGTGCTCGGTGGAGATATACTCATCCTTAAGGCGCTGCGCTTCCTCGTCGGCCACATCGAACACGCGCTTGAGCCGCGGGCTGATATACGCGCCCGCGCCGCCGGACACCTTGGGCATTCGGTCGATATCGCCCTGCACCTGACCCGCCAGCGTCGCCGGGCTCGCGCCGAGCTTCTGCAGGATCGGCCCGACCACCCCACCCTCCTGCGTCAGCAGCGCAAGAAGCAGGTGCTCGGGTTCGACCTGCTGCTGGCCGTTCTCATCCGAGATATGCTGCGCGTCCTGAACCGCGTCCTGTGCCTTGATCGTGAGTTTGTCCAACCTCATCGCCTTCACCTCGTCAGCTTTTCGCCTCGAATTACCATACCTGCCGGAACGATCTGCTACACAGCTATTATGCTGCATCCAGAATACTACTTGAGCGCTATAGTGTCAAGTAATTTATTCCATGAAGATGCAGTGCGTAAACCCGTTTGGGGTCGGGTAACTCTATACTGTAGAGGATTACTCCAATGAAGAAGGACCGACTGAGAAGCGACAAAGAGGAGATACATAACCTCGACCAGCTCATAGAGGCGCGCGATCCCGGCACCTCGCACCTGGCCCGCGACACGGACGCGTTCGACTGCGACATCGAGATCGATGAGGACGTGGACGTCGATGAGGCACTGACGCTGCCCCACACCCGCCGCGACCCTCACCGAGAGCACGAAGAGATCGAGCACATCGAGCTGATGGACACGCCCAACGAGCTCGACATGGACGAGGATTGGGCAGACCAGGACATCCTGCCGACGGACTACGCGCAGGGCTACGATGAGGCCATCACCACCGATGTGCGAGACGACGTCGACGAGATCGTCGAGGAAGAGATCCACGAGATCGACCACCCGTCACTCGATGACATCGCCAGCGAGCCGTCCATCGACGTCATGCCGGACGTCTTCACGCCCGACGAGGAAGACTCGGCGGAGCGCTAGTATCTTGGCCGCGAAGGCGACGGAATCCAGTTCTGGCCGGCGAAGCGCCGGTGCAGCGAGTCGGTTGCAGAACGTGATGCGGGCCGCGTGCGCGTCACTGCGACTCCTCTTCGTCCAACTCCTGGACTGCCATGTTCGATCTCCCCTACAGCCGGAATCTTCAAACGATATGCTATAATATCCCGGCAGTCAACCATCAAGCCCATCGAGGAGCGTGACAATGGCGCAGATCAAGCCGTTTGCGGCAATTCGCTACGACACAGCCGTCGTAGGAGAACTCAGTAAGGTCACCAGTCCCCCTTACGACATCATTTCACCCGAGGATCGGGTCTATTATCATAAGCTGCATCCGAACAACTTCGTCCGGCTGGTGCTGGGCGAGGAGTTCGCCACCGACAGCGAGTCTGACAATCGCTTCACCCGCGCGAAGCGTTATCTCGACGAGTGGATCACCACCGGCGCCCTCAAGCAGGACGCCGAGCCCGCGATCTACGTCTACCAACAGGTATTCGAGAAGGACGGCGAGCACAAGGCAGTCCGAGGCTTCACATGCGCGGTCAAGCTCGCCGATTACTCAGAGAATGTCATCCTGCCCCACGAGTGGACTCTGGCACGGCCCAAATCCGACCTCGCGGTGTTGATCCGGCAGGTCAAGGCGAACCTCGACTGCGTCTACGGCCTCTACGCCGACCCAGACCGCGTACTCGACAACGTGATGGACAAAGCAATGGCCGGCAAGCCTATCGAGGAAGCCGTGGACAAGAACGGTGTCGTCAATAAGATATGGGCCGTCACCGACGCCGGCGAGATCGAGAAGGTCAGGTCGTTCATCGCCGACAAGCAGATCGCGATCGCGGACGGCCACCACCGCTACGAAACCGCGCTTGCCTATCGCGACGAGTTGAGGCAGACCACCGGCTGCGATTGCGGAGAGTGCGAGTTCGACTATGCGCTGATGACGCTGGTCAACGTCTACGAAAAGGACATGACCATCTACCCCACTCACCGCGTTCTGGGCAACCTCTCCGAGGAGGCCCTCGCAACCCTCGATGACAAGCTCGGTGAGTTGTTCGAGGTCCGCGCGTCCTCGAAAGATGCCCTTATCGAGGACATGGCGCGAGAAGGCGCGATAGGAATGTATCACACGGGTGGAGCGATGATCCTGAAGCCCAAACCGGGCATCGAGTCGCTGCTGCCCGGCGCGGAGCCGAGCCGCAAACTCGAACTGGCCAAGCTGCACAAGCTCATACTCGAGAAGCACCTCGGCGTCGACGACGAGAAGCTGCGCAACCAGGCACACATAGTCTACACCCGAGACGCCGGTGAGGCATTCCGGCTCGTGGATTCCGGCGAGCGCCAGATCGCGTTCTTCGTGAACCACATCCCGGTCAAGGCCGTGCTCGACATCGCCGCTGCGGGCGAGAAGATGCCCCAGAAGGCGACCTATTTCTATCCCAAGCTCCTCAGCGGGCTGGCATTGAGGAAGCTTGATTAGCAGTATGAGACGATTTAGCACAGGTAACGAGTATGTTTCGATACCGGGCATCTGCGCGGCTACCGGCGGAATCGATACCGCTGGGTTCATGCACGCCGGCCTGCGCGGAGGGGTCGAACTACGCGGCGCGGCGGAAGACCCCCTTCTGCGGCCCGTGATCGAGGTCGACGGCCACGAGTTGCCGAACTCGCACGCGCAGGGCGAACTGGTATCCTATTGGGTGCCTCGGTTTACCATACCGACGCCGGAACTCACAGCCACGTTCTCGATATTCGCGCCGCTCGACCGGAGGGGGTTCGTGTGCGCGCTCGAGCTCGAAAACCTGTCCAGCAAGAGCCTCGAGGTGCGCGCTGGCTGGCGCGGTTGCTGGCAGTCCAGCCACCTCGCTGCCGGTCTATCGAGGCAGATCAGCGGCGCCAAGTACGCAAATGTCAGCTCGCGCACCATGGGAGCGCCGGTGGTGGAGTTTCGGGGCATCACTCCTCTCTTTGCCATGGCATTGCTTCCCGAACACACGATCCCATCGAGGATATGCAACGACCGAAATGAGTGTCTGACGGAACGCACGACCGACGGCATCAGCGCCCAGTCCGGAGCTCCGCTGACTTACGAGCTGATGGAAGAACTCACACTCGCGCCATCCGAGAAGCGCTCTACCGCGCTATTTGTCGGCATCGGCCTCGAGGAACGTAGCGCGGTGGCATCGGCAGCGGAGATGCGGTACCAGGGCTGGGAGAGGCTGCTTACCCACCTGATCGCCTGGCTCGATAAGCACAGCATCGTAACGGACGACGAGCTCCTCAAGCGCCTGATGAACGTGAACTCGTTCTACAACTTCTTCTACGCTCAGGCGAAGACGCTGGACCGCGAAGAGCTCGTGCTGACGTCGGCGCGGAGCCACGACAGCGACCTGTGCGGAGTCTACCGCGACCGCGACGCGATGAGATGGAGCCTGCCCGCCGTGATGCAGATCAACTGGGCGCAGGCGCGCAACATGCTCATCTACACGTTCACTACTCAGCTCCCCAATGTAGGGATGCACTCGCGGTTCATCGACGGCATCGCGCTCGAACCGGGGCTCGCGCTCGACCAGCTCTGCGCGCCGGTGCGCGCGCTGCAGATGTATCTTGAAATAACCGGCGACATGTCGATTCTGTTCGACCGCCGGGTCCAGACCGGCATCAACACGGTCAAGGACATAATGATGGTGCAGCGTAATCCGCACACAGTCCTGTTCGAGACGCTGCTCGCGCCGTCCGGGGAAGTGGCGAAATATCCGTATGTATGCTTCCCGAACGTGCTCGCATGGCGGATCCTACTCGACCTCGCCTCGCTCTACGACAGGATCAAGGACCTCGACCGCGTAGACGAGGCCGAGGCGCTATCGAGCAAGCTGCGTTCCGCGATTCAGAAGCACTTCGTGGTTGCAGGCCCGATGGGCGACATGTTCGCGCACAACGTCGACCTCGAGGGCAACTTCGAGCTCGGGGACGATCCGCAGGGTAGCCTGGCGCTGCTGGCTTACTTCGGCTTCTGCTCGCCCGACGACGGCATCTATCGCAACACCCTGGCCTGGATCAACTCCGAACACAACCCTGCGCGCGAAGCGGCGCGCGAGGCCCACAGGCTGTCGATAGCGGATCTGGTAAACGACCTTCTGTGCTGCCACAGCCCGGAGGCGCTGGACTTCCTGCGCCGAGCGGAACTCGATGACGGGATCGCCTGCGAATGGGTCGAAACATCGAAGGGCACTGCGGTAGGAGGTCTGGCCAGCGCTGCCTCCGCCGGATTCCTGGCGTTTGGCCTCAGACAGGCCCTCAACGCGACTCTCCCAGAAGCCGCGGCCGTCCAGAAACAGCGCAAACCCACCGGCACCCTCTACCAACCCCCGCCGGAGATGGATCAGGGGAGCAAGAAGGCACGGGTGTAGGGATTCTCGATTTGCTGTTTACTATTGACCATTTGCGCGCACGGGCGCCCGGCAAGGGGACTGCCGGGCGAGCAGAACCGGCTAGAGGGAAACGATCAGGCTTGTACCCTTCACATCGCCCTCGCTGTCGCGCCAGGGCATGAGAGACCAGGCGCGGCCTCCGGCACGAGCCACGATGAAATCGATCACATCGCGTACCGGACAGCCGGTCGGGGGCCCTCTCCCCCACCGGTGTCCACATCGGCGCCTAGAACGAGACTAGCAGGCTTGTCCCGATCACCTTGCCACCGTCGTCTTTGCGTGGCTGAAGGCTCCAAGCCAACCCGCCTGCGCGAGCCACAATGTAGTCAACCACATCTCGCACCGTACAGGGCCGTTTTGGGGCGCTTACACCTGCCTCTCTCTCCTCCGAACGCTGACAGCACGGCCCCATTCTGGCAACACCTATCTGCCATTGGTCCGCAGCGCGGCTGTCCACCACCTCACGAATCTGGGTCAACATGCCAGCGTCGGACGGAATTGAGCCCTGGAAAGGTCGATCTAGCGCGTAATCCGATGGCCGGTTCCGCGGGATCAGGTGAATCCAGCCGTTCACGTACGTCCATGTGTACCTACCGTCAGATGCGGTGGCGGAATCCAAGATCGAGGCTACGCTCTGCTTGTCGGCCGATCCCAAGCTCGGATGCGGCGATTCCGGCACCGGCGAGTCAGATGACTCGACGGCAACCCTCACGCCGGCGATCCTGGCAACCTCAAACACGATCAAGTCCACGGGCATGTTGGCAAGATCCGCAATCCGGACTTGCGTGAGCAGCGCCTTGTCCATATTCTGTCCACTGGACCATGCTGCCATCGGCATCACAGACATACAGATCACAAGCAGCCTGAATCGTGCATTCACTGTCGTATCCTCCTTCGTTAGTATCTTGTAGGTGAGCCAGCCCCTACACCTCAATGTCCTGTACTCCTTCAGATTCTCCAGACGTGAAACGACGGCAACTATGGCCCTGACGATGTATAGCTGCCGGAGGTGTTGCCGATGGTCCACGCATTGGTCCTAAGAAGGCAACCAAACACGCTCAACGTCTGAGTCGACTGCATCGGCAGGTAGCTGTAGCTTGGCGCGCTCCCGTCCACGGTTAGGCCGATGCAGTCGCAGATGAAGCCGTTCGGTCGTAGCTGGCCACTGCTCCCGCTTGTCTGCATGCCAGGCACCGGAGGCGTCCAAGTCTCCGCGCACGTACCACCTACCAGAAGGCTGCTGATGTCCTGACCGCATTGGTCCAGTATGCGGTAGCATACCTGATGATACCAGCCGTATAGGTGCTGCGGGCACTCAGGGTACCACGCTCCTTGCGAGCACTTGTTGTCGTCCTTGTTGCAGGGATCGTCGTCGAAGACAGTGTACTTCGTGACATAAGGTTCGGGACCACTGGCCTCGACGAGGCTAGTCGGCTTTATTACCCGAATCGTCTCCGTGCGACTACATCCGCCCCCGATAGCGCAAGTGACGGTGCCAGCGCACTGGCCAGGCGCCGGGTCGGTCGCCCTCACCGTGACGGAAGTGTCAGTCTCCGACACTTTTTCGAGCGGCCCCGTAACGGTCCAAGTCACGGTCGCCGGACACTGAGGGGGATTGACGCTAATGGTCGCCGAATCGGACGTCCCTTCGCACCGGTAGAAGAGCCGTTCAGGAACCCCCTGCAGCGTCGAGTCGACTACGCAGACGTCGAAAGTTATGGGCAGAGTAATAGGGTCGTTCACGGGGGAACCGCAATCGTCAGCTCTGACGACTAACTGGTGCATGCCCGGTGTCGTAAAGACCGGCGGCGCCGGGCTTACGATGATGCTCACGCAGTCCGAGACCGTCTCGCAGTACGGGTACACCGTACCGGGCTTGAGGTCATAGTCCCACGCGTTCGCGTACACACGCACACGCTCACCCACACATGCCGTGCTTGGCGCCCACGCTTCTAACTGGATCCCGGTCTCGCTGCACCCGCAGCACCAGACAGGAGGGGGCACCACTGCGACGAAACACGCGCACATGCCCACTAGCCAGAGGATGGTGCGATATACGTTACGTGACATCATCTGGCACCCCCCGTGAGCGTGGACAACAACTGGGCTGCGGCTTTGGCCATCTCGCCATCCGCGAACTTCGACACAACCCCCTCAAGCGCGGCGCGAGCCTGGACGTCATCGCCGAGCTTGACGCTGCACTCTCCGACGAGGTAGAGCGCACCGGCCTGGTAGGCGCTTCCGGCGTAGGTATCGAAGACGGCTTGGAACCCATCCCTCGCCACGGCCCAATCCCGAGCGTGGTAGGACGCGTATGCCCTCTTGTACGCGCACTTCGCGGCAACCGTCTTGTCAGGAGCCCCAGCGACCGCTTCAGCATACGCCCGCTTGGCCTTCTCAGTCTGTCCAGACATGGCCAGCGAGTCCCCAAGCATCTCCCTGCACGTATTGACAAGATCGCTCTTGGGATAGGCCGAGATGAATGCGTCCAGCAACCCCGCCGCCTTCGCCCAGTCCTTCTCGGCGTAATATGCCGTTCTCGCCCGGACCCAGTCGGCGTCCGTGTTGCGATCCGGGTGCCGGCGGTAGTAGTCGTCTTGATAGGCGACCGCCTCAGCGCCCCTGCCCAGCGGGTACATGCACTCCGCGAGCACCGTCAGGGCGTCGACTACGGTTTTGGGGTCCGAAATGCGTTCGACTATGCTCTTGCAGACCGGGATTCCTTTCTCGTACCGGGGTTTGGCAACATCGAGATAGGCGTGGATCAGCGCCGGACCCCATGTCGCAATGTCATCCGGGTAGTCCCGCTGCATCGCCTCTCCTATTCGACATACGCTCTCATGGTCCCCGGAGTCTATGCACGATCGCAGCGTCTGAGCCGTCAGCGCCCGACTTTCGGGATCGTCATTGAGGGTTGTTTCGGTTCCGGCCGACTGAAACGCCATCGAGGCCTCGTCGCGCCGTCCGACGGCCTGCAGCGTCTCTCCAAGTATGGTGTAGGCATTGCCCAGCAGGGTCTTGTCACTCGCCGCCGCCACCGCGCGCTGCACGTAGGGCAGGGCTTGCTTATAGTCGCGCTTGTCGTAGTAGAACTTCCCCAGCACAAAGTAGGCCTGAGCGACGTCGTTACCCGCGCCGCCCGCCTGTTCCAGGTTGTTCAAGGCCTCCAACAGGAGGCTGATCGCGTCCGTAGATACCTTGACTTCCGACGCGTTCGTAATGGCATTCTCCAGTTGGGGCAGAGCGTCGGCATACCGCCCGGCGTTAACCAACACTTTGCCCATTCCCAGATGCGCCCAGCCGAGCCAGAGCACCATGTCTTCCTTGTTCTGCTTCATCTTCAGGGCTTTCTCGTAGTACGGCGCCGCCTCTGCCAGACGCCCTTGCTCGGCCAGGCAGTTTCCTGCGTGGACAATGGCAAGCGGGCCATAGCCATCGTCGGGGTAGTCCTTGGCATAGGCTTCGAATGTCGCCTTTGCGGCATCGTATTGCTCAAGCGACATCTGACAAGCCCCGACGGCAAAGCGGGCGTGCTTGATCTCGGTGATGTCCGTGGATTCCTGGGCCACTTGCCTATACTTCACGATGGCCTCTGCCACCTGTCCCTTGCAGTGAAGCTGAACGGCTTCTTCCAGCACCCTCGCTGTCTGCGCCTCCGCGGTCAGACAAGCAGCCAGCAAGATGGAAAGTGCGACCAGCAGGGACAACCTTGAGTACCTCATTCTTGTCCTGCCTCCTCTCCTACGAAGACGGGTTCGCCCAACCGCGACGCCGGCCTCGGCCCCGCGCGGCTGGGGCGAAACAGAGCCTGCGTAATGTCCTAGTTGCCATGCATTGTGGCATGAACTTGCCAGCGTGTCAATAGTGTTTTAACAGTTTTTTCGGTATTGCCCCCCCTGTTTCAGCATTCCTCGGGAATGAGGCGTGGCGACGAAGTCGGACAGGAGTGTGCCCGGTCCCAGGCGAGGCCTAGTTCAGCCATTCGCCGTGCGCAAGCCGCTCGCGGGCTTCGAGGTTGTCGGGATCGAGTTGGAGCGAGCGGCGGTAGAACGACTCCGCGTCGTCCTTGAGGCCCATCATCTCGCACGCGACCCCGGCGTTTATCACCGCACCGACGTAGTTCGGGTTGATCTCCAGTGCGGCCTGGAACTGCTCGAAGGCCTTCTCGTTCTCCCCACAGCCCATCAGGGCGAGTCCGTACCAGTTGCGGATGTCGGGGTAGCTGGAATTCACGCTCAGCGCCTGCTCGAAAGCCTCAGCGGCGCCACGATAGTCGCCTGATCTATAGCGCTTCTTTCCTATGCCGAAATGGAAGCTGATGTCGTCAACGTTGGTCAGCGACAGCTCGGAGAGCAGCGCCAGGGCCTTTCGATGCTCGCCCTTGTTGTGCGCGGACATTGCATCGTTGTAGGTGGAGGTGGCGTATCTGGGCTCGATCTCAGCCGCGCGAGTGATATGGCGGGCAGCGGCAGCATACTCCCCAATCTGATACGACAGTATGCCGAGCATGAGCATAGCCTTGGCATAGTCGGGATTGAGCTTGAGACCGGCCTCCAGTTCCGTCATCGCCTCGCGTATCGCGCCCGCGTCAGCTATGATCTGAGCCAATTGGTAGTGGAGGTCGGGGAACTTGGGGTTGCGCGAAATCGCCTCCCGGAGGTGCTGCTCCGCGTGCTCGCGCGCGCCGCGCTGAATGCTCTCCTCAGCCAGCCTCGCATGCACCTCTCCCAGATAGAACGCTGCCAGCTTGGCCTCGGGACTGCCCTGCTTCGCGCTCGACAACACCGCCTCGAACTCTGCCAGTGAGTCGATCAGCAGCCCCTGATCGTAGAACTCCAGACCCTTCGCGTATCTCTTGCTCAGTTCCACCGCTCCAATCATTCTGCACAAGCTCCTGATCGATCCCGAAGGCAGGATCCGGGTTGGCTAGCCGCCATTTCCCTTCACGGCCGGGCGGCCGACACAGTAGTAGTCGAAGCCGAGCCGGCGCATCCGTTCGGGATCGTAGATATTACGTCCATCAAATATTATCGGCTGCGCCACTAGTTTGCTTACCCTTGCAAGGTCAATGAACTTGAACTCATTCCATTCGGTTACGATGGCGACCGCGTCAGCGCCCTCTAGGGCGTCGTAGGCGTTCTCGGCATAGTCGATCTGAGGGAAGACCTTGCGTGTGTTGGGCATCGCAATGGGGTCGTAAGCCCTGACGACAGCGTTCTCGGTCAACAGGCTCGCGATGATCTCCAGGGACTTCGCGTCGCGGAGGTCATCGGTGTTAGGCTTAAAGGCAAGTCCAAGCACCGCGATCTTCTTGCCTTCCAAACCGCCCAGCACACCCTTCATTCGATCCACGAACCGCTGTGGCTGCCCGGCGTTGATATCGATGACCGAGGACAGAAGCCTGAAGTCGTAGCCGAGTTTCTCGGCGGTGGTTACAAGGCAGGAGGTGTCCTTCCCGAAGCAGGAGCCGCCGTAGCCGAGCCCCGCGTTGAGGAATTCCGCGCCGATTCGTTTGTCCAGGCCCATTCCTTTGGCCACCTGAACGACGTCCGCATGGGACAGCTCGCAGATGTTGGCGATGGCGTTGATGAACGATATCTTGGTGGCGAGAAACGCGTTTGAGGCGTACTTGATCATCTCGGCAGAGTAGACGTCGGTGATGATCATCGGCCGCTCAAGCGGAGCATACAGCTCGAGAATGCGCATCGCCACGTTCTGGCTGGGAGCACCGATCACGATCCGGTCGGGGAACAGCGTATCGTTGATGGCGTTGCCCTCTCGTAGGAACTCGGGATTGGAGACGACATCGAACTCCACATCGGGCCGGACCTTATTGATGTCGATGATCTCGCGCACAAGGTCACCGGTCCCCACGGGCACGGTGCTCTTGTTGACGATGACCTTATAGCGATCGAGGTTCCGCGCGATCACTTTGGCAACGTCCTTCACGGCGCTGAGGTCGGCGTAGCCATCGCTGCCCGGCGGGGTGCCGACCGCTATGAACACGACCTCGCTGTCGCGAATCGCCTGCCCAAGGTCGGTCGAGAATGTCAGCCTGCTGTCCTCGGCATTGCGCCTGACCATCTCCTCCAGGCCAGGCTCGTAGATCGGCATCTCAGCACGCCTGAGCATCTCGATCTTCGAGGCATCCTTGTCGCAGCAGACCACGTTGTTCCCCAGGTCCGCAAACACTGTCCCCGTAACAAGCCCCACGTAGCCGGTGCCGATAACGCAGAGATTCATCCCTAAAGCTCCTGTCCGATATACAAAGCGCGTAGTCCTATTGTCGGCGGAATCACGTCCAAATTCTAGCACGGGTCTCGCGCGCGGCGCAATCAAGCAGGGCCGTGCTGTCTGTTCAGTCTCGCGTGATGGAACTCTGCCGGCAATCAGTGGCCGCGGGGAACAAGCGGCGCATCCCTCGGACGACGGCGCCCGCTGGGCCGCGAGAGACGAAGTGCGGCGGCGTCGAAGTATGATGGCAGCCAAGACCGGTACTGTCCCATTTTCCGCGTCCAAGCGACCAGCGTGCCCGCGGGGACCGGACTCTGTTCTGACACACGGGCTATTTGACACCGCCAATTGCTCGGGCTATACTGAGCTTGGGTGATGAGCTATGTCAGACGCAGCTGAAAGGTTTGCGCGTGGAGTCGAGGCGTTCAAGGCCAACGATCTCGACAAAGCCATCGAGGAACTCGAAGCGGCCACGCACGAAAATCGGGACAACTACAAAGCCTTCTGCTACCTTGGCGCAGCCTACGCAGCCAAGCAGCGCTACAACGCCGCCGTGGGCGCATTCAAAATCGCGGAGCAGATTGCGCCCGGCATCGCGAGTATCCACTACAACATCGCTCAGGCCTACGAGGCTGATGGGGTCGATGGCGAGGCGGAATATGAGTACGAGAAGGCGCTCAAGATCAACCCGGACTATGCGATTGCCAGGCAGGCGTTAGCCAGACTCAAGCAGCGGCTCGACCACGTGTAGGAGGGATCTCCCTCGGCGACAGCCCTCGGCCGACAGCCCATCCGAAGGACGTCGCGAGAGCCAGACCCCGAATCCGCCGGCGTAGTGCTACGCCTCTCGGGAGATCACGAATCCGGCAAGCGAGATCAGCGCGTTGATGTAGTCCGTGCGCGGCAGACCAGCTAACTGCCTGATCGCCTCCTCGGAGCAATCCAGCGCCGCCAACCGAGCCTCATCAACCGCCCCACACGCAATCACTCGCGCCGCAACAGCAGCGGCCTCATCGCGACTGAGCATACCCTTGCCACGTATCTCGCGCAGCTCGCCGGACTCGTCCGAACGCAGCGCAATAAGCGTCGGCAGGGTGAACTTCCCGTGCATTAGGTCGGTGCCGGTTTCCTTGCCGGTAAGGGCGCGATCGCCAGTGATGTCGAGGAGATCGTCAGTTATCTGAAACGCCAGGCCGAGCTGCATGCCATATTCGCACAAGCGCTCGCGAACGCTCGGTTCCGCGCCGACAAGCAGCGCGCCGCATTCGCAGCACGACGCCAGGAATCCGGCCGTCTTGTCCCTGATGATGCGCCAGTAGTCCGCCTCCCAGGCCGCGAGATCACCCTCGGCGGACGCCTGCAGGATCTCGCTTTCGGTCATGCGCACTGCTGTCGCGGAGAGCGAGCGAAGTATCTCTGCGGTTCCGTACGTGGAAAGCAGATGGAATGACTTGGCCAAAAGGTAATCTCCGCCCAGCACGCTGATCTTGTTGCCGTAGTTCTCGGCAGCAGTCACCGCGCCGCGCCGCTCGCGGGTTTCGTCCACAACGTCGTCGTGGATAAGCGAGGCCATGTGTACGAGCTCGGTCGCGGCCGCGAGATATGCCAGCCGCTCGGGATCGCACTCGCCGGAGGCCATGGCGCCAAGGACCACCAGCGCGGGTCGAATCCGCTTACCGCCCGAGGTCAGCAGATGCATGGATATGTCGAAGGCAGGCGAGACATCCGAGCAGATCACCGATTCCAGGGTCCGCTCGACCAAATCCATTTCGCCGGCGATCGGACCCGCCCAGTCCGGCCTCGACCGCTCACCGACTCTATTTGCGAAAGAAATGCTCATCCCTTAATGCCCAAATGCACGCACACCGCGCCGAACATCAAGTCATACACCGACACATCGCGCAGTCCGTGCTTCTCCAATCTCCGCGCAAGCTCCTCGCGCGTCAAAAACTGCTTCGCCGAGGCGGGCAGATATTCGTAAGCCCACTTCCTCGCGCCCATCAGCGTCGCCGCGTAGGGCGTCAGAATGTGAAAGAAGAACCTCCATGGCAGCCTGAGCAGCCTCGAGCGCACGACGCTCGTCTCCAGGCAGACCAGCCTGCCGCCGGGCTTGAGAACCCGCGCCATCTCAGCAAGGCCGCCGTCGATATCCGCTAGATTCCTTACCCCAAATCCGACCGTTACGCAATCGAACGAGCCGTCGTCGAACGGCAGCTTGCAAGTATTCGCCGCCAAAAACTCGATACCGTGCTTCCGCCGCGCGGCTTTGGCTCGCGCCAGCTCAAGCATTGGCTCGGAGAAGTCCGTCGCAACCACGCGGCCGTTCTCCCCGGCCACACGCGCCAGTTCGAATGCGAAATCTCCCGTGCCGCAGCACACGTCGAGCGCGGAATCGCCCGGCTTGAGATGCGCCTTGGCGACCGCAAAACGCCGCCAGGCCCGGTGCCGCGTCAGGCTCAGGACGCTGTTCATCAGGTCGTACTTGCCTGCAACAGCAGAAAAGAGGCCCTCAACATAAGCCTCTTTCTCATCTCGCGCCGGAACCTTATCCATAGCCGTCTTCCCTTTGCATTATAGAACGGAACATACGCACGAGTCAAACCCAAAGTTTGCGCCACACGTCACAAAGTTTGCCGGGATCCCGCAGGCAGATCCTCCATCGCAGCTCACTTAGTCCGCCCGTTCCACAGTGCGCATCCGACCCGCTTCACTCAAGCCCTCGGAGCCGTCGCCTTCTTGCTTTCGGCGCTCGGTTTTCGGCTCTCCACGACGTGTGAACAACATTTAGCTGAAATGTACCCGTTTTGGCGTGCCTGAAGTGCCCTCTCGTCGTCTTATAATCATGGGAGCACTTTTTTCTGGAGGCAAAGCCGGCGGGTTTCGTTTCATCCGTCGCATGCGCGATTCTGGATGAACGAAACCCACGCTCAAACGAGCGTGATTCCGGTTTCGTTTTGTGAGTTAAAAAAAACCAGCCTAATCGCCGGAGATGACGAGCTTACGCAGCACGACGCGCGCCCCCGCCTCGCTGCACGGGTCGATCCGGATCTTGGTGAGTGGAGTGCCGATGCCGGCCCAGCACATCATCTCCGAGGTCGCGATACTCGTGCGGCCATCCCTGATGAGCGGCGCCGATGTGCACGCGAACGGGCAGAACTCGGGAAGCAGCGCTGTGGCGAAGTAGAGCTCCGTCGTCGGCGAGGGTCGACCGGCGGGCACGATCACATCGGCCTCCAGCGTAATGCGCCTGATCTGGCCTGCTGGAATATCAGGGATCGAGACGACGATCTGCGGGTCATTGCCGGTGGTAACAAGCCTCAGCCCATCCGCATCCGTGCTCTCGATCTTCATCCCGTTGAGGGGATAATCGGCACCGGTCTTGCTGAAATCGATCGTCACCGGCAGCTTCACGCTCGGAACCTTGCGGTTCTCGGCCATCCTGTAGTACTTCGCGGGCTTGACCGGCCAGGGCTTGCTCTCGTTCTCCTTGGCGATCTTGAGTTCCTCGGGCGTAAGGACGCTCCACGAGGCAATCTCCGCAGCCGACGGAACGGTCTCATCGGGTTTCGCGCCGGTCGCCTTCGCGATCTCGCGCAGGTAGCCGAATCCGTGCTCTTTGGAAGGCTCGATGCACGCGCCCTCGCCCCACTCGTTCCATGCCTCGACCATCACCACGGGGCAGGCCGGATCGACGTGCGCGAGCGCGCTGCGAAACATCTTGCCGAACTGCTCCGGTGTGTTTCCAACCAAGACGAGGCCTTTCTCCAGCCCGGCCCGGGGTCGATCATCCCAGCCGGAGAACGTGGACGGCCAGTAGGTGATGCCCTCGGCCTTCGCCACGCGCGCCAGATAAGGGTGCACGTTGTCGACGATGTTGGTCGTGATATCGGCGTAGTCGTAGGTCGGGGAGTCCCAAGTCACCTTCGGCCCGCGCATCCAGGCGTAGGTGTAGGCGCAAAAGGCGTCGTAACCACAGGCCTTGCGTGTTTCGATCTGTGACCGGTCCGCGCCGGAGTATACGCCCACGAGGTATATGGCCGGGTAACCGCGCTCCTTCGCCCGCGCGCGAATCGCGGCCAGCGCGGTCCTAACGTCGCCGAACGAGCTTAGGATGTCGTTCTCGTAGATCATGAATACGGGCTTGCCGTCGATGCGCAGATAGTTGGGACGGCCGAAGTACTTCTCGCACGCGAGATCGATCATCTTCTCGAGCTTCGGCACAGTCTGATCGAGCTTCGAATGCCACCAGTAGCCGCCGTGGTTACACCAGTTCAGGCAGAACTTGATCTTCTCGCTCCCCTTGCAGCCGAGGAAGCCGGCGTCGAGCGATTCCGAGAGGTACTCCTCGCCGTCGTTGTAGTACCAGTCGAAGGCGATGAAGTCGATGCCGTGGGAACCGATCCATTTCTCATAGTAGCTCCAGAGAGCGGGGTCGGCGTCATCGTAGAACCCACAGACCGGCCTGGGATGCGCGCCCTTCATGACCGCGCCGCGCCACTCGCTCCAGTCAGTGGCTTTGTCATAGGGCTCCGCGCGGTGCTCGGTGCCCGTGCGGTACCATCCCGGGAAGTAGTAGACACCGACCATAGGTTCCACCTTCGCCGTCGAACACATGCCCGGCCCGGCGAGTATCAGAAGCGAGATCACGACAAACAGACGCGAAGCCATGCACGCCTCCCGCGCCTCTACAAATCGGCATTGCCTGACCTTGCCGAACGAGGACGGTTAGTGGTATTATACTATGACAAACGGGCCCATAGCTCAACGGCAGAGCAAGCGGCTCATAACCGCTGGGTTCTTGGTTCGAATCCGAGTGGGCCCACCAGTCTAGAAAAGGACGCGAGCCTATGGCTGGCGTCCTTTTCATTGCTTAGTCACGCTGTGCCGGCGATGCGAAAGCCGATGAACTCACCCGCCGCCGGCGACCAGACCGCGTGAACGTTCTCGACGTGCGCCATCCTCGGTCCATGTTTGAGGGCGACCAGGAGCGCCTCGAGCGCGCCCTGCTCGCCCTCTGCAATCACTTCCACATCGCCGCTGCGCAGGTTGCGGCAGAGGCCGGCGAGCTGGAGTTCATGGGCACGCTCCTGAACGAAGTAGCGAAAGCCCACTCCCTGCACTCGGCCCTGAACAACTGCGTGCAAACGGCGCTGATTGTCGGCCATGCGCTAGAGACCGGCGACCGAAACGGGCTTGCCTGTCTCGCCCGATTTCCACGCGGCCTCGGTGAGTTCGATAACCCGCAGGCCACACTCGGCAGGCACCCAGTTCTGAGAGCGGCCGAGAATCACATCAAGGAAGCCCTGATCGGTACTTCCGCCCTCGGGCATCTCGGTCGGTTCGCTCATCTGGCCCGCGTCGTCGCAATAGAACACCTTGCCGTTGCGGTAGAAGATGGTGCCCTTCTCACCCCAGATGGTGAAGTCCTCGTAGAACCCGACGGACGTGTCGGCGACGATGGTAATCGTGCCCTGAGCGCCGTTGGTGAACTTGATCGAGATCGCGGAGTTGATATCGACCTGGGTGCCGCGGTTGTCGATGTAGCCGGTGACCTCCTCGGCCGTGAGACCGCTGGTCCAGAGAATCACGTCAACGAGGTGGCTGCCGGAATCGTTGAGCTGGCCGCCGCCCGATAGCGCGGGATCCTGCCGCCACTTGCCGACCTGGCCCCGCTTCCAGGACTGGCACTGCAGCGCGCTGATGAAGTGGATATCGCCCAGCACGCCGTCAGCGACCATCTTGCGAATGTAGCGATACTGCGACTGGAAGTGGCGCTGGTAGCCGATCATCAGCACCTTGCCTACCTCATCGCGCTTGGCGATCACGGCCTTGGCATGCTCGGTCGTGCATACCAGAGGCTTCTCCGACAGCACGTGCAGGCCCGCATCGAGTGAGTCCATGATCTGGGGGAAGTGCGGCGTGTGTGGGCTGCTGATCTCGACCGCATCCAACCCGCCCGCGGCGAGCAGATCCTTGTAGTCCAGGTAGGTGGGCACGCCCTTCAGCTCCGGAACGCGCTCGAACGCCCTATCGAGCTGTGTCTGCACTATATCGCACAGCCCGACGATCTCCGAATCCGGCGATTTCAGAAATCCGTTGATGTGGCCGTAGGACATGCCGCCTACGCCAATGATTCCGACTCGAATCTTGTCACTCATAACGTACTGACTCCTTCTCTCTTCCGTCGTTGTCAGCTATCAGCCGTCGACTGTCAGCTTCCGGCAAGTGCTTCTCGAATGGCGCGGACCTGCTTCAGAGCGCTTGGCAGGTCGTCGAGCGCGAGCATGCTCGCTGCATCGCAGAGCGCGTTGGGCGGGTCGGGATGAACCTCCAGGAACATCGCATCGATGCCGACCGCCGTCGCCGCGCGCATCAGGTGCGGCACGAACTCCCGCGCGCCGCCGGACGCATTTCCCAGCCCGCCGGGACGCTGCACGGAGTGGGTCGCGTCGAACACGACCGGGCAGCCCAGCTCTCTCATCGCGGGCAATCCGCACATGTCGACTACGAGCATGTTGTAGCCGAACGAGTTGCCGCGCTCAGTCAACAATATGTTCTCGTTACCTGTGCTGCGGGCCTTCTCGACACTGTTGCGCATATCCCAGGCGGCGAGAAACTGAGCTTTCTTGATGTTTACGCACTTGCCCGTTTCGGCCGCGGCAACCACGAGGTCGGTCTGTCTGCACAGAAACGCCGGGATCTGCAGCACGTCCACGACCTCGGCGGCGAGTTCGGCTTGCCAGGGCTCGTGAATATCGGTCAGGACCGGCACACCCAACTCCGACCGCACGCGCCCAAGCGTTTCAAGGCCCTTCTCGATGCCGGGACCACGGAACGATTTCACGGAAGTGCGATTGGCCTTGTCGAAAGAGGCCTTGAATATGTATGACAAGCCCAAGCCTTGCGTGATCTCCTTCACGCGCCGGCCGACTTCGAGGCACAGTTCCTCGGACTCGATCACACACGGCCCGGCGATCACCGCGAGGGGATGCCCATCGCCTATATCGACGCTGCCGGCCTTTGCGACCACCTTTCCCGGTTCATAGTTCATAGTTCACCATTCATAATCGCCTGTTTGGCCCGCTCAAGGTCGGCCCAAGTATCGACGCCGAGCGGCCTATCGGCAACTTCCACCATCTTGATGCGATATCCGTACTCGAGAACGCGAAGCTGCTCGAGAGACTCCGCCTTTTCAAGGGGCGTCGGCTCCAGAGACGAGAACTTCAGAAGGAAGTCCTTCGTGTAACCGTACAGGCCGGCGTGGCCGTATATCGGGCGACCTTCGATGGGCTTTCGCTCGTAGGGTATCGGGCTGCGCGAGAAGTAGAGGGCGTAGTTGTCAGCGCTCACGACCACCTTGACGAGGTTCGGGTCCTTCGCCGCCTCGCTGTCGATGGGCGACATGAGGCTGGTCATGGTCACACCCGACTCAGTCGAGAACGGCTCGAGAACGAGTTCGATGGACTTCGGGTCTATCAGTGGCTCGTCGCCTTGCGCGTTGATGACCACGTCCACGTCCAGATCGCGCGCCGCCTCGGCGAGGCGGTCGGTGCCGGAACGGTGCTCCGCCGACGTCATCACTGCCTCGCCGCCGAAGGCCGCCACGGCGTCGATTATCTCCTGGTCGCAAGTCGCCACCAGCACGCGCGATATACCCGCGGCCTGGCTAGCGCGCTCGTAGACCCACTGTATCATCGGCTTGCCGCACAGGTCGATGAGCGGTTTACCTGGGAACCGCGTCGCCGCCATCCGCGCGGGAATGATAACTGCTGAGTTCATACCAGGGATTCTAGCACAAGAGCAGGGAATAGGGAATAGGCGAATGCGGATTGCGGAATGGGGAATGGGAATCGCGGAAGCGCAGAGAATTCTTCGGAGGCGTCGGATGAACCAGCAGACTCCGACGCGCCGTGTGTCCCACGCCACGGCGGCGGGGGACACACGGTTGGTGGTGGGATCTCAGCGCAGGCTGCTCAGATGGGCGACCAGCGGCGCTACGCCAAGGCGATCCAGCGCAGCGCCGAACCGTTCTCCTCGCTCCGCGGTCTTGGCATACCAATCGATCGTACATTCTACAGTGCGCAAGATGCTCTCCTCGCCGCTTACGGCCCAAGGCAAACGATCAGCCAGCCGTGGCCGTTTGCCCATCTTCCCGCCGACGAAGACGGCGTACGTCGCGCCACCCAACTCCCAGGCGCCGAATGGGCAGGCAGCAACACAGTCGCCGCACTGCTCGCACCTGTCCTCGTGACAGACCAGGTGTTCACTTGATATCTCAAGTGCTCCGGGGGTCCTGCAGTCATCCACGCACCTCCCGCAGCGCACACACAGATCATCGCGGAAGACCTTGTGAGCGATGCCCATGATGCCAAGGTCGTTCTCGCGGGGCTTGGTGCAGGCATTGGGACATCCCGCAATCCCGATCTTGAACTTGTGAGGAAGATCCGGGCGGCCCGAGAGCCGCTCGTCGATCTTCCGCGCCAGAGCTTGTGGATCTATCAGCCCGTGGAGACACGAGCGGCCCTGACACGCGGTGATTGTCCGTATGCGTGGGCCGCCCGTGGAGAATTCCATACCGGCTTCCGCAAGCGCCTCTCGCAGCGTCGGGATATCCCCGAAACGCACGTCGGGAATCTCCAGACCCTGGCGCGTCGTCAGGTGGACATGACCAGAGCCCCACGACTGCGCGATCCGAGCCAGCGCCGCCAGATGTTCGGCTTTCACACGCCCGCCCAAGACGCGCACCCGAACGCTGAACAGCTCCGGCTCCTTCTGTTTCATCAGGCCACTGGCCTTCATCGAGGCGATGTCGAAATCCGTGTTTGGCTTCATAACTAGTCCTTCAGAGCCCTCGTGTGGATGCCGCACTCGCCTCCGCACTTGCTGGTTCCGACCCAGCGACCGGCGCGCTCATCGGCTCCCTGGGCAATGCGGGTGCATGGCTCGCACCCGAGCGAACGGTAACCGTCTGCGTACAGCGGGTTCACGGGGACCTGATGGATGGCAAGATATTGCCAGACCTCGCGCTCGTGCCAGATAAGGATCGGGTTGAGCTTGATCAAGCCGGGATCTCGTTCCTCGATCTCCTGGAAGTCGGTACGCGTCCGGCCCTCCGTGCAGCGAAGCCCGGTGACCCAGCAAGCCACGTCCAGTTCCTGGATGGCTCGCCTGATCGGCTGCACCTTCAGGATATCGCAGCAGCGATCGGGGTCGCTCTCATACAGCCTGTCGGGGATGGGCTCGTCGTTGACGTATACCTTTAGCTCGGGATATCGGGAGACGACCTCCAGCATGAAGTTGACGGTTTGCGCCGGCTTGAAGCGCGTGGTCACGATGAAACCGCGGATGCTGGGGCTGACCTGCTTGGCGAGATCCCATACCACACAGGAGTCCTTTCCCAGGCTGTTGGCGACCACCAATCCATCGCCATACTTGTCGTGGGCCTCACGTATCAAGCCCAGAGCGCGGTCTGTTTTCTCCGCGAAGTTGAGACCTTCTACGAGATCGCTGATTCTTTCATTCGTTACGTCGATTGCCATCTTTCATATCCTCCTGTTGTTGACCGTCGATCAGTGTGTAGATAATCACACCGGAAAGAGAGAGTCCCAGAGCGAACAGAATGCCCGCCGACAACGCCGTCGCCCCAAGCTGCTTCGCTGCAACCGCGCCCCCGGCGCCCAGAATTGTCAAAGCCAGATACAGCCTTATCCGGCGTGGCTGCGCGTACTTGGTCGCCACCGCACCAATCTGGCTTCCAGCCGCCGCTCCCAGCAGCATTATCAGCGCCGCGAGCACGTCCACCCGCCCTTCGCGAGCATATAGGAACGTGCCGTAGCCTCCCGAGAAGACCACGCCGAGCAGGTCGGTTCCGACCGCCACCCTTGTCGGCATGCCCAGCAAGTAGATCATCGCGGGCATCAGAATGAACCCGCCGCCGACGCCAAGGAGCGACGACAAGAATCCTGCGGTGAGTCCTAACAGGACCACGCTCCACAGGCTTATGCTCTGGATGCCCGATGTCCTGAGGCACACAAATGGCCCTATGGGGAACCTCTTCCGCAGAATGGCGCCCGCCGCTTTCGCTTCGGTATCGTCGCGCGACGTCAGACTCTCGCGTAGAGTCAGTGCGCCTACTACGCCGAGCAGAAGGATGTACACACACCGCAACACCGACTCGGCAAGACCGGCTCGCTCAAGGGTCATCACGGCGGCTGTTCCCAGCTTGATCCCGGGCAGAGTACCGAGCAGCAGCAACCCGCCCGCTTTCCAGTCCACGTGTCCCAGTCTGCGGTGGCGGAGGGTCGCGGCTATCGACTTACCGGTGATATGGGCCAGGTCGGTTCCTATTGCGCGCACCATCGGAAAGCCCAGTGTGTTCAGCGCCGGCGTAACCAGAAAAGCTCCGCCCACGCCAAAGAAACTGCCTGCCGTGCCGGCGCAGAACCCGATGGTCACCAGCGCCGCCGCTTCCAGACAAGTGGGTATGGTCCCCGCGCATGTCATTTCGGACTTGCTCCGGAACCGGCATCCACGCCAAGCCAGCGAAACAGCCTTTCGGCAGCCGCGCCCAACGCCAAGCCAGCCAAAGCCATAACCGCAACCACCATGGTCGCAAAGCCGCTCGGGCCGATTTCCAACGGCAGTCTGTATGGCATTTGTGTCTCCATCCCTTCTCTAATGCAAAAAGGCCGGCAGGACACGAGATGCCTCATGTCTCTGCCGGCCTCCAGTTGACTGGTCGGCCCCAGAAACAAAGAAGACCAGTAAACAGCGCCCTCAAGGGGATCGCAATCTACTGGCCTCCGGTTGTTTCCGGTCAGCTATCGTTATTGTCGACTGCCTGTATTATGGCACGTTTGCGGTCGCTTGTCAACAACTTTGTGCCACTCGGCACCATTTATTTCGCGTCCAACTCCGCGGACAAACGCAAACAGAGCGCGGGTGGCTATATTCCCTCTCCGTCGAATACCTTGCCCAGCGAGGAATAATCCAGCCGGTCCTTCGAGGTTCGATCAATCTGGATGACGACACCATCTTGTACGATTACGGTGACGCAGCCATACTGAAGGCCCTCAAGCGCCTTGCGGATCTCGCGGATCGCGATTTCCTCGCGGATGTTCTTGTCCGCCATCGTCTAGGCCACCTCTTCGTATGGGAATAGCTCGGTGCTGAGATAGCGTTCGCCGGTGTCCGGGAGAACGACAACGATCATCTTGCCGGCGTTCTCCGGCCGATTCGCGACCTCGATGGCCGCGTAGGCGGCAGCGCCGCTCGATATGCCCACCAGCAGCCCCTCGTTCTTCGCAAGATCGCGGGCTGTCTCGAACGACTGGTCGTTGGTGACCGCGATCACCTCATCGACCAGCGACATATCGAGCACGTTCGGCACGAACCCGGCGCCGATGCCCTGGATTTTGTGCTTGCCCGGCTCATTTCCCGACAGCACCGCTGAATCCGCAGGCTCGACGGCGATGACCTTGAGATCAGGCTTCTTGGGCTTGAGCGCGCGGGCGACTCCAGTGATTGTTCCACCGGTCCCGACTCCGCCGACGAAGATATCGATCTTGCCCTCGGTGTCGCGCCAGATCTCGACGGCAGTGGTCTCGACGTGGGCCTTTGGGTTGGCCGGGTTGTTGAACTGCTGCGGAATGAAGGCGTTGGGCGTCTCGGCCGCGAGTTCCTCGGCCTTGGCGATCGCGCCTTTCATGCCGAGCGCGCCGGGCGTGAGCACAATCTGCGCCCCGAGCGCCGCCAGCAGCTTGCGGCGCTCAATGCTCATCGTGTCGGGCATCGTCAGCACGAGCTTATATCCCTTGCTCGCGGCGACCCCGGCCAGCGCGATGCCGGTGTTGCCGCTGGTGGGCTCGATGATGGTCGTGTCCTTGTGAATCAGCCCCTGCTTCTCGGCTTCTTCGATCATGTAGAGGCCGATGCGATCCTTCACGCTGCCCCAGGGGTTCTGCTTCTCGAGTTTCGCAATCAGGTCGGCCCCAGTCGGCGTCTTGCTGAGCCGCAGAAGGGGCGTGTTGCCTATGAGTTGTGTGATCGAATCCGCTATCGCGGGATGTGTATTCATCTTGTCACCCTCAGTCCAAAGTTCAGAGTTGAAAGTTGAAAGTCAGTTCACTATGACTCCGCCGGCAACTACGCGGTCGGCGGCGTCGTAGAGCACGAGGCGCTGGCCCGGAGTCGGCGCGAACTGCGGTTCATCGAACCGGACCGCCATCACCGACTCGCTCACCTCGACAAGCTCGCATCTCGACGGCTCGCCCTGCGAACGGATCTTGCCGTATAGAGTCTCGCCGGACCGCGCAAGGTCCGGCACGAGCACGTTGACCTCCTCGGCGCGTACTTCGCGGCTCTCCGCCTGCTCGCGCGTGCCGAGCGTGATGCTGTTGTCCTCGACCGATATCCGAATCACGTATAGCGGCTTGCCCGCCGCCACTCTCGCGCCCTTGCGCTGGCCGATGGTGTAGTTCACTATGCCATCGTGCTCGCCGATGACGCTTCCGTTCATGTCAAAGATCGGGCCGGGCTCGGCGCGAGCGCCGAGCACCGCGCGATAGTCGCCTTCGGCGGCGAAACAGAGCTCCATGCTGTCCTGCCGCCTCGCCACCGGCAGCTTCGCCTCGCGCGCCAGCCGCCTTACACTCTCTTTACCCATTTCGCCGAGGGGTAAATGGAAGCTCGCCACGCGATGCCGGGGGATGCCATATAGGAAGTAGCTCTGGTCGCGGGAATGGTCCTCGCCCCGAGCGAGATAAGCGCCATCGTCGCGGCGCAAAACCCGTGCGTAGTGGCCGGTCGCAAGGTGGCGTATTCCGAACCGGGACTCGATGAAGTCCCACACCAGCCAGAACTTGATGAGCGTGTTGCAGTCCACGCACGGACTCGGCGTGCGGCCCTGGCGGTAGGCTTGCCTGAACGGCTCGATCACGAGCCGCTCAAACTCGCTGCGAACGTCGAGGTAGTAGTGCGCAATCCCGAGATCGCGGGCTACATAACCAGCCTCCAGCCCGCAGCACGGGCGCTTCCCGCCGCAGCCCTCGGCAACCGGGATTCGCATCGTGATCCCGACCACGTTCCAGCCCGCGTCGCGCAGGATCATGGCCGTGACGCTGCTGTCCACGCCGCCGCTCATCAGTACCGCAATATCGCGGTCCGGATCGCCCGACGGCTGCCAGGCGTGGGTCGTGGGCTCGTCGAGCATGGCAGTCAAGTTGTCACTAGTTCGGTTCACGTGCGCCCTCACCCCAACCCGCTCCCCCACGAGAGGGAGCAGGCCGTGCGCGGTCGCCGGGCGCCTGACACGCGGCGCCCGGCACTCAACACCTATTCCTGGCTCTTTTTGAGCGCCTGATCCAGGTCGGCAGTGATGTCCCTGGGGTTCTCAAGGCCGACGGACAGCCGCACGTAGTCGTCGGTCACGCCGGTGCTCAGCCGCTGCTCGGGCGTGAGCTGCTGATGGGTCGTTGACGCGGGATGGATGATCAGCGTCTTCGCGTCCAGGATGTTCGCGAGGTGCGAGACGAGCTTGACCGAGTTGATCAGCTTCACGCCGGCCTCGATGCCGCCCTTGACGCCGAAACCGAGAATCGCGCCCTGCCCCTCCGGCAGGAACTTCCTCGCGCGAGCGTTGTCCGGGTGGCTCTCCAGGCCAGGGTAGTTCACCCAAGACACAGCCGGGTGCTTCTCTAGCCATTTTGCGACTTCGAGCGCATTCGCCGACTGCTGGCGGATGCGAAGCGGCAGAGTCTCCAGCCCCTGCAGAAAGAGGAACGAGTTGAACGGCGACAGCGCCGGCCCAATGTCCCGCAGCAACTGCAGCCTGGCCTTGATAACATAGGCAATGCCCGGCACAATCGCCTTGTCGTGATTGCCGAACGCGTCCCAGTAGCTCACGCCGTGGTACGACGGATCCGGCTCGGTGATCTCCGGGAACTTGCCGTTGGACCAGTCGAACCTGCCCGAATCGACTATCGCGCCGCCTATGCTGTTGCCGTGCCCGCCTATGATCTTCGTGAGCGAGTAGACTGCCACGTCCGCACCGTGCTCGAACGGGTTGAGAAGCGGGGGCGGGGCTACAGTATTGTCCACAATGAGCGGGATTCCGTGCTTATGGGCAATGTCAGCGATTGCGGGATAGTCATCGACGTTGTTCTTCGGATTGCCTATCGACTCGGTGTAAACCAGCCGGGTGTTCTCGTCGATGGCGGCCTCGAAGTTGGCGGGGTCACGCGAATCTACGAAGCGCACCTCGATGCCGAGTTTGCGCAGCGTGTAGTGAAACAGCGTGTAGGTCCCGCCGTAGAGAAAGCTCGTCGAGACGATGTTCTGCCCGGCCTGCGCGATGTTGAGCACGGCAAGCGTTATCGCAGCCATCCCAGAGCTGACCGCCAGCGCGCCGGTGCCGCCGTGAAGCTCGGCAAGACGCTTCTCGAGCACATCGGTGGTGGGGTTCATTATGCGGGTGTAGATGTTGCCGAACTCCTTGAGGTCGAACAGGTTCGCCGCGTGCTCGGCGGAGTTGAACACGTAGGACGTCGTCTGGTAGATGGGCACGGCCCTGGAGCCGGTGGCCGGATCGGGGACCTGCCCACCGTGAAGGGCAATAGTCTCTACTGCATTCTGTCGATCTTCACTCATGTTGGTTTGCCTCCCTTGATGGGTCTCCAAAACGAAAAGGAGACCAAGTGAACACACTATCAGCGCATTTCACTGGCCTCCGGTTATCCGGTCAGCCCGCCCGCATCGTTCGTGATGCAGGCCAGGTTATGGTTTCCACGCGGTCAAGCACCGCACCTCCATTATGCCCGAGCATGTCTCGTGCTGTCAAGAGGCTTAGCGCCATACCGCACTAAGTTTCGCAATAGCGCTGTTGCTATGTTACCCCAGGTTGGCTGAAAATGGTTCAGATCGGATTCCGAGAGATCGGGGCCGGACAAGCCAGAGCGCCCGGGGACCATTCCGTCCCCGGGCGCTCTGCCAACATCCGTGTTGCCTACCCGCATCCTGCAATAAGCACACTTCTATTACCGTATTACCCAGATGCGGCGTTCCACGAGCAGGCACGCAGCCGTCCGCCGTGCGCCGCCGATAATGGTATGCCGGGGCATCCGTGCCCCGGCCCCTGCAACATCCTTGTTGCCCTAAGTGCGTCCTGCCAAAGGTAGGGAGTAGGGAATAGAAGGGAAAGACCCTTCGCATTCCGAAGTCCCAATTCCGCAATCGTTGCGCCCTCACCACGCCCTCTCCCCCCGGGAGAGGGGGAAGTGGTTATCCGCATTTGCTGAAGCCGCAGAAGCGGCAGACCACGCAGCCGGATTCGTGCTCCACGGCGCAGCCGCAGTCCGGACACGCGCCCAGCAGAATGTCGAGCTTGTCCGACTGCTTGGTTATCTCGTCGCTGGAGACGCCGGTGTTGCGCTCCTTGAGGTAGTGGTCTATGACTATCCCGATCGCGTCCGCGCAGCTCAGAACGGTCCCGCCGTTGCCCCACGCGGGCGAATGGCATCGAATCCCGCGCAGGTGTTTCTGTATCGATTCCGGGTCCGTTCCGGCCCTCAGCGAGAGCGAGATCAGCCGGCCGATCGCCTCCAACTGGCTTGGCGCGCAGCCGCCCGCCTTGCCCATCGCGGCGAACACTTCGCACAGGCCGTTTTCGTCTTCGTTGATGGTGACATACATGTTCCCGCAGCCGGTGTTGATGCGCTCGGTGACGCCATGGGTGCGCGCCGGCCTCGGGCGCGGCCCGCGCACGACCTTGGTCTCCTCTCCGGTCTTCTTGTCCTTACCCGAAACGTTGAGGACCTGCGCATCGCGGCTGCCGTAGCGGTAGATCGTGCAGCCCTTGCAGCCCTCGCGATAGGCCAGCTCGTAGACGGTCCGCACGTCGTCGGTGGTGGCGTCCTCGGGGAAGTTGACGGTCTTGGAAACCGCGTTGTCGGTGAATCGCTGGAAGGCGGCCTGCATGCGCACGTGCCATATCGGGTCGATATCGAGCGCCGTGCAGAACACGCGCCGAACGTCCTCCGGCACCTCAGGCATATCGCGCACGCTGCCATTTTCGGCGATCTTGCGCATCAGATCGTCCGTGAAGAATTCACGCTCGCGGGCGATCTTCTCGAAATACGGGTTGACCTCAACGAGCTCGGTGCCGTCCATGACGCGCTTGACGTAGCTGATCGCGAAAAGCGGCTCGATCCCGCTGGAACACGATGCGATGATGCTGAGCGTGCCGGTCGGGGCGATCGTGGTGACGGTGGCGTTGCGGATCTCCATGCCGTCGTGACGATCGTATATGCTGCCCCTGAAGTTCGGGAAGACTCCGCGCTCGGCCGCGAGTTCGCAAGAGGCCTTCTGGGCTTCCTTGGAGACGAAGCTCATCACCTGTTCGGCGACGGAGATGCCGTCCTCGGAGTCATACGGCACGCCGAGCTGGAGCAGCATGTCGGCGAATCCCATCACACCGAGGCCGATCTTGCGATTGCCGCGCGTCGTCTCGGCGATCTCTTCGAGCGGGTAGCGGTTGACGTCGATGACGTTGTCCAAGAACCTCACCGCCAGCCGCACGGCGCGCTGGAGGCGGTCGTAGTCGATCTCCGCGCGGCCTTCGTCCACGACGACCATGTTGCCGAGGTTGATCGAGCCGAGGTTGCAGGACTCATACGGCAGCAGCGGCTGCTCACCACACGGGTTGGTGCTCTCGATTTCGCCGATATGCGGGGTCGGATTGTCTCGGTTGATGCGGTCGATGAAGATGATGCCCGGCTCGCCGTTTCGCCACGCCATGTTGACGATCAGGTCGAAAACCTTGCCCGCGTTCAGCGTCTTGCAGACCTCGCCGTTGCGCGGGTTGTAGATGTTGTAGTCCTCGCCCTTCGCGGCGGCTTCCATGAACGCCTCGGTGACGAGCACGCTGATGTTGAAGTTGGTCAGCTTGGATGTGTCCTGCTTGCAGGTGATGAAGTCGATGATGTCGGGATGATCGACCCGCAGACAGCCCATGTTCGCGCCGCGCCGCGTGCCGCCCTGCTTGATGGCCTCTGTGGCGCCGTTGAAGACCTCCATGAAGGAGATCGGCCCGCTTGAAATGCCGTTGGTGGAGCGGACGCAGTCGTTGGCGGGGCGCAGTCGCGAGAACGCAAACCCCGTTCCGCCGCCGCTCTTGTGGATGAGCGCGGTGTTCTTGACGGTTTCGAAAATCGAATCCACCGAGTCATAGATCGGCAGCACGAAGCACGCGCTGAGCTGACCTAGTTCGCGCCCGGCGTTCATCAGCGTCGGGCTGTTTGGCAGGAAATCCAGAGTGCTAAGGAGGTCGTAGAACTCCGAAGCCAACCCTTTGACGTGTTTGTTGGACTTGCCGTAGCCCAGATCAGCCTCGGCGATCGCCCCGGCGACTCGCCTGAACATGCCCTCCGCATCTTCGAGAAGATTCCCTTCTTCGTCCTTGCGCAGGTACCTCTTTTCCAGAACTGTAATGGCGTTCTTTGTGAGCATTCTGCCCGCCCTCCGTAGCACAGTTAGAAAGTTAGAACGTCTGAAAGTTTGAAAGTTGAGACCAGGCGGCCTTTCCAACTTTCTAACTTTCCAACTTCCGAGCTCTTCGGCTTCGCTTGCCGAGGCCCTCGACAATTTCCTTGAACTGACCGACGTCTTCGAACTGTCTGTAGACCGAAGCAAACCTTACGTACGCGACCTGGTCCACTTTGCGCAGTTCCTCGACTACCATCTCGCCGATCCTGGCGGATTCGACTTCCGCCACGCCCATATCGATGATCTCACGCTCGACTCGGTCAGTTATGGCTTCCAGAACGTCCGTCGGCACGGGACGTTTCTCGCAAGCCACGGTCAGGCTGCGCAGGACCTTGGACCGGTCAAAAGACTCGCGGCGACCGTCTCGCTTGGCCACCATGACTCTGACTTGCTCTATCTGCTCGAACGTGGTGAATCGTCTTGTGCAGGCTGTGCATTCTCGCCGGCGGCGGATTGCCTCGCCGTCTTTGATGCTGCGAGAATGGAGAACTTTGTCGTCCAGACAGCCACAAAATGGGCATTTCATAGTCCGGCTCTCAGGCACTACATTTAGTAGCAGAGGGAAGTGTATCATACTACATGTGCTCTGTCAACGACCTGAGCAACATTTTGGGTGGGGCGTTTTTCCCTAGGTAGGACCTGGTTAAGACGGCTGCAATGAGTGTTGTCCAAGTCTGTAAGCTGGGGCATTGTGCAGACCTGGCACGGACAGCCAACCCAGCCGTCGCGGGCTTTGGCGAGGCTGCTCTGCGCCCGTTAGAGTTCCAGTTGACAGCAGAGTTTTCAAAGGATAGACTACGTGTGGCGAGCAGACTACCGCCGCCACAACACTAGTCTGCATCAAGACTGACAATAGGAGGGGCAATATGAAGTTATGCAATGTAAGGACTGCAGTGTTGGTAGTATTGGTAGTCTCCCTGGCCATCTGTTCTCTCTTGCCGGCAAGCGCCGGACGTTTGGTCCGCTATGACCGGTCTACGGGACAGATCGTCGCGCTAAGCGCGACTATGCCCATAACGGTGCTATAACCGTGAGCGACGGCTCGCGGATCGCCTATTGGGGCAGCACCGGAGTCTACGTGATCGATCCAGCGACGAATGGCCGGACTCAGGTGAGTTCCGTTGCCTACACTTCCGGCGCTAACCTCGACTTGTCATCCGGCTACCTGATCTATGGAAACACACTCAAGAACCCTGCAAACGGAGCCACAAGCACGTGCCCATCAGGATCAAAGCTGAGTGGCGACAGGCTGGTGTGCCAGGAATGAGGCATACTCAAGGTCGTCAGTGCCTCGGATGGGTCACCAATAAGCCAGACAGCTCTCACTGGGTCGCTAGTAGACGCCAACAGCACGTCGTTCGTGTTAAGGGATTACTCTAATCCAACGATGAACCACTGGCTGCAGTTCGACCTGCTCACCGGCAGCCAGCTCGGCGATTTCTGGTTCTACGGTGATACGCCCGATTTCGCCGCGGCAAGCGAGAGCTACTTTGCCGTATCCGCATCCAATTACATGTTAGGAACCGAGAGTGTCCGCTCTATTGGCCTTGGCAGGTCTTCCCAAATGGCACAAGCGGACTGGGGGTATATTGACCCGAGATTCGGGCTTTACGGAAACACCGCCGCATTCATCAAACGGAACTTGTTCGGCGAGGGAAATGGCGAATATGATGTGAGTCTGACAGACCTCTCGAACGGCAGCTATCAGAAGCTATGCCAGTACCCAACTGGGATAACTGCATACGGCATTCAGATAGGCGATCAATACGTCACGTGGTTCGACAATGCTGTTCCGGAACCCTCCGGACTTCTCGCCTTGGCCAGTCTTCTGGGGTCGGCGGGAATGCTCCTGCGAAAAAGACGCTCGTAACTCACGTTCCCAACGCCGGAATGTCTCAGCCCGGACGCAATGTGTGCCCGGGCCTTTGCGTTTTGTGCCGGCACACAAAGGCTGCTTGTCACATTCAGTGGCCGAGCGGCCGATAATTCCCCTGGACGCTGAGACGAGTTCAGCACGGCGTGGGGTGATCGGCAGGTTTGGAGCGGCAGGCGCTGACAATCGAGTCCGACGGCAGGGATATGTGCATCTGCAGCGGGCCTGTGCTCGTGCGACTGGTGCGGCGTGACGGCGGGTACGCGCAGGAGCTTTGCGCGCGGGACTCGAAGGGCGAGTATCGGCTGGTGCTCTCGTCGATCCACAAGGACCTCATTTCCTTCAGCGAACACCGCACGAGCGCGTCGCCGATGATTGCAGGTCAGCGACCGCACCTCTTTGCCGTGTGTCGAGAATCGCTGAGGATGCCGTTCTCGGCGATCGGTATCCGGCGGCCCGACGCAGACCGCGTGCTTGTCGAGCTCTCCGGCTGCGTGCAGGAACATGAACTGGTCATGCGAATGGAGATCGAGGCCGGGAGCAGGATTGTTCACGTCACGGTTGAGGCCGGCCTGCCCGATGATCGCGTCATCGAATACCTGATGAGCTCGTTCGCATTCGTGCCGGACGGACGGATTCTCAACGTGGATGAAGAACGGCCGCGAACGTGGGCGCCGTGCGTGAGACCCGCTCACGACGCGGTGATAGGTGATGCCGCGTTCTTCTCACCTGCGGCGATCGTGCAGCACGAGCAGATGGGGGCGGCGCTCATCGCCGACATCGACCTGCTCTCGCAACACAGGCCTATGTCTGCCGCGCTGGATCTGGACGCGGACAACGGCCTGCTATTCGCCCCACTGCTTTCCTATGGATTCTGCGGCTGCGAACCGTTCGAGGGCTGCTACCGCCACGATATCACGCACTCGCGCAGGCTCGGCGTCGATCGACTGACTTACGGTTTCCACCTCATCCTCGACGCCAACTGCAAGCGCGAGTCTATGCAAAGCCAGGCGGCGCGGTTCGTGTGGCGGGCGTACGGGCAGGATTCGGATGGCGCGCCCGATTCGTTCGAGCATCCCAGCCCACGCGTGGCGCTTCCGAACATCACCGAAGACGGATTGTTTCTGATGCGCGAGCCGGGGCCGGAGCAGGCGTGCTACTCCACGGTCGAGTGCTCCGAACTGTTGGGACGCCTCATACAAGCACAGACGGCCGACGACAGAGCGCTTGCCGTCGCGCGGCGTTACGCTGATTTTCTGATCCGGCTGCGCTCACGAAGCGGCGCGGTTCCGTGCTGGCTGACAAAGGACCTCATGGTAGTTCCGGAACTGCGGTCGGGCGCGCCAACGGCCGCGTCAGCGCTGTTTCTCGGCCGGATGGCGCGGATAACCGGTGAAAGGAAGTATCTCGCGGCGTGCGAGCGGTCGGCGCGGTTCGTGCTGAGCGAGATCGTGCCCGATGGGCTGTACCAGGATCCGGCACTTCAGGATTCCCGGGTCGATCCTCACACGGGCACGCGACCGCAGAGCCATCGCGCGATGCTGTGGGTCGCCGAGCTGTGCCTGGAACTGCACTGTCTGCTGGGCGACGCGAGCTATCTCAGGCGGGGGACCGAGGTGCTCGACTTGCTGTGCTTGGCGCAGTCCGTGGGTGAGAAGCCGTGGATGGGAGTTGCGTCAGGCGTGCTCGCGCGAAGCAATGTGATGCCGACACCCGACCCCGAGTTGTCGGCGGACTTCGCCGCCTGCGCGATGCGCTACGGCGAGGTGACCGGTATCGCGGAGTACTCGCAGCGTGGCGCCGCGGCGGCTCTTGCCGCGGCCTCGGCTGATTCTTTGATGGAGCTTTCGCGAGCATCGGGAGGATGATCGGGTCGCGGGGGAGAAGTCTTTGGGCGTGAATGCTGAAGCGAGTTCAGCACGACACATCAAGCCGAGGACAAACCAAATGACATCCCGAGACCTGATAGGCCAACCGGTGGTCCTGGTGGACACGCCGGCGTTACTGGTGGATTTCGACGCGCTCAAGGCCAACATCGACCGCATGGCGTCGTTCTTCGCTGACAAGCCATGCAAACTCAGACCTCACTTCAAGAGCCACAAGTGCACGCACATCGCCCAGATGCAGATGGACGCCGGAGCGGTGGGCATTACCTGCGCGAAGCTCGGCGAAGCCGAGGTGGTTGCTGACGCGGGCATCACGGACATACTGATCGCCAACCAGATCGTCGGCGACACGAAGATCGAGCGACTCGTTGAGCTAGCCAAGCGCGCGAACCCTATGGTGGCGGTTGACAACCCCGACAACGTGCGGGACCTCTCCCACGCGGCCTCGGACGCAGGCGTGACGATACGCGTGCTTGTTGAAGTCGATATCGGCATGAACCGCTGCGGCGTCGCGCCGGGACCGGGAGCTGTCGGGCTGGCATGGCTCGTGTCGTCCTCGCCCGGCCTGGTCTTCGAGGGACTGCAGGGCTACGAGGGTCATCTGGTGCTGCTGCGAGACGAGGAGGAGCGCGCGGAAAGCACTCGCGCGGCCATCAAGACGCTGATCGAGACGCGTAAGGCGATCGAGGATTCCGGGCTGCCGGTGCGGATCGTCAGCGGCGGGGGAACGGGAACCTACAATGTCACAGGCGAGATCCCCGGCATGGACGAGATACAGGCCGGGTCGTACGCGCTGATGGACTGGTATTACGGCGAGATCCGACCGGAATTCCAGCAAGCGATGTCGATTCTGACATCCATTTGCAGCCGCCCAAAGCCGGGCGTGGCGATAGTCGATGTCGGCGTGAAGGGCGTGGGCGCGGAGTTCGGGCCGCCGACCCTGAAGAACGTCGCGATGTATGAGCTCGGGCGATTTTCGTCGGAGGAGCACACCTCGTGGCTGATTCCCGACGCGGACATGTCGATCGGCGACAAGATCGAGATGGTCCCATCTCACGGCTGCACGACCGCCAACCTCTATCGCGAGATGGTTGTCCACAAGGACGGGCTCGTCATTGACGTGTGGCCGATCGAAGGATCAGGCAAGCTGCAGTAGAGCGGAAAGTTGAGATTACGGAAGGAGCCTGGTCCGGTATGACAGCAATCGTTGTGCTTGCGCTGACTGCGTGCGCCATCCTGGCCTCCGAATGTGGGGCGAAGGGCGTCGACTTGTGCTACCCTAGGCCGGATCTCCGGCGCGAGGCGTGGGTGAGCTTGGATGGCAAGTGGGACTTCGCGTTCGACGACAAGGACGCAGGGCTGGCCGAGCGCTGGTTCGCCGGGCACAGATATGACCGCGAGATCAACGTCCCCTACCCCTATCAGGCCAAGCTGTCGGGTATAGGTGAGACCGAGCACCACAAGGTAGTGTGGTATTCGCGCAAGTTCCGCGTGCGGACGGAGTTCGCGGGCAAGCAGGTAGTGCTACACATCGGCGCGGCGGATTACCAGGCGACGGTGTGGGTGAACGGCGCTGAAGCAGGCAAGGACGAGGGCGGCTACGTGCCGCTGGGGTTCGATATTACGCGATTGCTGCGCGACGGCGACAATGATATCACGATCCGAGTGTTCGATGATCCGCTCGACCCGGCGCAGCCACGCGGCAAGCAGCATCCCAGTGGCGGCACGAACAGGTGGCACTACACCCACATCACCGGCATCTGGCAGCCGGTATGGCTGGAGGCGGCACCGCAGACATCGATACAGGGCCTGTGGATCAAGCCTCGCCTCGATCCGAGGGGCGCCGATATCACGGTTTCCGCCACCGGCGATGAGGTTCGCGTGACCGCGCTGCGTGACGGCAAGAAGGTGGCCTCGATGACGGCCCCGGTGAAAACGGGGCAGAGCCGGATCAGCCTTTCGATGCCGAATGCGGAGCTGTGGTCGCCAGAGCATCCGGCGCTGTACGACCTCGACGTCGAGCTGCTGGCGGAAGGCAAGATCGTGGATCGGGCGCGGTCATACCTCGGCATCCGAACCGTGTCAATCGACGGCAACAGAATCCTGCTCAACGGCAAGCCGGTCTGGCTGAACATGGCGCTGGTGCAGGGCTACTGGCCGGATGGGCTGTATGTGCCGCCATCGCCGCAGGACTACGTCAAGGACATCGAGTTCTGCAAGCAGCTCGGGCTCAACGGCATTCGTATGCACCAGAAGGTCGAGGACCCGCGGTTCCTGTATCTGTGCGACAAGATGGGGCTGCTGGTGTGGGGAGAGATGGCCAACGCCGGCGAGGGTCACGTCTCGCAGCGGGCCTACGATATCGCGGACCGCCTGTGGGCGAGTGTGATCGACCGCGACTACAACCACCCATGCATCATGGCCTGGACCTATTCGAATGAATGGTGGATGCACGGATCGAAGACGCCGGAGGAGGCCATGCACTACGCCAAGGCTTACGCACGGCTCAAGAAGCTCGATCCGACGCGGCCCGTCATCGACACGAGCGGCTACTGGCACGTGAAAACCGACATCTGGGACACGCACGGGGGCGGCGGTGTCGCCGACGTGACCGCCTGGACCAAGGGCGGCCCGTATACGGAGCGCATGGGACCGACGTTTCCCGGCATCGATTACACCTACCAGGGCCAGCCGATTGTCCGCAGCGAGTGGGCACCCGCCGACTTCGACAAGGCGGACGAGGCGTTCTACAAGTCATACGAGCACGAAGTGATGTCGATGGCGGAGTCGGGAGTCTTCCGCGGCCAGTGTTACGTGCAGCTAAACGACATAGAGGGCGAGCTCAACGGCTACACGAAGTACGACCGCACGTGGAAGGTCGATCCCAAGCGCATCGCGGAGATACACGCGAAGGCGTCCGCCTCCTATGAGAAAGCGGCGCTCACAGATGCCAAATAGCACTATTCGCCTGCGAGTCGTTCGACGGCGCGGATCGCTTCGTCTACGCTGGCGGCCGGGTGAGCGCCAAGTGAGAGCAGTTCGCCGACGAGTTGGGTGGCGCGGCCCTCGGTGAAATCGCGCTCCGAGATCAGATCGGGTTTGAGGACTATCACCGGCTTGCCGTCTCGCGCGGCGGCGAGGGCGACTTCGACGTTGGGTATGTTGCCGTGACCGACCGGAACGTCCGTAAGTATCACGGCGGCGGCGGCGCGCATAAGCCCCAGGTGCCTGTCGAGCGACTCAGGCGTGATCTGAGCGAAGATCGGCTGTGATTCGTGCGGCACGTCGAGCGCCTCGGCAACTTCGTGATCTGCGTCGCTCTCGTTCAGCACGCCGCACGTCAACGAGTAGCCGCGGCGAGCGAGCCTCGCCAGCACCGGCGCGGCAGTCCCCCCTCCGCCGATCACATGGACTCTTGGCGCGGCATCGAACCCCTGGGATGGCTCGCGCAGCTTCGACTTGACCCCCGCGATGACATAAGGTCTGGAAGTCGCGGGATGCTTTCGCACCCAGACCTCGGCTCCGTAGACTCGGCGGATGTTGTCCGCAGTGATGACGTCGTCGGGCGAGCCGTCAGCGCGCACGTTCCCCTGCCCCACGAGAATCAGCCGATCGCAGTACTGACTCGCAAGGTTCAGATCGTGCAGCACCGCAAGGACCGTCATCCCGCGCTCGCGGTTGAGCGACTTCACGAGGTCCATGATCTCGAACTGGAAGCTGATATCGAGGTGGGAGGTGGGCTCGTCGAGCAGAAGCACCTCGGGCTCCTGCGCGAGCGCTCGCGCGACCAGCACACGCTGCCGCTCGCCACCGGATAGAGCGTTGATCTGCCGGTCGGCAAGGTGCGCGGTACCGGTGCGCTCGAGGGATGCCATCGCAATCTCGCCATCGTGCGCCCCCTCAACAGCAAACCGCCCGAGCCTCGGCGACCTCCCCATAAGCACGATCTCCAGCACGGAGAAGTCAAACGCAACCAGCGTATCCTGCGGCACGACGGCCACACGCCTGGCGAACTCGCGCGCGGGGATGGAGTAGATGTCGCGGCCGCCCAGCGTGATCGATCCTCTCATCGGCGCGAGCACGCGCGACATCGACCGAAGCAGCGTGGTCTTGCCGCTGCCATTCGGACCGATGATGCCGGCGAACTCCGACTGCCCGAGCCGCATCGAAACGCCGTCGAGTATGGGGGCGCCGCTGTAGCCGGCGCGGAGGTTGTCGATAGCGTAGTCGGCGCTCATTTAGAAATCCGCCTCACGTATGCGGTAGCCGCGGATTTGAGCCTTGGGCGCATCGTCCACGATGTAGTTGACGATCAGGAACTCGCCCGGCGCCGTCTCGACCCATCCGGTGTAGCCGCCGTCGGAAGCCGGACTGCGGTCGTGATCCAGCGGCAGCACGATCCCGGTCTGCTTGCCACGGTCCTTCTCCAGCGCGCTCTCGATGGGCTCGATGAAAGCGAATGTGTTTTTCGCCCACGCGGTGTGGTTGCCGGGCTGGTGACGGTAGGTGACGAGCACTTTTCCGCTGCGGGTCATGTGCGCGACCGGCCGGTGGCAGCCGCCCATCATTGTCTCGTAAGGTCCTTCCCAGCTCTTCCCGCCGTCGTGTGAGAAGCTCTTGTAAGCAGGAAGGCCTTTGCCGCTGTTCTCGCGCATGTAGCAAACGAGTTCACCCACCGGCAGCCGGACGATGGATGCCTCGCACAGATGCAGGCCTTTCACTGCAGCGACTGTCACGGGCGCCCCCCAGGTCTTGCCCTTGTCGGCGCTTCTGCTGACACACTGGGCGATGAAGCCGAGGTCTGAGGGCTTGAACTGAGTCGCCATCAGCCAGTCGCCGTCCGGCAGCTCGACGACCTCGTCGGGCATAATGCCATGGACGCCTGTGTCGCGCGGCTGCGACCACGTGTCGCCATTGTCGGAGCTAGTGAAGAAAACGACGCGTGATTCCGCGCCGCCGCCGGTGAGTTCGCCGGGCGGGGTCGGATAGCGGTCGCAGATCACAAGGACGGTCCCATCGGAAAGCTGCTGGACCTTCGGGCAGTTGTATTTGAGCAATACGCCATCGGTCTGCTCGGTGGCGATCAGCACTTTGCGCTCGGAGAAGCTCGCGCCGTTATCGTCGCTGACGCGCACGATCACTCGCGTGTATTTGGCCGCCTTGTGGCCATCGCTCTCCCGGTAGGCAAGCACTATCCTGCCATCCCTGCACCTGGCCAGGCTGGGAAAGCACTCGTAAGTGGAGTCGTCCCGGCTGATTGTGAAGCCCTTCGCGGCAAACATGATTACGAGTTCCCCCGCGCCATGCTGTAATCCTGCCCGCGCGTACGCGTATAATAGGTACGGAGGGGCCAATCAGATGCGGATCGAGCAGCTTCGAATGGACAACTTGCGCGAAGGCATTCACTGCGGACACGGGATGCCTTTCGCTGACGAATGGTACGGACGCCTGGAGGCGTGGCTCGACGGAGGCACGCTGAGGGGCCAGATCGCACGGACTGACGATGGTGAAGCTATCGGATTTGTGCTCTACTACCCGGTGGAGAAGCTCCCCGTGGAGATAGACGGTGATGGCCTCTACATGGTGCAGTGCCTTCAGGTCAAGCCGCCGCACGACAAGGGCGACGTGGCGAAAGCGCTGATAGAGAGCGCTGTCGCGGACGCGCGCAGGAGCGGCGCAACGGGGATCGTGGCCGAGGGCCTGACCAAGGAAGAGCCACTACACGAACACACCACCGCCACCCTGCTCGAGAGCCTGGGACTGAACAGAGGTCAGTCTCGCGGATTTGCCACGCTCTACTATCTTGTCTTCAGTAACGAGACCGAAGAGCCACACTATATGCCGCCCGAATTCACGCCTCCGCGGGGCAGATCGAGGCTGCGCATAGACATAATGGACTGCAGCCTCTGTTACGTTGGCGTGCACAACCGCGAGACGGTCATGCAGGCTGTCGAGCGGTCCAAGAGCGACAACGTGGAAGTCGTGGTTCACGACATGAACACCCGCGAAGCGGTCGCCAGCACCGGCTACTCGCACGGGGTGTTCATCGACGGCAAACTCACATACTTCCGCAGGCCCATCACCCAGGAAGAGATGGATGAAGCGATACAGATCGCCGATTCCGCGCGGCGCCGCGACACGGACCGATAGTCAGTCTATGTGCCGCACGACGCGAATGTCATTCAGGGCCATGTGGTAGAGGAACAAGATGTGCATGAGATCAGCATCGTGGGGAGTCACGCCGTCCGCAAGCGCCTCCTGCACGGGCAGATCGTAGGTCTGCACGCAATCCTCGGGCACGATGACCTCCAGCCCCCGCTTCAGCCAATTGGAACGTATCTTGAGGTGCATAGCGGCCTGGTAGACGCAGAGGTCGGTGCAATCCCCCACCACGATGATCGACCTCAGGCCGGGCCGGTCGTCGATCCATTTGTCGAGATCGGTGCCGAATGCCGGGTTGAGCGACTGCTTGGGCATGACCGTGAAGTGGTCGGCGAACGGCAGTTGCGCGAGTTCGTCTATCATCTCGGCCTCGACGGTGCCGGTGACGCAGTGTGGACCGTAGGCGTCGAACTCCGGCGAGTCGGGCGGATGGCTGTCGTGAGGCAAAACGAAGTCCCTGACCCCGAGCGCATAGGCCGCCTGGAGAAGCCTAACGACCTCGGGTACCACGCCCGCGATCCTCGGGCTCGCGAGGCGGCCGACCGTGGTGAAACCCTTGACCAGATCCTCGCTGAGTATGGCAAGCCTGCGCGGGCAGGCGCCGTTCGCGGTCACATCGGCGAGAGCGATGCTCTCCAGCGAGGCAAACCATTCCATTAGCCAGCCCAGAAACGGTCTGTGGGCCTGAAAGAACGCGTCTATGTCGAGGTTCGAACTTGCCTTCATGCATGCTTCTTACCCCAGTTCGGTGCTGCGCGAACTCGGGCGCGCTTGACGCGGTAGCAGGTTTGCGGTTATACTGGCACGGTGACGCAAAGAGGATTGCTCACGCGTTCGTAGGCAAAGGAATGTGTGAGCAATCTTCTTTTCTGGAGGAACAGCCCTTAATGGAAACACTGAAACTCGAAGCGAACTATCGCACTGATATGAGCAAGAGTCGGATCAAGCAGATCCGCAAAGACGGTTTCGTGACCGGAAGCGTGTTTGGTCGCGATGCGGAGCCGATCCCCATCGAGCTCAAACTGGCGGAATTGGCGAGCCAGGCCAAAGCAGCCGAGGCCGGGATCAAGTCGCTGATCGAACTCAAGATCAACGGCGGCCCGAAGAAGCTGGACGGACTGGTTATCCTCAAGGAGTTCTACAAGGACCCGCTCAGCCGAAAGGTGCTCGACGTTCAGTTCCAGCGGATCAACCTCAAAGAGAAGGTCGCGGTCAACGTGCCGATCGCGCTGATCGGGGACGCCGCCGGCGCGAAAGAGGGCGGCACAGTGGAGCAGCCGCTTGACGAACTGCACATCAGCTGCCTGCCGACCGACATCCCACCCCGCATCGACGTGGATATATCCGCTCTCGGCGTCGGCGAGCACATCCGCGTGGGAGACCTCACGCTGCCGGAGAGCATCGACGTCCTGACGGACAGCGAAGCACTCGTGTGCACGTGCGTACAGCCGCACGTCCACAAGGCCGAGGAGGCCGAGGCCGAGGCTGAGGCTCCGGCCGAGGCCGCTGCCGAGGCTCCTGCCGCAGAGGGTGGCGAAGGCTAGTCGCAGCCGAGCACATAGTAGAAATGATCGCAGAAGAGAGCCGTTCGCGGCTCTCTTTTTTGCTATGCGGCGACAGTATCGGTGGACTCGGACTCCGTATCGGACCGCTTGGAGAGGGCGTATTCGACGGCCGAAGTCGCGGCCGCGGCGATGGTTGCCAGCAGTCGAAGCCGCGTCGTGGTCAACTGAGAGGCGTCGGAGAAATAGACACTGAGAACGCCAAGGCACAGGTCATGGTCAGCGAGTGGAATCGACGCGGCACAGCCATCGTCGGCGGCGACCACTCTCCAAGGCACGAGTTCGACGTCCACGAAGACATCGTTCGCGACCTGCACCTCGCGCGATACGAACGCCTTAGCCGTATGCCCGGAGTGGAACCCTGGGTAGGGGCCTGCCGACACAAGCGGGTATCTAGCACCCACCTTTGCCTCGTCCGAACCACAGACCGCCGCGAGTTCCAGCACACTGTCGCCGCCATCGAGATAGACCGCGGCGATACGAGCCCCCAGCTTGTTGACCAGCGTGTTGACGAACAGATTAAGCAGTTCATGGAGAGTCCCGGCGCCGACCAGCGACCATGAGACATCGTGGAGCGTCTCGAGTTCCTCCAGCCTCTCGCCGGCTTCCTTGTGCGCGAAGGCGTTCTCGATGCCGTTGCCGACCATCAGCGCCAGCCAGCTCGCATTGAATGCCACCTGGGCCATCGTGTAGTAACGATCGAACTGATCGTAGCAGCAGACGTAGAAGAGCAGGCCCACACCGAGCGCGACATGGAAGTAGCACACGAGGCCGGCCAGCCCGTCCGAGGTCGCCAAGTAGCGCCGATGACTCACGACCAGAGCGTGACCGATAAGCACAAGCGATACCAAAGCGAGGACGGTATCGGCGGTGGCGCAGAACGCTGGTGGGTAGGCCGGACCGCCATCGCCCGGCATGGCGCCGAAGTCGATGACGTAAGGCAGCACCACCGTTGGAAACGCGAGAACCGTCACAGCAGCGAACACGAGTTGGCCGACTGACTGCAATCGGTTGGCAGGTCGGCATCTCGCGTAGGAGTGAGCGGCCCCCACAAACAACAGAGCGGCAACGAATCGCGCAGCCATTCCGATCCAGGCGTGAGACGATGGAGCGTCGCCCTGGAAGTCTGCTACGGCCTGCAGGACGGCGCCGGCGCTGAGCGCGGAGAAGGCAGTCGCGGAGAACAGAGCAAGGACTTTTCTTTCAAGAGCGAAGATGGCGAGGCAGTAGATGCAGGCACCAAAGCCGGTGCCTCCCGCCAGTACAGAGAATGCCGCCTGCGCCGCCCTGCTGGGGACGTAGTGTGGGACCGTCATTCCCACGACTAGCGACGCTGCAACCACCGTCGCTCCCCAGATCAACAGACGCCGCCACTGCGTCTCTTTCGAGAGGCGTATTCTTTCGATCAGCGACCTGGAATATGGGTTCGCGCGCGCAAATCCAGCCTGAACGGCCAACGCTTAACTCCTGCCCCTAGCAGCCGCCGGATAAAGTGGTGTAGGAGGGGTCTCCCCTCGGGCGACAGCCCTCGGCCGACAGCGCATCCTAAGGATGTCGCGAGAGGCGTCGCGAAGCGATCGCGAGAG
>Ga0123519_10000200_pt1 | contig 102644 bp, 113 predicted proteins | sample YelNatPaOPRAMG02_FD_87396 | JGI IMG/M metagenome (GOLD analysis project Ga0123519, IMG submission 87396) | Hot spring microbial communities from Yellowstone National Park - Yellowstone National Park OP-RAMG-02 (version 2) | ecosystem: Environmental > Aquatic > Thermal springs > Hot (42-90C) ... | reverse complement strand
CTTCTTTTCTCTTTCCACCCTTTTCAGCCGCCCTTCTGTCCCAAGCCATCTTTTAAACCCATTATACCAAAACCCTGTCTCTGAGCAACCTGTGGATAATGGAAATGAGCCATTTTCAAATCGCCTTTTAAAACCATTATACCAAAAAATTTCTTGCTCAATCAACTTACTGAGGAAGCTTTATTGTTTTTGAACCTGTCGCCCCTTGCCAAGCACCCGAGCCCAAAAGGTTTTGTCTTTCTTTTTCTAAGGTTGCTTCCTGAATAAAAAATAAAAAATTGGGTGCGGGGGAGAGGCGGGAGTGGTTGGGCAAGGGGGTTTGTTGACGGTGGGGTGGATTAGGGTTTGGGTTTGATAAAGGGAGGGAGGGCTTTTTTGAAGATATTTTCGGCTTGAATTTTTTCCTGAACGCGCCGCTTGCTCAAAAAACCAGTCAAAAAGGAGTATCTAATGATGCCAATGTTGGTGAAGATGCGGAAGGTAAAGAAGATTAAAACAGCAAGATAGAGATCGAGCGAGAGACGGTCGCCCAGCCAAGTAATCAGGATGGCCAAAAACATATTAAAGAAAAGACCAGAGAGAAAGATGACCAGATTGTATTCTTTTTGCAAAGTCGCTTTCCAGGCTCCAAAGATGGCGTCCAAAATCCCCAAAATCCCGACCGCGGTGTAACGGGCGTATTCAATCGGGATGGTCAAGGGGGCGTAATAGCCGATGGCTAATCCGATGAGTAATCCAATCAATCCCCAAATCATTTTCTTTCCTTTCCTCGATTATATCTATTTTCCCAGATAACTAAAAGCGGTGTGGCGATAAAAATCGAACTGTAAGTGCCAGTGGTGATGCCGACGAGCAAGGCGAAGACAAATGGTTTAATTGATTCACCGCCGAGGACAAAAAGCGCCACCAAGGTTAAAAGGACGGTTAAAGAGGTGTTGAGGGAGCGGATGAGGGTTTGGTTTAAGGAGGCGTTGGCAGTTTCTTCAAAAGAGGCGCGCCCAAACCGTTTGAGATTTTCCCGGATGCGGTCAAAGACAACAATCGTATCATGAACCGAAAAGCCTAAGACAGTTAAAAGAGCGGTGATAAAGTAAGCATCAACTTCATAATTAAGAAAATGTCCGACAATCGCGAAACTCCCCACTACCACCAAAAGGTCGTGAATCAGAGCCAAAATGGCGCAAATACCAAAACGGAAAGAGGAATAGGGTTTGGGGATATTTCGAAAGGCCCAGGCAATATAAAGAATAATTCCCAAGCAGGCAAAAATGACGGACAATATTGCTTTTCGCCTCAAATCACTACTGACGGTCGGACCAATTGTCTCCTGCCTTAACTCTTCAATTTGACCATATTTTGTCTTGAGCGTGGCTTTGACCTCATCCATTTTTTCTTTGGAGAGCGGGATGGTTTTGATGATGAAGCTGCCGGTGTTGGTGGAGGTGATGGTTAGGTCAGGAAGGTTCAAAGGAGCGAGGACGGATTGGAGTTCGGTTTTGTCGGTCTTGAGTTTGATTTCATAGATAGTGCCGCCCTGAAAATCAATCCCAAACCGCAACCCCCAAAAAATCAAAGCCAAAAGACCGGGAAGAATAATCAGTCCGGAAATGATAAACCACCACTTTTTGCGTGAACCTAAAAACTGCATTTTTCGCCTTGAAAATAACGGTTCGTCATCAAGGATGGAGTTTGTTTCAAAAGAGAGATTGAAAAGGCAAATCTCCTCATGGCCGAACCAGTCTTTCTAATTTTTTATTTAAAACGACCAATTTTAAGAAGGTGCGGGTGATGGTGATGGCGCTGAACATTGAGACAAGGATGCCAATCGCCAGGGTCACAGCAAACCCGCGGACCAGACCCGAGCCAAACCAAATCAGGATGAAACAAGTGATTAAGGAAGAAAAGTTGGAGTCGCGGATTGAGGGCCAGGCCCTCCTGAATCCTTCGTTTAAGGCGGTGAGGGTGGGTTTGCCTGCTTTGATTTCTTCCTTCATTCTTTCAAAGATGAGGATGTTGGCGTCAACCGCCATTCCCACGGAAAGGATAAAACCGGCCAATCCAGCTAAGGTGATGGTCACCGGGATGAGTTTGAAAATAGCGAGGACCAAAAGGGCGTAGATGAAAAGAGCCAACGTGGCCAAAAAGCCGGGCGTTTTGTAGAAAAGAATCATAAACAGGGCGACCAGAAGCACGCCCAAAAGCCCGGCAACAAGCGATTTTTTAATGCTTTCCGGACCAAGGGTGGCGGAGATGTTTTCTTGTTGAATCAGTTTGGTGGGGACAGGCAGAGCGCCAGAATTGAGGTTAATCGCCAGCGCCTTGGCTTCTTTCATATCAAACTTGCCGGTGATGACTCCCTTGCCTTCGTTGATGACTGTTTGAACGATAGGCGCTGAAATGATTTCCTCGTCCAGTTTGATGGCGACTGGCTTTTGAAGATTGCGTTCGGTGATGGCTTTGAAGAGTTTGGTGCCTTGAGCGTCAAACTCAATCGCCACTTCTGGCTCGCCCGTCTCTGGATTGATTTGGACATCCGCTCTTTGGAGATGGGCGCCGGTGAGACCAGTTTCCTTCCATTGCAGCGTCGTACTATCCATTTCCAGGAAGCTCAACTGGGCGGTTTGACCAATCATTTTGGTCGCTTGCTCAACATCAGAAAGGCCTGGCAGCTCGATGATGACCGTCCGTTTGTCGCCGATGCGTCCTTTTTGGATGATTGGTTCGGTGACGCCCAGTTTATTGATTCGTTTTTCAATCGTGTTGACCAAGGCTTGGTGAGCTTCTTCGTATTTGTTGGCCGGGATTTTGGAAAAATCGCCTTCATAGACAAGATGGACGCCGCCTTTCAAATCCAGCCCTTGGTGGATTTTGAGGTCGCGGGAGATGCCCAACTTGGGCCAGTCGATCGGCTTGACATTGGGGCGGTCAACCCAAAAAGCCAACCCCGCGAGCAGAAGGATGAGAAAGAAAAGAAAAAGGTTTTTCTTGGTCATCAAACAGGATTATAGCAAAAGGAAAAAAGAAGTAAAGAGGCAGAAGGGAGAAGAAAAATCAAAAATAAAAAATAAAAAATCAAAAACACAAATAAAAAATAAAAAATTGGGTGCGGTTGGGGGGAGCGGTGAGCGTTCTTTTTCTTTTAGCAAGTCCGACTCAAGAGAAAGTAAAAGTTAAAAAGTAAAAGTTAAAAATTAAAGCTTGGCGCGAAAGAGAAAGAAAAATCAAAAATAAAAAATCAAAAACACAAATAAAAAATCAAAAATTGGGTGCGGAGGAGGCGGGATGGGTTGGGCAAGGGGGTTTGTTGACGGTGGGGGGGGGTTGGGGTATGTTGGAGAAAGGAGTGGACAAGGAAGGAAATCAGGTTGAGAGGAAAAGAGTGAAAAATGACGAAGGCTGGGCAAAAATTTTCTTTCGTTTTTCAATGGTTCATTGACTCCCCTTTTTTCTTTGGCCTGATTCTTGTTCTTTTGTTTCTTGGCGCGTATTGGATGGGTAGTCACACGCTTGACCCTGATTTTGGTTGGCATTTGAGGACCGGTCAGTTGATTGCTCAAAAAGGCATCCCCTATCAAGACCCCTACACCTTCACAATGCCTAATTATCCTTGGGGTAATCATGAATGGCTTTCAGATTTCATCATCTTTAAACTCTACTCTTTGGTGGGCTATCAAGGCACGGCTGCCTTTTTTGCCCTTTTGGCTGCTTTCGCTTTTTTACTCCTTATTCCCTTGAAAAACTTAAAATACGGCTTGCTCCCAATTATTCTAACCTATTCTTTGGTTTTACCCTTTTTGGGCATCCGCCCCTGCGTCTTTACCTTTTTCTTTTTTGCTCTTTTTCTCAAACTGGTGAGCCTCTTTTTAGAACAGGGCAAGACTTGGTCGCTTTGGCTGATTCCTCCGATGATTGCTCTTTGGGCGAACCTGCATGGCGGTTTTTTGCTCGCTCTTTTTTACCTTCTTTTTATTTTGATTTGGCATCTCTTGAGCCGATTTTCAAAGGTGCGAAACTGGTTTTGGAAATACCATTTTCAGCTTGAAAATCAAAACCTGAGGCTAAAACCGCTTGTTTTGGTTTCGATTATTTCTCCGGTTCTTCCCCTCTTAAACCCCTATTATCTTCAGGTTTATCGCGAAATGTGGCTGACCATTTCTGACCAGCGATTGAGCCGCACCATTGTAGAATGGTGGCCGCTTTTTTACACCTCTCCTCGTCCTATCTTTCTGATTTATTTTGGTTGCCTCTTTGGTTTTATCCTCGCTTTTTTTCAAAAACTGCCTGCGTATCAAATCTTTTTTACCCTGATTTTGTTTCTTTTAACCTTTTTACACCAACGCTTTCTGCCCCTTTTTCTCATCTTCAGCCTGCCTCTTTTTGCCCAAGCAATCACTAATTTGGTCAAAAAACTGCCCCCTTCCTTTGTTGCCTCCTTTCCCCCTTTTTACTGGCCAGGAATCTCATTGGCTTTTGTTTTGATTTTTTTGGGTTTTCTCTTTTCTCATTATCCTTTAAGCCAAGACCCGGAGTCTTCTTATCCCAAAAAGGCGGTTGCTTTTTTAAAGACCCTGCCTCTTTCTGAAAATCTCTTTAACGAGTACAACTGGGGAGGCTATCTCATTTGGAAGGTGCCGGAAAGAAAGGTCTTTGTTGATGGTCGGATGCCTTCTTGGAGATACCAGGGTAAAGACGCTTTTGGTGATTATCTTAAAATCCGCGACGCTCAACCCGGTTTTGAGAAACTGCTTGATCGCTACCAAATTAAACTCGCCCTTTTAGCCCAACCCGAAGAGACCAAAGAAAAAAGGGGTAAAAATCAGAAAAACAGACAAAAGGACCTTGTTCAGCTTTTATTGGAAAAGGGCTGGCAGAAGATTTATGAGGATGAACAGGCAGTGGTCATAAGAAGGAATTTTTGATAGAATCAAGTTATGACAGTAAAGGGTCAACTTTTTGTCCTCTCGGGTCCTTCTGGGGTAGGTAAAGATACGATTGCTGCGGCGTTAGTTCAGGAAAAGAGTCTTCGTTTAATCAAACTGCCCACCTACACCAGCCGTCCCCCTCGACCAGGCGAAAAAGAAGGGCAACATTATCATTTTGTCAGTCAAAAAGAGTTTCAAAGATTGCTTGAGCAAGGCCAGATTTTGGAATACAACTTCTACAATGGTCACTATTATGGCACTGGTCGTAAGGAGTTGGAAGAGGCGTTGAAAAAAGGCAAAAATGTGCTTTTGGTCATTGATGTCCATGGCGGTTTGAATATAAAAAAAATTTATCCAGAAGCGCGCCTTATCTTTGTTACCTCGTCCTTGAGTGATATTGAAAGACGTTTAGCCAAGCGGGCTCAAAACACCGAGGCAGAAATCAAAGAACGACTCGCTATTGCCCAAAAAGAGAGTAGCCAATTTGCTCCTTTGTATCAATTTCAAGTGGAAAATCCGGAAGGGCGCCCAGAGGAGGCGGTCGCGAAAATCAAGGAAATCATCAGAAAACAAATTCAAAAGTAAAATGGCCCCGGTCTTGATTGAAAAATTTGATTCTTATTCCAAAACCATCCCTTTGATTTTAGAGAAGGCGGGGTTGGCTGAGTTGATTCAAAATGAAAAACAGATTCTCATCAAACCCAACCTCACCACCAACCTGCCCCCACCCGTGACCACTCCTTGCGCTTTGGTTCGCGAGGTGGTTTTGTTTTGCCAAAAAAAGAGCCGCGCCAAGATTGTCATTGCGGAAGGCTCGGGTGGCTGCGAGACCGAGTTGGCTTTTTCTGAACTGGGTTTTCGTCAATTGGCTCAAGAGCTCCAAATCGAGTTGCTCGACCTCAACCGTGCTCCCCGCCGCATTCAAAAACGGGTTGATGCGTTGGTTTTGAAAAGGGTGGCTCTTCCTCAAATTGCTTTTGAAAGCTTTATCATCAACCTGGCGGTTTTGAAGGAGCATTCGGCCGCAAAGATGACCGCCGCGATGAAGAATCTCTTTGGCTTTTATTTAAACAAAACCTGGCTCTTCCGACGCATTTTGGGTGGTCCTTGGTGGAATAAAAGCGAACTTCATTTTCTGGGAGTGAGCCGAGCGATTGTTGACCTTTATCACTACCTTCAGCCGGATTTTAATCTTGTCGACGCCTCAATTGGTCAATTGCAACATGAGATTCACGGTCAGCCTGCCCAACCTCCTTTAGGTAAAATCATTGCCGGAAAAGAAGCCAAGGCAGTGGACCGTGTCTGCGCTCCACTGTTGGGTCTTTCAGTTGACGCGATTGACTATTTGGCTTAAGATGAAGGCAAGGAGGCAAAATGATTTTTCCGCTCTTTCTCATTATTTTGGGGGTGGTCTGGCTCTTGTCCGCTTTAGGGATTATCTCTGCTTCAATTAAAGAGATTATCTGGCCGCTGATACTGATTGCTTTGGGTTTGGGATTGATTTTGAAAAAGAAGCGACCGCCGAGCGTCTCCTGGTGGTGGGACATTCAATGGCCCTTTTTTCAAAAAGACGAGCATGACAAGGAGAAGGATTGAAAGTGCCGTCTTTGTTTGACTCCAAAGAGTCCCCAAAACCCCAGCGAACTTACCGTCTCAGTCGCTCCAAAATCGAACTTTATCTCGAGTGTCCGCGTTGTTTTTATTTAGACCAAAAATTGGGTATTCGCCGTCCCTCCTTTCCTGCTTTTACCCTCAATTCCGCGGTTGATCTTTTGTTGAAAAAAGAGTTTGACCTTCACCGGCAAAAACATGAGCCTCACCCTTTAATGCAAGCCTACCAGATTGAAGCGGTTCCTCTGTGGCACGAAGAATTGAATAAATGGCGCAATAGCCTTCAAGGCATCTCCCTCCTTCACCAAGAGACCAACCTTTATCTTTTTGGGGCGATTGATGATATCTGGGAAAATGCGAAAGGAGAGTGGCATGTGGTGGATTATAAGGCAACCAGCACCAACCGAGAGATTGACCTTTCTGATGATTACAAAGCAGGTTACAAAAAACAGGTAGAGTTTTACCAATGGCTTTTGCGGAAACGTGGTTTTCCGGTCTCGAAAATGGCTTATTTTGTTTTTTGTAACGGGATTAAGAACCGTCCTCAGTTGGGCGGTCGACTGGAGTTTGAATTGTCGATTGTGCCACATAAGGGAGATGATAGTTGGGTGGAGCCAACCCTTTTTGAAATTGAGAAATTGCTTACTTTGAAGGAAACCCCTCCACCCAATCCCCAATGCCCTTATTGCCAGTTTGCCGAAAAAGCAAAAAGATAAGGAGGTTGTATGCAGGTAGTCATTTTGGCGGGCGGTTTGGGAACAAGACTTTGGCCCAAATCGCGTCTCAAAAAGCCCAAGCAACTTCAAGCCCTGGTCAGTCAGGAGTCAATGATTCAAAACACCATTCGTCGGGTTTTGCCTTTGGCTTCGAAGAAAAAAATTTACATCGCGACCAATCAAAGCCAGTTAGAAGCCTTAAAAAAAGAGGTACCCCAGATCACAAACTTTATTGTTGAGCCTACTTTGCGGAATACGGGTCCGGCGATTGGTTTGGCCGCGGTTTCGTTGCCAGAGCAAAACGAACCCGCTGCTTTTCTTCCTTCGGACCATTACATCGCTGACGAGGAAGGTTTTCGCGAGACCATGAAGTTGGCAGCCCAAGTGGCGGAAAGGGATTATCTTGTTTTAATTGGTCTTCGACCGACTGACCCTGATTCTGGCTTGGGTTATATTAAAATTAAAAAGGAGCTCTTTGAAAAAGGGAATCAGCCGGTTTATCAGGTGGAGCGATTCATTGAAAAACCGGACCAAAAAACCGCCCAACGTTTCCTTCTTTCTGGTCAATACCTTTGGAATGCCGGGATGTTTGTGGCTCGACCCTCTTTGATTTTGCAACTTTTTCAGAAGCACGCCCCCCAAATTTATCAGCGCTTGCGCAAGATTCAAAAAGAACCAAATCGCCTCAAAGAAGAATATCAAAAGATGGAAGAAATTTCCTTTGACTACGCGGTGGTGGAAAAGACCAAACAATTGGCAGTGGTGGCGGGCGATTTTAGTTGGTCGGATATTGGTAACTGGGCGCGGCTTTTAGAAATCCTTTCCAAAAAGGTCAATGCCAATGTGGTCATTGGTTGTGAGCACTATGGTGTGGAGACCGATGGTTGTTTGATTCATGGAACCGAGCGTTTGGTGGCGACCGTTGGGTTGAAGGACATTATTGTCGTGGACACGCCGGATGTGGTTTTGGTCTGTCATAAAGACAAGGCCCACGATGTGAAAAAAATTGTTGACCAACTCAAGAAAGAGAACAAAGAACAATATCTTTAGAAGACTATTTAAAGGGGTGTTCGATCAAGGCTTCGCCAGAAGCAACATCATTGAACCCAGCAAAAAGTTTGCCTGTTTGTTTACCCGTTTCAGCAGGAGGATTGACCAGATAACCTGTAGGATAAACAACCGCGCCTATGTTCGGATTTTTCGCCTTTTGAAGAAAAGGAGCCGCTGGCGGGACAGCAAGCACTTTCAGTTCTTGGATTGAGGTATCGATAGGATTGAAGATAAAGGAAACGGGATAATAGTATTTTTTGTTTTCCCTCAGACAGGCAATATGACCAATGACACCAATCCGGCCGTCTTCAAGAAGAGAAAGGTCATTGACTCCACCCCACTCATTTTGAGCAAAGCTCAAAACAACATTTGATTGTCTGATTTTCGCCTCGCTTAACTCAGAAAGAGAAGAGATTTCAGTATAGGCAGTCTGACCCGGACCAAAGGAGCCTCCTTGAGGTCGACTAAAAACCCCAATCCTTCCCTCTTTGAGCTGAATCAGGCGCAGACCCTTCATATAAACCGGACCAATAAAGAAGGGCGATCGAAATTCGTTGGTGGAATCAATCAATTCAGAGAGGTGATTTTCAAATTGCCAAAAGGCGGTTTGGTAGGCAAGGCGATGCGGGTCAGCAGGGTCAGGGAAGGTTTTTACTCCGCCAAAAATTTGCCTTCCCTCGATCCGACCCAGAAAAAAGGAATCCTGGAGCTCGATGGGCGGTAACTCAGCCAATCGCCAAACCTCCTCTTGAGGATTTTTTTGAAAGAAAAAGGTGAGCGAGTTTTCTGATTCCCTTGGCTCGACCCGAACAGCAATCAAAAATTGACCATTTTCAACAATCGGTTTGGAAGGATTGTAAAAGGTTAGTTCGTCGCTCTTGGAGCCAAAGTATTCGCGTAACCGCTCAGCATTGGTTTCCAGTTTTAAATAATCGAAGCGCGGCAGACTCTCACCTCTTTCCACCCTGTCTTGATATTCTCCTAACAAGGTTTCCAGAGAAGGCGCGGTTATTGGTCTTCTTTCTAATTCTACAGTAGGCATTTTATTTTAAGATAATCACTTCGGCTCTTTTTTGCAAGGAGCGTTATTGAGAAGGGTAAAAACAAACCCGTAAGACCTATAATCAAAGATGTTTTCCTTTCTTTTATCTTCATTTTAATGATGATTGATAAATTTTACAAGCCTCTTGCGCTCAAAACGAAACCAGATTCAGATGGCTGCCATTTTCATCTTTGGTGACTTCAATCCGAAACGGAAAGAGGTTTTTTAAATCTGGAATATGAGTGACAACGATAATTTTGGCGAATTTTTCAGTTAAGGCATTAATCGCCTCCACTACCTCTTCCTTGCCTGCTTCATCCAACGAACCAAAGCCTTCATCAATGGCCAAAAATTGCAGTTTTCCGCCCGCCCGTTGAGAAAGGATCTCTGAAAGAGCCACCCGAATAGCCAAATCGATCCGAAACGCCTCGCCCCCAGAGTACATTTCATAGCTCCGCTCTCCCAGATTGTCTGAAACCAAAATCTCTAAGGTTTCTGTTTCTCCTTCCTCGCTCTTTTTTTCTTTTTTGGTGATAAAACGAATCTGCAATCGACCATCCGTAATTTTTTCTAAAATGCGGTTTGCTTCTTCCTCAATTTCTGGCAGGAGGGTTTCAATAATCATTGCCTGAATCCCTCTTTTGGAAAAGATTCCAGCCAACTGCTCAAAAACAATTCTTTTTCTTTTGATCTCTTCAAGCTTTTGACGACGTTCTTGGAGCAATGCTTCCTGAGAAGATAAATCCAAAAGTCTCTGTTTAAACGCACCGCAAGTTGCCTTGGCTTCCAAAAGCTCCTCCCAAAGATGGGAAAGTTTTCTTTCCTGCTCTTGATATTGGCGGTGGATGGGTTCAAGTTTGACTCTTTTTTGGCTGGATTCGGTCCGTTGTTTTAAAATGGTGCTGTACTGCTTTCTTTTTTGTTCTAATTCTGATTGGCTCTTTTGAAGGATTTTTTTCTTCTCTTTCAATGATTGCTGAACAAGGGCAAGTTCTTTCTCTTTTTCTTCAAAGATAAGCAGTTGGCTGATTTGATTTTTGATTTTTTGGTGCTCCTCGGGTTGATAGTCGATTTTTTGAATCTCGTCTTGAACCTCTTTTAATTTTTCAAAGATTTCTTTTTCGGCGTTTTGACGCAGCCCTGCAATAATCTCTTTTGCTTCTTTTTTTGAGAGGGGGCGGAGGCAGGTAGGGCAGCGGTCGATTTTTTCAATCTGGGCAATTTTTTTCTCCACCTCGGCTCGCTCGGCTTTCAGGCGTCCCAATTCTTCTTGGTAGCGGTTCAGTTTAAGCAATTTTCCCTGAACCTCTTCATCTTTTTGACGGAGGACCTTTAGTTCTGCCGCCTTTTGTTTAATTGTCTTTTCATTTTTGAGCAAATCCTGGGCTTGGCTAATTTCCCTTTTTAACCCTTCAATCTCGTCTTTCAGTCTTTGACCCTCCTTTTGGATTTGAGCAAGTTGTCTTGAAAGCAGTTCCTCTTTTTGAGCCAAGAGGTCGTATTCGTTTTTTGCTTTTTGGAGGCTGTCTAACTGGGTTTTTTCTGAATTAAACAATCCTTCCTTTTTCTTTAACTGCCCCTCTGCCTCCTTAAGCTCCTTTTGAAAAGCCGGTTTTTGCTTGAGATTTTCTTCAATCTCTAAAATAGAACGGCTTAACGCTTCTTCTTCTGATTCGTCTTGTTTGGCGATTTCCTTGGCTTTTTGAGAAAGGTTTTCATAAACTTCTAATTCTAAAATTTCACCCAGGATTTTCTTTCGTTGGACTGGCGGTTTGGTGGTGAATTCATCGGTATGCCCTTGACGGAGATAGGCAGAGTTGATAAAAATTTCATAAGGCAAGCGGATAATTTCAGCAATTTTTTCTTCGGTTTCTTTGAGCGTGGCTCCAGAAAGCGACGACCAGCCCCCTTCGTCATAGACTAGAAAATCCAGCTCTGAACTACCTCGACCCTTTTTCGACCGCTTCCGAATGACCCGATACTTCCGTCCATCCTGCTCGAATTCAAAATCCACCCACATCATCTCCTCGCCATGATGAATCAGCGCGTCGGCTGAAGAACGCGCCTTTCCCCACAATACCCAGGTGATTGCCTCTAACAGACTGCTCTTGCCCGTTCCATTGTCGCCATATAAACAAGCAAGATGAAAAGATTCAAAATTTAAAGCCACGGAATAACGATAGGAAAGGAAATTACACAGGGTTAATCTTGACGGAATCATAGACCCACCTCCTCAATAAGGCGCAATCCTTCTTTTATGAGCTCTTCTCTTATTTTGGGGTCGAAGTTTTTTAATTTCAGATACCGCTTAAGCCATTCAGCCGGTTTTAAGCCTGGCTCTGCTGGTTCGATTTTTTTGATTGTTTTTTCTGATTTTTTGATGATCGAAGCCACATACGCTGCTTCACTCAACAGTTTTTTGAGCTCAGCTCCGCTGATTTGTTTTAGGTCTGCTTCTTTGCCCAAAATGATGAGTCGGATGATTGCTCCCTTGATTTCTACCGGCGAAAGTTTCTCTTTGAGGTATTCAGATGGAGAGGGGGTGCCGGGTGGAATTTCGATGTTGATTGTCCGAAAGGGCCGAGCCGGCAGTTCGATAAACTCCCAATCAGTCTTTTTTGGCTTGATTTCCGCAACCACAAACCCTTTTGTCTCCCCTTCTTCACCAAAATCAATTCGCTCAATGGAGCCAGGGTAAATGACCGGTGGTTTTTCAGAGAGAACCTGATATTTATGAAGATGACCCAAGGCAACATAGTTCAATGTGGGATTGGTTAAGAGAGAAAGAGGTAAAAGCGGGTCATTGCCAAGGTAAGTGGTTTGATTAGAAGCAAAACTCGCTCCGGTAACAGATTGATGAATCACCGCGATTGTGGGCAAATTAGGTTTTAACTGGTGAAGCAGTTTTGTAAAGATTTCGCTGAGGCGTTGGGAAAGGATGTCGCGGACCTTTTCAATCGGATATCTTCTTTCTTTTTCTTGAAGAAGCCGACTCCGAGCCAGCCAAGGAAGAGCCAGGATTTGGACCGGGCCGTTTTTTGTTTTGATGATAGCCTGCGTTGGTTGGGAGTAAACATAGACATTAGGCACCTCTAAAGTGGGAAAGATTTCGAGGGTATCTGCTTTGCCAAAAGAAGGCGGAATGTCATGGTTGCCGGTGATTAAGACAATTGGAATTTGAGAAGCGATTTTTTTGACGCGCTTACCGAATTCTCTTTGACAAGTGGGGTTGGGGTCCCGTGTTTTGTAGGCATCACCAGCAAAAACAATAAGCTCAATCTGATGCTTAAGCGCATAGTCAACAATTTGGTCAAAGCCCTTTAGAAAATCAAGCAAACGACTGTTTAAGCCGGTTTTCTCATCCAAATGACCGTAATTTTCATAACCGATATGCAGGTCAGCAAAATGAAGAATTTTCATAACAGATTTATTTTAACAAAAAATTTGGCGGCAGGAGACCACCTGGAAGGAGGGGCGCTCCAGGTGGTCTCCTGCCGCCAAGAGGTTGTTAATATCTTAGCTTAATTCCACAGCCTTGTCAAGTTTATCAACAACTGTTTTATTTATTCACAGAATAAGATATTCTAACACAAACTTGTCAAAAAGTCAATCCTTTTGAGGCTCCTCATAGAAATAACGGTAGAAATAAGAGGAGTTATAAAGAAAAAGAGGGTTCTCTGGTGGAACAGAGAACCACCAGGGTTTTGATTTTTTCTTGGTTTTTGTCTAATCAAGATAACAGTACCAATCTATTGATCTCTCCGGGCCTCCCCTGGGAATCTGGCCACCAACTCGGGACCGTCTTTTTTTGGCTGAAAAAAGCGGTTTTCGGACAAAAATACACTTCAAACCTCTTTGTCCTCATTTATATTCAAATCTGATAAAACAAGAGAAAGGTTGAAGATGGGTTTTTGGAGAAGACAAGACTGCTTTTGGTGAGACTTTTTTTGGTTTTCCAAGTGAAGCCTGCTCCCCCATCCTGATTGTCAGGAAGGCTCCACTTTCCCCTTTTTCTTTATTCTACCATTTTTCAAAAATCGGTCAAAGATTTTTATCCCCAACTAACCAGTCGAACCAAAACCACCGCGCGTTTTTGAGGTTATCTTTCCCGTCTCTTCTAATTCTGCTTTTTCTATCTTGACCAAAATCGCTTGGGCGATCCGGGTACCTTTTTTAATCCGAACCGGCTTTTGACTGAAGTTATAAAATTGCAGGGAGAGCTCGTCTTCTGGACCACAGAAATCCTGATCCAAAACCCCAAAACCATGCGGCATCAACAATCCAAAACGGGAAGGGGTGCTTGAGCGGGAGACAATGAAAAGAGCAAAGCCAGGTGGAACTTGAATGATAATGTTACCCGGAATCCGCTTGATTTCACCCGGCTGAATAACGGTCTCTGTTCGGGTATAAATATCAAAACCGACCGCTCCTTTGGTTTGGTAGGTGGGTAAGGGAATTGATTTGTTGATTCTTTTGATTTTCACCTTCATATTCCCCTCAACTTGACCTTTCGGAAATACTTTTGGGCAATTTTAAGAAATTGATTTAACTGCTTTAGCGAGTAAGGTTTGATTTTGGCAAAATGAGATTCCAGGGTGATTTGAGGAGAAAATTGTTGTAAAAAATAATCAACCGGGCAATCTGGTCCCAACCACTGACCGATTTCTTCGATCTCCTCGGCCCCTAAGAGTCCAGGCACGACCGTGGTGCGGAATTCAGTTTCGATTTTGGTTTGGTGTTGGATGATTAGCTTGACCGATTCTTGAATCTCTTCTTGCTTAACCGGTACTCGAACAATCGAAGGATATTTTTCTAATGGTCCTTTAATGTCCATGGCAATAAAATCAACCAGTTTTTGATTGAGCAGCTCCTTCAGCATTCTGGGATTGGTGCCATTGGTTTGAATTTGAACCAAAAGGTGGTGTTCTTTCAATTTTTGACACAAAGCAGGCAACCACGGATGAATTGTCGGCTCCCCTCCGCTAATGACTACCCCATCAATCCATTTCTCTTTTTGTTTGAGGTAATCAAGGATGTCTTCAAAAGGGATGGTTTTTAAAGAATCAGGACGCAAAACCAAATCAAGATTGTAACAAAAAGGACAACGAAAATTACAACCGCCGAGGAAGACCATCGAAGTGATCTTCCCCGGCCAGTCTAAGAGGGTCACCGGCAAAAATCCTTTAATCTCAATCCTTTGCTCTTTTGATTTCATCAAGGACCTCTTCTTCGGTAGGAGTGCCTTCCCATCTTTTTAATTCCCTCTCCTGAGCGTCAGTCAAAATCAGGGTAGGGGTGGCCCAAATACTATAAAAATTCGCTTCTGCCAAACCAGCGGGAGTGGTAATATCAAGATATTCTACCTCAATCTGTTTTTCTAATCTTTTACCTAACTCCTTTGCTGGTGGGCAGTGAGGGCAACTAGGTTGTGTGAAGATCTTTAACCTCATAGTCTCCTTTCTGACGGTCCTTAAATTCCGCGTTTTTGCCCGGATTCCAGTTTTCTATCTTGGAATAATACCCGACTACTCGCGAAACACCATAAACATTCTTGGAACCGCATTTGGGACATCGCGCTGTTTGGTTACTCATAAAACCTCCTTTATATTATTAATCGACCATTTTATTCTCGATTATAACCCAGGCTGACCGTATGACAGTCGTTGCAGACCGTAAATTCAGGGGAGATGACAATTTGGGCGGATTCGGTGTGATAAAAGGTTTTTTTAACCAGATTTTCAATGCTTTCTGGTGAAGGCATCTTTTCTCCCACAAAACAATGGGTAATCGCTCCACTTTCAATCATCGTGTTAAAACGTGCTTGACCCTCGATGCGTTCAATAATACTGATTGGGGCATCGGAGACAAAATGGACCGAATTGGTGTAGTAAACCTTACCCTGTTCTTGATTTCCCCGGACATATTTTTTGCTTTCGGGATATTCTCTTAAATCAACCTTGGCCAACCTTAAAGAAGCAGATTCCGCTGGCGTTTCCTCAAGAGAAATTTTCAGTCCTGTTTCTTCTTGGAGTTTTTTTGCCTTTAGGTGCATCGCAGCGATAATTTCCAAACCGAGTTTATAGGTATTTTTGTCTTCATGAAGGTCGTAACCAGTTAAAGCCTTGGTGCATTCATTCAACCCAATCATCCCAATAAGATAGGTTGATTTATCCAAATCAATGTAAGGACGACCATCTTCAACTGTTCTTAAGACCGGCCACATCGGCAGTCCTGGCGCCTTACCGATTCGCTCAATAAACCTTCGTTTTTGAAAATGCGCCTTCATTGCCAAATCCATCATCTTTTCCACTTCCTCAATCACCCCTTTGACTCCTTTTTCACCATTTCTTTGGGCACGATAAGCGGCTTGAGGAAGATTAATAGTGACAATTTGAAAGCCACAAAAGCGGAGTGACTCCGGATGTTTTAACGTATAGGTGTCGGTGACCTTCTCGCGGAGGCGGCAACATTGGGAAAGGATTGCTTCATTGCCGCGGTCAAAGATGAAGTAGACCGCACCATTTTTGGCCGCAACCTGGCAGGCATAACGGAAGATTTCATATTGTTTGGAGTCTTTAAAGGTCTCTTCAGAAACATGAAAATCGCACTTGGGGAAGAAAAAGGGTTGACCAATCGCATCCCCCTCTTCCCAAACGGAAAGCATTGCCTTGGCAAAGCGTTGAGCTTCTCCTTCGAAGTCTTTGTATCTTAAGATATGACCGTTTTTGGGTTCAATCGGATGATCCTCTTTATCACGAGGGATTTCATCAACCGGTTTGATTTCGCCGTTTTTGTAGCGAATGAGATATTTTCCTTTTGGTCCGATTGCCGGAACATCAGCGAGATAAGAAGGAACACCAGTGTTGATATTGTAGTCAAGAAAGAGGGTTTGGCTGCCACGGGAAAAGGCATTTTGGGAGCCAGAAAAGATAATGTATTGGGCTTCTTGTTTTAATTCTCGGTCGCTGAGATTGGTTAAAAAAGGAGCGTAGAAGATGTTAAAAAAGCCGATCCCCAAAGCACCAGCATAATAAGCCTGCATTGAGGCCAAAAAGGTATTAAGATGACCAGTCAGGGTGCGGGCATGGTTGGCAGGTTTGGAGATGGAGTTTAGGGTGGGCAGATTAAGACCATATTTTTTGATAAACTCCAAAGAATGTCCGGAACAATAACAACGGATCGGATAACCCAAATCATGAAGATGAATCGCCCCTTTTAAGTGCGCTTCGGCGACATCCTGAGAGAAGATATTTTGAAGAGCATATTGCTTGAGAATCGCCTCAGCCAAAGCAAGATTGACTGCCTCGGGATTATTTGCCGCGATATTGCTGTTTTCCAAGGTTTTGCTGAAGATGAGTTGATTAATATCATAGGTGGGAATGCCGATGACCTTTTGTTTGGTTAATTTTTTGGTGTAGCCTCGTTCAAAGAGTTCATTATCCACCAAAGCACGGATTAGGCTGGTGGTCACTACCTTCATTTCGGCGGCAAAGATCTTTTTTTCAACCGCATAGGCGACTTCTTCTGCTTCCTTTTCTTCCAAACCCGCTTCTCGGATGAGTGCTTCTTTAATCCTGCCCCGGTCCCAAGGAACGAGGGTTCCCTTGGTTGGAGTAGCGACCAGGAGCGAAATATCAGTTGAGTCGGCTGAACGTTCCTCTTGGAAGACCTGAACGATTTGGGGAAGTGGCGGTTGGTTGAAGGGTAAGACGGTTTTTAAGTAATGTTCTTCAATTTTATTGATGATTTCTGAAATTGATTCCTCCGGCAGGTTGAGTAGGGCGAGTTCTTTTTTAAGAAAATTCAACTCATTGTGATTCATTTTCCCTCCATAATTTTGTGAACTTCTTTTTCAAAGCTTTCCACACTTTTAAAGGCTCGATAGACAGAGGCAAAGCGGATGTAGGCGACCTCATCAATCTTTTTTAACTCTTCCATAGCCAGCTGACCAATGAACTTGGAAGGAATTTCCTTTTTACCTGTTTCATAAAGAGTGCTTTCAATCCGTCCAACCACCTCTTCTAATTTTGCCAAGGCAACCGGTCTTTTTTCGCAAGCCTTGCGTAGACCGCTAAGAAGTTTTTCGCGACTAAACAATTCCCTTCTTCCGTCCTTTTTGATGACATAAAGTTTGGGAAACTCAATCCGTTCATAGGTGGTAAAGCGATATCCGCAGGCGAGACACTCTCTCCGTCTCCAGACCTCTTTACCATCATCCCGCGAATCAATCACCTGGGTTTCCCCACGTTGGCATTTAATGCAATGCATTAACCTCCTTTTATCCCAATATATTGGGCATCTAAAGTAAAGATAACCCCAATATATTTCCTTGTCAACCCCCTTGAAAAACAAAAGGCTGTGGATAACTTGGTAAAATTTGACACAAAAAAAGCACCCTTTCGTGCCCTAAGATTGATTTTCCAGTGCGGTGTTAATTTACTTCAATTTCCGCCGGATAAAAGCGGGTACCTCTAACTCTTCCTCTTCTTCCTTCTCTTTTTCAACCATCTCCTCAGTCTTCTTCTTTTTCTTATTCTTATCCTCTGTATCAAAACCAGTAGCAATAACCGTTACCTTTACCTCCCCGGACATCGCCTCATCAATAATAGAACCAAAGATGATATTCGCGTCCGGATCAGCCGCCTCAGTAATCGCTTTTGCCGCTTCATCGATTTCATACATCCCCAGATCTGGTCCTCCTGTGATGTTGAAGAGAATTCCCTTTGCTCCTTCAATTGATAATTCCAAAAGCGGTGAGTCAATCGCCGCCCGGGCTGCTTCGATGGCCCGGTTATCACCTGTCGCCCGACCAATCCCCATCAACGCGCTTCCAGCATCGGAAAGAATACTTCTGACATCAGCAAAGTCAACATTAATAATTCCATGCAAGGTAATGAGGTCAGAAATTCCTTGAACCCCTTGTCTTAAAACATCATCAACAATACTAAACGCATCGTATAAGGTGGTCTTTTTGTCAATCACCTGCAATAAGCGGTCATTAGGGATGGTGATTAAGGTATCCACCTTATCTTTCAATTCTTCAATTCCCAATTCGGCTACCTTCATCCTCTTTTTTCCCTCAAAAGAGAAGGGTTTGGTCACCACCGCGACGGTCAGTGAGCCTAATTCTTTAGCGATCTCTGCCACCATTGGTCCTGCGCCTGTCCCGGTTCCTCCTCCGGCACCGTAGGTAATAAAGGTCATATCCGCACCCTTTAAACTTTCATAGACCTCTTCTTTGTTTTCTTCGATTGAGCGTCGTCCAATTTCTGGGTCTTTTCCTGAACCAAGACCGCGGGTCGTTTCTTTACCAATTTGAACCTTAACCGGCGCTTCGCAGCAAGCCAGGGTCTGCGCATCTGTGTTAATGGCAATGAACTCGATACCTTTTAACTTAGAATGAATCATTCGGTTAATCGCAGAACAACCACCACCCCCCACTCCCACAACATGAATTTGGGCCAAGGATTCAACGGGCGAGGATGTGGATAAGGATTCTTTTTTCTCCATAGATGCTCCCTTAGGAGGGTAAAAACTGCTTAATGAAATCTTTTATCTTTTGTGGTAGATTTTTTAAATTGAGACGTTTTAGGCTAAAATGAGGCGCTTCCTCAATCCCCCAAAGCATCAGTCCGACAGCTTGAGCATACACTGGCTTTTCAATCTTGTCAACCATTCCCGAGAGAGAAATAACTGGTAAGCCAATTTGAGCTGGTAATCGGAGATGCTCCTTTGTCGCGTCTACCAAACCATTTAATTGAGACCCGCCACCAGTTAAAACCACCCCGGCTGGTAGCATGCCGTCCCGCTGGATTTTTCTTAGTTCATCGCGAACCATCGAAAAAAGTTCTGAAATTCGCGCCTCGATAATTTCGGCGACATATTTCCGAGAAACTTCGCCTTCGCCGGTCTTATCAATCTTGGAAAGATCAATTGCTTCCTTTTCTGCCACTTGACTGGGGTCGCAGAGACCGTATTCTTTTTTGACCCGTTCGGCAATGTCTAAGGATGTTCTTAAACCGATGGCAATATCATTGGTAATGTGGGAAGAACCAATCGGTAGCACATTCGAATAAATCATCGTCCCCTCTTCAAAGACAGAGATGGAGGTCGTTCCCCCACCAAAGTCTAAAAGCAAAACCCCAGTGTCTTTTTGTTTTTTAGAAAGGAGTAATTTAGAAAGCGCCAAAGGAGCGTAGACCAAATCGTCAATTGAAATTCCAGCTTGATAGACGCATTTTGTCAGGTTTTTAATCGCTCCGGTGGCAACACCAATCACATGGGCTTCTACTTCCAATCGAATTCCACTCATTCCCACCGGATCTTTAATCCCTTCCTCACCATCGACAATAAATCCTTTCGGAATCACATGAAGGATTTCACGGTTTGGAGGAAGAGAGACGGTCCGCGCCGCCTCAACCACCCGTTTGACATCTTCCTCGGTAATCTCGCCATCCGCCTTTGAAACAGCAATAATGCCTTTTGAATCTTCAGATTCAATGTGGACACCGCCGACACCAACGACCGCACTGTCAATCATAAATCCTGACATCCGTTCCGCCTCTTCTAAAGCAGCGGAAATTGCCGAAACAGTCTCTTCAATATCCACGACGATCCCCCGCCTTAACCCGACACAAGGAACCAAACTATAACCGAGGATGTCCGTTACCCCTTCTTGGTGAGTACCTAAGCAACAAGCGACTTTGCTTGTCCCGACATCCAACCCAACAACCAAATTTTTTACTCTTTTCAACATTGATCCCTCTTTAGTTTTTAAGATATCTTATCTTCCAAAACAAGTCAACGACTTCGATATTCTACTCGCTGGTGAGTCATCCCTTGAAGCGCCTCCAAAAATCCCTCTTTTAATTTTACGATATCTTTCTTGGAAAGCGAAGACTCGTCCAATTGTCCATCTTGAATCTTCTCTTGGAAGGTTTCCTCTATTAGTTCTTCCAGATGATTGGCACAATCTTTAACCCGGGTTTTTGCCTCAAGGGCATCGGCCAACATCAAGATGGCGGCTTCTTTGGTTTGTGGTTTAGGTCCAGGATAGCGAAAAAGAGACTCCCTGAGTCTCTTTTTCTTTGTTTCTTGAGCCAGTTCATAAAAAGAACCGCATAAAGAGGTACCATGATGTTGGGCAATAAGATTAATCACTTCCGGGGGTAGATGGTATTCTTTACCCAATGTCACCCCTTTTGAGACGTGCTCTTTAATCATTGCGGCCTTTTTGTCGATATCCTCAGGATGATTACCTCCATTCTGACTCAGAGAAGAGGTGGTTTGATTTTCGATATACAGAGTGGGATTGTTGAGTTTACCAACATCATGAAAATATCCGCCTACTCGGCACAAAGCACTATCTGCGCCGATTGTTCTTGCTGCTTTCACAGCCAGATTAGCCACCAAGATGCTGTGGTGATAGGTTCCCGGCGCATTACTGGAAAGTTGCAGCAAAAGAGGGTGGGTTAAATTCGTTAATTTCACCAGCCGGCGTAATTGAATTAAAAAATGGGTAAGATTGGTAAAATATCCTCCCAAAAGAATAACGGTCAAGATAAAAGAAAAAAAGGTGGCTGCAGAAAGATAGAGAACAACTTTGGAAGAAAAGCCCCCCGATATCCAAACAGCCAACAGATTCAAACCCAGTCCAATAAAAAAAACAAGAAAAAGAACAAAAAAACCACGCTGGAGTGATCGTTGGTTCATCGCCAAACCTTTATTGATTCCTCCTGGTTTGTCCTGTTTGATTTAAATCCTGATTCGCATCTGTTGATATAAAGTTTCATTCTTCAATTTCCTAATCATTACTTTACGTTGAGCCGTTTCCCTTCTTTCGCGCCTAGTTGGGGGTTTCACATTAAAACGGTTCTCTCTCACAATTTTCGAAAGACCCGCTTCTTGAATCAAGCGGTTAAATCGACGAAGCAATGCTTCTGGTTTTTCACCTAATTTTCTCTGGATTTGAATCATTTGGCAATACAAAATTATTTTAACTTTTTCTTGATTAAAAATCAACCCCCACCCATTAAATGAAGGTGGAGGTGGTTGACAATCTGTCCTGCCCACGGTCCGGTATTAATCACGAGCCGAAAACCACTTCGGTCCATTTTATGGGCGACAGCCAGTGTTTTGGCTACAAGAAGTAATTTGCCCAACAGTAGTTGGTCAGCCTCTTTTACCTCATTTAGAGAACCAAGATGTTTCTTGGGGACGATGAGGAGATGAACTGGAGCAGAGGGATGAATATCCCAAAAAGCAACCACCTCTTCATCTTCATAGACAATGTTGGCTGGCGATTTCTTCTGGATAATTTGACAAAAGATGCACTCTCCTTCCATAGCAGCCTCCTTTTTGTACTTTATTGTATCTGGGTTGGACTGTCAACCCCACGAAAATCTTCACAATTCTTGACAGGAAGCTCTTTTTGTGATATAATGATGCGTCCCTTTCGGATTTCGCGAGAGGGATTTTTTATTAGAAGACCAATCACTACAATGAAAAAGTCTACTTTTTTACAAAGGTTTTTCGCCATCACCCTGCTTCTACCAACCTCCTTGAATCCTCTGAAATTGCCCGCTCTATTTTCTCTTCCTGACTATCAAGCAAGCCAAGAAAGTAAAAAAGAAGATAGCCAGCATCCAAATTTTGTGGCATTTGACCAAGATAATCCTTGGGCTTTTTCCTTTGTGGCAAAAAACTGGGAAATCAGCTTAAATCAATCTTATTTTGACAAAGAGATCGAAGCAAAAGAAAAAAACAAAAAGGAAAGGCTAGAATTGGCTAAAAGAGATCGAGATGTGGTAGCGCGCGAACGAACCATTGTGGTTCACGATGAACCGGATCTTACTCTGGAAGCAAAAAGGGCTCTTGTTCAAAAAGCAGCTTCCTCTTATAACATTCCTTGGCAAATTTTAGAGGCGATTTGGCAAGTGGAGACAGGAAAGTCTTGGGATACAGCAAGAAGGTCGTCAAAGGGAGCAGCCGGTCCGCTACAGTTTTTACCTTCTACCTGGCAGAAATTTGCGGTGGATGGAAATGGAGATGGAAAAAAAGAAATTACATCAGGTTACGATGCCCTTTATTCAGCCGCCCACTATCTGGCTGTCTCAGGGGCAAGTATTGGCCAAATTGAGCAAGCCATCTTCCGTTATAACCCCTCTCCAGCCTATTTAAGAAAAGTCTTACGAATTGCTCGCGAACTCGGATACCAAAAACCGCCTCAACGATAAACGGAGGCGGCTTACCTTGGAAATCTTAATGATTTATTCATCGCGATACCCTTTTTCTTCTTTTGCCACCAAATCTTTGAAATTCTTTTCCCAAACTAAACGAGCATGCAGAAAACAGAGAGGATGTTTTGGGTCAGAAGGTCGATTATAAGTGCTGAGACGAACACCACAAACTGTTCCGTCTTCTTTAATGTAAGAGCAGTAATAAACTTTGGTTTCTTCTTGCTCTGGTTTTTGCTCCTCGAGCATCTTGCTCACCTCCTATTTGGTGATTACCCTCGGTTGATAAAAGTCTTCAATCAAAACAGGTATCACTTCTACTTTTTCAATTTCTTTACCCTTAAAATAGAGTTTTGCAATTTCGCCTCTTCTGGTTGCCTCTGACCACATTTGGTCAAAAATAAAGTTACCCAGGCTATAGAAGATGTAACCATTTTTATATTTTTCATAGGGTTGGATGACATGGGGATGATGTCCTAAAACCACTGACGCGCCAGCATCAATTATTTCGTGTCCAATTTTCTTCTGACGGTCGTCTGCAATTTGTTGATACTCCCGTCCCCAATGAATAGAAACTATCACCACATCTGCTTTTTGTTTCGCCTCTTCAACATCCTTTTTTAGGTCCGAAGGGGTGAACCAAGCAACACCCGGGGTTGTGGAGGTTGCGCGGTACTTTTCGGGGGTCATGGAAGAGACATCAGCATAAGCCAAAAAAGCAAAGCGAATACCCTTGCGTTCAATGATTTGAGGTTGGTGGGCCTCGATTTCATTTTTACCCGCTCCGACATAGCTGATTTGGTTGTTTTTAAGATGAAGAAAGGTGAATTCCATCCCCCCTTTCCCCTGGTCACCAAAATGGTTGTTTGCAAGCGAAACAATATCAATACCAGCATATTTGAGACCTTCAATTGTTTCTGGTTCTGCTTTAAAAACCATACCTTGCGTCACCCTGGCCCCTTGATTGTAAAAAGGACTTTCTAAATTAGCAAAAGAGATGTCCGCATTTCTTAATAGCTCAGCGGTTGCTAAAAAAGGAGCGCGGGGATTATTCTTGAGTCGGATTTTTTCGCCGACATGTCTTGATAACATAATGTCGCCGACCGCAACCAAAATGTTAGACACGGAAGCGGTTTTTTCTTTTTTATCACTCTCTCCTTGTAAAACAGCAGGCTTTTTGCTCATTATGATCTCTCGGGGTTTAGCAAACATCCCTATCTCTAACAGAAGTAGCAGCAAACAGAATGAAATTGTTAAGTTGCGTTTAGAAGCCATTCGTTCCTTTCTAAGATACACTAACAGAGATGCCGGGATGAACGATTTCAATCCATGTTTGTCCTCGATTAAATTGGATTTCCTGACCCTGACTGTTATAAAATCTTGTCCTTGATTTCCGTGAATCCTTTTTCCACCTCCCTTCAATGCTCTGGCCATCAAGGAAAACTTGCGCTTTTCCTTCCCCGATTGTTTTCATTTGATACCCTTTTTCACCAATTGGAGAGGTAGTTGGCCACCTTTCAACCCATTGAAGAATAATATTTTTCGCCTCAATTTTAGGACCATTGGTTTGTTCCCGAAGGTAACTGTTGGTTGAGGCTTGGTATTTCCATCTTACCAAAAAAGCAGGTCCTGAAAAATTAATCGTGATAACCTGAGAACCCTTTCTTTCATTTGGGGGTAAATCGTCCTTAAACTGGTATAAGGGGTAGTCACCCTTGGTTTGCCAATGATTTTTTTCTGCCAATTGTTTCAGTTTCGGAATCGATGTATACATAGTATGCTCTTTCGCCTTGTTTGGTTGAAGTTCTCTCCAGTAGGCGCTGGCGTATCTAAACTGATCCAGATCAAGGATGCCTTGCTTTTTAATTTGAAGTAACGCATCATAATTTCCTCCAACATGGGCAAAGAGGGCATCAAATTCAGAAAGCCAATCCAAGAAATAAATTCTCGCTGAGCGGACTGGACCGACCTTTGTAGGCTCCTGACAGGCGTAGATCGCCATAAATCGAGTAATTCCACCTTCAGTAAGCGCTTCATAGATTAGTTGAGCCTCGGCAAGACCTGCTTGCGGTCGAGCAGGAACAGAATTTTCAATCATTACTGCAAGGGGACGATTATTAGCCCACTTGTCCGGGACAAGAGTTCCATCCAGTGGACAAATCGCTTTTTTCTCTTGGATGAGGGACGGTTGGGATTGATTTTGACTTTGCAAAGATGGCTTATTTGGAGTATTTGAATCAAGTCTTTTGTTGTGGATAACCCAAAATAGACCTATTCCCAAAATAGCGCCTAAAATAAAAAGCCCACCAGTGATTAACTTAACTCTTTTTTTCATCCAATTCCTTTTCGATTTTAGTGATGACCTTCTGAAGATCTTGTTTTTGAGTCATATCGGTTTGCCATTTGGCAAAAAGATAGCTCGCCGTCGCAATAGCTTCAAAAGGTTTCCTTAAATTCTGGACCAAAAAAGCCGTTAATAGACCAAGGGAAACAATCTCTTTTGGGAAAGAGCTTTTTGTTTGAGAACGATTAGGGGCAGTGGTGACCACAACACTCCCCTTGCGCCCTGCGATAATGAAAAGTCGGTCACTTACCACTGTTGAACAGACAAAACAGTGGTCTTGATTACCTTGCAATTTTTCTATAAACCGTGAAAAATAGGGCAAAAGTGCTGATTGAACCTTGTTAACATTTTCCCTGAGCCACAAAGCGAGTACAGAAGGTTCTAAAACCAAAAAACTGGGCGCCTTTCGCTCTTGATAAAGGTAGGGCTCGAAACTGATAATGCCCTCCCCGTAAAAGAGGATAGGACAGGGTAGGGCAAGGGTGTTCCGGATTAACATTCTTGTTTGGGAATTTTTGCTTAGCCCCACGCCCAAAACAAAGAGATCAAAGGAAGAAAGTAATGTTTTCAATGAGGACAAAGCAGCCGTGCTCAAGACGCCTCCTCTTCCAGAAAGAGGATAGCGCATTTCCTGAGGTAAAAGATTTTCAATGGTTTTAGGGATGGTTTTGGGATAACCCAAACCAATTTTTGCCACCAGGGTTTGTTGAAGAATTTCACAAAAAAAGAGCAATTGGCGAAAATCCTTCTCCCCTCCCAAGATAAAAACTCGTCCCCGTTTTTGGCTGGTGTTAATCGGCCTTTGCCATAAAATCTCAGGATAGAGTAATTTATCCTGATAAATAATCATCTCGCTTAAAACATTGGTGATGGTTCGTCATCAGAAGGATTTTGCTGACTCGGCTGTTCGGTAGATGGTTGCATTGAGGTTGGTTCTTCTGTGGGATTTGGAGAAGATTCCCCAACAGGTTGAGCAGGGGGTTCTTCAGGAGGTGTTGGTTCTGGGGTTAATTCGGAAACAGCAGGCGGGTTCTCTAAGGGGGTTGGTTCTTGACCGCCTTCCGGAACAAGGGGCGTTTCTTCTGTTGGTGTTGGGATAGTCATCTCAGAAGAGGGTGGCTGAACAGAAGGTTCCTCTGGTCCCGTCGGGGCGGTTCCTTCTGTTTGGGGCTGTTCGGTTTGTGCCCATGGTGGCACGGGTAATTGTTGACTTTCCTCTCCTGTTTGAGGTGGAGGAGTTGTTTCTTCAGGGGGCTGTTCTGTTGTTCCGGGTTGTTCGCCGGATGTTTGGGGCAAGACATTCGTTTCAGAGGGGGTTGAAGAAGTTTCTCCTGTTTCGGCGCCCTCTTTCGCTTGGAACATGCCGCGTGGACAAGGAGCGGTGTCGGCGGTTACCGGTAAACCAAAACAGCTTCCTTTGGTTGGATCTGTGGGGTCGGGTGTAAAAAATTTACAATTTCCACATTTTTCTTCTGCCATTGAAACCTCCGTCATAGATTAAGTTTTTAAATTTTATATTTTTTATCTATATTTTGTATTTTAAACCCCTGTTTATATTTTAAACTCCTGCCATTCTACCTTTCTTTTTTTGACCATCTCTTTAATCCTTTCCTCAGAGGCAGAAAGCTGACTATTTGCCGTTTTAAACTCTACAAAGATTATTTTATCATCTTCAAACTGGACCCCGTCAATAGGTGTGCCAAGAAAGCGAAATCTCCTCGGGTCATAAGGATATCTTTCTAAAAAGGGCATAAACTGTTCCACCATTTTACCATATTTAGAAGAAAGACTTCTTTTGGCAAAAGAAACCTTTTTTAATTGTTTCAGAGCAAGGTAAAGGCAAAAAAGGGATAGACAAAGGGCGACAAATAAGATAAAAATTGGTTTACTCATCAATTTAATCCTTCTTGGTTAAGGCGTCGAAAAGCCTCTAACTTTTCTCGATTGCCCAATCGCGCCTTTTGAATAATGAGTTTTAAGACCTCAATAGAACGGAGATAGTTTTCTTTGTCAACAGGATAGGGAATTCCGTCTTTACCGCCAAAGGTCCAACTAAAGAGAGCGGGGTCTTGAAAAGATGGTTTGGCTCCGTAGATTAACATTGAAATTAAACTCAAGGCGAAAATTGTCTTTGGTCCTACTCCCTCAACTGTTAAAAGGGCTTCAAAGTTTTGGGGTTTTAGTTGGTAAGTCTTTTGAAAAATCTTGTAGAGCCTCTCTTGACTCATTGTTTTCAGCTGATAGCGTAAAGGGAAGAAGAAGGTTTGGATTTTTTGAAAATCATTAATCAGTTTTTCTGGTTTTTCCGTAGCGACTTGGATGACTGTTTTTTGGGTCTTTTGAGACTCCTTGGCGACCAAATTAAGGACCCTTTTTTGTTTTTGGTGGCTGATGATGCCATAATGTGGTTCTTGGGTAAAAGAAAACGAAGGCTGGTTTAAAAACAACCAATGATACCGTCGAGCAAAGCGGTGACGTTCGTTTAGACCTTGTTGAATGACCACCCACTGCCCTTTTTGGTTAAAAATGAAAGAGTGGTGATAAAGTTGGTAGCCATCAAAAAGAGCAGCATTATCAATCTTTGCCGCCAGTTTCGAAGCATAGATAAGTTTCTTGGCTAAATCATGAGCAGGTGAGAGTTGGGCAATCTCTCGAGGTGTTTCTCGAGCACGAGCCCCCTTGCCCCCGCAAACGTAAAGCGTGAGCTCGTCTGAAAGTTTAGAGATTCCTTCCTTAATGGCAGCACAGACAGTGGTGGTTAGTCCAGAAGAGTGCCAATCAAATCCCAAAACGCACCCAAACGATTGAAACCAAAGCGGATCAGCCAAGCGTTTTAGTAATTCTTCTGTGCCAAATTCCTCGACGAACAAAACAATCAGTTGCTTCGCCATTTCTTTCATCTTAAGAAATAGCCAGCGCGGACAACTACCGGAATGAAGTGGCAAAATAACGCTTCCTGTCTTCATCACTCTTTACTCTGTCACCCGATAGATCTTGTCTCCTTCACGAGCCCATTCTGCAACCCGCAATCCCACGGTTTCGCCCTTCTGGACCTCTTGAACTTGCTGGTGCTCAATTTGAAGAGAATCGACTGTCTGGGTAAAGTTGGTGGTGTGACCAGCGATTCTAATTGTTTCTCCTACTTTGAGGGAATCAGAAACCCTAACCACCGCGACCATAATCTTGGGATAAAAGTGAATAATCGTCCCTACTTCCTTCTCCATCTAACCTCCTTCATTGGTCAATTTTTTTCAAGATAAAATAAAGACCCAAGATGACCAAAAGGCTTGGCCAAAAGAGGCTCCAAACACCATAGTTTAATAAACCAAGATTACGGAAAAGAAAAAGCAAGCCCGATAATAAGACAATTAAACCCAAAAGAAACATCTCCCTCTCGCTTTCTTAAATTTTTAATTTATGCATAACGATCAGCGACCATAGAAGCAGTATATGAATAGGGTTTGATTTTGGGTTGGAATCCTTGACACAAAACCATACCCACCACTTCTTTAATCAATTCCCTTGTTGGTCCATTTTCTCCAATGTCAATATGCACTTCGAGCAGTCCTTTGGGTTTCTTTGTCCAGTATTTTCTCAAAATTTTAAGAAGTCGCTGCCCAGTTTCCAAAGAAGCATTAACCTCAGTATAAATCCGGTGTCTTAAATGAATAATTTTTTCTTGGTGAAATTTTTTATAGAAATAACGCCCACCCTTTCCCTGACGATAAATCACGATAGCGGTCACAAAGTCTATTTTACCGTTCCCCTTCGAGTCTGTGCCGACCATCAATTGATAACTACTTTCCGGATCTGCCTGAATATACCGGGTAATTTCTTGAGCCACCTGTTCCAGGCTGAGATGACCAAGTGTAGGGTTAAAATATTCCTTCATACTGCTATTATAAAGGGGGTTTAAAGCAAAAACAAGCATTAACGCTTCAATGGTTTTTTTCGAGGGGGTTTTGGAATGACAATTTTACCCCCACGGTCTCCAACCTCACGCGTTTCTCCTTGAAGGTGGAGAAAACCAGTAATCGCGGCTAAAATGGCATCACGTTGGTGGGAGGAGCGACTAAAAGCATTGGCTTCAATGCCCATAATCTTTTCAGTAGCACGGGCGGAAATCTCGATGACTGGGATATTCAGTTGGGCAATTTTCTGAGAAAGTTGGTATCCTCTTTGGGCCAATAGCCGCATCCCGGGCAAGAGAAGGGGGAGTGTACCATATGTTTTTAATTCTTGATCACATTTCCGGTCTTGAACCTTGTTGGTTAAGGGCGCGTCTATGGCTACAAGGTCTGGGTGTGTCTTTTGAATCTCCTCGATAATCTCTTCGTCGCTGAAAAGAGTTTTCGATTTAATATCTCTTTGCCCAAACTCTTCAACAAGCAGGGCGAAACCTGTTCGATTTTTGGGATTACCAGCCAAATCAATCCCGATAATTTTTCTTGTGACCATACGTTGCCTCTTGTTATTTAAACTTTCTGATGATTCCCACCACCTTTCCCTGAATAATGACCTTACGTGGCTTCAGTGGTCGCATCTTAGCATTGGCGGGTTTTAAAACAATACCTCTTTTGGTTTGATAGAACCTTTTCAAGGTAGTCTTGTCCTGATTAACAAGAGCAACCACAATATCACCATTTTGCGCATTTTGGGTAGGCTTGATGATGACATAATCCTTGTCGAAAATCCCCTCTTCAACCATAGAATCACCCCTGACTTTTAGAGCAAACAAACCCTTCTGATACATATCTTTGGGGACCTGAATGGTTTCATTGGTTTGGATAGCCTCAATTGGTTCGCCTGCCGCGATGGTGCCCGCAAGAGGAATTTGATAATTTTTTTGATCACAACCGACCTTTAGTTGGAGCGGCTGGTCCATCTTGAGATTTTCCTGAATTAATCCTTGCTCACGGAGATGAGCCAGGTGGTCGAAGACAGTTGATAGCTTCTGATATCGAAAGTAATGAGCAATCTCATGATAAGATGGCGGGTATTCATGCTCGGCGATAAAACTTTTAATGAAGGAGAAAATTTCTTGCTCTCTTTTATTTAAATGATTCATCGCTTCCCCCTTAAGTATACCATCAAAACAGGACAAGATGGAACAATACAAGGCAATCCAAGAATAATAAGAATCAAAGATTATTTTGTGAACTTTTTCCGTAATATCCCTGGTAATTTTTTAATCTCCACCGTTTCCTGAGCACCGCTATTCATATCTCTAATAATGACCGTCCCTTCTTTGCTTTCTTTTTGACCCAAAATTAAAACAAAAGGTACCTTTAGTTTATCGGCTGTCTTCAACTGGCTGCGTAAACTTTCTTTACCCAGCGCGAAACCGACTTGCAATCCTTCGTGGCGAAGAGCAAAGAGCAAAGATAAACTTTTTTTCTTAGCTGACTCGCCTAAATAGATAAGAAAAATCTGAGGAGGGTTTGGCGGTTTGACCTCGATATGCTTTGCCTTCATTTCCTCGATCACTCTTTCTAGCCCAGTGGCGAAGCCCGTTGCCCCGGTCGGTGGACCCCCAAAAAGTTCAATCAGCTGATCATAGCGACCACCACCACCAAGACTCGGTTCGCCCTCCTGGGCAATCACCTCAAAAACTGTCTTTGTGTAGTAGTCCAAGCCTCGCACCAAACGGAAATCAAGATCATAAGGAATGTTTAAATCATCTAAATACTCGAGGGTTTGAGTAAAGTCATCTTTGCAAGCGGGACAGAGAAGGTCAATCAATACGGGTGCGTTGTTAATGAGTTGCTGGCAACCTTCTTCTTTACAGTCATAAATCCTCAGCGGATTTTTCGCTAATTTGGTTTGGCAGAAAGGACAAAGCAACTCCCGCGAAGCCCGAAAATAACGGACTACCTCATTAACCATCTTTGGTCGGCAGGTTGGGCATCCGATACTGTTAATTTTAAAGGTCAGTTGCTGAAGCCCAAGGTTTCGGTACAGTTCATTAACAACACCAATTAAAAGGGCATCAACCAGAGGATCACTGACACCAAGAATCTCTAACCCGAATTGATAATGTTGCCGAAAGCGTCCGTGTTGAGGCTTTTCATAACGAAACATCGGACCTAAGTAAAAAAGTTTCACTGGCTGAAGCCAGGTCTGCATTCCATACTGAATATAGGCACGAGCAACCGGCGCTGTTCCTTCTGGTCTCAAAACGATTTCTTCTTCACCCTCCTCAGGAGACAAATCGCTGCGATAAACACGATACATCTGTTTGTTGACGATTTCTGTAATCTCCCCGGCCCCTTTTTCGAAAACCGAACGATATTCTAACAAAGGTGTGGTGATTTGTTGAAAACCAAAAGATAAAGCTGTCTGCTTAAAACTTTCTTTAACCGTCTCCCAATAAGGTTGGTCCTCGGGTAAGATGTCGTAGGTACCTCGGGGTGTTTGCAACATTTTTTCTCTTTATTACCATATCAACGATTAGTTTGCAAGTCTTGTTTTTTGAACCAACTTCTAATCTTTGTCCGTGCTTTGGCCGTTTTCACAAGGTTCAACCAGTCCAATGAAGGTTTTGTCTTTTTGGAAGTGAGAATCTGGACAATGTCCCCATTTTGGAGTTCATAATTTAAAGCAACCATCTTTCCGTTCACTCGTACCCCCAGAATATGGTCGCCGATTTCTGAATGAATCTGGTAAGCAAAATCGATCGGGGTGGCGCCTTCGGGCAAATCAACCACTGCCCCCTTTGGAGTAAAAACAAAAATTCGGTCTCTAAAAAGATCAAGTTTTAATGTCTTGAAAAAATCCTCCGAGTTTTTCACTTCTTTTTGCCATTTGACTAATTCTCTCACCCATCGCAGTTCTCGCTCCGGGACAAAGGTGTCTTTTTCACTTCGGATTGCTCCTTCTTTAAACTCTTTGGGTCTTATCTTTTCTGTATAGTACCAATGAGCCGCCACACCATACTCGGCCTGTTCATGCATCTTTTTGGTGCGAATTTGGAATTCGACAATCTGTCCATCTTCACAGAAGACAGTGGTGTGAAGACTTTGGTAGCCATTGGGTTTGGGCATCGCGATGTAATCCTTGATGCGACCAATTAATGGTTTCCATCTTTTATGAAGAATGCCCAAGGTGGTGTAACATTCTGCTACTTCCTTAACGATAATCCTTAGAGCGACCAGGTCATAAATTTTACTCAGGTCGTGGTCATACTTTTTCAATTTCTTGTAGAGACTATAAAAGTGTTTTGCTCGACCATGAATTTCATGTTCAATCTTGGCTTTTTGTAAATCCTGAACGACAATTTTTTTGACCTTTTCAAGATATTTTTTACGGAATTCATATTTTGGTAAGACTAGTTTGACTAAATAATGATATTCTTTGGGATAGGCATACGGGAAAGCAAGATCCTCCAAAGTCCCTTTTAACTCCCCCATTCCCAAGCGATAAGCCAGGGGAGCATAAATTTCCAATGTTTCTAAAGCAATTTCTTGTTGTTTTTCTTTTGGCAAAGCGGCGAGGGTTTCAAGGTTGTGTAGCCGGTCAGCCAACTTGATTAAGGCCACCCGGAAATCACCAGCGATGGCAATAAACATCTTTCTGAGGGTTTCTATCTGTTTTTCCCGCGCTCCCCTTAAACCCTCCTCTCCTTCTCGAAATTTTACCTTATGAAGTTTACTAACACCATCAACCAATTTAGCAATGGTCGATCCAAATTCTTTCTCAATTTCTGATAAAGTGACCGGCGTGTCTTCGTGGAGATCATGAAGCAAGCCCGCCGCAATGGTTTTACAGTCCAAACCCAAATCAGCCAATTTCATCGCCACACTAAGCGGATGCTGAATGAATGGCTCCCCAGAAAGTCGGAAGGTACCCCGGTGATGAAACTCTGCCTTTTGATAGGCACGTTGAATGAGATCTAAAGCACCATCATCAAAATAGTCTATTTTTGCTAAAAGATCAGCCAAAGTAACCATGATTGGTTATTTATTTTTCTCCGGTTTGGCTATTTTAATAATATCCAGGGTATAACCCGTTAACTTCGAAGCCAATCTGATATTTTGACCATTCTTTCCAATGGTTAACGAGAGTTGATCTTCGGTAACATAAACCTTTGCTTCTTTCTTTTTACGATTTACCTCAACCTTTTCCACCTTTGCGGGAGCCAGGGCATTTTTAATAAACTTCTCTGGATCTTTGTCCCACAAAACAATATCTATCTTTTCATCTTTTAATTCTGATAAAACTGCGGCGATTCGCGTCCCTCTTTGACCAATACAAGAACCCACCGGATCCACTCCTTCCTGAGTAGCGGTAACCGCCATTTTAATCCGATAGCCCGGCTCACGTGCCGTAGCCATAATCTTGACTGTCTTCTGATAAATTTCAGGCACTTCTTGAGCAAAAAGAGCAGGGATAAAATTAGGATGGGCGCGAGAAATGAGCACATTGGGTCCCTTTGGCGTTTCTTCTACTTTCATCACATAGACTTTAAGTCTTTGGCCGGGGTAATATCTTTCTGTCGGAACCTGGTCCTGGGGCAACATGATTCCATTGAGTTTGCCAAGGTTAATAAAGATGTTTCTGCCTTCTATTTGTTGAACCACGCCGGTTAGAACCTGACTTTCTTTCGTTTTGTATTCTTGAAGAAGCGTATTTTTTTCTGCTTCACGGAGACGCTGAATTAAAATTTGTTTTGCCACTTGAGCAGCCACCCGTCCAAATTCTTTGCGCGAGGGCAATTTCTCCTCAACCACTTCACCCACCTTTACTCCTTTTTTGAGTTTTTTAGCCTCTTTCAAGGAGATTTCTCGCTCTGGATTTTGAATTTCTTCCACTACTTCAAAACCGCGGAATATTTCCATCTCTCCTGTTTCAGGATCAAAGCGAGCCCTGATGATTTGATCAGGATGACCATACTCTTTACGATAGGCAGCGGCTAAAGCGATTTCGATGGTTTGAAGAACCTGTTCCGGAGAAAGACCCTTCTCATCACAAATTTGATTAATCGCGGCTAAAAAAGGGGAAATAGGCATTTTTAACTCCTTTACATCGTTTCTATTTTAACAAACTGGTTAAAAAAATCAATCCTCTAATAAAAAACCAAGGTCTAAACCTCGGCGCAAAAGATGAATCTTTCTTTGTTGATACGGTCCTTAATTTTTAAAATCACCTGCTGATCAACCACCCTTTTGGCTAATCTAATTCCATTCTTCACTGCCTCGGCATTAGATTTACCATGGCAAATAATCACCGGATAGTTTATGCCGAACAAGAGGGCTCCACCATACCGGGCGTAACTTATCGAGTCGTGATGAAAGAAAGAAAGTCCGTCTTCAAGATTTTTTAGAATTAAGTTACCAACGAATCCATCACAGACAAGAATATCCGCTCCGCCCGAAAAGATATACTCTTGATATCCAACAAATTCCTTCCAGAGGTATTGTTCAAAAAGGAATCGTGCTTCCTTCGTGAGTTTATTACCTTTGGTTGATTCGGTGCCGTTGTTTAAAATGCCGACCGAAACATCTTCTTTCTCTAAAACAGTCTCCATAAATATTTTTCCTAACATCGCCCATTGAAGTAGAAAAACTGGTTTGGCGTCTACTGTTGCACCGCAGTCTAAAACAAGAGTATGTCCTCTCGCAGAAGGGAAAAGAACACCAATAGCTGGGCGACTAATTCCTGAAAGCATGCCGAGTTGCTGAAAGGCAGCGAAAACAGTTGCTTTTGAGTTTCCTGCTGAAACCAGGGCTGAGGCACTACCATTTTTCACCATCTGGCAGGCTAAGTTAATCGAGGCAGATGCCTTTTTTCTAACCGCCTCTATTTCTTCCTCCATTCCAACCCACTCTTCCGTAGGTTGTAAAAGAGCGGTTCCGATTAAGGAAGATAGCCTTTTTGGACCCACAAGAACAATCCTATTTCGAAACTCTTCTTCCAGGGAAAGCTCTCTCACACCAGTCAGAACTGCTTCGGGCTGATCAGCCATCCAGTCAACCACGATTCTCAAATCAATCACCTCCTCGGTTTTTTAAAGAATTTCTTTATCGCTCTTGATACGAAGATAATGGTTGATTCCTTAATAATCAAGAAGGCGAATTGAATCAAAGAGAGTTGTCTTTTCCATCTGCTGGGCTGTTTTACTAAACGATAGAACCATTCCAAACCAATCTTCTGAATCCAAACAGGTGCTCTCTTCACCCTTTGAGAAATAAAATCAAATGCCCCACCAACGCCAATCATTACCGGAATCCCCAAACGGTTTTTGTACTTGAAAATCCATTTTTCTTGTTTAGGATGACCGAAGGCAACAAACAGAATCGTGGGTTTTTTGGAACTAATTTTGGGAATCAGAGTAGGGTCATAAGGTGAACCAGATTCGGTACCCGCCACCTTTAATTCGGGGTAGCGTTTTTGTAGGTTGATTGCTGTTTGTTTTGCCACACCCTTCCCTCCTCCCAAAAAGAAAATAGAATAGCCTTTTTGACTGGCCAGCTTTGAAAGACTCCAAACCAACTCCACGCCAGTTACTCTTTCCTTCAAGGGGGTCCCCATCAATCTTGAAGCCCAAACAATACCAATTCCGTCTGGGACAACCAAGTCTCCTTTATTAATAATTTCTTTAAATTCCTTATCTTTCTGGGCAGTAATTACAAACTCTGGGTTTAAGGTGATTACCTGATGGGGTTTTTGAGAATGAATAAACTTTTCAATTTGCAACATTGCCTGTTGAAAATTAACACAAGAGACCTTAATCCCAAGAATATTCAAAGATCGCATTTTAAATTTTCTTTTGTGTTACTCTTTGTATAAATTGTCTTATTTGCCTTTGAAAAACCTCCTTGCTAAACTGCCGGATACTCTCTTTAATTGCCTCAGGATTAAATTGAGATTCTAACTTTTCAAATCTTTCTAAGGCGTCTAACAAATCACTGACGGTCGTCTTGGAAAAAAAGATACCATTTTTATTTTCAATAACTGACTCTAACAACCCTCCTTTTTGGTAGGCAATGACCGGTTTCCCAAAGGCCATTGCCTCAATCGGAACCAAACCAAAATCCTCTTCACCAGGAAAAATGAGTGCCCGGCAATTCTGATAGTATTTTTTCAACATTTCATCTGACACAAAACCAACAAATTCGACATTCGGACCGGCCATCTTTTTTAACCTTTCATAATCCGGCCCCTGACCGATGATTTGCAATTGATCGTTGGGTCTTTTGCGAAAAGCCGAGATGACCAGATCGATCTTTTTGTATCGAGAGAGACGGGAAACAACCAAAAAATAAGAGCGAAAACCCTTCTGTTGAGCGACTTCCTTGTTATCTTGAGCGTGAAAAAAAAGGGGTGGGTAAATCACCTCAGAATCGCGGCGATAGTATTTCTTAATTCGCTGCTGAACATTTTTCGAATTAGCAACAAAGAAATCAACCCGTTGAGCAGCCTGATAATCCCAGATGCGAAGGTGGTCTAATATTTTCTTGACGAACGTCTTAGAAATGTTAGACAGGCCCTGCTCTTCCAGATACTGATGTGTATAGTGCCAAAGAAAAGCAGTAGGAGTATGACAGTAACAAACCAAAGCAGCATCTGGCCGAGTCAGAATACCTTTCCCAAAAGAGCTAGAATCAACAATCACGAGATCATAGGAAGAAAGATCAAGTTGCTCAACAGCCAGAGGATACAAGGGCAACAAAAGGCGGTGCCTTCGACGCAACCAAACGGGCCAACGCTGAAGGAAGGTGGTTTGAATCTTTAAATCTTGGATTTCTTCAGGTAGCCGTGCGGGGTTTAAAAGAATGGCAAAGAGGTCAGCGGAAGGGAAAACCTCTTTCAAAGCCAGAAAAACCCTTTCCCCCCCGCCAAATTGATTAAAAAATTCATGAACCAAGGCTATTTTCATTTTATGCTCGGAGGCTATCGTGCCCAGAGAACACTCTTTTTATAAGCATCAAGATGCTCGACGGCAATTCCTGTTCCTTTGGCCGTGGCCAGAAGAGCTTCTTCGGCCACTTGACAGGGTACTCCCGTAACCTTTGTTAACAATTCATCAATCTTCCTTAACAACGAACCGCCTCCTGTCATCACAATCCCTTTGTCAATCACATCTGCCGCCAGTTCGGGTGGTGTTTTTTGAAGAACGTGTTTTACAGCATTAATAATTTCTGATGCAACATCCTTCAGAGCAGCCACCACATCTGAGGTTCGAACTAAAATTGTTTCTGGCAAACCAGTAATGGTATTACAACCAGATACCTCCATTTCTAAATCTTTCTCCAAAGGCATCGCCGCACCAATTTTAATTTTTATCTCCTCAGCTGTGTTTTCCCCGATGGTAATATTATATTTTTTACGGATGTAGTTTGCGATGGCCTCATCCATCTTATTGCCTCCTATCCGAACCGAGGTCACAGCAACCACATCTCCCAAAGAGATTACCCCCACCTCTGTGGTTCCGCCCCCAATATCAATGACCATATTGCCGGAAGGTGCAGCAATAGGAATACCCGCACCCAGGGCAGCTGCAATAGGTTCTTTAATAATCCAGGCTTCTTTCGCTCCCGCCGCCAAGGAAGCATCAATCACCGCTCGGCGTTCTGTCGAGGTTACTCCCGCTGGAACAGCGATCATTACTTCGGGCCGAAATATCCTTACTCCTCCAAGGACTTTATTGATGAAATATCTAATCATTGCTTCGGTAATTTTATAATTCGCAATGACGCCATCTTTTAATGGACAGGAGGCAATAATAGAAGAAGGGGTTCGCCCAAACATTTTCTTCGCTTCGGCACCTATTGCAATGATGCGATTGGCTGGTGCTTCTAAAGCAACCACCGAAGGCTCATTAATGACAATACCCTTTTTAGGCAAACAAACCAAGACATTGGTTGTTCCTAAATCAATACCCAATCTTTTTAAAATCATTGCTTCCTTTCAATTTTCGCACCTAATGCTTTAAGACGCTCGTCAAATGCTTCATAACCTCGATCAATCAACTCAACATGGTCAATGATGCTTTCGCCTTTTGCGATTAGTGCGGCGATGACCAAACTTGCCCCTGCTCTTAAATCATAAGAAAGAATCTCTTTGCCGTAAAGTGGAGTTGGTCCGTGAATATCAATGGTGTGAGGGTTTAAAATGGTAATATCGGCACCCATTTTGGCTAATTCTTTGGTGTAATTAAAACGGCTTTCAAAAAGGGTTTCAAAAATTCGAGAAGTCCCGCTGGCTTGAGTTAATAAAACAGCCATTGGTGCTTGAAGATCAGTGGGGAAGCCCGGATATGGTCGGGTGTCAATATAAACCGGTCGCAAAGAGGTAGTCGGTTTGACCAAAACAGCGTCTGATTCAATGACCAGTTGGGCATTGGCTTCTTTGAGTTTATAAATTACCGCATCAAGATGTTGAGGGATAAGATGGGTCACCCGAACCTTCCCGCGCGAAGCCGAAGCAGCGATGATAAAGGTCCCTGCCTCAATTCTATCCGGAATAACCTGATGCTCCACCCCACCGAGCCGAGACACCCCTTTAATCTGAACGACATGTGTCCCTGCGCCAGAAATCCTTGCTCCCATTTTATTCAAACATCTTGCCAAATCTTCAATCTCTGGTTCAGCAGCGGCCACCCTAATTTCTGTCTCACCCTTCAACGTTGCGGCAAACATCATAATGTTTTCGGTCGCAGTGACACTCATTTCTCTTAAAATCACCTTATTAGCCCTTGCCCGATTGGCTCTAAAGAGGAAGGAGCCATTTTCTTGTTCCACTTGAACATCGAGTTGTCGAAAAGCATCAATATGGGTATCAATGGGTCGCGCTCCAATCAAATCACCCCCTGGCTGAGAAATGCGTACCTCTTTAAAACGGGCCAGCAGAGGACCGACTACCACAATTGAAGCCCGCATTCTTTTCACCAGATCTTCGGGAGGGGAGGCGGAATTCAAAGAGGAATTATTGATTATTAAAGAGTGGTCTTTAATTACCACCTTACCTCCCAGTCTCTGGATAATTTCGAGCATCACGGCGATGTCAGAGATCTGGGGAATATTGGTTAAAAGACAGGTTTGATCCGTAAGAATGGTGGCAGCGGCAATTTTCAAACTGGTGTTTTTTGAACCATTTACTTTAATTTCACCCTTAAGAGGGGAGCCGCCTTGAATAATAAATTGAGCCATTTCTTCTCCTGGTTGAGGATATTGTATAATAAACAAAGGAATGTTACCAGATAACTTCCATTTACATCTTTTTGTTTGGTTTTGGGTTGTTCTTAGTTTTATCCTTCTTGCTTTTTTGTTAATTGTCGAAGCCTCAGGCTACATCATTAACCCAAAGGCAAAGACCCTTCAACCTACGGGTATCATCATTGTCTCTTCCCAACCCAAAGGAGCCAGTCTCTATCTGGACGACCAGTTATACGACCAAACTCCTGCTCAAATAAAGGACCTTCGCCCAGGTATTTATCATCTACGAATTCAATTAGACCAATATCAGGACTGGGAAAAAACCATTCAATTGAAAGCGGGTCAATTGATTAAAGAGCAAGCAGTTCTTTTTCTTAAGGAACCAAAAATTGAGATAGTAGCATCTCCGGAACGAGACAAGGTGATTCCTCTTTTTGCAAGAGAGGAAACCTCGGTGGAAGAATCAATAAAAGCCAACCTGCCAAAAGGAGCAACAGATTTCGCTTGGAATGAGAGAGGTGACACCCTACTCTACCGTTGTGGTTCGGAAATTCGACTCTATTCCCAAAAAGCTTCTCAAACAGATGATCGGGTCATTGCCCGTTTTGTCCACGAGGTCCAAAAGGTGATGTGGTATCCTGATTTTCGGCACATCCTGTTCGTGGTTAATCATGAATTAAGAGTGATTGAAATAGAAGGAACAAATAATACCAAACTACTCCCTTTGCCCTCAGCCAACTTCGTTGTTTTAGAAAACACGATTTATTTTCAAGAAGGTCAGGAAGTGAAAAAAGTCAAGGTCCAATAGTCGGCAAGAAAACTTCTGGTTCTGATTGAGAAGGCACAACCGTTTTTTGAGCGTAAATATTAAGATAACGCAAAGAAAAACCAGGTGGCCAGGGAGTAGAAAGCACAAGATCAATCTTTTCTGAAGCGCCTGCGGTTTTTAAAGAAGGAGAAGAGGTGATTTCTTTGGCGACCACTTTGTAAAGATAGATCTCTCCTTGATCAACAAGGGTAATTGCATCATCTCGGGTTAAATAATACAAAAGACCAAAAACCGGCTGACCAGTCTGCCAAGGATAGATTGACGAAGGACCAGTAATCACCGGTGGCTCATTTTCTTGAGGAGAAATTGAGTGACGATAAGAAACACCTGTTTTTTGATTGATGCCTTCTTTTGCCACCGGGGTTTTCAAGCCTATTTTCGGAATCAATAGTTGTGTGGCGGTCATTTCCGGGGGGATTTCGATTGAAAAGGAACCTTTTTTAAACTTCTGAGCATAAAGATATCTAAAATGCAAAACAAGCAGGCGGTAGTTTAAAAGGGGATAGATTAGCAGAATGAAAAGAAAAAAGAAATACCACAAAGTTCGTTTATGATGCCGGGATTTGGGTTGAGGAACCGTGGAAGGTAGAGGAGAAGGCGGAGGGGGCGAGGGAGGCGGTGAAGGGACAAGAGGCTTTTTGTCTGAAGGTGGAGAAGGCAAAACTCTTTGATCAGGCTTTTTGACTTTTAGAGAACCAAAAGTGCGAGATAAATCTTTGAGTTTATCTTTTTCCTTTTCGAATCTGATCCTTTGTACCTCCTCCCTTTCTTCTAATTTTTTAATCACCTGTTCCACATCTTCTTCTGTCACTCCCGTCTTCTCTTTTTGTTCAGCCATTATCCCTCCATTATCTTAACGGTAAAAAATTTTTATCCTTTTGTCAACCGAAGGGATTGCAGGGAGGCGAAAAAAGTAATAAGATAATGACAGGCCGGTGTGGTGAAATTGGTAAACACGCGGCACTCAAAATGCCGTGGGGGCAACCCCTTGTCGGTTCGAGTCCGACCACCGGCACCAAACTTTGACAACCCCAAAACCAACAATTAAAATAGAAATAACAATGAATGAATTAGACCGAAGTGAAAATTATCGCAGATTCGATCCAGGCAATTTTATTGAGCATTTTATTGATTTCCCCTCCCAGTGTGAACAGGCCTGGCAAGAGATAAAAAAAGTGGTCCTGCCCTCCTATTATCTCAGTCTGAATAAAGCAGTGATTGTTGGAATGGGCGGTTCAGCAATTGGAGGAGAGGTTTTAAAAGGTTTTGTTGAGCAGGAGTGTCAAATTCCTATCGAGATGATTAGGGATTATAGCGTGCCTGGATATGTTGATAAAAATACTCTTTTAATCGCCAGCACTTACTCTGGTAATACAGAGGAAACCCTTTCTGCCTGCTCTCAAGCCCTTTCTAAAAAAGCAAAAATCATTGTTATTTCAACAGACGGCAAAATCACCCAATGGGCTCAGTCCTACAAACTCCCTCTCTATCAATTTCACTACCAAACCGAACCGCGTCAGGCTTTTGGTTTTTCCTTTATTTCACTTTTAGGAATATTCGACAAATTAGGGCTTATTGATGTCAAGGAAACCTATCAAAAGGCGATTCTACTCTTAAAACATCTTCAAAATCAGTTAAAACCAGAGGTTCCGACCGCCTCAAATCAAGCCAAACAATTGGCAGGAGAGCTTTATAACAAGATGGTGATTGTCTTTGGCGCTGGTCATCTTAAGGCGGTTGCCAGACGGTTTAAAACCCAATTAAACGAAAATGCTAAACAGATGGCTTTTTGGGAGGAATTACCCGAAGCCTGTCACAATTTTATCGTTGGTCTGGATTGGCCTAAAAAATTACCCGAGGAGGTTTTCCTTCTATTGCTTGATTCAAAATATGTCCATCCCCGGATTACGCTCCGCTACGCCGTGATCCAAGAAATTTTTACCAAGACAAATATTCCATTCAGAACTATCCGCATGAATCCTGCCACCGACCCCTTAACCGAACTCCTTTCCTTCATCTATCTCCTTGACTTTGCGAGCTACTATCTTGCTATTTTAAATAAGGTCGATCCGCGTCAGATTGAAAATATCCGATATCTTAAGCAAAAACTAGAGGAGGAGCAGTGGCCAAAATAGAACTCATTCGGGGACGAGAAATTTTAGATTCTAAAGGAAATCCCACCTTAGAGGTCGATCTTTATCTTTCTGATGGCTCCTTTGGTCGGGCTTCGGTACCAGCGGGTGCTTCCAAAGGATTGTTTGAAGCAGCCGAATTAAGAGATGGGGATCCGAAACGTTTTCGAGGCTTGGGAGTCCAAAAGGCGGTCGCTCTTGTCAATGGGTTACTCCATCAAAAACTAAAGGGAATGGAGGCCGAGCAGGAGAAAATTGATCAATTTCTGATCGAACTTGACGGAACAAAGGGAAAAGGAAATCTCGGGGCAAATACCATCTTGGGCATTTCTTTGGCCCTAGCCAGAGCAATTGCTAATTCTCAAAAAGAACCCCTCTATCAATATTTAGCCCAGTTAGCGGGTAAACCACGAAAAACCAAAGATGACCCTTTTCCAACACCCTTTCTTGTCTTAATCAATGGTGGGGCGCACGCCAAAAACAATCTTGATCTTCAAGAGTTTCTTGTTGCTCCCACTCAAGAAATCTATTCTGAAAAATTACGGGTGGCAGTAGAAATTTTCCAAGCCCTCACTATCGTCTTAGTAGAAAAAGCATATGCCCTTGCCTTGGGTGATGAGGGCAGTTATGGACCCGACCTTCCTTCTAACGAAGAGGCAATTAAGGTTCTTCTCGAATCAATTGAAAGAGCGGGTTATCTTCCGGAAAGAGATGTTGTCTTAGGGATTGATGCAGCCGCCACCTATTTCTGGCATCCCCCTCGCTATATCTTAACCAATGAACAACAAACCCTGACTATTGAAGGAATGATGAATTATTATCACCGCCTGACCAAACTCTATCCGATTAAAATTTTGGAAGATCCTTTGGGAGAAGAGGATTGGTTGGGTTGGCAGAAGCTCACCAAAGAGTTTAAAGAAAAACTTGTCGTGATTGGCGATGACCTCTTTGTCACCAACCCAGAAAGACTCAAAAAGGGAATCAAGATGGGGGTAGCCAACGGTATTATTATCAAACCCAATCAAATTGGCACTCTCAGCGAAACCCTAAACACAATCAAAGCGGCTGAGGAAGCGAAATACCAAATCATTGTTTCTCACCGCTCTGGTGAAACAGTCGATACCTTCATTTCCGACCTCGCTTTCGCAGTGGGGGCTTCGTATCTTAAGGCTGGTGCACCTGAACGAGGGGAACGCATTGTCAAGTATAACCGTCTCTTAGAAATCCAGGAGGAGCTGGGAAGAACCTCATGAATCCAGTCATTCTTCTTATCCTTGACGGTTGGGGCATCGCCCCGGCGTGGACAGGGAATGCCATCTTTCAGGCAAAAACCCCTAATTTCAATTTTCTCTCTAAAAATATGCCTTTCGGTATTCTTTCGGCTTCGGGTTCTGCGGTTGGTCTTCCTCCTGATGAGCCAGGCAATTCAGAAGCGGGTCATTTGAATCTTGGAGCAGGGAGAATTGTCCATCAAGACGTTGGTCATATTTCACGGCTGATTCAGGAAGGCTCATTTTTTAAAAATAAGGTCCTTTTAGAGGCAATTGCTCATGTAAAAAAGAACCACTCCCGACTGCATCTTTTGGGTCTTGTCTCCGATGGCGGCGTTCATTCCCACATTGATCATCTTTTTGCTCTACTGAAGCTTTGCCAGAAAGAAAATTTAAAAGATGTCGCGATTCATGTTTTCACTGATGGTCGTGATAGTCCTCCCTACAAAGCCCTTTCTTATATCTCCCAACTTCAGCGGAAAATTAACGAGTTGGGAGTAGGGTTTATTGCGACTATCTCTGGTCGTTATTATGCGATGGATCGAGATAAGCGCTATCTCAGAACAGAAAAAGCCTATCGGGCAATTGCTGAAGGTATCGGTCAAGGTGCCCAAACAGCGGTGGCAGCGGTTTCTCAGGCTTATCGTAATGGTTTAACCGATGAGTTCATTCTACCCACGGTAATCGAACCGACGCCCGTGGCTGACCACGATGCAATCATCTTTTTCAATGTCAGGGGGGATCGAGCGCGCCAGCTCACCTTTGCTTTTTGCCTTCCCAACTTTCGCGCTTTCCGCGTAAAAAAAATAAAAGACCTCTTTTTTGTCACCTTTACTTGGTATGGTGATTATATCCCGAACACCTCCTTCGCCTTTACTCCTGAAAAAATCGAAGAACCCTTAGCCAGGGTTCTTTCTGAACATGGTTTGACCCAGTTTCATATTGCCGAAACCGAAAAATATGCTCATGTCACCTATTTCTTTAATGGTCAACGGGAAGAGCCGTTTCCTAAAGAAGAACGCTTGATGGTTCCTTCACCCAAAGTAGCCACCTATGATCTCCAACCTGAAATGTCTGCAGAACAAGTTACTGATGAGCTGATTAAGCGCATTATTTCTAAAAAATATGCCTTCATTCTGGTGAATTATGCCAACCCGGACATGGTCGGTCATACCGGAAACTTGAAGGCAGCAATTAGAGCGATTGAGGTAGTCGATAAAATGCTTGGTAAAATAGTCAAAAAGGCAGACGAAACAAAGAGTTATCTCTTGGTCACCGCTGATCATGGTAATGCGGAACAGCTGGTTAATCCCAAAACCGGCGAGCCCGATACCGAACACACGACCAACCCAGTTCCTTTTATTTTTGTTCCACCTTCTAGTGTCCGAAGTCATTACTCGGTCAGAAAAGGCGGAGTCTTGGCTGATGTCGCACCGACCGTCCTCCAACTTCTTAAAATCAACCAACCAAAGACAATGACAGGCAAAACCTTGCTTGAAGCTTGAAAAATGAGCGCAAAAAGATATTCTCCCATTGTCTTACTTATTCTTGATGGGTGGGGTTTGTCACCGGCCTGGGGTGGCAATGCGATCGCCATGTCTAATCCATCCTTTATCAACTATCTTTGGTCCCATTACCCCCATCTTATTCTTCAGGCTTTTCGGAAATTGGCCGGTCCAACCGGAAAGGTCTCCAACTCGGAAATTGGACACGGCTCGATCGGGTGCGGTCGGTTAATCTACCAAGAAATTTCCAAAATTAATCAGGCAATCGCGAATGGTTCGTTTTTTCAAAACCCAGTTTTAAAAGAAGCCTGCGCCTACGCCAAAAAGCACAACCGGTCACTACATCTTTTGGGTCTTATCTCCGACGGCTCGATTCACAGCCACATTGACCACCTCTTTGCTTTAATCTCTTTGGCGAAGAGAGAAGAGGTGATGGATCTTTTTATCCATGGTATTTTAGATGGACGCGATACTCCAACGACTTCTGGTCTTATCTACACTGCTCAGATTGAAAAAGAACTCCAAAATCAGAAAATTGGCCGAATTAGTACGTTGATGGGGCGTGTTTTTGCGATGGATCGGGATGGTCAGTGGGAACGGACAAAACGGGCTTATCAGGCTTTAACCAAAGGTCAGGGTCTTTATGGCAAAACTGCTCTTTCCCTTTTAGCTTCTACCTATCGCAACGGTTTCACAGACGAATATATCCCTCCCTTAATCATTCCAGCCGGAAGTAATGGGAAGGTGTCGCCGAAACAGTTGATTCAAGACGGCGATAGCGTTATCTTTTTTAACTTCCGGGCTGATCGGGCGCGTCAACTGACCAGGGCTTTTGTTGATTCTTCTTTCCGTCCTTTATGGTGTTTCCGCAAACCCAAGCTCTATTTTGTCACCTTTACCCAATACCAAAAGAACTTACCTGTCCGGATCGCCTTTCCCTCACCCCCTGTCAAAAATTGTTTAGCGGAGATTCTTTCTCAATACCATTTAAGGCAACTTCATTTAGCTGAGTCGGAGAAGTATGCCCATGTGACTTATTTTTTTAACGGTGGTCGCGAAGAGGCTTTCCCAAATGAAGATCGTCTCATAATTCCCTCGCCCCGCGTGGTTTCTTTTGACCGCGCGCCGAGAATGAAGGCAAATGAAATTGCTCAAGCAGCCATCACCAGATTAAAAAAATATCATTTTGTTGTTGCCAATATTGCCAATGTTGATATGGTCGGCCATACCGGAAATATGATCGCTATTTCGGAGGCAATTATGGCGACGGACCAGGCGGTGGCGAAAATCACAGAAGAAACCTTAAAATTAGGAGGAGCGGTCCTGATCACCGCTGATCATGGCAACGCCGAACAGATGGTCCATTTAGAAACAGCGGGTGATAAAGAAACCCTTCACACCTTGAATCCAGTTCCTTTCATCCTGGTCACTCCTGATAATAAAAAAACGCCAGAAGCAGACTCGACGCCGGAAGCAAAAAAAATCTTACAAGAGGTGATGTCGTCTGAATTTACCCTGGCTGATGTGGCTCCGACAGTGTTAGATCTCTTTGGTTTGCCCAAACCAAAAGAAATGACCGGTCAATCCCTGCTTCGTTTCTTGCTTTAAATCAATATTCCTCCAAGGTAGAGGTATCTCCAATCGGAAGACCGAGCTCTTTTGCTTTCAAAACTCTCCTTAAAATTTTACCCGAACGTGTTTTGGGCAAACGGTCAATAAACTCGATTTCGCGGGGATAAGCATGACCAGCGAGGTTTTTCTTAACAAATTGACTAATCTCCTCTTTTAGCTTTTCTGAGGGTGAATAACCCGGCCCCAAAACACAGAACGCCTTGATGATTTCTCCTCGAATTGGATCGGGTAAACCGATCACCGCCGCTTCCGCCACCGCGGGATGCTCCACTAAAGCAGACTCAACCTCAAAAGGACCAACCCGCTCGCCAGCTGTCTTAATCACATCATCAGCCCGACCAATAAACCAAAAATAGCCATCCTGATCAACAAAAGCGCGGTCACCAGAAATATACCAACCATTTTTGAAGTAACTTCTAAACTTATGAGGTCTTCTCCAAATCGTGGCCATTAAGGAAGGAAAATCAGGTTTCAAAGCGAGATTGCCTTCTTGATGAGTTGGCAGAGGATGACCGTTATCATCAACAATGGCCGCTTGGATGCCAGGAATGGGCTTGCCCATTGAACCCAACTTAATATCCATCACCGGGTAGTTCGCAATACAGATACCGCCGATTTCTGTCTGCCACCAGTTGTCATGAAAGGGCAAGCCAAAAACCTTTAATCCCCAACGAATGGGCTCCGGATTTAACGGCTCGCCAACAGAAGCAAGGTGGCGAAGATGAGAAAGGTCATAATTTTTAACCAATTGATCCCCTGCCCTTTCTAACATTCGAATCGCCGTCGGGGCAGTATACCAAACGCTAACCTGATACTTTTCAAGAATTTGATACCATTTTTCCGGATCAAAACGTCCATCATAACAGATAATCGAAGCCCCCAATGACCAGGTTCCCAACATCCCATAAGCAACCCCAGTCACCCAACCCGGATCAGCCGTAATCCAACAAATGTCTGGCTCATGAATATCCAAAACCCATTTTGCAGTTAAATGTTCTTGGAGAATGCTATGATGGCGGTGGACAATGCCTTTGGGCTTACCAGTGGTCCCAGAGGTAAAGAGCATAAAAGCGTAATCATCTTTATCCATGGGCACGGTTTCGAATTTATCGCTACAACGAGCCAATTCTTTTTGAAAATCAACTTCCTGCGGACTTCGCGCTCGATCATCGACAATGAACAGCTTTTCGAGATGGGGCAACTTCTTTTTCATTGGGTGAATGCGCTGAGCCAATTCTCGAGTAGTAATGAGAAAGCGAACCCCTGAGATGGAGAGACGATCATAAAGAGCCATCGGCCCAAAGGCTTGAAAAAGTGTCCCGGCAATCGCGCCGGTCTTTAAAATACCTAAAAAAGAAAAATAGAGTTCTGAAAGACGCGGCAGAAAAAGAAAAACCCGATCTCCTTTTTTGATCCCCTCTTTTTTCAAAAGATTGGCGACCTGATTCGAAAGAAGAGCAAGTTGCCAAAAGGTGTATTCCTTTTTATTGCCCTGATCATCTTCCCAATAGAGAGCGACCTTGTTTTTGCGGTCACTTTCAGAGTGGCGATCAACAGCATTGTAAGCAATATTGAGCTTGCGACCGAGCCAACTCAATTCCTCTTCGGCGTCGCGCCACCGAAAAGAATGATAGGCCTCTTCATAATTATCCAAATTAGGAGGGAAGCGGAAATCCCCTTTCTTTTTACGATAAACCTCAATTTTCATTGAAAAATCCTCAGTCTACTTGTGTCTCAACAATTCCAATTCCATTTGAATGTAACCCAAAACCGTGAGGATTGCCCCATCTGTAATCTTTTGGGAGGCATCGCCGACGGAATTGGTCTGGGTCAGGAAATTAACCAACCAACCAATCAGTCCGTAGACAAAAATAAAGAGCCCGATGACAATAAACAAAAGGGCTACATTTTCGTAATTTCTTTCCTTAAGGCTCTTTAGACCCATAAACCCTCCTCTCTACTTATAAGAATAAGAGATTTGCTCCTTGCTGTCAATAAACAGTTATCCACACGTTTTATCTTCAATTAACTTTTAACCTTTCAAGAGGTTATTGTTTTCTCGTGATGGTTGTTTTATCCTTAAAGCAAAAGGGATAAAAATGAAAAAGGGGCTTTTTACAGGTAACGAAATTGTGGTCAAGGCAGCCATCCAAGCAGGCGCTCAATTGATGTTTGGCTATCCGATTACGCCGAGTACAGAAATCTTAGAGACCTTTGCTGAAGAGGTGGCTTTTCATCCTGAACTTCGTTTAATCCAAACCGAGGATGAAATTTCAGCCGGATTTGGGGTGATTGGAGCGGTTTTGGGCGGCAAAAAGGCTTTTACCGCTACTGCTGGACCAGGCACTGTCTTGATGCAAGACCCGATTTCAATGGCTGAAGCAATGCGCCTTCCTTTTGTTGGAATCATTACCCAACGTGGCGGACCATCAACAGGCACGGTTATTTATTCTCAACAGGAAGTCACACTGACCTGTTTCGGAGGTAATACGGAGGGTTTGCGTTTCGTCTACTCTCCCTCTAATTTGCAAGATGTTTATGATTTAACCATTGCTGCGTTCAACTCTGCCTGGCAATATCGCTTTCCTGCTTTTTTATTAACTGATGGTTATCTTGCTAAGGTGAAAGGAGAGGTTCGTCTTCATCAACCTGGTTATCTCGCCTCAACCAAAGAGATTCTCGGTAAAGAAGAAACCATTGTCAACATTAGAAACACCTATTCCACAGAGGAGGAGTTATTCGCTGTCTTAAAGAAAAATCTGGCTGATTACCAAAAAATCGCCAAACAGGTAAGCCGATACCGAATTTATCAAAAAAAGAAAGTCAACTCCTTAATTTTTGCCCATGGTTCTGTCGCTTCTGCCTGTCTGGCTGCTTGCGAAGAAAAAGATGGTCTGGTTCTTTTTCAACCGCTCACCTTGCGTCCTTTTCCAAGACAAGCGGCAAAACATTGGGCCAAAAAGGCAAAAAAGATTTTTGTCCTTGAATCTTCCGCTGGTCAGTTTGCTCGATTGGTCAAAGAAGCTTTGTCTGGTCTGCCTTTAAATATTATCGAATATCAAAGACCAGCCTTAGGGATTACTCCCAAAGAAGTTTTAGAGTGGGTAAGATGATTCCGAAGTGTTATAAAAAAGAAAGTCTCCCTCATCTTTTTTGTCCTGGCTGCGGCTATGGTGTTATTTTAAAATCGCTTGGTTTTACGATTGACCAATTGAAAATTGCTCACCAAACAGTTTTGGGTTTGGATATTGGTTGCGCGCTTTTGGCCTGGAATCTTTTTAATGTTGACACCATTCAGACCCACCATGGTCGAACAATACCGGTAATGGCAGGTTTAAAATTGGCTAAACCAAAAGCAATTGCCCTCGCTTTGGTCGGTGATGGAGGCGCTTATGCCATTGGGCTACAATCCCTACTCCACTCTGCTCACCGCAACGATCCCCTCACGGTCATTGTGGTCAATAACTCTCTCTACGCTATGACCGGTGGTCAAATGGCGCCGACTACCCTGGAAGGTGAAATCACCACCACCACTCCCTTGGGTCGAGATTGCCAAAAAACAGGTCTTCCCTTTTTAGGCCCAGAAACAGTGATTCCTCTAACCAATCAGTTTGCTTATGTCGCGCGGGTCTCGATCCGTAATCCAATTGTTTTAGAAGAAACATTCAAAAAAGCGATTTTAAATCAAATGAAAGGCAAGGGTTTTTCCTTGGTTGAGGTACTCTCTGTCTGCCCCACCAACTGGAAAACCGATGCCGAAAAAACCTTTCAGTTTTTGCAAGAGATGGAAAACTATTATCGACTCGGTGAAATCAAAAAACCCAAGGAGGGGGAATGAAACGAGAGCATCTCAGCCTCAAAATATTATTGGCTGGCGAAGGGGGGCAAGGAATTCAGGTAATGGCCCAAATCCTTCAAGGCGCTGCCTACCAAACAGGTCTCCAAACGGTCTACATTCCTAATTATGGAGTGGAACAACGAGGTGGCGTCTCTCTGGCCTACCTTCAAATCTCAACTCTGCCGATTCCTTATCCCAAGTTTAAAACAGCCGATATTTTGGTTTTAATGTGCGAGCGGGCCATTCCGCGGGTCAAACCCTATCAAGATAGTCAAACGCAAGTTATTAATGGGATTTTCTTTTTAAATACTTCAGCGCAACACAACCTTTCACCCAAAACCCATAACATGTTGATTTTGGGCATCCTTTCCACCCTTCTCCCCATTAATCCTGAAGTGATTCGTCAAACAATGAAGAAAAGATTTCAAAAAGCATCTGCTTTACTTCTAAACCAAAATGAGCAAGCCTTTTTATTAGGACGAGGCTTGGGTTTGCGACTGCCTCAAGACGCTCAACGTTTAAAAAAGATTCCTGTTGATGACCATCGAAAATGGTCGGACCAAATTTCTGTTTCCAAAAAGCACCCCAAAATTATCCACACCATCATCCGTCGCTATTGCAAATCTTGTGGTATCTGCATCTCTCGCTGTCCAACCAAAGCACTGCACTTTTCCAAAACCCTTACCGGAATTTACGGGACGCCTATTGTGGAGGTAGACATAAAAAAGTGTATTGGATGCAAAATGTGTGAAACTGTCTGTCCTGATACCGCCATTTCTGTCAAAAAAGAAGAACCTCTTGCAGATTCTCCTCAAAAGAGTTAGGTTAAGAAAGACCGATGTTAGAGGAGCCAAAAACCAGAAAATATCAAGAAGCAATCAAAATTGTTGCCCGTCTCCAACAAAAAGGTCATAAAGCCTATCTCGCCGGTGGTTGTGTCCGGGATCTTCTGACCCAAGAGAAACCCAAAGACTTTGATATCAGCACTTCGGCTAAACCAGAGGAGATTCAAGCCCTTTTTCCAAAAACCAGGGCAGTTGGTAAGGCTTTTGGGGTTATTTTAGTGGTTGGTCGAGACGGCACTTTTGAGGTGGCTACTTTTCGAGGGGAAGAAAATTATCAAGATGGTCGGCGTCCTTCGAAAGTTTTTTGGGTCAGTGCCCAAGAAGATGCCCAACGTCGCGATTTTACCATCAACGGACTTTTTTACGACCCGATCAAAAAAGAGATTATTGATTTTGTTGGCGGCCAAAAAGACCTCTCTAAAAAAGTGATTCGTTTTATTGGCAATCCCGCGGAAAGAATTCAAGAAGACCACTTGCGTCTTCTGCGAGCGGTCCGGTTTAAAAATATCTTGGGATTTAGCTATACTTCGGAAACCGAAAAAGCGGTGAGCCAATACGCTCATTTGGTTACTTCTGTTTCCAAAGAACGGATTAAAGAAGAGCTAGATAAAATGCTCGCTCATCCTTCGAGAGCAGAAAGCATCAGGGACTTATCTCGATTAGGTCTTTTAAGAGAAATTCTGCCGGAAGTAGAACAAATGAAGGGCGTTGAGCAGCCGCCCCATTTTCACGCTGAAGGAGATGTTTTTGAACACACCCTTTTGGCGCTCAAAAAACTGCCCTTACGGGTTAAAACTGAAGTGGTCTGGGCTACTCTCTTGCATGATGTTGGCAAACCAGCGACTTTCCAAATCCGAGACCACCCCACCTATGGTCCAAGAGCCACCTTTTATGGTCACTCTGAGATAGGAGCAGAAATTGCTCAAAAAATCTGCCAGCGTCTCCGTTTCCCAAAGAAAGAGAGAGAAAAGATTGTTTTTTTGGTCCGGCAGCATCTTCGGCATAAGGATATCAAATATATGAAGTTAAGTCGGCAACGAAAATGGGCGCAACATCCTTGGTTTTTAGACCTACTTTTACTTTGGAAGGCGGATGGAGAAGCGTCTCATTTAGGAGAGAAAGACAAGGTTGATTTAACCCTTTATCGTTTTGCCCAAAAACTTTATCAAGAGGAAAAACAGCGACCCGAACCACCCAAACCATTGGTCAATGGCTATGATGTGATGAAATATTGTCACCTTGCTCCTGGTCCTTTGGTGGGGAAAATCTTAAAACAGGTTGAGGAAGCTCAACTGGAGGAAAAAATCAAAACCAAAAAGGAGGCCTTAAAATACCTCAAAAGACTTGGCAGTAAAGAAAAAACGAGTTAAAATAAAATCAAGGGGCGTTAGCTCAGTGGTAGAGCGTCTGCATGGCATGCAGAAGGTCAGCGGTTCAAATCCGCTACGCTCCAAGCAATGCTTCGAAAACCAGAAAAAACAATATTATAACCGCCCAAAAAGGAGAAAAATGAAAAAATCAATTCTCAAAACGAGCAGTCTATTCTCTTTGGCTCTTTTGGTTTTGTTCTCTCTTTTGCTTTTGACAAATAATTGGTCAGGCACTCAGGTCAAGGCATCAACTTCAAAAACACGGAAAATCGTTGTTTTTAAGCCTCAAGCAAAAGGACAGGTCCATCAGAAGGTCTTTCTAAAAAATGGGGGCGAGCGAATCAAAACCCTTCCTTTGATTAATGGAGAAGTCGCCTTGCTTTCTCAAAGCGAAACCAAACGGTTGTCCGAAGATGCCAATGTGCTCAGGGTGGAAAATGATCTGCCCATTGAGATTTCAAAAAATTCTCGCCGGAGCACCAAGCAGTGGATTTTATCTCATTTTCAGTTAGCTAAAGCAAATCGAGAGAAACAACCTCCTCAGGTTCTTCCTTGGGGAGTGGACCGAATTGATGCGGAAAAGGTTTGGTTTTCTAATACAGCGGATCCGATTAAGGTAGTGGTGATTGATACTGGGGTTGACCTCACCCACCCAGATTTAAAAGAAAATATCAAAGGAGGAACGAGCACGGTTTCCTATACCGTCAGCTACCAAGATGACAATGGTCATGGAACGCATGTCGCCGGAATCATTGCTGCCTTGAATAATAGCATCGGGGTTGTTGGAGTAGGACCAAAAATTGATCTTTATACGGTCAAAGCGCTGGATCGACGCGGTTCGGGTTATTTATCAGATCTTATTGAGGCGATTGATTGGTCAATTGACCATAAGATGCAAGTGGTCAATTTCAGTTTGGGCACCCCTTATGATAGTCCTTTGTTAAAGGAAGCGATGGCCAGACTCAAAGCAGCCGGGATTGTCTCTGTGGCAGCGGCAGGTAATAGTGGCGGTTCAGTCGAATATCCGGCGGCCTATCCGGAGGTAATTGCTGTTTCGGCCACTGACACAAATGACCTAATTGCTTCTTGGTCTAATCGAGGACCAGAGATCGATTTGGCTGCACCAGGTGTAGCAATCTATTCCACTTACAAAGGAAGTACCTATAAAACATTAAGCGGAACCTCAATGGCCGCTCCCCATGTGACTGGGGCGGCTGCTTTACTTCTGAATACCCCGATTACCACTGAGTGGGATCATAATGGCAATGGACGGTGGGATCCCGAAGAAATCCAAGACAGACTCCAAAAAACTGCCATTGATTTGGGTCAGCCTGGCTTTGATCCACTTTATGGTTGGGGCTTAGTCAATATCGATCAAGCTATCCAAAGATAACCATGATTCATCTTAAGATTGTTCCGGACTATCTTACCCTTTCTGAAGAAGCCGCCCAGTTTGTCCTCCAGCAAATCCGAAAAAAACCAGATTCTGTCCTCGCTTTGCCCACCGGCAAAACTCCTTTAGGAATGTATCAAAAACTGATTGAGTTTTACAAAGAAAGGCGAATTTCTTTCGCCCGGGTTAAAACATTCAATCTGGATGAATATGTTGCTATTCCCGAAACAGATCCCTTGAGCTATCATCTTTATATGCAAGAGAATTTCTTCCGCCACATTGATATCCTCCCGAACCAAACCTTTATCCCCAATGGGATGGCACAAGATCTTCAAAAGGAATGCGAGGATTATGAGAAAAAGATTCAAAAATCTGGCCCTATTGATTTAGCCATTTTGGGAATAGGCTGTAATGGACATATCGGTTTTAACGAACCGGGTACTGACTCCCATTTACCCACCCACCAAGTTCAACTTTCTCCTGAAACAGTGAAAATCAATCAAGGACCAAAACAGGCTATCACCATGGGCATCAGAACAATTCTTCAGGCAAAAAGAATTTTACTTTTAGCTTCCGGTGAAAATAAAGCCGAGGCGCTCCAAAGAATGTTTGAAAAACCAAATCCAAGCTGCCCCGCCTCCTTCTTACAAACCCACCCTGCTGTCTGGATAATAATTGATCAAAAAGCAGCTTCCCTTTTGGATTAATCGGTCTACTATTTCAAAATCTTTAAACCTGATTTGGGTTTGTTTATTTCTTTGAACCCTTTGAACGCAATCATTCTTAAAATTCTGCAAGTCACAACCAGCGATAGTCTGGTTGGCCTTAAATACATCGCCCCGAATTAATATTTAGTTTGGTCTCCTTTCTCTTGCTTCAAAAAGAGAATTTTATTATCATAAAAAAGATGGAAAGATATTCTCCGACCACAATCGAATCTAAATGGCAAAGACTCTGGGAAGAAGAAAAACTGTACCAAACAAACCTTTCTCAAACCCCGAAGTTTTATTGTTTGGTTATGTTTCCCTACCCTTCAAGTGATAAGCTTCATATTGGTCATTGGTATAATTATGGACCCACAGATACCTTTGCTCGATTTAAAAGGATGCAGGGATTCAATGTCTTCGAACCGATTGGTTTCGATGCTTTTGGTCTGCCTGCTGAAAACTACGCAATTAAAACCGGCGTCCATCCCCAAAAATCAACCGAAGAAAACATTGAGTATATCAGAAAACAACTCAAACAGATTGGGACGATGTACGATTGGTCTAAAGAAATTATTACCTGCCACCCAAATTACTATCAATGGACACAGTGGCTCTTTCTTCAATTGTTCAAAAATGGCTTAGCCGAACGAAAACTCTCTTTTGCCAATTATTGCCCCTCTTGCAAAACCGTTTTGGCCAATGAACAAGTCAAGGAAGGCCGTTGTGAAAGGTGTGACTCTGAGGTAATCCAGAAAGAATTGGAGCAATGGTTTTTTAAAATCACAAATTACGCAGAAAGATTGCTTTCAAATCTCAAAAAACTCAATTGGCCATTAAAAACAAAATTAATGCAAGAACACTGGATTGGTAAAAGCGAGGGCGCCATAATTCAATTTCCCATTGAAAAAACCAACCACTTGATTGAGGTTTTTACTACACGACCAGACACGCTCTTTGGCGCAACCTATCTGGTCATTTCTCCTGAAAAATGGCACCACTCTTTCTCGTTTTTAAAAACAACTTCTGAGGTTGATAAATACATCAAACAATCCGAAAAGAAAACCTATTTCCAGAGACAATTCAGTAAAGAAAAAAGTGGGGTTTTTACAGGGTTTTATGCTCTTAACCCGGTTAATAAGCAAAGGATACCCATTTGGGTAGCGGATTATGTCTTGCCTGATTATGGTACTGGTGCGATTATGTGTGTTCCGGCTCATGATGAAAGAGATTTTGAATTCGCTCAAAAGTATCATTTACCGATTATCCAAGTGGTCAAACCACCCGAAACAAAAGAAACCTCCCTCCAAAAAGCCTATTCTGAACCAGGTATTATGATTAATTCTGGCCGCTGGGATGGAATGAGTTCCGAAGCTTTTAAAGAAGAAGTGGTTCAGTATTTATCTCAAAAAGGGTTAGCCAAAAAGACCACCTACTATAAACTAAGAGATTGGTTAATCTCACGACAAAGGTACTGGGGCGCTCCAATCCCACTCATCTACTGCCCAAACTGTGCTAAGAAGATTAAAGAAGGTGAAAGAAAAAATTTCAGTAAAGGAGAATTATTAAATCCGGGCTGGATTGCGGTACCTGAAAAAGCGTTGCCGGTCTTGTTGCCAAAAGAAGTCAATTTTCAACTGAGCGGTCAATCGCCTCTGGCCAGTGTTTCTGAATTTCTCCACACCAAATGTCCCAAGTGCGGTTCACCAGCCCGTCGCGAGGTTGATACAATGGATACCTTTGTTTGTTCTTCTTGGTATTTCTTGCGCTATCTTAGTCCCCAACTTGAAAACAAACCCTTTGACAAAACATTAGTGAACAAATGGTTACCGGTTGACTTATATGTTGGGGGAGCAGAACACGCAACGATGCATTTAATTTATGCCCGCTTTATCACGATGGTCCTTCATGATTTGGGCTTTATTGATGTTGAGGAGCCCTTTGCTCGACTCTACCATCAGGGAACAATTACCCATAAGGGCGCCAAGATGTCAAAATCAAGAGGCAATGTGGTCATTCCAGACCATTTTGTTAAGAAATATGGCTCCGATTCTTTCCGAATGTATCTCATGTTTATGGGCCCTTATGATGAAGGTGGAGATTGGTCTGATTATGGGATTGTTGGGGTTTACCGGTTTCTCAATAGAGTTTGGACCTTGGTTCAAAAGGTCAAACAAAACAAGGAAAAAATAACATTCAACGCAAAATTGGAACAAAAACTCCACCAAACCATCAAAAAAATAACCAAAGACCTGGAGAATCTCCGATTTAACACTGCCATTGCCACTTTAATGCAATGGTTAAATCTGGCGTATAACAATATCAAAACGGTCGACAAAGAAATGTTGGATACATACCTCAAACTGATTGCTCCTTTCGCCCCTCATTTAGCCGAGGAATTATGGCACCAAGTGGGTCATCCTAATTCGATTTTTAAAGAGTCATGGCCTCATTATCGGAAAGAGTTGATTGCTGAACAACAAGTAACCATTATCATTGAAATGAACGGTAAGGTTCGAGATAAATTAACCCTTCCTATCACAACGGAGCAGAAAGAGATTGAAAAACTAGCCCAGAGTCGTCCCAAGGTCCAACAATATCTTCAAAACAAAGAGATTAAAAAAATTATTCACATTCCTGGACGACTCATTAACTTTGTGTTAAAATAAAGATGTTCAATGCCCCAAAATTGCATTCTTAACGTTGCTGACCTTCTTCAAAAAGAGATAGGAACGCAAAAAACCTATCAAGTCAGTTTATCCCGGCTGGATATTGATCAGGAAGTCTTATTAAAAACGCCAGCGGAAGGAACAGTAACGGTTGTCAAAGTAGAAGAGGGAGGATTACTTGTTTCTTTTCACCTCAATTTGGTTGTTGAGGTGGAATGTGCAAGATGCTTAAAACGGTTTAACCTGCCGGTAAGGCTAAACTACACTGATGAATTTTCCATCCAGAACCCAGAATCAACAAACCAAATCACCCCTCAAAACACCATCGACCTTCTACCCTCTATTACTCAGGAAATCATTCTTGCGTTACCATTAAAACCCATTTGTCAAATGACATGTCAAGGAATTAAGATAGGAGCGAAGAATGTCTACCCAAAAACAAAAAAAATCTCCTGCCCGCCAAGGCACGCGAAGGGCTCACCAGGTACTTAATCCTTCCTTGCTTACCCGTTGCTCCCACTGCCAACAACCGGTGTTACCTCACCGCGTCTGTCCTCATTGCGGCTATTACAAGGGTAAAGAAGTATTCAACCCTCTAAAAAAACGGGGAACCAAAAATGCCAAATAGGCACCTCTCACGGACAGTGGTGATGCAGGCACTTTACGAGTGGGATTTTCAAAAAAACCAGAAGATCGAAACAATTCTCAAAAGATATTTAGAAGAGCGGGACCAAAAAGCTCTTGACTGGGATTACATGCTCAAATTAAGTCATTTGGTCCTTGGAAATGTGACAAAATTAGATGGGGAAATCCAAAAATCGGCTCCCCAATGGCCGTTAGAGCAACTTGCAGTTTTAGACAAAACCATCCTGCGACTTTCAGCCTGTGAATTACTTTATATGGCTGAAATCCCTCCTAAGGTAGCAATCAATGAAGCAGTCGAATTAGCCAAAACCTATGGAGGCGAAAACAGTTCGAAATTTGTCAACGGTGTCTTGGGAACATTGTATCGGGAACATGAGGAAGAAATCCATACAATCAAATTAGGGAATGAAAAATCCAAGCCGAACGAAAAATAAAATTAATTTAGAGATTTCCGCCGGAGGGGTTGTCTTTAGAAAAGAAAAAGGAGAAATAAAAATTCTCCTGATTAAAGATTCCTATGGCCGATGGGCCCTGCCTAAAGGCAAAACCGAGAAAGGGGAGACAATGATTTCGACCGCCCTCCGAGAAATTCGGGAAGAAACCGGTTTAAAAAAACTAAACCCCATTGATTCCCTTGGTCAAATAAAATATTTTTACCGTCTTAACTCGCAGTTAATTTTTAAAGTAGTTCATTATTTCCTTGTAGAATCCCTTTCTAAAAAGTTGGCCCCTAACGAGGAGATTAAAGACGCTCAGTGGATTTCAGAGGAAGAGGCCTTAAAAAGAATAGCCTATCGTAATACCTACTCCATCCTCAAAAAAGCCTACCAGAAAATAAAGACAACCAAGAAGGAGTCCAAAGATGAAAAAGAATCTTACTGAATTAGAAAACAAGCTGGGGATTAAATTTCGTAACCCTGTTCTTCTTCAACAAGCCTTAATCCACCGGTCTTTTTTAAATGAAAATAGCCAACTTCACCTTAATCACAATGAGAGATTAGAATTTTTGGGGGATGCGGTTTTGGAGTTGGTGGTTACAGAGTTTCTCTATGGACGATACGAAAGCCCGGAAGGAGAATTAACCAATTGGCGAGCCGCTTTGGTCAAAGGCTCAATGCTTGCTGACGTAGCAAAGGAGCTTGCGATTGGAGAATATCTCTACCTTTCCAAGGGAGAGGAAAAAACAGGGGGTCGCTTTAAAGAGTTAATTTTGGCCAACGCTCTTGAAGCAATTATTGGGGCTATCTATCTAGACCAAGGGTTAAAAACTGTTCGCCGGTTTCTCCAAAAAACACTCCTCCGCCGCCTGAAAGAGATTTTAGAGAAGGAACTCTACGTTGACGCTAAATCCAAATTGCAAGAATTGACCCAAGAACACTGGGGAATTGCTCCTGTGTATAAAACAATCGCTGAATATGGTCCAGACCACAATAAATCATTTGTTGTTGGTGTCTATCTTAAAAATAAACTTCTCGGTCAGGGGACTGGTTCGTCAAAACGAACAGCAGAACAAACAGCCGCTTCTGCTGCTCTTGATAAGCTCAAAAAACAAGAATAAATTATTGCTTTTTGGAAAAATCTTCTTTCACCTTTTTAATCAGTTCGGCAGCGGCGTCTTTACCACCCAAACCAAAGGCAAGTCCTCCGGCAATCGCAATCATCGCAATCACCCCTGTAAAAGCGCTTAGAAGCAAATTGGTGGCAATGCCCAATTCCACTAAAGCAGATAAGCCAACAAAGGTGTAGATAGCATATTTAGTCAAGGAAGCCAGGATATTCGCTGTGTTTGTCCCCAAAGTCAGCGCCATTGCCTTGACTAAACCAGCAAGCACATCAGCCACAATAATACCGACCAACACAAGAAAACCGGCTACCACCACGTTAGGCAAATAGCCCAATACTTGATTTAATACATCGCCAACGCGGGCAAGACCAAGGGTTTCCATCGCGGGAATTAAAAAGACAATAATCACCACCCACTTCACCAGTTCACCAATTAACTCAGAAACAGACTTTTTAAGATTCATCTTCTTAAGAATTTCCGATAAATGAACCCTTTCCACAAGAACCTCTAACCGGATCGCGTTAAGTACCTGAACGATTGCCCACCGTAATACATAAGCCACCAAAAGACCGACCAAAATGACCACTAAACAAGCCAAAAACCGGGGAAGGAAATTTAGGATCCGAAGCCAACCATCCAAGATGGCATTGCTTATCGATTCGCGCAAACCAGCGAAACTTAACGGGTTGGTTTCTTCCATTTTTTACTCCTTTCTTAAACTTAGTTTTTTATCTTTACTCCCTCTCGGGAGGTTATTGCCATTGGTAAGAGGTAAAAATCCAATCGAAAAGCTTTTTACTTTCTGTAAATTGATCGTGAGGGTGATGGACAACCACTGCCAAAACGCGGTGGTGCTCACGTTCAACCGCTGAAATCAAACAATGACCGGCCTCTTCGGTATAACCTGTTTTCACTCCAAAGGTTCCGGGATATTCACGCAATAATCGGTTAGTATTTTTTAAGGGGTGTTGGAGCCTTCGATCAACAGAAAAGATAGTATACTCGTTGGTCCGGACAATTTCGGCAAAAAGAGGATAACGTAATGCTACCGAAGCTAAAAAGGCAACATCTTTTAAGGAACCGCGATTGTCTTTATCTAACCCAATTGGATCAACAAAATAAAAGGTCTCGAGTCCTAAATCTTGAGCCTTTTGATTCATTTTTGCCACAAAGCGCTCTTCGCCTAACTTAGAAGCAAGGGTATAGGCGGCATCGTTACCGGAATAAAGAAGGAGCCCATAAAGCAAGTCCTTTACCTTCAATACCTCGCCTGGCCGAAGATTAATTTTTGAACCGCTGACTACTACCGCCTCAGGCGGTGTGGCTATCTCCTCATCCAATTTGTAATTATCAAGAACAACGATTGCCGTCATGATTTTGGTTAGCGAAGCAAGCGAGAAAACCTTATCACTGTTTTTCTGATATAAGATGGTTGAGGTTGGTAAATCCAAAGCAATAATTCCTTCTGCCGCAAAGGAGGGTTCTTTAAAAATCACCTTGCGCTGAGGACGCAAGGGAATCTGGCTGGAATCTAAATCCAAAGAATTAAAGGAAAAAGGATAATCTGCAGAGGAAGGGGTCGGCCGAATGAGACGGTAACCAGTTTTGCCTAAAGGAGCGGCTAAAACAGGAAGACCCATCGCTTCTAATAACACTGTCACCAAAAGGATGATTTTGGCTAACATCTTTATTTCTTCACTACAAGATGAAGTTCTTCCAGTTGTTTCGAACTCACTTCGGAGGGAGCTTCCATCATTAAATCTCGACCATCACCTGTTTTGGGAAAAGCGATTACTTCCCGAATATTCGGTTCGTTCGCTAAAATCATCACGATTCGATCGATACCAGGAGCAATACCACCATGAGGAGGGACACCGTACTGAAAAGCCTTTAAAAGATGACCAAATCGGGTTTCAATTTCATCCTGCGAAAGACCCACCAATCGAAGCACCTTTTTCTGAACTTCTGGGTCTGTAATCCGGAGACTACCTCCTCCCACCTCATAACCATTTAAGATTAAATCATGCTGCCATGACCGCACTGCTGCGGGATTGGTCTCTAAAAGGGGTAAATCCTCTTCTTTGGGAGCGGTGAAGATGTGGTGCAAAGGATCCCATCGTTTTTCTTCAGGTTGATACTCAAACATTGGCCAATCAACAACAAAGGCAAAGGCTAATTCATCGAAATCGTGTTTATTCTTTCTTAAATCAGGGCGATCAGTGTGGTACTTCTTCATTACTTTTTGATAACTCAATCGCGGAAAAGGAATTTGAGTAATTCTCTTTTCTGGCGTTACTTTTTTAACCAAATTAATAAAGAGGTCTTCCACAAGATCCAGAAGTTCGTTTTGAGTCATAAAAGAAACCTCAATATCGAGCTGGGTAAATTCAGGCTGACGATCTCCTCTGGGGTCTTCGTCTCGAAAGCAACGGGCAATTTGGAAATAGCGTTCGATACCAGCAACCATCAAAATTTGTTTCATCTGTTGGGGGGATTGTGGGAGTGCATAAAATTGACCCGGATGCTGACGGGAGGGAACAAGGTAATCACGAGCACCTTCTGGGGTTGATTTAGTCAAAATAGGGGTTTCAATTTCCCAAAATCCCTTTTTGTCAAGATATTCTCGAATAAACTGAATCACCTTATAGCGAAGGAATAAATTTTTTGTCATCCGTTCGGAACGAAGATCAAGATAACGGTACTCCATGCGAATTTTTTCATCTACTTGTCGGGTATCCTGATTGATATCAAACGGCAATGGTTCGGCCCGATTTAAAATCTTTACTCTTTCTACCTGAAGTTCAATTTCACCAGTTGGAATTTTATTGTTCACCATCTCAGGGGGTCTTTTAACAACCTTACCCTCTGCTTCGATTACCCATTCCGTTTTTAAAGTTTCGGCAAGAGCATATACCTTTTTGTGGGAAGGGGTAAAGACCAATTGGATAATACCGCTGCGATCGCGCAAATCAACAAAAATCACCTTACCGTGGTCTCGGCGATTCGCCACCCAACCCGAAACCAAAACCGATTGCCCAATTTTTTGAGGAAGGTCTCGATGAAACACTTTCATTTTTTTGTTTCTCCTTTAGTTCAATTGTATCAAAAACGATTCAAACCTAACAATGTTATTCGTAGGTTTCCAAGATTGATTCTAAACGCATCCACAATTCCCGTGCCTTTCCGCCTTCCCAATCAGGAGGCAATAATTCCTTCGGTAAAACAGGATCGTCGTGCAAAATGCTAAGATATTCATACCTCGCCCTTTTGAGCCAATGTTTAAGGATTTCTGGGTTTGTTTTTTGATGATGATAACCATTTTGATAACGCTCAAGAAAACCCTTGTATCTTGAGGCTAAATTTTTTAAATCCCACAATTTAGCAGCGAAGTCATGCCAATCATCGATGAAAAGTTTTTCCACTACCATCATTTTCACCTGAGGAAGAATTTTCATTAACTGAGCCGTTTCCTTAACTTGATCACAAACGTTATGCACGGTTAAATAAACGCTGTTTTGGAGTCGAGCAAACCCCAATTCTTTAAGTCTGGCAATAAAATGATTCCTCACGTTCCGTGCTTTTTCAGGAATGTCAAAAATCACTACCCGCCACTTTTGATCCCATGCCCTCTCTGGAATGGGTATAAAGGAAGGTTCCTTTGGTATCGCTTCTACCCCTGCTTTTGTTAAAGAAAAAATCACTTGCCCATATCTCTTATCCTTTTTAACCAATTTGTTTCTGACCAACCGATCAAGGGTAGCCCAAACCACTTTCCGATCCCGCGTCTCAAAAAGGTCCAACATTTCCCGAATCTTTGAGCCATCAAGTGGTTTCTCAGAAAGAAGGAGAATAATTTCGTCAGAAAGAGAAAGGGGAAATTTATTCACAGTTTTAATGTAAAACAAACTGCATACATCCGTCAAGTGTTTGTTGACAAGTACAACATTAACAATCCGAACGGAATAAAAAAGTTAAATGAGCTCTCCTCTTAATCTTGCTTGGTATTTTTTTGCCACCATTGTGATAATGCTTTCAAGAATCACCCTAACTTCATCTTCTTTCATTGATTTTTGAGGATCCTGCATCCAGATATGAAAGGCGATGCTTTTTTTATTCGTCCCAAAACGTTCTGAGATAAACTCATCAAACACCTCAACAAGGATAATCCTTGAATCGATTTCTTGTATCGTTTGAGCCACAATTTCACTTGCAAAATCTTTATCGATGATAAAAGCAAGATCTTTAATGGTGGGAGGGTATTTTGAGATTGGTCGAAAAATTACCTTTTGTTCCAATAAAGAAGGACGATAGGAGGGTAAGACAAGATTTCTATCTACTTTTTCGAAATCTATCTGAACCGTCCAAACCGGCCTTCTGATTTTCAAAGCATCAAGAATAGGTTGTTCAACCCGCACAAATCCAAAGGCATGAGCTTGGGATAATTTTTCAATAAACCTGAGTATCTGTTGAGATGGTTTTTGGGTTTGGGCAATAACCAACTGTTTAAACTCTTTCTTCTTGGTAAAGCATTGACCAATTTCAAAAATCTTGATTTCAGGCGCCCAATTATTTCTTTCTATATGTCTCAAAATTGAAGACAACAGATTAGGTCTTAAATAGCGGGTCTCTGGTGATAAAGGATGGATTACCTCGACGATTTCGTCATCAAAAAGTCCTAACAACTTGAGGATTTTCCCATCCACAAACGAATAACTATAAACTTCGTCATACCCTAAAGCAACCAGCTGGTCCTTGATGAAATCAATCAGAAAATAGGGTTGAGTCGTCTTCTTGCTCTCTTTTTTATCTAACTGATGAAGGGGAATTTGAGAATAACCGTTGATTCGCGCCACTTCTTCGGCTAAGTCTTGCCACCTTTTTATGTCATGATGACGATAACTTGGAGGGACGGCCTGATTTTGCTTCACAACGAACCCAAGACGTTTTAAGGATTGTTGAATCTCTTTTTGAGTCAATTTCGTTCCTAAAAGTTGATTAATCTGAGAAGTACTAAAAGTAATTGGCGACACCTTGGGTTCTTCAAACTTCAAATCAAGCAAAGGACCTGCTTTGGCTTGAGGAATGAGGCTGGAAATTAACGCGGTAGCTAAATCTACCCCTAAAACAGTCCCTTCATAATCTACTCCCCGTTCATAACGATAAGAAGCCTCGGTAGTTAAATTCAGACTTTTTGAGGCTTTGCGAATTAATACAGGGTCGAAAATTGCTCCTTGAAGAATAATTGTTTTGGTTTTTTCGTCAACGGCTGAGTCAAACCCACCCATAATACCACTCAGGTCATAAATTCGATTCTGATCTTCAATAACAATTGTCCCTTCCGGTAAAAGTCTTTTTTTACCATCAAGTGTAACCACCATCTCATCTTTCCGAGATTGTCGAATTCTCATCAGTTTAGCATTCCCAATAGAACCAATCTTGTCGTAGTCAAAAGCATGAAGAGGTTGACCTACCGCTACCATGATGTAATTAGTCACATCAACAAGATTATTTACTGGCCGAAATCCATAAGCCCGAAGCCGCTTTTTTAACCAAGATGGAGATTCTGCCACCTGCACATTGTCAATAATTCTTGCCGTAAAACGAGGACAAATCCAAAAAGGGTTTACATCAACCCGGACTTTCTTCTGTAGGGGTTTATTAAAGATTGTGGTTCGAGGAATAACCGGTCTTGGTAAACCATACATTGCCGCAACTTCCCGAGCGATTCCCAACACAGACAAACAATCTCCTCGATTAGGGGTGATTTCTATTTCAAAGACCTGTTCGCCTTCTACTCTTTCAATCGTTTCGACCTCATGCCCAAAAAGGGTCAAATCTTCAGCCAGGCGAGAAGGGCTTTGTTTAAAATCAAGATAATCTTTCAACCAGTTAAATACAATTCTCATTTATTTAAATTGTTTAATAAATCTTAAATCACCAGTATAGGGCAGGCGGATATCGTCTATCTTGAAATATTCCATCATTAAACGATCCACCCCCAAACCCCACATAATTCCCTGCCACTGGTTGGGATTTATCTTCATATTTTGTAAAACAACAGGATGAGCCATTCCTGCCCCTAAAACCTCTCGCCATCCTCGATTCTCTAAGAAGAAATCCATATCCATACCAGGCTCAACAAAGGGATAAAAATGGGGACGCACTCGAATACGAACAGAGGAACCGAAAAGACTCTCAATGTATCCTTTAAGTAAGTTTATCAAGTGCCCCATGTTTAAACCTTTTTCTACCGCGATGCCATCAATTTGGTAGAAAGTGTGGTTATGGAAAGGGTCGGTTGCTTCATTGCGAAAACAACGACCAGGGACAATAAGACGAAAAGGTGGCTTTAACCGATTTTCCAAAACGATTCGAACATCACTGGCAGTGGTATGCGTTCTTAAGACACGTCCATCATTTGTCCAGAAAGTATCTTGGACGTCCCGACTAGGGTGCGTTTTTGGAACATTGAGAGCATCAAAATCAAACCATTCTGTTTCGATCTCAGGCCCCTCTACCACAACAAAACCCTGTCTTTCGAAGTAATCCAAAGAGAGGCGAATAAATTGAGACAAAGGATGCAATGTGCCTTTCATCGTGCCCTTAAAAGTAATTCAAGTAACAGCAAGATAATAAAAAACAAAACTATTGTCCACCAGTTAAAAAATCCAAAAGCCACAAAGAGAAGGGTGCCGGTAATAAATATACCAGTTAAAAATCCTTGACGCAAGGCGACCAGAAAATCTGCTCTGGAAGGGCTTTTGGAAAATAAACGAGAACGCAAATAAAAACCAAAGAGAGCAAGGGTTCCTGAAGAAGCAATCAGAAAAGAACCAAAAAAAAGAAGCAACATTAACCAATCAGCTTGGAAAGGGTTGACAGAGAGAATTAAAACAAAAACAATTGACCAAAAGACAATCACAAGAAACAAAATGAGATATAAATAGAGGCGACGCCAATTATTCATTTTCCTTCAGAATTTGGTCAATTTTGGCGGTTCTTTCTAAGGAATGGTCCAAAACGAATTGTAGATGCGGTATTGTTTTTAAAGCGAGGCGTTTCTTAAGGTAGAAGTGAAAGAGAGATGCCTTCTTTTGAATCTTGTCCAGAATTGATTCTGGATCTTCCTGAAGATAAATCGAAACCCATACTTTAGAAACGGTCAGATCAGCTGAGGTCTCGACTGCGGTAACGCTGATAAATTGCCCTCTAAACTCGTCTTCTAAAAGATGGGAAATTTCCTTATAAATTAGACGATTAATTTTTTCTATTCGTTCTGAAACCATCTTTCATCTCTTTTGCCACTGAGGAGCGCGTCTTGCTCTTTTTAAACCGGGTTTTTTACGCTCTTTGGCACGAGGATCACGGGTCAAAAGGTTGGCTTTTTTCAAAGTGCTTTTCAATCCTTCGTCAGTCAAAATCAAACAGCGGGCAATTGCCAAACGAATAGCCTCCATTTGAGCCTTCTTTCCTCCCCCTCGCACCTTAACCGTAATATCAAACTGATTCAATTGACCAGTTAAGGCAAGGGGCTCTGAAACAGATTGGACAGCCTCCTCGGGATTCTCATAGAAATATCGGCTTATCTCTTGCTCATTCACATAAATCTGACCCGTACCAGGAATAAGCCGAGCAGTGGCAGAAGCAGTCTTGCGGCGGCCAATGGCTTGTGAGTATTTTTTTGATGTCTTTAATTTTGTCTTAGGTGGCATCTTTTTTCTCCTTCGTCTTTTCAATCTTCTCTTCACTCCGTCTGTCCCTTCCCCCAAACTGCGCTTGGTGAGGGTGATGACTATTACGATAAATGTAAAGTTTTCGTAACCACCTTTGCCTTAGTTTGTTAGCAGGAAGCATCCCTGAAACTGCTTTTCTCATCACTTCCTCAGGGCGCTCGTTCAGCAAGGTACGAAGAGTTTTTTGATGGAGTCCACCAGGATAACCCGAATGATGATAGTAAACTTTCTGATCCAACTTTTTTCCCGTTACCCTGACCTTCGCCGCATTAATCACGACTACATAGTCTCCGACATCTTGATGATAGACAAAATTAGGCTTATTCTTGCCACGAAGAAGATCAGCGACTTTTGTCGCTATTCGGCCAAGTGATTGATCATGAGCATCAATAAGATGCCATTCGCGCGTAACGTTATTTTGTTTCATTTGTTGTCTTCTCTTCCTTCAAGGCCTTAACCTTCTTTTTGTTTTTTTGGGGTGGTTGAGGAGGACTCAAGGGTCGGATTTTGTCAGTAAATTCAACCACGGCAAGCGGCGCCCCATCTCCTGTACGTTCTGACAAACGCAAAATCCTGAAATATCCTCCTTTTCTTTGACCGACCGAGGGAATAATCTCGTCCATCATCTTCTTGACCACGTTTCGGGGTAAATATTTTAACAAATATCGTCGGGCAGATAAATCCCGCAAACTACCTTTTGCGATTAAATGCTCAACAAAAGCGACAACTTCCTTGGCCTTGGCAAGGGTCGTGGTAATCTTCTCATAAAGAATCAAAGAAGAGGCCAGGTTTTTAAGCAACGCTCTTCTTGCTCCTTGTTTTCTTTGTAGTTTTCTTTGCATTTTGATCCTTTTGGACTTCTTTTTTCTTGCTTTTAGCCGTTTCTTTGACCGTTTCATCCTTTGTTTTTGGAATGTTTAAAATTGCCTGAAATTGTTGGATTAAAATCTCAGTGGCTTGCCGAAGAGCTTCAGAAGGACGAATGGTGCCGTCTGTATCTATCTCTAAGGTTAATTTATTAAAATCAGTTCTTTGACCTACTCGGGTATTTTCCACCTTAATATTGACAAGAGAGACAGGTGAAAAAGCGCTGTCAATCTGAATCAGGCCAATTTCTGGCTTTTCGGGTTTCATTTCTACGGGAAGATAACCTCGCCCTTTTTCCACCACCATTTCCATAACCAAAGAATCTTTCTCGCTATCGACTGTGGCAATATACAAATCTTTGTTTTGAATCTCAACCTGAGAAGGAATTTTAATATCCTTGGCCTTTACCTCCTTCGGTCCTTTGACAGAAAGACTGATGGTTGCCGGCTCGTCACCATGAAGTCTGAGCCGGAGTTTTTTGAGATTGAGGATAATGTCCAACGCGTCCTCTTTCACACCAGGCACAGTAGAAAATTCATGAGCAACACCTTCGATTTTAACCGAAGATACAGCGGCTCCTTCTAACGAAGAAAGTAAAACCCTTCTTAAGGCATTCCCAATGGTATAACCATAACCGGGATACAAGGGCTCGACTACAAAGAGACCACGTTCTTCATCCTCAAAAAGTGTTGTAATTTGTGGCAATGTAATTTCTTCCATCAAAACCTCCTTCGTTATCTACTATAAAATTCAATAATTTGGCTAAAGTCAACGTTGGTTTGGATTTCATCTTTGGTTGGTAGGTGTAAGACACGACCAATCCTCTTTTCAGGATCAAACTGCAACCAGGATGGAACCTCTGTGTCCGACCCTCCTTCCTGTTTTTGAAAGGGTGGAAGTGCTGCCGATTTAGGATTTATTCTAATGACATCATTCGGTTTCACTAAATAAGAAGGAATGTTCACCTTGCGGTCATTGACAAGAAAATGACCGTGGCTCACCAGTTGTTTCGCCGTACCGCGGGAATCAACCAGACCAAGTCGATAGACAACATTATCTAACCGACGTTCTAACAAAGAAAGAAACATCTCGGCCGTATCCCCTTGGGCAGCCGCTGCCTTCTGGTAGTAATTTTTGAATTGCCTTTCCAAAACTCCATAAATCCTTTTTGCTTTTTGTTTTTCGCGTAACTGTTTGGCATAATCCGAAACCTTTCGATAGCGAGCACCATGTTGACCAGGGGGATAACTCCGTCGAATAAAAGAACATTTCGATGACAAACAACGCTCACCTTTTAAAAAGAGCTTCTCCCCTTCCCGACGACAAATTTTACATAGTGTGTTAGGTTTTCTCATAATCTTATTAAACTCTTCTTGCTTTCTTAGCTTTGACTCCCCCAAAAGGAATTGGGGTGACGTCCGCAATCTTGCTTATGGATAATCCGGAAGCCACCAAGGTCCGGAGGGCTGATTCTCGACCAACACCCACACCCTTCACCCTAATTTCTACTTCTGATAAACCCAATGGTTTTGCTTGCTCAATAAGATTTTTGGTTGCCTGGGCGGCGGCAAAGGGAGTACCTTTCTTTGTTCCTTTAAAACCTATTGAGCCAGCGGAAGCCCAAGAAACCACATTACCGAGTAAGTCGGTCAGGGTGATAATGGTATTATTAAACGAAGAATGGATATGGACAATCCCTCTGGTCAGACCTTTTTCCATTGTCTTCTTTTTGGCTCTTTTGGTTCGCTTGGGTTGGATTTTTGACATTGTTGGTAGGTTATAGTGGATTAGGTTTTTTCGGCCGCTACTTTTCGGGCAGTCGGCATGGTGACTTTTCTACCTCGTTTGGTTCGTGCGTTAGCACGGGTTTTTTGACCTCGAACAGGTAGGTTCTTGATGTGTCTTAACCCACGCCAACAACCAATTTCTTTCAGTCGCCTAATGTTGGCCGCTACTTCTGCTTTTAAGGCCCCTTCGACCTTTAGGTTTTTTTCAATATATTCTCTCATTTTCTCCAACTCCTCTTCGGTTAAATCTTTTGTCTTTATTTCCGGCTCTATCTTCATTTCTTTCAGAATTTTTAAAGCAGTAGCCCGCCCAATCCCGCAAATATAAGTTAGGGCTATTTTAATCTTTTTTTCCGAAGGTAAATTCACACCAACAATTCTGATCATTTTTTATCCTTGACGCTGTTTATGTTTTGGGTTAGAACAAATAACAAACAATCGTCCTTTTCTCCGGACAATCTGGCATTTGACACAAAGTTTTTTCACAGAAGCACGCACCTTCATTTTATCATCTTTTCTATAATTTTTATAATCTTCTTATAATCCTACCTCGAGTTAAGTCATATGGGCTTAACGCAACCACGACTCGATCTCCCTCCAATACCCTAATGAAATGTACCCGCATTCGACCGGCTAAATGGGCTAAAACAGTTTGACCTGTATCAAGCTTTACTCGAAAAAGGGTGTTAGGCAGGGCTTCAACCACCTCTCCTGAAACTTCGATAAGGTTGTTCTCTGTTTGCGTCATGAGACTTTTCCATCCTATCAAAAAATCATTTTACCGTCAAGATAAGGGGCCCGTTTTCTGTAATTGCGATTGTCTCCTCAAAATGAGCAGTTAATCCACCATCGGCCGAGGTTATTGTAAAACCGTCTTGCTTGACCCTGATTGCACCCGAAGTCATTCCTGCCATCGGTTCGATTGCTAACACCATTCCTGGTTTCAAAACAGGTCCCTCATTCGGATCACCAAAATTAGGAATTTCTGGCTCTTCATGTACTTGATAACCCACGCCGTGCCCAAATAAATCTTTAATGATGTGGTAGTGAGCACCCTGGATGATTTTTTGAATTGCGAATGATACCTCGCCCAAACGATGGTTAGGTTGGGCTTGTTTAATTCCTTCCATCAACGCCTGGTAAACTGTCTGCAAAAAGCGCTCTTTTTCATCATCTACTTTACCTACATAAAATGAAACTGCCTTATCCACACACAACCCCTTATATCTTAAACCAAAATCTAAGCTAACCAAATCACCCTTTTGAATAACCCGTTCGCCTGGCACTCCATGAACCACCTCATCGTTGATGGAGGTACATAGAGCTGCAGGGAATTGACCGTAACCCAAAAAGGTCGGTTCTACTTTGAAAGAGCGAAGAATCTCCTGAGCAATGGAATCCAACTCTTTTGTCTTTCGTCCGGGCGTGCTTTTTTGGACCAACTCTTGGAGCGCCGCCGCCAAAATCCTACCTGCTTTTCTTAAAATCTTAATTTCTGCTGGAGTGTATAACCTAATCATTTGCCACACCCAATTTTCTCATAATCGTTTTTGAAACTTCCTCGATGGATTGTTCACCATCCACCTGAATCAAAAAACCTTGTTCTTTAAAATAATCAATCACTGGTTGGGTTTCTCTTTGAAAAACATCGAGTCTTGCTCTAATTGTTTCCACACTGTCATCTGACCTTTTGACTAATTCACCTCCGCACTTAGGACAATGTTTTAACTGTAGACTCAGTGGAGGGAAGAAAATTGCTCCGCAGTCAACACAGACGCGACGACCGTTTATTCTTTGATAGACGGTTTTCTCCCGAATTTCTAATAGAATAACTTTAAATTTCTGAATTTTTCTTGTTTTCAAAATTCGATAGAATCCAGGAACCTGTTCCATGGCACGGGGATATCCTTCAAAGATAATCGTCTTATCTTGAGGAATTTTTGATGCTGCTTCTAAAATAATTTTTTCAAGAAAACTATGAGGAATCAACTTTCCTGCATCGTGAAGTACTCGAATCTCTTTTGCCAAAGGGGAGTTTTCTTTCATCTTTGCCCTAATCAGATCACCTGCTCCCAAAATAGGCATTTTCAGAGTTTCGGAAAGGAAATTAGCCTGAGTACCTTTTCCTGAACCCTGCCGGCCGAGAATAACAAGATGATAATTTAATCTCATTGCCTCTTCTCTGTAATTGATAAGATAGCCCAAATCCCTTTTGGTCCTTTGATAATTGGTTGAATTAAAATCACCTCATAAACCTTACCTTCTTCGACCTTTTTGACTTCAACAATGGCTTTGCCTATGTTTTCATCTTTTAGGCTCAGGGTGTATTTATCATCAGCAGAAAATTGGTAGTTTGCCGGCGCATCCACCTTGGTCACCTCCACCGGATCTAACCGCCACGGCTGATTCCCTTGGTCAACCAGGTTTTGAATTTCCTTCATTCGAGATAAATCAATCTCGATTTCTTGATTTGTCACTGTTGCTCCTGGTACCTTTAAAACTTGTCCTACCTTAATTTGGTTTGGATCGGTAATCCCATTGAGTTTGGCCAATTCCTCCATGGAAACATTTAATTTCAGACTAATGCCATAAAGGGTATCACCCGGTCCAACGGTATAGGTCTCTTGTGTAATCGCCGAAGTTGCCTTTTGGTTGGTTGAGGAGGAGACGGTGGGAGAAGCAGAATGAGAATTTTGTGCGGTCAGCAAATTGTTTAATTGCCGAGCACCCATCCCAAAACCCAAAAGAAAACCAAAGAAAAACAGTAAAGAAGAAATGGCAATGGTGAAAACAATCTTCCTGTTTAATTTGACCCTTTCCAAAATCTGCTTAATACTCATCATATGTTCTCATGAGAAGTTGACCTTTGATTTGACGTGCTGTTTCTAAAATAACAGAGACGACGATGAGCAATCCGGTGCCTCCTAAAACTAAGGTATTAATTTTCGTCAAGGCTTGAACAATAAAGGGTAAAATAGCAATCACCCCCAAAAAAAGAGCACCCGCAATTAAAATGCGATTGGTGACGAAATTCAAATAATTGGCGGTTTGAGAACCGGGTCTAATCCCTGGAATAAATGCTCCTTGTTTTTGCAGGTTTTCGGCCAATTCTTGAGGGTGGAAGATTACGTAAGTGTAAAAGAAAGTAAAGAAAACCACCAGGATAAAATAAAATACGCCGTAAAACAGGTTTTGGCGGAACAATCTTTCAACAAATAAAGCGGCGTTAGCCAGCCAGGCTGACTTTGCTAAACTAAAAAAACGAGCGATAACACCAGGAAAAACCATTAAAGAAAGAGCAAAGATAATAGGAATCACGCCCGCCATATTGACCCTCAAGGGTAAATAAGTTTCCACTCCCCCATAGCTCCTTAGACCAGAAACCCGCCGACTATAAAACACAGGGATATTCCGTTGTGCCTCGTTAAAAAGCACAATTAAGGCAATAGTTCCCACTGCCAAAACCAGAAAAACCAAAAATCCAAAAAGTTTACCCCAATCAAGCACTGTGCCACCAAAGATTAAAACGAAGGTATTTCTTAGTTGAGTGGGAAAACCCGAAATAATTCCGAAAGTAATGATCAGTGAGATGCCGTTCCCGATTCCGTTCTCTGAAATCAACTCGCCCAACCACATCAGAAGAATCGTGCCTGCCGTAATGGTAATCAGAAAGACAATAACTTCAAATCCGCTAATCTCTTGTAAAATTCGGAGTTGACTTCCCTTTTGTAAAACCTGAAGCATCCCGAAACCCTCAATAAAACTCAGAGGCACGGTCAGAAGGCGGATATATTGATTAATTTTCTGACGCCCCCATTCTCCTTCTTTGCTTAATGCTTCCAAAGAAGGAATCACCATGGTCAGTAATTGCATCACGATGGAAGCAGTAATATAGGGACCTACCCCCATCATCACAATAGAAAAATTAGAAAGCGTTCCTCCAGAAAATAAATCTAATAAACCAAAAATCTGGTTGGTCGCGAAAAACTGTTTTAATTTGTTGATGTCAACGCCTGGCAGAGGAATGTGGGCTAACACCCGAAAGAGAAAGATAATCAGGACGGTGAAAAAAATACGCCGTCTTAAATCTTTGAATAAAAAAATCTTTTTTAAGCTCTCAATCATGGACCATTTCCTCAAGCCGCTGAGCCGCTTTTTTGGAAAAAGAAAATTCTTTCGCAATTTTTAACCGCTTATCCAGTGTTCCTTGGCCCAAAATTTTCACAGGACGATTAAGGTCTTGAATCAACCTTTTCTCAAAAAGGGTTTTTTTACTGACCAAATCCCCTTCTTGGAATCTCTCACGAAGATCTTTAAGATTAATAATTTGCCACTCTTGGCGAGAAATTTTTCTTTGTCGTTCACCACGGAGTTTGGGAAGTTTGTTAAGCCAGGCTAAACGAGGGTATTTCGCTCCGGAGCGCGCTTTTTGACCCTTAATACCTCGCCCTGAATATGTTCCTTTACCAGATCCAATACCGCGACCTACTCGCTTCTTCTGTTTCTTTTTGACCGATGGTGTTAAATTATCCAATCTTAACATTTTTTAACCTCTCCAATGCTTTATAGGTAGCGTATACATTATTGATCTTATTTTTCGACCCCAAAATTTTACTCAAAATATCTGTAATTCCCGCTAATTCAACCACTGCCCGAACCGCCCCCCCAGCAATAATACCTGTTCCGGGCGAAGCAGGCTTTAACAGTACAAAAGCAGAACCATATTTTTGTCGCACCTCATAAGGAATGGTTCCATTTCTAAGAGGAACTTCAATCATCCTATTCTTTGCGCGCGAAACAGCCTTTTGCACAGCCTCAGGGATTTCAGTCGCCTTCGCCACTCCTACACCAACCGTTCCTTTTCTGTCTCCCACAACCACGAGCACCTGAAACCTCATCCTTTTGCCTCCAGCCACAACGTAAGTAACCCGCTGAATCTGAACGATTTTTTCTTCAAAATCCTCTTCCTTTTTTGCCTCGGATTCTAAACCTTCTTTTGTTTCTTCTTGTTGAACCATGACGATGCTCCTTTAAGTATAATTTTATCGGGCTATTAAAACAAGGCTTGTTTTGTAAAAACGTACAACTTTTGTCTTACGTCCGTTTATCTTTTATTATACACTCCAGAATAACTAAAAAATTAAACCTGCCTCCCGTGCTCCCTCGGCAAGGGCCTTTACTCGACCATGGTATCTGAATTTTCCTCGATCAAAGACTACTTTTTTAATTTTTTTCTTCATCGCTTTTCCACCCAATAGTCGACCGACTGCTCGAGCAATTTCCTGTTTGGTCCCTTTTATGTTTGAGATTTGAAAATCGCTGGCAGAAGCAAGGGTTACCCCTTTCGTGTCGTCAATAATTTGCGCATAAATATGCCGATTAGAACGAAAAACCGAAAGACGGGGTCGCTCTAAGGTGCCGAAAATTTTTGCTTGATGACTTTTTTGTAATATTCTCTGAGACATCTTTTATTCCTTAACCTATCCTCCACTTTTTACGACCAGTTTGCCCGCCTTCCTTCTGATTACCTCGTTTTGATATCTTATTCCTTTTCCTTTATATGGTTCGGGTTCCTTTAAGGCTCTGATTTGGGCAGCAGTTTGACCAACCAAATACTTATTTGTTCCAGAAACAGTAATCACATTTTTTGAAACAGAGAAGGAAATTCCTTCCGGTGCTTCTACTTCTACGGGATGAGAAAACCCAAGAGAAAAAACAAGTTTCTGCTTATTTTGCTCGTCTTGAACCAAACTCACCCGGTACCCCAAGCCATGGATTTCAAGTTTTTTCTCAAACCCCTGCGTCACCCCCTGAACCATATTATAAATCAAACTTCGGTAAAGACCGAGTTGAGCCTTTTCAGCTTTACTGATTTTCTTTTTACCCTTCAAAATCAAAAAACCATCCCCTCGCTCAATTTTCAAAGTGGGAGGAATTTTTAAACACTCTTTCCCCTTTGGACCATTAACACATAACTCTTCTTGCTCCATTTCAATAGTCACCTCTTCAGAAATTGGTATGGGTTTCTTGCCTATTCTTGACATTGTTTTCTCCTTTATTACCAAACCTTGCAGATTAATTCTCCGCCTATCCCTTTCTGACGAGCCTCCTTGTCGGTCATCACACCCTGCGGCGTTGAAAGGATAGCAATGCCCAGTCCTCCGAGAACTTTGGGAATCTCTTTGTTTTTAACATAAATTCGACAGCCCGGTCGAGAAACCCTTTCCAAACCTGTAATGCAAGGGGATTTTTGACGGTATTTCAACTTAATCTGGAGCCGGAAAGAGGAAGTGACCTGAAAGTTTTCAATAAATCCTTCTTGTTTTAAAATCTTGGCTAATTCTAATTTTAATTTGGAAGCCGGCACCTCCACATCATTTTTTTTAACTGCCAAAGCATTTTTAATACTCACAAGCATGTCTGCAATAGGATCCATCTTCGCTCCTTAATTCCTTTTGTCTACCAACTTGATTTTTTGACACCCGGGATTAATCCCTGGCTGACTAATTCGCGGAAGCAAATCCGACATATCCCAAATTGCCTCATAAAACCTCTTCCTCGACCACATAAAGAACACCGATTTTTCTGTCGGCTGGCGTATTTTGGCTTCTTAAGCGTTTTTACTTGAAGGGCTTTTCTGGCCATTATGACTCCTTAAAAAGAAAACCCAAAGATTGTAATAATGCCTTTGCTTCTTCATCCTTTTTCGCCGTAGTGATAATTGTCACTTCTAAACCATAAAGCAATTCTGTTGCTGTATCAATCTCGGGAAATGGTAACTGGTTTTCGAATCCAATAGTCAGGTTGCCTGTATGATCAAAACGGCAACTCAAACCTTTAAAATCTTTCATCCGCGGTGACACAATATGGATAAGCTTCTCTAAGAAATCGTACATTTTTTCATTCCGAAGAGTCGCCTTTAAACCAACCACCTGACCCTCTTTGATTTTAAACCCTGCAATCGATTTTTTAGCCTTGGTCTTTACTGGTTTTTGTCCGGTGATTGCCTGGATGTTCTCTTCTATCTGCTCAATCAGTTTGGGATTAAGTTGGGAATTGATGCCAACATTGACAACTATTTTTTCAATTCGTGGCACTTGGAAATCGTTCTTAAACCCAAAACCTTGCTTCATTCGGGGAATTGTTCTCTTTTGGTAAATCTCTTTTAGTCTATGCATTGTCGATTACCTCTTGACACCTTTTACAAATTCTCACCTTTTTCTGATCCAGAAGCTGAAAACCGACCCGTGTTGGTTTATGACAATGAGGACAAAGCAACATCACATTGGAAATATCAATCGGTTGGTTCAGCTGGATGATACCACCTTGGGGATATTTTTTGCTTCGTTTAACATGTTTTTTGACAATATTCACCCCTTCGATAATCAGTCGTTTCTCTTTGGACAACACCTTCTCTACCAAACCGGTCCTATTTTTATCTTTGCCACTGATAACCAATACTTTATCACCTTTTTTGATTTTCATACAACCTCCGAAGCCAAAGAGATAATCTTATTAAAACCCTTTTCTTTTAATTCCTGTGGAATCGGCCCAAAAATTCTGGTACCGATAGGACCCTTGTCTTTGGTAATCAGAACAGCCGCGTTTTCGCTAAACCGCAAAGAGGTTCCATCCGCTCGCCTAAAAGTCTTTTTTTGCCGGACGATCACTGCTTTCACAATCGATTTTGGTTTAACATTGCTTCGGGGCAAGGCTTTTTTAACAGAAGCGACAATAATATCACCGAGCTGGGCGTATCGACCAGCACCACCGATCACCCGAATACACATAATCTCTTTTGCGCCAGAATTATCAGCGACCTTCAGTCTTGTCTGTGGTTGAATCATTGTTGGAACCTGCTGGGGAATTAATCTTTCTTATCACTCGCCATTTTTTTTCTTTAGAAAGGGGTCGACATTCCTGAATTTCGACCAAATCACCTAACTTGTATTCATTATTTGGATCATGAGCCTGATACTTTCGGGAACGAGTAAATTGTTTCTGATATAAAGGATGGGTCACGATTCTCTTCACCTCAACAACAACGGTTTTATCCATTGCTTCACTAACCACTCTACCTCGAAGTCTTTTTTTCATCTTTACCTCCCGCCTCTTGAATGTTAATTTTTTCTCTTAATACTGTAAGGATCAGGGCAATTCTTCGTTTTTGTTTTTTAATCACGGAAACATCTTTTAATTCACCTAACCGCACTTGAAAACGTAAACGCCTCAATTCCTCATATGATTGGTTTAAACTTTCCAACAATTCTTTTTCTGCCTTTTGTTTGAATTCCTGCAGTTGCTCTTTGATTTTCATCTGATTACTCCCTTTCCACAACCCTTGTCTGTAAAGGAATTTTGAAAGCGGCCAGTTTGAGAGCTTCTTTTGCCACCCTAGAACCCACTCCATCAAGTTCTAAGATAATCCATCCTGCGGGCACCACGGCAACAAAGTGATCAAGGGAACCCTTACCTCCTCCCATTCCTGTCTCAGCGGGTTTGGCTGTCCGAGGCTTGTCAGGAAAGACGCGAATCCACAACTGACCACCTTTTTTGATATAGCGAGTGACCACTCGTCGGGCTGCTTCAATCTGCCGCGCTGTTAACCAACCGCTCTCTTCCGCCTTTAAACCAAAACGACCAAAAGTCAAATCATAGCCACGTTGCGCTTTTTTGGCGATTCGACCTTTGTGTTGTTTGCGATGTTTAAGCTTTTTGGGTATCAACATTGATCCAAACCTTCACTCCAATCACACCATATGTGGTTTGAGCGTTAACATGGGCATAATCAATTTTACTCTTAATGGTTCCTAAGGGCATAACGCCGGCTGAAAGCGACTCTGAACGGGCAATTTCTACGCCACCCAGACGCCCTTTACAAGCAACCTTCACCCCCTTTGCTCCTGCTTCCATGACATGGGTGATTGCTTGTTTCATCGCCTTTTTGTAAGAAACTCTCTTCTCAATCTGATGAGCAATGTTGTAGGCTACCAGACGCGCGTCGAGGTTGGGTTCTTTTACTTCCACAATATCGATCTTTAAAGAAGAATTGACAAGACGAGAAAGCTCTTCCCTAAGGGTATTGATTGAAGCGCCCGATCGACCAATAATCATTCCTGGTCGAGCGGTATAAATCACGATATGAACAATATTCTTGTCTCTATCAATCTCGATTTTGGAAAGATAACAATTTGCTAATTTCTTCATCAGATACCTTCGAATCTTAACGTCTTCTAAAAGGAGCAGGCGGTAGTCTTTCTGGGCAAACCACTTTGACTGCCAAGCCGTAGAATGACCTAATCTAAAACTAATTGGATTCACTTTATGACCCATCTCTATTCCTTCCTGGAGCCCAAAGATTTACCTTGCTTGACCTCATCCGAAACAATGATTGTCACATGGCTCATTATTTTTTTTATTGGCGTTGCTCGACCACGCGACCTGTAGAGAAATCTTTTCAAACTAGGACCTTCGTCACAACGTATTTCTTTGATATACAACTCATCCACCTTTAGCTCTTTTTGTTTCGCGTTCGCCAAAACAGACTGAAGCAAAGGCAATAAATCAGAAGCGGCTTGCTTCCGCAAAAACGTCAACTGATGAATGCTTTCTAATAGTTTTTTCCCTCGAATCAAATCGCAAACCAATCTTACTTTTCGGGGAGCGGTTTTTAGATAACGAAGAGAGGCACGCACTTCCATAATGAAATTCCTCCAACTTCAGCGGGAGCCCGTCGCTTCCTTGGTGCCGGCTTGGGCTCTTGCTTTCTTTCCGCCATGACCTTTAAAAAGAGTGGTCGGAGCAAATTCACCGAGCCGATGACCGACCATTTCTTCAGTAATCTTAACAGGGATATGGCGTTTACCATTATAGACGGCAATTGTCAAACCAACCATTTCTGGAGAAATGGTGGAATCCCGACTCCAAGTCTTAATTACCTCATCTCTTTTCGACTCTTTCACTTTCTTAACCTTTCTTAACAGATTGAAATCAATATATGGTCCTTTTTTTAATGATCTTGCCATTATTTTCTCCTTCGGACAATGAATTTATCGGTTGGTTTTTGCTTGCGTGTTCTTACACCTTTGGCGGGTTTACCCCAGGGTGTCTTAGGATGTTTTAAGCCGATAGGAGACCTTCCCTCTCCGCCACCATGGGGATGGGCTGCAGGATGCATCGCCTTCCCTCGAACGGTTGGTCGAATCCCGAGGTGTCGTGATCGACCCGCTTTACCAATTTTTATTTTATCATGATCTGGGTTCGAAACGGTGCCAATCGTCGCCAGACAGCGTTTTGAGATTCGCCGAATGCTCCCTGAGGGGAGTTTAACATGAGCAAAACCATTTTCAAAAGCGGTAATCACTGCTTTTGCCCCTGCGGAACGAACAATTTCACCACCTTTACCTGGTGATAATTCGATATTATGAATCGGTAAACCAATCGGAATATATTCTAAAGGCATCCGGTTGCCTTCTTTGATTTCGACCTTGTTTAATGATGAATATATTTCGTCGTTCACTTTCAAATTGGAGGGGGCGAGAATATATTTTTTTTCTCCATCAGGATAAACAACCAAAGCGATAAAGGCGCTTCGATTTGGGTCATATTCAATTGCTTTAACTTTAGCGGGCATATCAAATTTATCCTGTTTAAAATCAATGATGCGATAGAGCTTTTTCTGACCACCGCCTTGATGCCGAACGCTAACCCTGCCTTTGGAACGGCCGGCGTTTTTTGATTGACCAACAACCAAAGATTTTTCAGGCTCTTTCTTGGTTAAAAAGGCTTTGTAGTTAATGGTGGTGACAAAGCGGCGCGAGGATGTGGTCGGTTTATAGGTTTTAATGCTATTCATTTTTTCACCTCTAATTCCTTAATGGTCTCTCCCTTTTTTAAAGCGACCACTGCCTTTTTATAACCTGAAGATTTCCCCCAAAATCGACCCCTCCGTCTCTTTTTTTCTCTTTGATAGGTGATATTTACTGCCTCGACATGAACTTTAAACAACCGACTAATCTCTTTTTTAATCTCGCTCTTGGTCGATTCTTTCGAAACCTCAAAAACATATTGATTCGTTGAACTGAGCCGGATCGCTTTTTCAGTGATAATTGGACGAAGAATCACTTGTTTCATTTTCCTTCCTTAAGCGAGACTTCTTTTTTGGAGGAATCGACCTTCTTGGAAACTTGATAAACCTTCTCGATTTTAGTCACCGCTTCTTTGGTTAAAACAAGATAATCATGATTAAGAAGGTCAACGATATTTAAAGAATGGATCAAGAGAGTTTTAGCATAAGGTAGGTTTCTGACCGCTAATTCAATTTTGGGATTCGGCTCGGGCAAAATAAAGAGAACCTTTCCTCCTTTTATAGGAAGTTGCTGAATGAGTTTTGCCATCATTTTTGTCTTCCCCTTGATCTCTAACTTGTCCAATAAAAGCAAATTGCCCGTTTTTAATTTATTAGACAGGGCTGAAAAAAGAGCCAAACGACGCATCTTTTTGGGCATTTGGTGGATAAAATTCTTCGCTGGAGAAGGACCAAAGACGACGCCGCCACCTCGATGTAAGGGAGAACGAATTGAACCAGCCCGCGCTCGACCAGTTCCTTTCTGCTTCCAGGGTTTCTTTCCTCCACCTCGGACTTCAGCCCGTGTCTTCGTTGAAGCAGAGGAATGACCACGTTGAGCCGCCCGCTGATAAACCACGGCACGATGAAGTAAGTCTCTTCGCTCCTTCACGCCAAAAAGAGCCGGATTTAACACCGCTTGGTTAACCACCTCACCTTTTTGATTATAAACAGGAACCGTCAGTTTAGTCATTTTTTCTTTCACCTCGAATCATTAATAAAGCCTTGCGACTACCCGGCACTGCTCCTTTCACCATTATAATATTCCTTTCAGGAAGCACAGAAACCACCTTCAGCCCTTTAATGGTCACCCTTTCCTGACCCATATGCCCGGCCATTTTTCTTCCTTTGACCACCCTTTGAGGAAACATAGAACCAATTGAGCCCGGTCTTCGTTGATGATCTGAACCGTGGGTTTCTGGTCCTCTGGCAAAACCATGTCTTTTGATTGTCCCAGCAAAGCCTTTACCTTTTGAAACCCCGGTAATACTTACCCTATCCCCGACCTGAAAATAAGAAACATCGATTTGATCTCCCACTTTCATTTTTGCCAAAACCTTCTCATCAACGCGGAACTCTCGAAGGTATTTCAGTCTTGTAGGTATTTTGACCTTCTTTAAACGACCTTCTTCTGGCTTGGTTAAACGCTTTGCCTGACCAAAACCCAACTGCAGAGCAGAATAGCCGTCTTTCTCTTTTGTCCGAATTGCCGAAACATAACAGGGTCCTGCTTCAATCATTGTCACCGGCAGGGGTTTACCTTCTTGGTCAAAAATCTGCGACATTCCTAATTTTTTACCTAAAATCACTTTCAACATACTCCTGAAACAAAAGTGATGTCCGGAACCGGCTACCGAAAAGTAGCTGTTATCCCGACAGTTTATTCTTCTTAATATGTTAATTTTAATCAATAAGTCGGCTGATGTCAAGAAGCACTACATCTTAATTTCAATATCCACCCCGTTAGGAAGCTCGAGATTCATTAAGGAGTCGAGTGTTTTGCTTGTCGGTTCCAAAACATCAATCAATCTCTTATGGATTCGCATTTCGAATTGCTCTCGTGAGTCCTTATGAATAAAAGAAGATTTTAAAACAGTATGAAGGGAGCGTTCGGTCGGAAGAGGAATTGGTCCTGCGACCACGGCACCTGTACGAATAGCCGTTTCGATAATTTTAGATGCCACTTTATCAATCATCCGGTAATCAAAGGCCTTCAATTTAATCCTAATCTTTTGAGATTTCTTCTTGCTTTTAGGCATTACTTGAACAACTCTTTTTGGTTTTATTTTAAAGTTTGCAGTTTATAAATTGATCAATCTATTTAATAATCTTGGTTACTACACCAGCACCGATGGTTTTACCACCTTCCCGAATAGCGAAACGCATCTTTTCTTCAATCGCAATCGGAACAATCAATTTAATCTTCAGATTGACTGTATCTCCTGGCATAACCATCTCGGTTCCTGCTGGCAATTCAGTCTCCCCAGTGACATCGGTGGTTCGGATATAAAACTGTGGTTTATAGCCGCTAAAAAATGGCTTGTGGCGGCCACCTTCCTCTTTGGTCAAAATATAAACATCGGCTTCAAATTCAGTATGAGGAGTGATTGAACCGGGCATTGCCACCACCTGACCTCTCTCAACCGCCTCTTTCTCTACACCTCTTAAAAGAAGACCGACATTATCACCCGCGATTCCTTCATCTAAGTATTTTCTAAACATTTCGATCCCGGTCACAACTGTCTTTTTGGTCGGCATTAAACCAACAATTTCTACCGAGTCATTCAATTTCACCTTACCTCTCTCAATTCGACCGGTCACCACTGTACCCCGACCCTTAATCGAAAAGGTATCTTCAATGGGCATTAAAAACGGCTTCTCTGTATCTCGTTGTGGTTCGGGAATATAACTGTCAATTGCGTCAAGCAACTGCTGGATAGATTCTAACGCCTTTTCGTCCCCTTCAGTTGCCTTTAAGGCTGAACCACGAATAATGGGTGTTTTCTCTCCGTCATATTGATATTTGTTAAGCAGCTCCCGAATCTCAACCTCAACCAAATCAAGCAATTCAGGATCTTGTACTTGATCGATTTTATTCAGGTAAACAACAATCGCCGGGACGCCAACTTGGTGCGCTAAAAGGATGTGTTCTCTGGTTTGAGGCATTGGGCCATCAGTCGCCGCCACCACCAAGATGGCTCCATCCATCTGGGCAGCACCCGTAATCATATTTTTGACATAGTCAGCGTGACCCGGACAATCAATGTGGGCATAGTGACGCTTCTCTGTTTCATACTCCAAATGAGAAACAGAAATGGTTAAACCACGTTCTTTCTCTTCTGGAGCATTGTCAATCTGTTCATACTCTTTTGCTTCAGCAAACCCTTTCTTGGCTAAATACTTAGTAATCGCTGAGGTCAAAGTGGTCTTACCATGATCAACGTGACCAATGGTACCGATGTTGAGATGTGGTTTTTTTCTTTCAAATTTTTGTGTAGCCATCTTAACTCCTTTAAGTTGGATTAATCCTTAACTTTAATTTTATTGCTCATTTTTTACTAAATACAGTTTAACCAGTGGATTTCTTCTTGTCAAGCGTCCCAATGATTTCTTCTTGAAGGTGTCGGGGCACCTCTTCGTAATGAGAAAACTCAATGACGAAAGAACCACGACCCCGCGTCAAAGAACGTAAGGCAGTGGCGTACCCCACCATTGAAGCCAAGGGAATAGTCGCATCGATAACTTTGCTATTCACTCGTTCGGTAATCTCTTTAATCTTTGCCCGGCGACTATTTAAATCACCAACCACCTCTCCTAAAAATTCGGGTGGAATCACCACTTCTAGTTTCATAATTGGTTCCAGCATCGTCGGGGCAGCCTTTTTCTCTCCTTCTTGCAAAGCAATTCTTCCCGCAATCTCAAAAGCCAAATTAGAAGAATCTACCTCATGATAAGACCCGTCATAAAGAGTGGCTCTGATATCAACCACCGGATAGCCGGCTAAAACCCCTTTTTCTAACGCGTTTTTAATTCCTCTTTCCACCCAAGGGATAAACTCAGAAGGAATAATCCCTCCTTTAATCTTATTGACGAATTCAAAACCCTTTCCTCTTTCTAATGGCTCTAATTCAACCCAGACATGACCATATTGTCCCCGACCCCCTGTCTGTCGAATATACTTACCTTCCACCTTAACCGGTGTGGTAATTGTTTCTTTATAGGCGACTTGGGGACGACCGGTCACTGCTTCAACACCAAATTCCCGTCTCAGGCGATCAACAATAATTTCAAGATGCAATTCCCCCATGCCTGAAAGAAGCGTCTGACCAGTTTCAGGGTCTGTTTTTATCTTTAAGGTGGGGTCTTCTTCGAGGAGATGAGACAAGGCCAAGCTTATCTTTTCTTGATCCGCGCGTGTTTTTGGTTCAATCGCTACTGAAATCACTGGTTCAGGAAAAGAAGGTGGCTCAAGGAGAATCGGTTGACTTGGGTCGCTCAGGGTATCACCAGTCTGGACCGTTTTTAAACCGACAGCAGCCGCAATGTCGCCCGCAAAAACCTCTTTCACTTCTTCTCGCATGGCGGCGTGCATTCTGACAATCCGCCCCAACCTCTCCTTTTCCATCTTGCTGGTGTTTAAAATCGTTTCCCCAGCCTTAAGGGTACCTGAATAAACACGAAAAAAGGCCAACTTCCCCACAAATGGGTCAGTCGTAATTTTAAAGACCAGCGCGGAAAAAGGCTCATTGTCTGAAGGCTTTCGGCTTTCTTGTTGATTGGTCTGGGGATGATAACCGCAAATCTCCTCTTTATCAACCGGGGAGGGGAGATATTCTATAATGGCGTCTAAAAGGGGTTGAATGCCTTTATTTTTGAGTGCAGTGCCGCACAACACAGGAACCAGTTGATTCAAACAGGTTGCCCTCCTTAAGGCCTTTTTTAAAACCTCTTCAGCAATTTCTTTGCCTTCAAAGTATTGATTCATCAAGTCTTCATCAATCTCAACAATCTGTTCAATCATCCGTTCTCTCATCAATCTTGCTCGCTCTTGGTATTCAGGACGAATTTCCTTTTCTTCTACCTTACTCCCGAACGGCTCACCAAAGTGGATTTCCTTCATTTTAAAGAGATCAATCACTCCTTCAAAATTCTCCTCTGTACCAATGGGAATATTCAAAGGAACGGGTTTAGCAGCCAACTTCTTTTGAATAGAGTCGATACTCATCTGCCAGTCCGCTCCAATGCGATCCATTTTATTAATAAAAGCGAGTTTGGGCACGCCGAAGCGATTTGCCTGACGCCAAACAGTCTCAGATTGAGGTTCCACACCCGCCACTCCATCAAAAATGACCACAACACCATCCAAAACCCGAAGCGAGCGTTGTACTTCGGCGGTAAAATCAATATGGCCGGGGGTATCAATAATATTAATCCGATATAATTGGTCATTTTTAGACCAAAAACAGGTGGTCGCGGCGGCAGTAATCGTAATCCCTCGCTCTCTCTCTTGGACCATCCAGTCCATCGTCGCTGTCCCTTCATGAACTTCACCAATTTTATGAGTCCGACCAGTGTAATACAAAACCCGCTCTGAAACAGTAGTCTTACCCGCATCAATATGGGCAATAAAACCGATATTTCTTGTTTTCTCAATCGGATATTCCCGTGGCATGGTTAGAACCTGGCGTAATGAGCAAACGCTCGATTGGCTTCGGCCATTTTATGAGTGTCTAACTTTTTCTTGACGGCCGTTCCCTCATTGTTATACGCTGCGACCAATTCTTCTGCAAGAAAATCCTCCATTGGTTTCCCCTGTCTGTTCTGGGCAGATTCGATAATCCATTTGGCCCCAAGGGTAAATCGGCGATGAGGTGGCACTTCATAAGGCACCTGATAAGTCACGCCTCCAATCCGTCGCGGTCTCACTTCTAACAGAGGACCGGTATTTTCAATCGCTTTTTCGAAAATGACCAAAGGAGGCTGATTAAGTATTTGGGATGCCTTTTCTAAAGCGCGATAAACAATTCTTTGAGCTAAACTTTTTTTCCCTTTTTTCATCACATAATTAATAAACTTGGCTACCCGAACATCGTGATAACGATAATCCGGTTGAATTTCACGCTTAGGAATTTTGCGTTGACCACGGGGCATCCTTACTCCTTACTCCCTGTCTCTTTGGGTTTCTTCACTCCATATAAACTGCGTCCTTGACGCCGGTTTTCCACTCCCTGAGCATCCAAGACGCCTCTAATAACATGGTATCTCACACCAGGCAGATCTTTCACCCGACCGCCTCTAATCAAAACCACTGAGTGTTCTTGAAGATTATGACCAATCCCGGGAATGTAAGCAGTCACCTCTTGCCCAGAAGTAAGTCTCACCCGGGCGATCTTTCTTAAAGCAGAATTAGGTTTTTTAGGCGTGACAGTGGTCACTTTAATGCAAACTCCTCGCTTCGCCGGACAACCCTGTTTTATTTCAAAAGGCTTATCTTTAAGATAACTAAAACCACGGTGCAAAGCGGGCACCTTTGTCTTTTTAATCAATTTCTTCCGACCTTTTCTTACTAACTGAGAAATAGTAGGCATTTCTTTATTCCTTATCGTCGAAAACCGGTCCCTGCCGGAATCAACCTTCCAATAATAATATTTTCTTTCAAACCTCGTAACGGGTCAACCCTGCCTTCAACCGCCGCATTCAGCAAGACAGAAGTTGTTTCCTGGAAAGAAGCAGCGGAAAGAAAACTCTCTGTTTGAAGGGCAACCTTGGTGATGCCCAAAACAAGCGGCTCTACGATAATCTTCTTTTTCATTTTTTCATTTTGGAGGTTCACATCAACAATATCTACAATCTGACCGGAGAGATAATCTGACTCACCGGGATCCAAAACCTTTGCCTTAGAAAACATCTTGCGAACAATAATTTCGATGTGCTTTTCATTAATATCCTGCCCTTGGTTGGTGTAAATTTTAAACATTTCCCGAACAATATACCGTGCTGTTTCCTCCTTCCCAACCAATCGGAAAAATTGTTGAAGATTCAAATGACCTTCGGTCAAAGGTTGTCCCTTTCGGACAAAGTCATGATGAGCAACCACTGGGTTTATCCATTTAGGAACCTGGTATACCTTACTCAGTGGATGTATCGCCTTAATGATGACTTGGTGATTTTTAATTTCGACCTTTCCAGAAATAGAGGCTCGCTTAGCCTTCTTGTTGGGTGCAGAGGCAATGGCTTGTTTGGCATCAACAATGGCACCATTTTTAACCAATAATTCATATCCTTTAATATCAATCGTCTCGCTAGCAATGTCAGAAGAAACCACCTCGATGATATTCATTTCTTTCCCTTCTTTGAGCACCACCTGACCATCTATTTCTGAAATTAAGGCTGAAAAACGGGGCGGTCTTGCCTCAAAGAGTTCTTCCACGCGGGGCAAACCTTGAGTAATATCTTCTCCCACCACTCCTCCGATATGAAATGTCCGGAGGGTGAGCTGGGTGCCTGGTTCTCCAATCGCTTGGGCAGCAATAATCCCAACCGCCTCACCCAAATTCACCAAACCACCGCGAGCCAAATCTTGCCCATAACACTTTTGACACACCCCGAAGTGGGTTTGGCAAGTAATAGGAGAGCGTACCCAAACATGAGAAATGCCATTTTGAACAATCTTGCGGGCTAATTCTTCAGAAAGGTAATCTCCTCTTTTCAAACCTACTTCAGGAATGTCTTTGGCTAAAAAGCGACCAACAATCCTATCCTGAAAATCAAGTCCCATCTCCTGACTCTCTTCTGAGGTAAGACAAATCCCTTCTCCTCCACAATCTTCTTCTGTTATCACAATGTCTTGGGCAACATCCACGAGCCTCCTCGTTAAATAACCAGCATCTGAGGTGCGTAGGGCGGTATCAGAGCGTCCTTTACGGGCACCGTGGGTAGAAATAAAATATTCGAACATAGAAAACCCTTCTTTAAAATTAGAGCGTATTGGTAATTCAATAATTTCTCCTGTTGGATTAACCACTAAACCCTTCATACCAGCAATTTGAGTCAACTGAGGAACGCTCCCCCGTGCACCAGAGACAACCATCGCATAAACAGGATTATGGGGATAAAACCCTTCCAACATCTCTTTTTCCACTTGGGTTTTGACTTCTGTCCAAATCTCAATCGCCTTTTCGTAACGTTCTAACTCGGTAATTAAACCTCTTTGATATTGTTTATAGACAAGGGCTAACTTCTCCTCGGCATGTTTCAAAATCTCCTGTTTTTTAGATGGAATAAGCACATCAGAAATCGAGAATGTCACGCCAGAAATGGTGGCATAATAAAAACCCAAATCCTTAATTTTATCAACCAATTCCACTGTTTTTTGTGGACCACAGGTCCTGAAACAGCGGGCGACCAAAGAGGAGATTTGTTTTTTACCCATTACGTTATTAATAAAACCCAACTCAGGAGGAAGAACTTGATTAAAGATAATTCTTCCAACTGTTGTCTCGATGACCCCTTGATCTATTCTCACTTTGATTGGTGCCCTTAAATCAACAAAGCCTAGTTGATAAGCCAAAAGCGCCTCTCTGTCTGTACTAAAGATTTTGCCTTCACCCTTGGCACCCTTTTCTTCCAGAGTCAACCAAAAGCAACCTAAAACAATATCCTTAGAAGGCGTAACAACAGGATCTCCTGAGGCTGGTTTTAAAAGATTGGTTGAAGCGCTCATCAATTCTTTCGCTTCTCTCTTGGACTGCTCTAACAGAGGTACATGAACCGCCATTTGATCTCCATCAAAATCAGCATTAAAGGCAGGACAGACCAAAGGATGAACGGCAATCGCCTTTCCTTCAATCAGAACTGGTAAAAAGGCTTGGATACCAAGTCGATGCAGGGTGGGTGCTCGATTAAGAAAAACATAATAATCCTTGGCCACCTCCTCCAAAGCATCCCAGACCATGACTGTCTCCCGTTCAATGTGCCGCTGAGCGCTTTTAACATTCGGAACGCAACCCTTTTGGACCAACTTGGCGATAACAAACGGTTTAAACAGCTCAAGGGCCATCACTTTTGGTAAACCGCATTGATTCAAGGCGAGCTCCGGACCAACCACAATCACCGAACGACCAGAGTAATCTACTCGCTTCCCAAGTAGGTTCTGTCTAAAACGCCCCTGTTTACCTCTTAGCATATCAGAAAGCGACCTCAATCTCCTTTTGCCTGAAGTGGTGGTTACTCCTTTACCGCGAGTCGCCTGATTATCAATCAAGGCGTCTACCGCCTCCTGAAGCATTCTTTTTTCGTTCCGACAAATCACTTCGGGCGCGCCTTGAGCAATCAGCTTTTTCAGTCGGTTATTCCGATTAATCACTCGACGGTAAAGATCGTTTAAATCTGAGGTAGCAAAACGTCCGCCATCTAACTGAACCATCGGTCTTAATCCAGGAGGGATCACAGGTAAAACCGTTAAAATCATCCATTCCGGTCTAATTTTGGCTCGTTCCAATGAACTTAACACCCTTAATCTTTTCAGCAGTTTTTTGTTTTGGATCTGTTCGCCTTTGTGAATCTCTTTTTTGATTTTCTCAATTTCGGCTCCAAGGTCCATCTTGCAGAGGATTTCTCGAATTGCAGCAGCACCGATCCCAACCTTAACAATTTGACCATATTTCAAAGAGAGCTCTTGGTATTTCAAATCAGGAATAATATCCAAAGGCTTCAGTTGTTTTAATTCTGCGATTTGGGCTTCTAGGCTTGATTCGGCTTCTTCGTCCCCCTTACTTTTTTGATACTCTTTTTCGAGATTAGAAAGGACTTTTTCCCTAACCTCTTCGTTCACTGACAAGACAATATAACTTCCGAAATAGACTACTCTTTCCAAATCCCGCATAGGAATATCCAAAACAATACTTAAAAACGATGGAACATTCCGCAAATACCAAATATGCGCTACCGGAACCGCTAAATTGATGTGACCCATCCTTTCTCTTCGAACAATCGATTTGGTCACTTCAACCCCGCAACGGTCACAAACCACTCCTTTATAACGAATTTTGCGATACTTGCCACAATAACATTCGTAATCTTTCACTGGTCCAAAAATCTTCTCACAAAAAAGACCATCCCGTTCGGGTTTTTGGGTGCGATAATTAATCGTCTCCGGCTTTAAGACCTCGCCATGAGACCAACTCAAAATCTCCTCTGGAGAGGCAATCGAGATTTGAATTCCTTCAATGTCAACATCTTCACGCACTGATGGAGTCATTTTGGTTTCTCCTTGGATAACTTATCTTGTTTTGCGCATATCTTCACTGATAATCCCAGCGATTGTAGCTCTTTGACCAAGACATTGAATGATTCAGGGGTAGCAATCTTTTGAATCGGCTCACCTTTGATAATTGACTCATAAGCCTTTGCCCGACCCTGGACATCGTCGGATTTAATTGTCAACATTTCTTGCAAGGTATAAGCAGCACCATAGCCTTCCAAGGCCCAAACCTCCATCTCGCCAAATCGTTGTCCCCCAAACTGAGCCTTGCCACCTAAAGGCTGCTGAGTAATCATGGAATAAGGACCAACTGACCGGGCGTGAATTTTGTCTTCCACAAGATGAATCAACTTCATCATATAGCCAATCCCGACAGTTACTCTTTCTTTAAATGGCTCACCGCTTCTACCATCATAAAGCTGAACCTTGCCATCTTTTGGAAGACCCGCTCTTTCTAATTCAGCCTGAATATCTTCCCATTTTGGACTGAGGAAAACCGGGCTCGCCACGCGATAACCAAACTTCTGAGCAGCCAAACCAAGATGGGTTTCGAAAATCTGACCCAAGTTCATCCGCCCAACCACCCCCAGAGGATTCAAAATCAAATCAATTGGTCGCCCATCGGGCAAGAAAGGCATATCCTCAACAGGAAGAATCTTGGCAACAACCCCTTTGTTGCCATGGCGACCGGTCAATTTGTCTCCGACTGTAATCTTGCGCAATTGTGCTACTGAAATCTCGATTCTTTTTATCACACCTGCCGGTAATTCATCTTCCCGTTCAAAAACCTGAATGCCCACAACAACACCATGCTCGCCATGAGGAAGTCTTAAGGAGGAATCTCGCACATCCTTTGCCTTTTCTCCGAAAATTGCCCTCAACAATCTTTCTTCAGCCGGAAGCTCCATTTCCCCCTTAGGAGAAATTTTCCCAACCAAAATATCTCCTGCTCTTACCTTCGCTCCAATTCTAATAATACCGTTCTCATCACAATTTCTCAGGACTTCTTCGGGAATATTGGGAATGTCACGGGTGACCTGCTCAGGGCCTAATTTTGTATCCCGAATATCAACTGAATATTCTTCAATATGAACAGAGGTCAAAATATCATCTTTAACTAACTTTTCGGAAATCACGATCGCGTCTTCATAATTACCACCCAAAAATGACATAAAGGCGACCAACACATTTTGACCCAAGGCTAATTCACCATTATCAGTAGAAAAAGAATCAGCCAAAATATCACCCTTTTTAACAACATCCTCGCGCGAGACAATTGGTCTCTGATTAAAACAGGTTCCCTGGTTGGTTTTCTTAAATTTCGCTAATTGATAGATTCTTTCTTGGTCACCGGTTTGGACTACAATCCGTGAACCGGTCGCGCTTTTGACTCTCCCCCCTTCTTCGGCAACAATCACTTCACCTGTCGAAGGACCAATAACCGCCTCCACCCCTGTTCCAATAATCGGTGCTTTGGCTTTGACCAATGGAACTGCTTGACGCTGCATATTGGCTCCCATCGAAGCGCGACCCGCTTCATCATGCTCTAAGAAGGGGATTAAAGCAGCCGAGAGAGAAACAATCTGTTTGGGCGAAACATCAATATATTGAACATCTTCTACCTTTGCTTCGGCTGGCTCGCCATATTTACGCACAATCACTACTTCTTCAAGAAAATTATGATCTTCATCTAACAAAACAGAGGCCGGTGCGATAATTGCTTTGTCTTCCTCCCCTGCATCAAGATATTCCATCTCTTCAGAAACAAAAGGCCGAATCTTGATTGTCTCAATCTTCTTCATTTGGGCCAATTTTTCGGCCAATTCTTGGGTAATCTTCGTCCCCTTTTTGATCACCTCTCCTTTTTCCAAAATGATATCCTCTTGGCAAATCCTTCCTTTGGTCTCATTGGGTTGATTCTTAACTTCGTTTTTCACCCGATAATAAGGAGTTTCGATAAAACCATATTCATTAACCCGACCAAAGGTAGTCAGATAACCAACCAACCCAATGTTAGGACCTTCAGGAGTCTGAATCGGACAAATTCTTCCGTAGTGGCTTTGATGAACATCGCGTGCCTCAAAACCCGCTCTCTCTCGAGAAAGACCGCCCGGACCAGTTGCAGAAAGGGTCCTTTTATGTTCCAAACCAGCCAAGGGATTCGTCTGATTCATAAATTGAGATAATTGAGAAGAAGCAAAGAATTCTTGCAAAACCGCATTAATTGGTCGGACATTAATCAAACTGGCAGGAGTAACAGTGGCGGGATCACTCACCGCCATCCGGTCTTTAACAATCCTCTCTAACCGAAGCAAACCAATCCTGATTCGATTCTGAACCAACTCTCCCACTGTTCTAATTCGTCTGTTTTTCAAATGGTCAATATCATCAGGCTGGGCATCAGGGGTATTGTTTAATCTAATGATTTCGCGGATGACATCAACCAAATCTTCCACCAACAGCACACGATTTTCAAGGGTATTGGGAATCTCTTTATTTAATCGTTGATTAATCTTGTAGCGACCGACTCGGCCTAAATCATAGCGTTTGGGGTTACAGAACATATTCTCCAAAAAATGAGTCGCTGCTTCTGGAGTGACCAATTCGCCGGGACGCAACCTTTTGTATGTTTCAACGGCACCTTCTTCCCTACTCTTTGCCGGATCTTTTTCAATGGTCGCTTGAATATAATCATGTTCTGGGTCGGTATTGACATCTGTAAAGAGAGGGAACAATTCTTCGTCTGTGCCATAACCAAAGGCTCGCAATAATGTCGTCGCCAACACGCGTCTCTTCCGGTCCACCTTAATTGAAATGACATCTTTGTTTGAAGTCTCTAACTCTAACCACGCTCCCCGGTTGGGAATAATTTTGGCGCCAAAGAGTTTTCTCCCGCCAAATTCTTCAGCAACAAATAAAACTCCGTATGAACGAACAATTTGAGAAACCACTACTCGTTCTATCCCACTGATAATAAAGGTTCCGCCCGGGGTCATAATCGGAAAAGAGCCCAGAAAGACTTCTTGTTCGCGGACCTCACGGGTCGGTTTAATCAATAAAGAAACCTGGCAGCGCAAAGGCGCTTTGTAGGTGAGGTTTTTTTCCAAAGCCTCCGAAGGAGTATATTTTGGTTCCTCTAACCAATAGCGACCAAAAGAAAGAGAAAAATTTTTTCCTGTAAAGTCTTCAATCGGTGAAATTTCATCAAGCAATTCCCGTAAGCCATATTGAAAAAACCACTGATAAGAGGCTGTTTGAATCTCGATTAAAGAAGGATAGCGATCAGGCCGCGTGCGGGTAAAATATTTTCTCTTCTCCATCATTCTTTTTGCCTTTTACAAATAAAGAGACAAACTCATAGATAGGGCTGGTTATTCTATGAAAATTATGTTGGGGACAAAAAACAAAAACAAAATTTAATCCTGCGCGCTAATCAATATTTTATCCCTAATTTGATTCACTTTTTTTATTATATGGCAAGTTAAAAAGTTTGTCAAGAGGTTTTAGTAAATATATCCTTTAATGAAAGAGCTATGGCGAGAAATTGTCCGGCGACTCACCACTCCCCAACCCCGATAGTTCATCTCGGAAACAGTGACCATATCCCCATTAACCTCCTCAACATATGCGACATGCCCGAACCAACTTTCGGAAGTAACAATGATCGCACCTGGCTGGGGGATATAACCTGTGGCATAGCCACTGCTTCTTGCGGCGGATAACCATTGACCGGCATTTCCCCAGTTAGACGGGATATTGCGGCGATAAGCAGCATACCAGGTACACCAACCCCAAGGATAACCATTATAACGATTCCCCCCACCTGTCAATCTTCTTCCGCTGGATTCATCTCGAACAGCAACATCCCGGAAAGCAAGACGCGTCGGCTGACGCTCCACGCTGGGCTGAGGTTGGCGTCCGCCAACAACCAAAATTTTTTCGCCCGGTTGGATTTTTTCAGAGGTAAAGCGGAGGGTTTCTTGCAAATTTCCTTGGTATCTTTTCACAATCGAACTCACTGTTTCCCCTCGAGCCACAGTGTGAACTATTCCATCCGCGGGCGGAATCAGCAATTTCTGACCAACCTGAATCTTATGAACCGAGGAAAGTTGATTGGCATCAGCGATGGTTTGCGCAGAGACATCATAGCGGCGGGCGATCCCGGAAAGGGTATCAGAAGAAACAACCGTGTATTGAAGAAATTCTTTCCTCTCACTCTTTGCTTCTGTCTTTATTTGGGAAGGAAGGGTATTAATCAGCCCGGGTTTTTCTACAAATTCGCTATCCGCAAACTGAACCCCATCGACACCAACACAAGCGGCTGCAAGCGAAGGTTCTTCATCAATATTAGCAGTGTAAGGGCTGACTATCGTAACAAAGGTTTCAATGTCTTGTTTGGTATAGGGATAGCCTATCTTTTCTGGAACAGAAAACAAATGACTGAAATTAGATAACCAAACAATCCCCATGAAAAAAATGGGGTAAAGCAAAGAGGGATGAAAAATAAATTGCTTAAAAAAGCACGCAACCTTTTTTCTTAGGAGGAGAAGAGAAAAGAACCTCGCTCTTTTGTGGATAACCTGAATCCTGTGGATAAGGTGACCTAAAATCTTGCCTCCTTCCTCAACTAACAATTTTATTATAAAAACAGATTCAAACTATTTGTCAAGAGTCTAGAAAATGGTGAGAGTAATTGTCTGGGGAAGAAAAGAAGTGATTATGCAACTGGAAGGAGCCGAAATCATCTCTTTGGTGAGGGAGATCGAGTAGCTCCCCACATTTTTTTCTGAAGAATCAAGCAAAACCTTTAAATCAGCAGAAGAAACTTGGTTTATTACTTTAGTGGGACAAGAAAGAGCCACCCTAATAGTTTCAGGGGAAACACGGCTATTGGAGAGAGGAGGGATGACAAAGACATCTACCCAACGACTAAGCATATTTTCTTTCAGGGTAATTTTTAACTTGACTTTATCGGGATTTGAACGAACCCCAACCGGCAAGAGGAGGTCGACAACCTGTTCTAGATTATGGTCTAAACCACTAATGTCTAAGTCTTTGGTTTCAAGGTAATTGATCGAGGTCAGAGAAGAATTGGAACCCGAAATTTCCACAGTAGCCGGATCTATCTCAACTTGACTGACAAAATATTCTGGGTTGGGTTGACCAGTTAATTTTGCTTTGACGCCGACCGTTTTTACTTCTGAGGCAACTTCAATAGGAATCTCCACCTCTACACTGGAAGGTTCAAAAACTAAACCGGGAATTTTTTCTCCTTTCTCACTATAAACAGCCAGCTCCACTGCTTTGGTCACCGGACTTTCTTCTCCTGCCAGCTTGACCAAGGCAGTCGCCGCAGAAAGCTCTTCAACCACCGAACGGGCTCCTTTGACAATAACGGAATCTGGCTGAACAGCGACCTGACCAACGGCGAAACCCGATTTCACCTCCCCTTGAAACTGAACTACAACCGGAACCCTCTTACTCACCACTGGTTCTAACCGAACAATCATTTTTGCTGGTTCTTTCTCAATCACCACAACCCCGGACAAATCAGAAACCACCTTCACCTCTAACTCATGGGTTCCTTCCTGCAATCCCTGAAGGTCAACGAAGGCATGAAGATTATCAGCACTTAACTGATTCCATACGTGATAAGAAGCGCGTAGCTTTACTTTTACCTTTTGCTGATCGTAAATTGCTGCCAAACCCGAAGGGGTGTTCTTTACTTCCACTGGTAAATCCCCCGGAAAATAAGCAGTCTTTACCTCACTGGCAGTCGCGTAAGCCCAAAGACAAACAGCAATGCCAAAAACAAGAATCTTGATCGATAGGTTGTGGGTAATTATTTGCCGCATAGCTCTGACAAAAGAATCTTTTTAAGATCAAAAGAGGAGAGTTTTAAGACCATTTTTCCTTCCTTAGCCAACGAGATCTCTCCTCGCTCTTCAGAAACAACAACTATTAAGGCGTCGGTTTCTTTGGAAAGACCAAGCGCGGCTTGATGTCTTGCCCCCAAACCTGACTTAATCCGCTGTTCGGCCATGGGTAACAAACAACCGGCTGCCTTAATCTTATTCCCAACCACGATAACCGCACCATCATGAAGGGGGGTGTTCTTGTAGAAGATATTAAGTAACAAGGGGGTAGACAAATCGGCGTCTAAACGCGTTCCTGTTTCAATGTATTCCCTTAAGCCCGTCTCTTTCTGAATAACAATCAACGCACCAACCTTGGCCCGCGCCATAAATTCACAGGCATTAACAATTTCGTCCACCACCTCTTCAGCGGTTGGTTTCTTCTGGGAAAACTCTGAAAGACGCAATCGACCAAGTTTTTCAAGGGCGGAACGGAGTTCTGGTTGAAAAACCACTGGAATAGCTACAATAAGCATCGTCAAAAGATGTTGGAAAATCCAGTTTAGCGTAACCAATCCCAAAATCTTCGAAACAACCAAAACGAACAGAATAAAAATTAAACCCAAAGAAATCCGCCAAGCACGCGTTTCTTGAATTAAAAGATACAGCCAGTATAAAATCAGCGCGACAAGAAAAATATCCAAAAAGACAAAAGGGAGCCGTTTCAGCTCTATACCAAAATTTAAATATCCCCTTATTTCTTCGAAAAAGTCCAAAAAGGATGAGTTCAACAAGTTTTTCATTTCCTTAATTTCATTATATTATCCCTCTTCTTTTTTGTAAAACTCTAATCGGTCACCCTCTCGAACCACTTCAGAAATACTCAAACCAATCCCTCCCAACATCCCTTCGGTGAGCTTCCCCACCTTCTCTTTCTCGCGTTTTAACGAAATGACCCGACCCAGCGCCATCTCCCCTTCTTCCCTCTTGAGTACTGCTTTTAATCCGTTTTCGACAAAACCCTTTGTCATTTCAATCCCGACAATCGTCCGCTGCTTACTTTTGTTAAATACCTTAAGCACCCTTGCCTGACCAACCAAAACTTCTACCATCTCCTTTTTTGGTTTAATCTTTTCTGCCACATCTTTTAATAGCTCATAAATTACATCATAAAGACAGACCCTCACCTTCTTCTTTTTGGCTAAATTTTTCGCTCCCTCAAAAATCCCCACCCTAAAACCAACAATCAGGGCGCCGGTCGCGCTGGCAGTCATGACATCATCTTCAGTGACTGCCCCAATACCTTCTTTCACGATGGCAATTGGCTCTTCGGTTTGGATTTCCTTCATCTTATCAACCACTGTTGTCAAAGCACCCATTGTCTCTGCTTTGACGACCATGGGCACTCCTTTTTTAGAAGCCATAACCTGTTGTTGAGCGTTAATCTTTTTTAAATCACCGAGCACTTGATAGACCATTTTTTCATCTGAAACGACCTGAAAAAAATCACCATATACCGGGGTGGTCTTTAATCCAATAATTTTTACAGGGGCAGAGGGACCCACAGATTCAAGAGAATGCCCCCATTCGTCTTCTATTAACCTCACCCGACCCCACGTCTTCCCTGCTACCAAAAAATCACCTTTCTTAAGAGTTCCATCTTGAACCAAAACAAAAGCAATCGGACCAATTTTAGCATCAAGCTGGGAATCAATCACCACACCAGTGGCTGGCTTAGAGGAATTGGCTTTTAAGTCCTTAAGTTCGGCGACCAAAAGAATCATTTCCAACAACTCGTCAATATTAATTTTTTCCTTTGCAGAAATGGAAATGCAAGGCGTTTCACCACCCATTTCTTCACAAACCAAACCTAATTCACTGAGCTGTTGCTTTACTCGCAAGGGATTCGCTTGGGGAAGATCGATTTTATTAATGGCGATAATAATCGGTACATTCGCCCTTTTGGCAAGATGACAGGCTTCTATGGTTTGAACCTTTACTCCTTCATCAGCAGCGACAACCAAAACAATGATATCAGTAATGTTGGCACCATGTTCCCGCATCTTTTCAAAGGCTTCATGTCCAGGAGTATCAAGAAAGGTAATCTTTTTTCCTTGAAAGTCAACCTGATAGGCACCAATTCGCTGAGTAATCCCGCCCGCCTCAGTCTCGATAATTCTTGATTGACGAATGGTGTCTAAAAGCTGCGTCTTGCCATGGTCAACATGACCCATCACGGTCACCACCGGCGGTCGGGGGATGGTTTTGGTTTCTGACTCACTGAGCAAAACCGGCCTGTGCCCTTTCTCTTCCTTTTTTAATTCTACCTGAATACCAAATTCATCTCCGACAATCGCGGCTGTTTCCCAATCGATAACCTCGTTAATGGAAGCAGCAAGACCGTTCTTCATCAAAACCTTAATTAACTCGGTTACTGGAATAGCAAAGAGACGCGCTAAATCCCGAACTATTATCGTCTCTCCAATTGCGATAACCCGGCGTTCGCTTTTTTTGACTAAGGGGAGTTCTTCAGTGTCTTGTTCTGAAAGGCGCGTTTTCTCCAGCGCTTTCGTCTCTTTTTTACTTAATTTTCTTTTTTGTCGACGCATCTTAACCAGATTTTAACACTCTTTGCCTTTCAGCACAAGCCGGTCCAAAGAAAAGGCTCGATTATCCTGATAAAAACTTTAAAAAAATTATGAACCTGTCTTGTCTTGGATATAGAACGAACTTATCCTTTCTTCCAAAGCGTCTTATCTCTCCCCCAGTAATTGGCTTCGCCTGAAGGAGGCAAAGACCGGGAATGAGCCTCTTGCAGAATCTCTTGAGGACTTTTTGGTTTCTTGATTCTTCTTTTTCTCTTGACAAAAAGGGGCTTAGAAAGTGGCTCAGTCATTTTTGTTTGAACCCTCCATCTCTTGAAAATTGGCTTCATGAGAAGTGTGGGTCACTGAAGCCACGCGGTCAGAAGGTAACAGACGAATCAATCGCACTCCTTGGGCTGTTCGACCAAGAAGAGAGATCTTTCGATAAGGAATGCGAATAACCTGCCCTCCCTGAGAAACAATAATTAAGTCTTTCACTTCTTTTCGATCCACCACGCAAGCAGTGACCAAAAAACCAGTTTTTTCATTAATCTTTTGAGCAATAATTCCGTATCCGCCTCTATTTTGGAGACGAAATAGTCGTATGGGCGTCCGCTTGCCCAAACCGTTTTCAGTGACCGTAAAAAGCTCCCCTTCCTTTTTGACAACATCCATCCCCACTAACTGATCATTCCGTTTTAACCTAATGCCCACCACTCCTCGAGTAGGACGGCTCATTACCCGAACATCTTTTTCATTAAACCGAATCGAAAACCCATTTTTGGTTGTCAGAATAATTTCATCATCACCTGTTGTCGCTTTCACCCAAGTTAACTCATCATCAGCGCTCAAACGAATTGCGATTAGGCCATTGCGGCGGACATTCCTATATTCGCTGTAAGCCGTTTTCTTCACGATTCCTTTTTTCGTGGCCATAAAAAGATATAAAGAGTCTTGGCTTTTCTCTGATTCTTTCAAGACCACCAAACTGGTCACCCTTTCCTCTGGCGACAAACCAATGAGATTAACCAGAGCAATCCCCTTGGCATTTCGGGAAGCCGCAGGAATGTCGTAAGTCTTTAGTTGAAACACACGACCCAAATTGGTGAAAAACAAAAGACGATCCAGGGTAAAAGCAGTCACCAGATTCTCAACCTTATCCTCTTCCATTACCTCAACACCCCTTACTCCTTTACCGCCTCGAACCTGAGAACGATACAGGCCGACGGGCGTTCGTTTGATATAGTTAGAAGCAGTCAGGGTGACCACCATTTCCTCGTTAGGAATCAGGTCGACATCCGTTAACTGAGCCACCTCCTCATCTTTAATCTTGGTTCGGCGGGCGTCTCCATATCTCTTTTTTGCCTCTTCCAATTCCCCTTTAATGAGTCGAAGAATTTGTTGGGGATCAGCCAAAATACCTGTCAGGCGAGCAATTGTTTTTTGTTTCTCTTGAAGTTCTTGGTTAATTTTTCTTCGTTCTAAAGCCGATAGAGCGGATAATCTCATCTCTAAAATGGCATTGGCCTGAGTCTCATCAAGGTTGAGTTTTTTGACCAAGTTCTGAGATGCTTTTTCGCGGGTTTCTGACTGCTTAATAATCTCGATGACCTGATCAAGGTGTTCGAGAGCCTTTTTCAATCCCTCAAGGAGGTGCGCTCTCGCCTTGGCCAATTTTAACTCGTATTCGCACCGTTTGGTCACCACAACCCTGCGGTGCTTCAACCATTCTTCTAAAGCCATCTTAAGGGTCAGCACCTTTGGTACCAAACCGTCAACCAAGGCTAACATGTTCAGATGGAAGGTTTGTTGAAGAGAAGTGTATTTAAAAAGAGAATTGAGAATTTTTTGAGGAAAAGCGTCTTTTTTGAGATCCAACACGATGCGAACCCCTTCTTTATCTGACTCATCACGAAGATCAGAAACTCCTTCGATGCGTCGGGTCTTAATCAACTCAGCGATATGACTGACCAAGTCTGCCTTGTTCACCCCATAAGGAATTTCCGAGATGATGATTTGGGTTTTTTCTTTCTTATCCCCAATGACTACCTCTGCCACTCCTCTTGTTACAATTCTGCCTTTGCCCGTCGCATAGGCTTCCTTGATTTCTTTTAGGTTATAGATGATTCCACCAGTCGGAAAATCAGGCCCCTTGATAAATCGAAAAAGATCATCAGTACTCGCTTCTGGATGCTCGATTAAGTAAACCAGCGCGTCAACCAATTCACTAAGATTGTGGGGTGGAATATTGGTGGCCATCCCAACAGCGATTCCCATTGTTCCATTCAGCAAAAGATTAGGCAGACGAGCGGGTAGGACAACCGGCTCCTTTGTTGTGCCATCATAATTATCCATAAAAGCAACCGTCTCTTTCTCAATATCTGCCAAAAGCTCTTCCGCAATCGGAGTCATTTTGGCTTCGGTATAACGCATTGCTCCAGCACTATCGCCATCAACACTGCCAAAATTGCCTTGACCGTGAATCAAAGGATAACGCATGGCAAAATCTTGAGCCATTCGCACTAATGCATCATAAACGGCAATATCGCCGTGGGGATGGTATTTTCCCAAAACCTCTCCCACAATGGTAGCTGATTTTCGAAACTTAGCCTGTGCTGTCAAACCTAATTCTTTCATTGCGTACAAAATTCGCCGATGGACTGGCTTCAAACCATCACGAAGGTCCGGCAATGCCCGCGCAACAATCACCGACATAGCATAGTCTAAATAAGCCTTCTTCATTTCCTCTTCGAGTTGGGCGGGCTTAATAAACCCACTCTCGGTTTTCGCTAATTGTTCTGGCTGTCGAAAATCTTCCCTTTTTTTGTCCATAATCCCTCGTCTAACATTATTAAAACGGTCGTCGTTAAAAAATTATATCTTCTTTAATTCAGGGCAGGCGTTGATTCTTGCCCTCTTATTGATTATACCAAAAGCTAAAACAAAGGAAAATCCCCAATTGTTGTGATCCTTGGGGATTTTCACTGAAATTAGATGATGTTGGTTTTCGTTAATAATAAGGCGAACATCAGCCAGGGCATTGATAATGAAATACCCCCTACCTGTTTCAGGAATTTCACTAACACTAACACATTCTTCGCTAATCCGTCTTGCTGCTTCGCGAGCCTCCTCTAAAGCCATAACGATTTTTCCTTCTTCTCGATCCTCTAAAATTAATTCCACTCGACGGGGAGCATCAGAAAAATTTAATTTGAGAGAAAGATAGACAGGCTCGTGGGTATTATCATGGTGGAGCAGATTAGCAAACAACTCTTTCAAAATGACGACCATATCATCAATCTCTGATTTTTGGAAACCCCGCTGCTTCATCGACTGAATCACCCTTTCCCGAAATTGACCAATCACCTCCCGGTAGGAACAATTGGAAAAAACAGTCTGTTGACCATTCTCAAGACAAATCGCCTGTTCCACGATAATCACCTCCTTTTTATATTT
>Ga0123519_10000196_pt1 | contig 104003 bp, 102 predicted proteins | sample YelNatPaOPRAMG02_FD_87396 | JGI IMG/M metagenome (GOLD analysis project Ga0123519, IMG submission 87396) | Hot spring microbial communities from Yellowstone National Park - Yellowstone National Park OP-RAMG-02 (version 2) | ecosystem: Environmental > Aquatic > Thermal springs > Hot (42-90C) ... | reverse complement strand
TACCCTGGGTTCTGGGCAATCCAGCCAAAGGCTGAAAGACCAACTGAGCCTGTCTTATCCCCTTTCTTCTCAGGGAGAATGGGGACAAAGAAGCTGCCGTGTGCACCCCAGGAATCAATATTCTTGTCGTCCCATTTGGTTGCTGTACCGGTTGGTGTCAAAGCTGCAAGGGTTGTTGAGTTCCATGCCCTCTTTTCCTTGCCCCAGAAGCCATCTACTACAAATGCAAGCTTATCATTTCCTATCTTTCCAATTTTTTCAGTTTCATATTTGATTCTGCCGTGAAAGGATGGGCCACCCATGGTAAAATTATCAATAGGACCTGATGTGTTGTTCAAGCTGGTTCCACCAACAGTGTTTGTGTTCAGGAAGATACCAAAGAGCATTGACAGGTCTCTATTCATTGCAAAATACTCGATGTTGATCTGGGGTACACGACCTGCACCGATTGAGAGACCAGGGTCGAGCCATGGAACCATTGTAAGGAGCAACTGACCCATACCTGTGGGTGTACCCCACACCTGGGTTGTATTGCCTGCAAAGGTAATCTCAAAGTTCTTGTCAATCATCTTCATGAATGCATGTCTTAATCTGAAGGCACCCTGTCTTGTTGTAGTTCCTCCAGTTCCATAGAAATCACCTTCTATGAAGGCCATAGTCTTCATGCCCCAGACATCAGGTCCTTTAACAGTAAAGTTTAACCTTGTCTGGACACCTTCCATAAACCAGTTTCCGTACTCATCACCACCTACCTTAGTTGCCTTTGAATCCCTGTAAGGTGCAATATACTGGTTTGCCCTCAACTCGTCTGAATATCCAAAATCAACCTTCACATATCCACCGATTGCCAAATCCCACCTGCTCGTTGCAGAACCTGCGTATGAGATAGCAGGGACGGCAAGTAAAAGAGCAAGTGCAATCACAAAAAACCTTTTCATTCCTACCTCCTTTTTGATTTTTTTAAAAATGTTCACTTAACTATACCACCTCCTTTTATTAAATTTTTTTAATGTATAACAACGGTTAAAACCTTTGTCAAGAAAAAAATTAAAATTTTTTAATAAAAGTTATACTATGAGATATCGCCGGGCAGGAACCTAAAGCCAATCTCCATTATATCAGAATTAAAAGAAGGGGGTATGGCCGGCAGCGGGTCAATGGATCTTATTGCCCTTAAGATGGATTCATCGTAGAACCTGTTGCCTGATCTCTTTTCGAAGTTTATATCTACAATCCTTCCGTCCTTTCTTATCTTAATGGTTACAATACTTTCAAGATCTTTTTTTGTAGCATAAGAACCTGGTAAACCCCATGCCTGTCTTATCTTTTCCCAGATTTCAAGAATGTATTTCTGTGAGACTAAATCAAGGGGTATTCCAGCACCCTGAGATGATACAGGTAATCCATAACCACGGGTGGCTGCACCTGAACCCTTTATTGATGCATAAGTGCCAGATGTTGATGAGGAGCCCATCCCAGTAACATCGAGATAGTCAGTTTTTTTCTTTATCTCTTTTATTCTTCTTTCAAGGCGATTCAGCTCATCCCCTGTAAGGTGGCTATTATTTGCAGGGGTATCGTGTTTTGCAGGGGGTTTTTTCTTTGAAAGGGATATGGCCTTTGAATCTTTTTTTTCAGGCACCTGTTTTTTTATTTGAGGCTTAATAATCTTTTCTGTTTCTTTTTTTTGCGGACTACCCTTTATTTTGGCTGCCCCTCCAGCGGGAGGTGCACCGGCAGGTGCTTTCTCTGTCCCACCTAATGTATCACCTACAAGGTTTACAGAGTAAGTGGAGGTCAAATCCAGCCTTTTTACATATTTTTTGGCAGGTATACTCGTAGCAGTTATCACTAAAAGATGAAGGATTGTGGATATAACAAGCATCTTATACCACGATTCTTCCTTCATCATTCCTCCCTGGGTCTTGTTACTATATTTATCTTTTCTACCCCTGCCTCCCTTATAAGACCCATACACATTACAACAAAACCATAAGGCACATCTTTATCTGCCTTTAAGAATATCTCCCTGTTTTGTTTGTTTGAAAATAAAAATTGAATGGCCTGCTTTAGGTCTTTCACATCAATCTTTTTTTCGTTCAATATTAATTTCTGGTCCTTTGTGATACTTAAAATTTGAGGTTCATCTTTTGCAGGCAGCGGTTTTGTAGTAAGCTTTGGCACATCGATATTCATGCCGTGCTGCATCATTGGCGCTGTAATCATAAAAATAATAAGCAGAACTAACATAATATCCACAAGGGGTATGATGTTTATTTCAGATAATGGGTTTTTTGTATCCCTGGAAGCCTTCATTTTTCTATGGAATTTAAAAGATATATAGAGGCATTTTCCATCTTGGAAAGGATTCCTTTAAGCCTGCCGAGAAAATAATTATAGGCGAGCACCGCAGGGATTGCTGTTGCAAGACCGAGTGCAGTGGTTATAAGGGCCTCGCTTATGCCCGGTGCAACAACGGCAAGGCTCGTTGTGCCTCTTAAACCTATTTCTCTGAAGGCATCCATAATACCCCAGACGGTGCCGAAAAGCCCGATAAAAGGTGCTGTATTCGCCGTGGTTGCAAGAAAGGAGAGCCTTCTTTCCAGTCTTTCAGCCTCTTCTGAAATGGTTATCTTCAAGATGTTCTCCAAACGTTCCACTGTGCCTTTTGTTATGCCGGGGTTTTCACTTTTTATGGATGAAAGCCCTTTGTAAGTGGCAATAAAAAGCCTGTAAAAGGCATTGTCATTGCCTGACCTGTAAACATTGGCCAATTTTTTAAAGGATTCTACCTCTTTTATGGTCTTTATTAACCTTTCCCCATCCCTTTCTGTTTTATTAAACTGTTTTATCTTAAAAAAGATGATGGTCCAGGAAAAAATGGAAAAGCATAGAAGGATTAGCACGACCACCTTTGCCACAGGGCCTGCAGAATAGAGCATACTTAAAACGCCGCCAGTATACATATTTAGATTTGATAGTCCCATAGTGGCAATATATTACAACAAAATTGTTTTTTATGCAAAGAAAAACCCCCTGGTTGGGTCCCAGGGGGAAGGGGGGTTATTATGAGAAGCTTATGGAGGTGAATTGCTTAGTTAGTATATTTTGTGAAATCTTTTACTTTTATACCACAAAATTTTTGGTTTTGCAACAATTTTTTTCTATTTATTGCAAATTTTTTTATTTCAAATATCAAACACATCTCCAATATGTGAAATATTTAACAAAATATATTTAAAGTGGAGAAATTTGTCAAGAAAAAAATTAATTGATATTTTTTATTTTTTGTTGTTTTATTAACACTTATGTATGAAGCACCTATTATAAAGAAGGCAATAGATATACTGATGTTCATTATATACGAAAAGAGACCCGTTGGGGTTACGGAAATTTCCAAGGCGCTTTCCATAAGCAAAAGCACCACATACGGTATCTTAAAGGCATTACTGGAAAAAGATGTAATTAATAAAGATTCTACCTCAAAAAAATATTTTATCGGTAAAGAACTATTAAAGATCGCAAAGACCATACATAACGATTTAGACATCATCAAGATTGCTAGGCCATATCTCGAAAGACTATCAGAAACAGTGGACGAAACTGTTTTTTTAGGCATCAAGGATAAAGATACGATAAGGATTATAGACATTGTGGAAGTAAAAAAGAGCTATAAAATATCTTCTCATGTAGGCATAAAAATACCTTTTCCTGCAGGTGCAACGAGCAAAATACTTTTTTCAACCATGAAAGATGATGAAATTGTTTCCTTTTTAAGCAAAATTGGGCTACAGAAATTTACAAAAAACACCATAACAGACATAAATGCCTTCTTAAAGGAGATTAAAAAGGTAAGGAAAACAGGTTATGCCGTCGATTATGAAGAGTACTTGAAGGGTGTAAATGCTATTGCAACCTATGTCCATCAACATAATAATCCCCTTGCCTTCATATGGATCGTGGGATTTTCTAATTCCCTGACCAGAAATAAGATTAAAGAAACGATTAAACCCTTAAAAGAGGTATCCAGGGCAATAAGCGAAAGGCTTTCTTTCAAACCCGATGACGAGCAATAAATTTAAAAATTGCCTTTTAAACACCAATGGTCATTTTAGAGGAACTTGTCTAACCCAAGCCTTCTTATGGTTTCTTTTTTTGGTATTGCTGAGGTGTCCCATCCCCTTAGTTTAAAATATTCGTTGAGGGCATTTTTTACCTTTGCCCTGTTGAGGGGTGGTCTCTTGCCGGCTTCATATTCTATATATTCTTTATAAAACCTTTCTGGAAATGTATATAATGCAGCGGTTAGCCCTCGTTTCAGATTAAAAATGTGTTGCATGTTTACAATCCGTTCTGCACATTCAAGGAGCACATCTTCACTTAAATCATAGCCATACATGGCATTAAAGGCCTTAGATAGTATGGAAGGGCCTATGGTCCTTAAAACAGGTGGTCTTATACAGAGCCCGAAGGCATTAAATAAAACCAGTAGCTCCTCACCGTATTTTGCCATATTAGGAATATGTATCTTAGAAGGGGGGTCATCAAAGACTTTATCTTTCACATTCTGCGGTATATCCAGTAAGCCCATCTCCTTTTCCGAGATAGAAAGGGGTTCGTATTCGTAGCTTATTTCAAAATCTGTTAAGGCATCTACAGGTGTTCTAATTTTAAGATGGTCACCACCCCTTGTATTTATAACATAGCCCAGCACCCATGTATCGAATCTACCCCTGGGGTCTCTTACAGGTATCTCAAGGCCTTTAATTTCACAGGCAAAATCTTCTGAGCCTGTAAAATATTTTTTTGCATGCCTTATACCTTCACTTAAAATCCTGCCAATGCCTTCTTTCCTGCCGATTAAAACGATAAGCCTTGATATACTTTCAAAATCACCGAACATGGGCATAAGACCAATATCCGATTCTTTGACCATGCCCCTTTCAAAGAGCTCTATAAGATATGCAATCACAGATGCAGTAGAAATAACATCCACGCCCAGCCTGTTACACAATTCAACGCATATTAAAATCTCAGAGATGTCTGAAATGCCGAGTTTTGCACCGAATTCAAAAACATAGGTCACTTCAAGACCATGCGTCTCATAGCCTGCATATTCTCCTTGTTTTATCCTTGACCAGTGAAGACAGCCTATGGGGCATGAAACACATGCAAAATCCCGTTCCTTAAAATGTTTTTCAAAAAACCTTCTGCCCCGCGTCTCTTCCCATTTTTCAATGGAGCCTTTTCTGAAATTATATCCTGGAAGGATACCCATTCTGTTATATACATCAGAAACTACCATTGAGCCATAACGCCTTGTATATCCGAATGCATCAGATGACATTATCCTTTCTTTTATTTCCCTTGAGATTTTTAAAAAACCCTTTTTATCTTTTACTGTTATCTCGCCCCTTCCTTTGAAACATACTGCCTTTAAAAATTTACTACCCATTATGGCGCCAGTACCTGTTCGACCAAAGGAATGATAGTATCCGTTCTGGATAGAGGCAAACCTGACCCCTTTTTCTCCTGCAATACCGATTGAGATAACCTCTACATCTTTGCCCTCTTTTCTTTTCAATAAATCCACCGTTTCAAATACATCTTTCCCCCAGAGGTCTGTAGCGTCTTTAAACAACACCCCCTTTTCGTCTATTTTCAGATATACAGGGTGATGAGCACTGCCTTTTATCCAGACAGCATCTATGTTGCAGAGTCTTATACCAAGGGCGAGGCCACCACCTGAATTTGTAGTTCCAAGATATCCTGTAGGCGATAAACATGTTATTTCACTGCGCGATGCTGAGGGTATAATTGTGCCTGCCAGAGCACCACTTGATATGAAGATGTGGTTTTTCCTGTCCATTGGCTCTATTTTTGTATCAGTGTATTTAAAAAGTAGATATGTGTTTAACCCTATGCCACCGAAATACAGGGGTCTTAAGGCCTCATCTTCCATGTAAGAAAAATCTTTATTTTCAAGGTCAATTAATAGTATTCTCATCTTCCCACCCAAGGGTATTGTAGGCGCATGCCTCAACACATGCACCGCATGCTTTACATCCTTTCATGATTTTTAAAGTGAATTTTTGTGTTTTATCGTTTTTATTAATTTTTATTATTGATTTTTCAGGATTGAATACACCGGTATTGAAAAAAGAGCATGAAAGAACACAGAGCATACACCCAGCACAGTTATTGTTATTTATTTTTATTTTTTTACCTTTTTTCATAATTCGTAACACCTGTTTAAATCTACCAAAATGCCTAAATAAAATCTATCTTAAGTTTTTTAAAATAAAACGGGGGCGCTTTTTTGTATTTAATTGCTTAAAAAAAATGGATGTGGTAAAAACCATAGGCATATAACGATCATTAAATTTTTTATACTTTTTATAAGAATTTTAAAACACAGGGGAACAGGAGATGAAAAATCTTTCCATAGGCATGTTTGACTCCGGTGTAGGCGGCTTAACAGTTTTAAAGGAGGTAAAAAGCCTTTTGCCTAAAGAGGACATCCTCTATCTTGGCGATACTGCCCGTGTCCCTTACGGAAACAGGTCACCTCAAACAATCATTAGATATGCCACAGAAAGTGCCCTCTTTCTTCTTACAAAGGGTATAAAGCTTTTAATAATTGCCTGCAATACATCATCTGCCATTGCGTTAAAGATTTTATCAAAAAAACTCCCCATACCCGTACTGGGTGTAATAGAACCTGCTGCAAAAAGCGCTGTTGTGACCACAAAAAATAAAAAGATAGGTATTATAGGTACAAAGGCCACAATAAAAAGCATGGCCTACGAGAAGGCGATCAGAGAAATAGACCCTACTATGGAGGTTATATCAAAACCGTGCCCTTTATTTGTGCCAATTGTGGAGGAGGGTCTGGATAAGGACGAGGTGGCCTTTATAATGGCAGAAAAATATCTCAACGAATTCAGGGCATCCGGCATTGATACGCTTATTATGGGCTGTACCCATTACCCTGTGCTTGAAGATATTATAAAAAAGGTAGTTGGAGACCACGTAAATATTATTAATACGGGAAGGGAGACTGCAAGAGATGTGGAAACATGCCTTAAGGAAAAGGACCTCTTAAAGGCAAGAGGTTCTGGCACTTGCAAGTATTACGTGACCGATGACCCTGATACATTTAAAGAGATTGGTGGTAGATTTCTCGGTTATACTGTATCACCGGTAAAATATATAAAAAGCCTCGATTATAAAGATTTTATCCTCTATTGATGATAGCAGAGATCGCCTTACCCATACCTGTATCAAAAACATTTTTCTATTCTGTGCCCGAACATTTAAGTCCGATTATAAAAAGATTTCAGAGGGTTATCATCCCATTTAGAAATAAACACACATCAGGTTTTGTAATAGATATAAAAGATGGATCTTATGCTGGCTTAAAAGAGATTTCCCGGATTATCGACGTTTATCCTTTAATAGACAAAAACATGGAAAGATTGTGCTACTGGGCAGCGAGTCATTATGTAACCCCCATAGGGATTGTTTTAAAGTATGCATTACCAAAATATCTAAAACCAGAAAGGTATCTATTAACCCGTTTTAATTGTGACTGTCATAATAGATTATCTGGATTGAAAAAAAATTTATCCCTTGAAAAGGTATTGGGTTTATTAGGGATAGAGGATGTGGCTGCCCATATTGATAAAAAAAAAATTAATCTGTTCGATAAATTTACAAAAAAGGGATTTAGTGCCGATAATGTCTTCCGAACTTTCTGTAAAAAGAAAGAAATGATTTTATTTTTGGGCAGGATTCAAAAGCGCATTAATTTTTATCTCGATTTAATGGAAAACGAGATAAAAAAAGATGGAAATGTACTCATGCTTTTGCCAGATCATAACCTTTCAGGGGGGTTTTTTTATAAGATTCTTTCGGATAGGTTTAAAAAAAAGGTTTTCTGGTATGGCTCTGGTGTTAGTCAAAATTTAAGGATGGAGTGCTATTTCAGGGCAAGAAACGAGACAGGAAATATTATCCTGGGGAATAAAAGCGCTGTTTTTCTTCCTATTTTAAATCTATCCATGATTATAGTGGAAAGGCTTGAGGAAGACAGTTTTAGAAACGATGGTGAATTTAGATTTAATGCATGGGAGGTGGCAAAAAAAAGGGCAGAGATAGAAAATATCCCTTTTATCCTTGGAAGCGTTTCCCCTGAATTAGAGATTTTTAAAGGGGTCAATGAAGGGGAATATATATTAATAGAGGATGAGCTGCCTTCATTAAACAATTTTTACGAGATAAAGATAAACAGAAAAAGGTTTTTTTCAGGTTCAATCCCGGAGGAAATGGAAATCATTATAAAAGATAAAGATAAAAATAATAAAAAAAAGACTATTCTTTTTACCCCGAGAAAATATTACAGTGGCCATATCCATTGCATAAACTGTGGATATAATTTTATATGTCCTTTATGCGAATCCCCCTTGACCTATAAAAAAAAGGAAGACCGATTATTCTGTCAGGTCTGTCAGAAGGATTTTGATTACAAAAACTTATGTCCTCAATGCAGAAGGGACCTCATAGGGTTTTTTCAATTCGGAGCAGAATATATAGAGGAGATGCTGAAAAAGGCTATCCCTGATAAACATATCATTCTTCTAACAGGTGACAGTGTAGATAAATATTCTGAAGGTTTAGAGATTAAAAATATCGAAGGAAAAGAGATAATTATCGGAACAAATGTAATATCAAGGCTCTATGGAATAGAATGTGATACACTGATTTTTATCGGGATTGAAGATATGTTAGGCATGGCAGGATACAGGGCAGAGGAAAAGCTGTTTCAGTTTCTTTATAATACACTGGATGCATTGAATCCAGAAGCAATATATTTTTTTGTTGATGAAAAAAAAGGTTTTAATCTGGAACATTTTATTTCTTATAGGGATTTTTACATAAAAGAATTAGAAAATAGAAGGCTTGCCGAGTTTCCACCTTATAATAATATATATCTAATAGATTTGGAAAAAAAGGCATTAAATGCAGGCAAAAGGGCATTGAATACTATAAAACAGAAGATAGAGACCTCAGGTTTAAAAGAATACATGAAGGGTCCTGTATTTGAAAAAAAGAAGAGATACCGATGGAAAATAATGCTAAAGGACCGTGATGAGAGGATAAAAGACCTCTTATTTTCCCTTTACGATATTCAGGGTATTACAATAGAGGTTAATCCGCCAAATATTTAAAATTCAATATACTTTCAGGTGCTAAGACTTATTCCTTTACTGTCTTGAACATGGCATAGACATATCGAATTGCAGAATATATACTGAAAAACAATGCGGCATAGATAATAACCATGCCAGGATAATAAAGAAATCTACTGGATTCGCTAAAAAGTAAAAAGACAATCCCTATCAACTGTAAGGCAGTCTTTAACTTTCCTGCAAGAGATGGGTATATTATTATACCTTCTATGGCATAAAACGACCTCAATCCATTTATTATAAACTCCCTTGCCACAAGGAGGATTGTAACCCAGAGGGGGACCATCCTGTAATATGAAAGGGTGATAAGAACAGATGACACAAGGAGTTTGTCTGCAATGGGGTCAAGGTATACACCGAGCTTTGATGTAAGCCTCATCCTTCTTGCCATAAAGCCATCAAGTCCATCAGTTATCCCTGCAAGGATAAAAAGGAGGCCTGAGGCAAATAAAAGGTTCTTTTCCTGGGATGTGATAAGCACTATAATTATGGGAATAGAAAGTATCCTTATAAGACTGAGTCTATTCGGTAAGGTCCAGATGGAGGCCTTTTCATCTTTAACTTTCATTTTGTTTTTTTAGTTTGTTGTAGTAATATTTCACCCTTTTTATGTATGTCCTTGTTTCTTCAATGGGGGGGATAGCCATATTATTTTCCATTACCCTTGCGGGGCCTGCATTATAGGCAGCAAGAATCAGTTCGAGGTTGCCTTTGAAGAGCTCTTCAAGCATCTTCAAATATTTTATACCACCCTTAATGTTTTCATGGGGATCAAAGGGATTTTCCACATTCACGAGCCTTGCCGTCTCGGGCATAAGCTGCATGAGACCCTGTGCACCCTTTGGTGAAATCGCGAGGGGATTAAAATTCGATTCTGCCATTACTATTGCCTTTACAAGGGAAGGGTCTATACCGAATGCCTTAGAATATTCATGGATTAACCTGTCATAGTCAGTATTATTTATATTTACAGTCTTATAAACAACGGATTTATTATTATCAGGGACTATTACATGATATTTTTTGCCAGCAGGGACTATGTTTGTAAAATGATACACACCCCGGGAATCAATATAACCGTATATACCGCCTATAACATTTAAAGGTAAGAAAAGGGCAAATGATACTATGATGATCTTCCAATACATGGATTTTATTGTCTTAAACTTTTTAGTGCTTGTCAAGTGTTTTACGTTATTATAGTATAGAATGCGATGAAAGGTATACTCTATGTAGTAGCAACACCTATTGGAAACTTAAAGGATATTACCCTTAGGGCCATTGATGTGTTAAATGAGGTCGATTTTATCGTAGCTGAAAATAAAACTTATTCTTTAAAGCTTTTAAACCACCTCAATATAAAAAAACGTATAATTGGTATAAACAGTTATACGGAAAAGAAAAAGGCAAAAGAAATTGTGGAATATTTAAAAAGGGGAGAGACATGCGCCCTTATAACAAGCGCAGGCACACCATGCATATCAGACCCAGGTACGTTGTTAGTTAATACATGCTACGAGTTCGGTATTGAAGTAAAGGCAGTGCCAGGGCCTTCTGCAGTTATAAGTGCACTCTCCATATCAGGTCTTTTTGTAGATAAGTTTTTGTTTTACGGGTTTCTACCTCAAAAAAAGGGTAAAAAGATAAAGATTTTCAAGGAACTCTCAATGTTACCTTACCCCATTGTATTTTTCGAATCACCAAGAAGGATTATGGATACCCTTGAATGCATAAAAGAAGGATTCAATGAAAGGTTCGTTGTTGTCATCAAGGAGATGACAAAGATTTATGAATATATAAAGAGGGGGCATATAACAGAAGTGATGGAATATTTTAAGACACAAGATATAAAAGGCGAATATGTAATCATCGTGGACAGGCAACAATCACATCAAAAAGAAATGCATAACAGTGAAGAATAATTTTTTCAATGCCAACCCTTATTGATATGGGGCTGGAAATTTAAGTATAAAGGTAGATCCTTTTCCTTTTTGGCTTTCAACCTCGATTGTTCCATTATGTTCTGTTACGATTTCATAGACTATGAATAAACCAAGTCCTATGCCTTTACCCTGTGGTTTTGTAGTAAAAAAGGGTTTAAATATATCTTTTATAAATTGACTTTCAATCCCCTCTCCATTATCCTTAATCGAGCATTTTATAAATTCATGATTTATATTTGATGTTTCTATAACGATTAAACCTTCTTTGTCTCCTATGGCGTCTATGGCGTTTTTTATAAGATTTATAAAAACCTGACATAGTCGCGATGGTATACCCATTATAAAACTTGGTTCTGCATCAAACACCTTTTCTATCCTGATCTTTTTGTTCTTATACTGGTTATAGAGTATCCTCAATGCATCTTCTATGGGATTATGGATGTCCACAAGCACCTTTGTCTCTTCCTTCTGGCGTGAGGCATCGAGCAGGCTTCTTACTATATCCCTTGCCCTTTTTAATTCGTTGAGGGAGAAAACGAGGTCTCCGTGTATTTCATCGTCTTCTTTTGTATGGTCTATATAGTATTCAAGGGTACTCATGACAGATGCAATGGGATTATTCAACTCATGGGCTACCCCTGCGGCAAGCCTGCCAACTGCCGCAAGGCTTTCACTCTGTATGAGGGCCTTTGTCCTCTCTTCAACGAGTTTTTCAAGGGATGCAGAGAAATCCTGAATCTTTTTGTATGCCTCTGCATTATCAAGGGCAAGTCCCACATGGTTTCCAAGCATGGAAAGAATCTCTATATCTTCCTTGGTATAAAGCCCCATATCACCCCTTTGACCGAGAAGAATATATCCAGGATGGGTCTTTGAATAAACTGGTATGGAGAGCCTGAAACCTTCTTGCCATAACGGGTCATCTTCGGTAATAACATTTATTGACTCAAATCCGCACAGGCCAGTCACCATTTTTATCTCACATCTTTCAAGGGAGAATGCCTCTGTTAATCTTCTTATAATGGTGTTTTTTATATCCTGAATGTTATGGAGCTGCATTATTTCAAAACTTAAATCTTTAATAGATTCCCTTATCTTTAAAAGCCTTTCCTGTAAAACATTCATCAAAAACTGCTGAATCTTTTCTTTAGAAAAGTGGATGACAAGAAATGTCATGGCCATGGCAATAACATAGGGTGTGCTTGACTTAAGGGGATAAAAAAACAGCCTTTCCAGTACAGAGGATGCGCCTATAAAAAACCCCATGGATATGAAAAAAAGGGTAAAGAAAACAAGACCCTTATTGAGAAAAATACGCCATTCCATTATGTCGTGCCTGTATACTGCATATCCAAAAAGGCTCATGGGAATAAAGACAAAATTTCCCAGGGGATACAATTCGTATCCGTTCATGATTATCACATCAAAATGATTTACAAATGCTGCAAGACCAAAACTAAGGAGTATATATTTAATGCGGGTCCTTCTTTCGGCAATGCGCTCTTCCCTGAGATTTTTTATGAAAAGACAGATAGATATGGTAATGCTTAATGTACTGAAAAAGCCGAATATAAGAAAAAGAGGACCTGATTGGGCAAAATAACCAAAGAAAAAATGCCTTGCACGGGTAAGATATAATTTATTCTGTGTTAAAGGTATAAGAAAAAAGGCAATAATGTAGAAGGTCTTTACAACCACATACCACCTCTTATACCCCGTGGCAATTATTGTGAAATGGAGATATAAGGGTATTATAAAAACAAGAAATATATGGTCTATCCTGCTTATTTTTAAGGCAGTTTCTCCGTCCTTTATAACTGTGAGTATTGTCTTATCGATGTTTAAAAGGCAACCAACAAGACATATTAAAGAGAATAAGAGGTTCAGGGCAGATGCCTTTGCCTTGAATATACCCATGAGAAAGAGAAGGAAAAGGGCAATCGAGCTAAACAGGGGTGGGATACTGTATATATCCATAGCTAACACGAAATTACAATAACTCTTTTATTGGTTCAAGAAAATTTTGTATTGATTATTAAGTTTAATATGATATTTAATTAGTATATGAGGCCGAAGATATTATACGATGCAGTGGCCTTCATCCTCGCTGGAGGCGCAGGTCTACGCCTTCATCCATTGACAAAGGACAGGGCAAAACCAGCGGTGCCTTTTGGCGGTAAATATAGAATAATAGATTTTACATTGAGTAACTGTATAAACTCCGGAGTAAGAAAGATCTTTGTCCTTCCCCAGTATAAGTCCCATTCCTTAATAAGCCATACAAGGGATGCCTGGAGCATATTAAATCCAGAGCTTGGTGAGTTTATCACCCACCTTTCCCCACAGATGAGAATAGGCGATGATTGGTATAAGGGCACCGCAGATGCAGTGTATCAAAACCTTTACCATCTTGAACAGGTTGAAGGTGATTATGTGCTGATCCTTTCCGGTGACCATATATACAAGATGGATTACAGTCAATTTATCAGATATCATAAGCAAAAAAAGGCAGATCTTACCATCTCTGCAATTGAGGTAGACATTAAAGAGGCACATCGTTTTGGCGTGATAGAAGTGGACAGCTCTTCAAGGGTCTGTGGTTTTGAAGAAAAACCACAACAACCAAAGCCCATTCCACATAAGCCTGAGAAGGCATTTGTTTCTATGGGGGTATATGTATTCAACAGGGATGTCCTTATTGAGATTTTGAAAAAAGACGCAGAAATGGATTCTACCCATGATTTCGGCAAAGACATTATGCCCCTTATGTATAAAGATTACAGGGTATTTGTTTATAAGTTTGGGACAGGTGGTAAGGGAAAGGATGCAAATTACTGGAGGGATGTGGGGACTATAGATGCATACTGGCATGCAAATATGGATTTAGCATCTGTTAGCCCTGTATTTAACCTTTATGATAAAAGATGGCCTATCAGGACATATGAAGGCCAGTATCCACCGGCAAAAACAGTGTTTGCCGATGAAGACAAAGGCAGGGCGGGAAAGGCACTGGATTCCATCATCTGCAGCGGTGTCATTATAAGCGGTGGGAGGGTAGAAAGGTCTATCCTTTCACCGGGCGTAAGAATAAACAGCTATGCTGAGATAACAGAATCAATACTCTTCAATAACGTCATCATAGGGATGAAGGCAAAGGTAAAAAGGACTATCATAGATAAAGGGGTAAGAATACCGGACGGTATGAAGATCGGCTATGATTTGAAAAAAGATGCCGAGCGCTTCTATGTCTCAGAAGGAGGTATTGTGGTAATCCCGAAGGGTACTGTATTATAAAATTACCTCAAAAGCCTCAACAGTTTAATAAAGAAGGTGTTAATAAAATACTTATTTTATAGATTTTCTATGGCCTCTTTAAAATATTTTGCCGATCTTTCAATGGTATCCATCTCAACGCAATAGGCAATCCTGAAATGGCCTTTTCTACCGAACCCTATACCTGGAACTGCAAGGATATGAAATTTTTGAAGATGTCTTATAAACTCTATGTCGTCTTCTATGGGAGATTCAGGGAATATATAAAAGGCACCATTCGGTTTCACCACATTATAACCTGAATTTTTTAGTATATTGTATATGGCATCCCTTTTTTTCTGATAATCTGCTATATCTACACTGTTTTTTTGAAATTGGGCAACGATTCTCTGCATCAAGGCAGGGGCATTTATAAAACCGAGTATTCTGTTGGCAAATATGGAGGCATCAATTATATCCTGGGCACCTTCAATCCTTGGTGATATGGCAATGTAGCCTATTCTTTCTCCTGGCAATGCCAGGTCTTTTGAATGGGATATGATGGAGATCGTATCTTCGTACACATTAAATAAACTGGGAAATTTTATATTGTCGTATATGATCTTCCTGTAAGCCTCATCTGAAAGTATAAATATACGTTTACCTCGCTGCCTATGCTGCTTAAGTAGAGAGGCAAGTTCTTTTAATTCTTCTTCACCATACACAACACCTGTGGGATTATTGGGTGAATTTATGATGATTGCCTTTGTCTTTTCATTAATTGCGCTTTCTATATTATTTAAATTTAGGTGAAAATCATCTGTTGTCTCTACAAGCCTCATAATACCATTATGATTTTCTATATAGAATTTAAATTCCACGAAATACGGGCTCAAGACTATCACCTCATCGCCTGGATCCAATAAGGTCTTTAAAATCACATTTAACCCACCTGCAGAACCTACTGTCATTATAATATGTTCTTTTGTAAAGGGAAGACCGGTTTTCTCTTTATTAAACAATGCTATCTGTTCCCTTACATCTTCATAGCCGCTATTTGACATATAGCGGTGCATGCCCTTTATATCAGATGTGGCAATACGTCTTAACTCTCTTTTCAGTTCTGGGGGCGGCTCTGTAATGGGGTTCCCGAGGGTAAAGTCAAAAATATTCTCCTCACCGTATTGTTTTTTAAGTCTTTCTCCTTCCTCAAACATGGCCCTTATCCACGAAGAGCCTTTCATCGACTGGGAAATACTCTTTGATATCATTTTCTTACCCCTTTATATATCGTTTTCCAATATTTTTGAAGCCATCTGTGGCCTTTAAAAGCTTTTCAAAGGGAACACAGTATGCGATCCTGAAATAACCCGATTTACCAAATCCCCTGCCTGGCACTACAAGTATCCTCTCCTCTTCCTGCATAATTTTTACGAATTTCAACTCATCCTTTATGGGTGATTTTGGGAAAAGATAGAATGCACCCTGGGGTTTTACACATTCAAAGCCTGCCTCTGTTATTGTTTTGTATATATAATCCCTCTTTTTCTGATAATCCATTATGTCTATGGAGTTTTCCTGAAATTTACCTATCACCCTCTGAAATAATGCCGGCGCATTTACAAAGCCCAGTGCCCTGCTTGAAAACATAAGGGCAGTTACAAGGGATTTTACCTCTTTAATTTTAGGAGATATGGCAATGTAGCCTATCCTTTCTCCAGGTAAGGCAAGGTCCTTTGAATGGGATGTAACGGAGATGACAAGGTCATACATCTTAAATATATTGGGAAGCTTAATATTATCAAAAACAATTTTTCTATAGGCATCATCGCATATGAGGTATATCTTTTTTCCCTTTTCTCTTTTTTCATTTAATAACCTTGCCAGTTCATTGAGCTTTTCTTCTTTGTAGACGACGCCCGTTGGATTATTAGGACTGTTAATGAGTATTGCCTTTGTCTTGTCTGTTATGGCAGATTCTATTTTATCCATATCAAGCTGAAATTCTTCATCAGTGTTTACTGTTTTTATATTACCGCCGTGACTTTCTATGTAATATTTGAATTCCATGAAATATGGTTTTGGAACAATTACTTCATCGCCTAAATTTAGCATGCTTTTGAGCAATATGTTTAAGCCCCCTGCACTACCTGCACTCATATATACATGGTCTTTTGTAAAAGGCAAATCGTAATGTATTTTGAGATATTCTGCTATCTCTTCTCTTACCTCTTCATAACCGTTATTGGGCATGTATCTGTGCATACCTGGGACTGGATTATTCAGTAATTCAACAATTGCCTTAATCAACTGTTCAGGTGGCTCAATAAATGGGTTTCCAAGGGAGAAATCATAGACATTCTCATCTCCGTAAATGTTTCTCAAACGAATACCCTCTTCGAACATCCTCCTTATCCAGCCCGTTTCTTCCATCTGTTTTTTAATTACTTCTGATACTAACATCATTCCTCCTTCATAGTAAAAAAGCCATGGAAGTCATCCCCCATGGCTTCTAAACTAAAAAAGCCATGGGGATTTGCACCCATGGCTTTTGTCTTTCTCAAGTCAAACGCAAGCCCGGGTGCAGGCCACTAAAGTAAAAATAAAAGAAACCATTAAATATTCCTTTGTTTGCCATGATAAAATTTTAGACAAAGCCTTGTTTATTGTCAAGAAAATAATGCTTTCATTATTGACAAGAATGCTTTTTATTATTATAAATAAAAATACAGTGCCTGGGTGGCGGAATAGGTAGACGCAAGGGACTTAAAATCCCTCGGTGTTTCGGCACCGTTCGAGTTCGATTCTCGTCCCAGGCATTTTTAGTTTAAATAAATTCGATATGACAAGGGTCGTATGGACATTAAAATATGCAGGTGTAAAGAACGTTTCCATGCTTGATGGAGGATATAACAAATGGGTAGAAGAGAAAAAGGTCATTTCCATAGAGCAGGTAAAACCAAAATCAAAGACATATAAAGGAGAGATTAATAAAAATCTTATTGTTGATAAAAATTACGTCATGTCAAGAATCGATAAGGCAATTATTGTGGATGTTAGAGAGCCTGACTTTTTTCAGGGAAAGAAAAAACTGGATTTTGTGGCAAAACCAGGTCGTATAAAAAAGGCAGTAAACTTACCAAACTCTCTTGCCTTTAACAAGGATTCAACATTAAAGACAAAAGAAGAACTTGAAAAGGTAGCCACCGGTGTAATTGGCACAGATAAGACAAAAGAGATAATTACTTATTGTGATACTGGTAAAACATGCACGGCATGGGCTATAATTCTATCTGATATTTTAGGTTATAAAGATGTGAAGATATATGACGGCTCAACTGAAGAATGGGCAAAAGATCCCGCTGCACCATGGGAACAATGATTTAATATGCCCCGTGTTCTGACGGGGCATATTATTTTATTAACTTGAGCATATCCCTTATTGCCCTATCAAGCCCTACAAAAACTGCCCTTGCTATGATTGAATGGCCGATACTTAATTCGTCTATCTCGGGAATTAGCGCAATCTTTCTTACATTATGATAATGCAAACCGTGTCCTGCATTAACACCAAGCCCTAATTCCTTACCCATTTTTGCCGCTTTTACAACCTTTTTAAACTCTTCTTCCCTTTCCCCATCTGTTGTGGCATCGCAGTATCTCCCTGTATGTATCTCTATCATGTGAGCGCCAATATCCTTTGATGCCCTTACCTGTTTTTCTTCAGGGTCTACAAACATGCTCACCTTTATGCCCTTTTGTTTAACCTTTTCAACAACTTTTATTAATCTATCCTTTAAAGATAAGACATCGAGCCCACCTTCAGTTGTAAGTTCCTCCCTCTTTTCAGGTACAAGGGTTATCATGTCAGGTAAAACCTCTGTAGCAATACCTACCATTTCATCTGTTGCTGCCATTTCGAGATTGAGTTTTGTTCTGACAACCTCTCTTAGAATTCTTAAATCTCTATCTTTTATATGTCTTCTGTCTTCTCTGAGATGCACTATGATACCCGATGCACCTGCCATCTCTGCAATCCCAGCTGCATAAACAGGGTCTGGAAAGTATGTTCCCCTTGCCTGCCTTAACGTTGCCACATGGTCGATATTAACCATCAATTCGGGCATATATTACCTCCTTGCTAAGTTTTACAGTCTTTTTAAAACCACTTTGATAATCTCAGGTTTTATTTTTTTTATAAAAAGTCCTTTTGTGTTAAGTCCGACATAAACTTCTTCTTCATCTTCCAAAAAGTTTCCATCCACAGAAATTGTTTCTATATGATCCTTCATATTGAGTGATCCTTTAGCGCCTTCTGCATTTACATAATGAGGATACCAAGATTTTATTCTATATATGCCCGACCATTTTTTATCGAGCCTTACCACAACCTTCAATCTCTTTTCTATCAGGCTATCTGTGTCCACATGAATATAGTCAGGTTTTATATGCTCTAATTTAATACCACCGGGAAGAAGAACATTATCCTTTAATAAACTTAACGTGTTTTTACCTTCCTTTAAATTTTTTAAATCCAATGTTACACTTATATCCTTTGCCCTTAAATTTTTTATAATAGAAACAGGGCCGTTAATGGATAAAAGCACCTGATCTGGGTCTATATTTTTAATTATTTGATTCTCGGGGAGATTAATTAAGCTTACAGGGATAGACAGCGTCATTTTTGTGGTTCCTGTATATGAAACGGCAAACCAGAATAACACAGCAAGAAAAACAGACAGCAATTTAAACTTAATATTATTAAGTAGATACCTTTTTAACAACTCCATCATCTTTTCTTTAAGAGTTCCTTTATCACGGATTTTAATTCATCTCCTGAAATTTTTTTATGGATTTTACCCTTAAAGGTATAGGATATATAACCTTTTTCTTCTGAAACCACAATCGCTATGGCATCTGTTATCTCCGATATGCCTATGGCTGCCCTGTGTCTTGTTCCAAAGTTTTTGTCTATATCCTCTCTCTGGGTAAGGGGAAGTATGCAACCTGCAGCCCTAATCCTGCCCTCCCTGATGATGGTTGCTCCATCGTGAAGGGGCGAGCCTGGATGGAATATGCTTAAAAGCAGTTCTGTGTTTACCTCTGCATCGAGCCTTACGCCTATCTCCATAAATTCTTCCAATCCCACATCCCTTTCAATTACGATGAGGGCACCCATCTTTCTTTTGCTCATAATATTACATGCATTTGCAATATTATCGTAGAACATGGTTTCTTCAATATAGGAGATCTTTCTTAAAAAGGGGCTTCTTCCGATGGCAAGAAGCATCCTTCTAATATCATCTTGAAATATAACAACAAGTATTATAATGATGGATCCTACGAAGTTATTCAGGATCCAGTTTAAGGTAAAAAGTTCGAGTTTTTTTGAAATATAGAATATAAAAAATACGATAATAACACCTAAAAGGAGCTGGATGGCCCTTGTGCCTTTTATGAACAAAAGCACCCTGTATATAATAATGGATACCACGATAATATCAAGGATATCTTGCCACCTTATGAGTTCTGTCATGATTTCATAACCGCATCTACGAGTTTTATGACCTTCATTGCCTTTTTTACATCGTGAACCCTTACGATATCTGCCCCGTTCCAAATAGATATTGCAATGCTTGCAAGGGTTCCTTCAATCCTTTCATTTAAATCAGAATCCGTTATGTGCCCTATAAAAGATTTCATTGATGTGCCTATCAGTAATGGTAACCCAAACTCTTTAAATCTTTTCAAATCTTTAATTATCTTAAGATTATCTTCTATTCTTTTACCAAAACCAATACCAGGATCGAGGATAATCCTTTCTCTTTCTATGCCATAAGATAAGGCAAAATCGAGCCTTTCCTTAAAATATTCAATAATTTCTACCACTACATCATCGTAATAGGGGTTTAGCTGCATATCCTTAGGTGTGCCTCTTATATGCATTATTACTGCATGGGCATTAAATCTTGCAACTGTTTCAGCCATTTTTCCATCAAATCCAAATCCGCTTATATCATTTACTATGCTGGCTCCAGCACAAAGGGCCTCTTTAGCAACCTCTGATTTATATGTATCTATTGATATCAAAATATCTGTTCGCGCCCTGATTTTTTCTATCACAGGGATAACCCTTTTTAATTCTTCATCAGTAGAGATGGGTTCTGAAAAGGGTCTTGTAGATTCACCTCCTACATCGATGATGTCAGCACCCTCCTCAATCATCTCGAAGGCACGTCTAACAGCATCTTCTATCTTTAGATACCTGCCTCCATCGTAAAACGAATCGGGTGTAACATTAAGAATCCCCATAATGAGGGGTCTCTCTTTAACTAATAGCCTGTTTTTCACCCTGGGTTTTTCCAATGATATGGTCTATCTCCTGACCGTCCAGAGACTCTTTTTCAAGCAATGCATTTGCTATAGCATGGAGCGTTGTAATGTTGGTTGTTAATATTTCTTTAGCCCTTTTAAAACAGCTGTTTATGAGGTTGCGAAGTTCTTCATCTATCTCCTGTGCGGTTTTTTCACTGAAATCGCGGTGTCTTGCAATCTCTTTCCCAAGAAATATGTGTTCTTCATTTTTTCCATAGCTAAGTGGTCCTAATTTCTCATTCATACCCCACTCACATATCATCTTCCTTGCTATTTCTGTAGCCCTTTCTATGTCATTTCCTGCACCTGTTGTGGATTTTTTCAAAACGATTTCTTCTGCAACCCTTCCACCGAGAAGTATTGTAATATTATCTATGAGATATTCCTTTGAATATGTATGCCTGTCGTCTATGGGTAGTTGCTGTGTTACGCCCAGTGCCCTGCCTCTCGGGATTATCGTTACCTTGTGGATGGGATCTGCATTGGGCAACATCTTTGCCACAAGGGCATGACCTGCCTCATGGTAAGCTGCAATCTTTCTCTCTTCAAAGGGGATTATCATGCTCCTTCTTTCAACACCCATGAGCACTTTATCCTTTGCGTGCTCAAAGTCTTCCATTTCTATGGCTTTTTTACCTCTTCTTGCAGCAATTAGCGCGGCCTCATTTACAAGATTTTCTAAATCAGCACCGGAAAACCCAGGAGTTCCCCTGGCAATTATCGATAGGTCTACATTGTCGGCAAGGACCGTTTTTCTCGTATGCACCTTTAGTATGGCTTCTCTTCCTTTTACATCCGGTGTAGATACCACTATCTGCCTGTCAAATCTACCAGGCCTGAGTAGGGCTGGATCCAGTACATCCGGTCTATTTGTTGCAGACATGACTATAACACCTTCATTTGATTCAAACCCGTCCATCTCTACGAGGAGTTGATTTAGAGTCTGCTCCCTTTCGTCATGACCGCCTCCGAGCCCTGCACCTCTATGCCTTCCCACCGCATCTATCTCGTCTATAAATATTATGCAGGGTGCATGTTTTTTGCCCTGATTGAACAAATCCCGCACACGGGATGCACCAACACCCACAAACATTTCAACAAAATCTGAACCACTAATACTGAAGAAGGGCACATTTGCCTCACCTGCAATGGCCTTTGCAAGAAGGGTCTTTCCTGTGCCTGGTGGACCTACAAGCAATACACCTTTAGGAATCCTTCCACCAAGTTTTGTAAACTTTTTAGGGTCTGTTAAAAACTCTATAATTTCCTGAAGCTCTTCCTTTGCCTCATCAACACCGGCTACATCCTTGAATGTTACTTTGTTTTCTTTACTTGTAAAAAGTCTTGCCCGGCTTTTACCAAATGCCATTGCCTTACCACCGCCTGATTGCATCTGTCTCATAAAAAAGATCCATACACCGATAAGCAACAGCATTGGAAACCACGATATAAATATATTCTGCCAGAAACTTGATTCTTCATCAGGTTTTGCGTTTATTTTCACATTGTGTTCTCTGAGTATTTTCATCAGCTCCGGGTCATCAGGGGCATAACTTTTGAATTCCCTCCCATCTTTATATGTGCCATAGATATTTTTACCCTGAATAGTCACTGCAAGGATGCTGTTTGCCTTCACTGCCTCTACAAAATCGCTGAATATTACCTGTTCATAGGTTTTTTTGGGTTTATAGTAGACATTAAAGATAAAAAGACCTAAAAGAACTATAAAAAGCCATATAAAGATGTTTTTGTTTATCGGATTTGTATTTGTGTTTTTCGACATATATGGGTTTTACCATATAAAGCCTTTTATTTTCAATAGATTTTAAAGCATAAGCCTTTTTATCATTAAATTTTCAATTAAAATTGACAAAAGATACTTTGTTGAATATGATTAATTTAAATGGCAGAATTAAGAAGGGACCCAATAACTGGAAACTGGTGTGTGGTAGGATATACCATCATTAAACATTCATCTGTGGGTACATGCCCTTTTTGTCCTGGAAACGAAAACCTTACCCCTTCAACAATAAAGGAGATAAAGAACGAAGACGGTTCATGGGCTGTTCGCTGCTTTCCTGCCGCTAATCCAATTTTTATAATTGAGGCACAAGAAAACAAGAGGGCAGAAGGTATCTATGATAAGATGGATAATGTGGGGGCACACGAGATTATTGTGGAGAACCCACACCACAATAAAACCATGTCTTCCTTCACAGAAAGGGAGTTTAGAAACGTCGTGGATTTATATACAGACAGGATTTTAGATTTAAAGAAAGACAAGAGATTTAAATATATTCTTATATTTAAAAACCACGGTGAACTTGCAGGCTCATATATATTTCACCCCCATTCCCATGTCCTTGCGACCCCTATAATACCTCAAAGATTGGAACTCGAGTTTTATCAGTCAAGGATACATTTCAGCAAAAAAGAAAGGTGTTTGTTTTGTGATATTATTTCACAGGAAATAAGACAGAATAAAAGGGTTGTGGCCATAAATAATAATTTTTTAGCCTTCTGTCCCTTTGCATCGCGGTTTCCCTTTGAGGTATGGATTATACCACGTTATCACAGCGCCCATTTTGAAAAATTTTATGAAGAAGAGAAAAAAATAGATTTTATCTCCATTTTTACAAATATAATGAAGCGCATAGAAAGATTAACCAATGCTTACACTATTGTTATCCATACATCGCCTAATATGATGAAAATACCCTGGCAGGAAGAAGCTCTTTTAATAGATGACTATTTTCACTGGCATATTGAAATCATGCCAAGGGATCTGCGTTCCTCCAAATACAAAAGAGAAGATGAATTCTATGTGGTGCCCACTACACCTGAAGAATCTGCAATGCTGCTTAAGTCTGAAAGGGTTTAAGGGGAAAATAAAATTAGGTGAGGTCATATTACGATTGCCGAAACCATTTATAAATTAATAGAAAAATAATCTCTCATTAAAAATTACGAAAAAATATATAAAAATTTCTTGACAGAATCGCTAAATATAGTATACATATTTAGTTATCCTACTAAATATAGTGGTATAAAGGGGGAAAAATGGAGACAACGGATATTAATCTCTTTGTCAGGACATCGGAAGAGACTATTTCAGATTGGAATAAAGAAAAAATAGTCAATGCCCTTATAAGAGAGACCCTTATAGACGAAGAGACAGCTCATCAGATAAGTATTGAAGTAGAACAGACTATAAGAAACGCAGGGGTGAAGATGGTGACAGCACCCCTCATAAGGGAGATTGTTAATGCAAAACTCATAGAAAGAGGCCTTGAGACCGCAAGAAAGATGCACACAAGGCTCGGTATGCCTATATACGATGTGGATAGCCTCATACTTCATCCAAACAAGGAAAATGCCAATGTCCCCCATGGGCCTGAGGCAACAAATTTGACTCTTGCAGAAAGAATTAAAAAAGAATATGCCCTTTTAGCTGTATTCTCTCAGGATGTGGCAGATGCCCACATGAATGGAGACATACATCTTCATGATTTAGGTTTTATAGACAGACCATATTGCAGCGGTCAATCCCTTGAATACATAAAGAGATTTGGTTTAAACTTTCCCCACTCTCTATCCATGGCAAAGCCTGCAAAACACCCTGAAGTACTCCTTGCCCATCTTGTAAAATTTGCTGCAGCACTCCAGAGTAATTTTGCCGGTGCCATTGGCTGGGATGCAGTAAATATATTCTTTGCTCCATACCTTGAAGGTATGAGTGATAATGATGTAAAACAGCTTGCCCAGATGCTCATATTTGAATTCTCTCAACAGGCAGTGGCAAGGGGAGGGCAGGCCATATTCTCTGACATTAATCTCTACTGGGAGGTGCCCAAACACTTTGAGAATACACCTGCCATAGGTCCAGGTGGTATATATACAGGAAGGACATACGGTGAGTATGAAAAAGAGGCGCAGAGATTCGCATGGAAACTTTTTGAAGTTTACAAAGAAGGAGATGGTGCAGGAAGACCATTTTTCTTTCCAAAACCCATAGTGCATATAACAGAAAAATTTTTTAAAACCGAAGGCTGGCAGGATTTTCTCTACCACATATGCGATGTGGCATCTGACAAAGGAAACACATACTTTGTTTTTGATAGAGGCGAAACTGCAAAAATATCAGAATGCTGCCGCTTGAGCTTCAAACTGGAAGAGAGGGATTTAAAGGATGCAAAAGAACCATGGAAGATGAGATACTGTGCATTACAGAATGTGTCATTGAATTTACCCAGGATTGCCTATTTAGCAAAAGGTGATGATACAAGGCTTTTTAACCTTCTTACCGAGAGGTTTATACTTGCGATTCGTGCCCATAAAGAAAAAAGGGCATTTCTTGAAAAACTTTTAGCCCTCGGTGAAAACGGACCTTTATCCCTTTTGACCATGAAACAGGATGATATGCCCTATTTAAGGTTTGACCTTGCAACGCACTTAATAGGCATGGTGGGTCTTAATGAGATGGTTCAGGTCCATTTAGGCGAAGAACTCCACGAGTCAAACAGAGCAATGAAATTCGGACTAAAAGTTATATCTCATTTAAATCTACTGGCACATAAAATAAGAGAAAGTGAAAAGTTCAGGGTTGTTCTTGAGCAGACTCCAGCAGAGAGCACAAGCTACAGGTTTGCAAGGCTGGATCTGAGGTATTTTTCTCCTCTATCTGGCAGGATTGTAAAGGGTGAAATAGCCTCAGGGGAGATATATTATACAAATTCAACGCATCTTAATGTCCGTGCACCTATGAATCCTATTGAAAGGGTAACAAATGAAGGTAAATTCCATCCCCTCATTGAAGCTGGTTCCATATCCCACATCTGGCTTGGAGAGGCCCATCCCACAAAGGAGGCAATAGCTGATTTCGTGATAAAGACATTCCGTTACACAACAAATGACCAGATTGCCTTTTCTCCTGAATTTACCACCTGCAACAGGTGTCATAAGACATCAAGAGGCTTAAGTGATACATGCTCTTACTGTGGCTCAAAGGATGTGGATGGCATAACAAGGATCACAGGTTATTTTACAAAGATTTCAAGCTGGAATAAAGGCAAATTAGGTGAACTCAAAGATAGATATAGAAACGAACATTACTTTGGGCAGGAAAGACAGATAATTAATGGATAATTTATAAAAAGGAGTGATTTATGAATACTGTAAAAATATTTTACAAAGACGATTGTCCTATGTGCCCTATGGCAAAGAGGCTAAAGGATAGTCTTTTAGAAAAGCAAATCCATGTATCTGTCTACAATGTAGGCACATCAGACGGTCTTGCAGAGGCAACATTTTATGGTGTAAAGGCATTGCCAACCATTATAATAGAGGATAAAAATGAAAAGGAACTCTTCAGCTGGAGAGGTGTGGTGCCAACAACAGAAGAGGTAATAAATGTTGTTAAAGGCTGAAAAAATACCTATTAAAGGATTCATTGAGACGAGTTTTATTGACTGGAAAGGGCATCTGTCATCTGTCCTGTTCACGGGCGGTTGTAATTTCAGATGCCCTTATTGTCACAATTCAGACCTTGTTTTAAGACCTAACGAACTTGAAGACATACCTTTAAACTACATCATTAAAAGGCTAAAAAAGTTTAAGAAGTGGGTAGGCCACATTGTAATAACAGGTGGAGAACCTACAATACATAATGGACTGTTAGACCTCATCGAAGAAATTAAATCCCTGGGGTTTAAAATTAAACTCGACACAAATGGTTCTAACCCTGAAATGCTTAAAGAACTTGCCAGAAGAAATTTACTTGACTATATTGCCATGGATATAAAAGGCCCACTGGATAGATATTCCCGGTGGTGTGGAATAGAGGTTGATGTGGAAAGGATAAAAGAAAGCTTAAAGTTTATACTGGAAGGCAGCATAGACTATGAATTTAGAATGACTATTGTTCCATTTTTTCACAAAGAAAAAGATATATACGAAACAGTAAAATACATAAAAGCTGCAAAGAGATTCTACATACAGGAGTTTAAACCAAAAAACACCCTTAATCCCTCGTTCATGACCATCACACCTTTTTCTCCTGACAAAATAAGAGAGATAAAAGAAAATGTGAAAAAACTTTTTGTTTTAAAGGATACAGCTGATGCCATCTAAATATATAAGGCACTTCATTTCATAAGTTTATAGCCTGTAAATTATCCAGACTATATGAAGTAAGTAATGACCAATAATCCTTAAGCACAGCTTGAAGTTGTCTGCTCAGGCCTCCAGTATGGTGACATCTGTCTTAATCTCTCTATAATCTTTGGCAAAACTTCCAGTACAAAATTAATTTCCTCTTCTGTATTATATATGCTGAGGCTAAAACGCACAGAGCCGTGAATCATTGTATAAGGTACACCCATTGCCGCAAGCACATGGGATGGCTGGGTAGAACCTGACGAGCAAGCAGAACGTGATGATGCACATATTCCGTACTGGTCTAATAATAAAAGTATACTCTCCCCTTCGACAGATTCAAAGCTTATATTTGTAGTATTTGGAAGCCTGTGCTGTCTATGACCATTAATTTTACATCGAGGTATCTTTTCTAAAAGACCTTCCTCTAATTTTTCTCTCAGAGATTTAACATAGTTATTTTCATTTTTCAGATTTTGATTTGCAAGTTCACATGCCTTACCGAGTCCAATTATGCCGGGCACATTTTCTGTGCCTCCCCTGCGTCCATTTTCCTGATGACCGCCTATCAAAAATGGAGAAAAATTCGTTCCCCTCCTTATATAAAGGACACCTATACCCTTTGGAGCATGGAGTTTATGGCCTGATATGGACAGCATATCAATTTCGTTTCCCTTCATATTAATAGGTATCTTACCTGCTGCCTGGACTGCATCTGTATGAAAAATAATTCCTTGCTCCTTTGCAATAGATGCCATATGTTCCACTGGAAATATAACGCCTGTTTCATTATTTGCCCACATAATACTCACCACTGCCGTATCAGGTGTAAGGCAGCATCTGTATGTGTCTATATCGATCATGCCATCGCTATCTACAGGAAGTTCAGTGATGCGATAACCCTTTGTGGCAAGCCTTTCACATAGCACCTTTACTGCAGGATGTTCTACCTTGCTTGTGACAATATGGTTTTTATCCGGGTTTAAAGATAATGCTGAAAGGATTGCAGCGTTGTCGCTTTCTGTTCCACAACTCGTAAATACAATTTCATCGGGGTATGCATTAAGAAGGCATGCCACCTTTTCTCTGGCCTCGGCTATCTTTTTTGCAACCTCGCCTCCAAAGGAATAGATGCTGGAAGGATTACCGTAGAAAATACTGAAATAAGGTTGCATCTCCTCCAAAACTTCAGGCGCTACCATTGTTGTTGCATTGTTATCAAGATATATGGTCTTCATTGTGTTGCTCCCTCAATCACTAATTCAAGATAAACATAATCTTTTATAATAAAGGTTCAAGATTAAGGCATGGATGACCTTTTTGTGAAATATATTCCAGTACCTCTTCTTCTGTTTTTGCCACAGTTTCATCTGCTATCATATTGATGAAATCAGGTATACCCAGTTCCTGAGCCCTTTTTTCAATTTTTTCCCTTAATTCTTCTTTTAATCTTTTAGGCATCCATACAAGTCTTAGAAGCCCGCCATCTCCTTTTAAAAACTTCCTCTGGGTGATGTTATATTTGCTATGACCTAAAAAGCCGGGTGTCTGTGCGCCTCCACCAATGGCGCCTGCAAGGGTTGTAAATTTCATGCCACACGGTGTCATATCATTAAAATCCCTGTCAACGGTCATAATACCGTTGCACATGGGGAGTATGGCAGCAATGCACTCACAGCAACCGCATGTTGTCATGGGATCTACCATCAGACTATATAAACTTACTCTTTCTATTTTCTGCCTTGATGCCTTGTATACATAATCATTACAGCCCTTAAACTGGCCAAGTTTTTCATCAATGCATTCGCCCTTTTTGACAGGCTGGTTTGGACCTTCTGGATTTATCTCGTAGGCTGCCCTGCAATCAAGCCAGTTGTAAGCACCACAAAGACCGGTCCTTTCGGGGCTTACAATACATACATGACTTGGTGCAAAGGACTGACATAGTATACATGAATAGAATGTATCTACACTTTCATCTGTCATACCTTCAATCCTTGCATCCCTTTGTGCATAGGCTGCCCTTGCCAGCTCAAGGATTTCTTTTACCTTTTCTTCATCTGTATATATCTTTATCTGCACCTTATCGAATATGGCACCAAATTCCTGATGGTATTTGGCATGGATGATCCTGCCTATATGTTCAAGTTTAAAGCCTTTTTCAACAGCCTGTTTTGAAATACGAATCCATGCAATGTCACGCTGACCGATATGCATAATACCCTGGGCCTGATTTATAAGGTGATGGTTTTGCCTTTCAAGGATGGGTTCAAAGTCTTCCTGAAATCGCCTTCCTGCTACTTCAGCCACCATGGCAAAGTGAAGTCTTGAACCAGGCTCCACATCTGTAACATCCTTTCCAATTACATCTACCCGACCATCTTCCACCTCTTCCATACCTTTTGAGGTGGTCCACTCAACGGCAATGGTTCTGCCACCACCCATCTCAAGATAGATATCTTCCCCCCGCACCCTTTCTCCTTCAAATGCAGGGCCATATGCGACAGGTATGGGCACCTTTGATACTGTAACCTTAAGACCCCTTACTTCTATTGCCTTTTGCACTATCTGTCTATGGGGCACACTGGAGACCACATGTTCATATGTGCATATACCTGTTGGTAGTATCTGAGGTATAGATGCATCTGAAATGGTGGGAAATCCCCAGTTTATAGCACCTGCTGCATTGGCATACCATTCATCAGTTACCTCTCCTAATGTTAGTATAAAGGCATATGTCCTGTCTTTGTTGTAAATGAGGTTTTTTCTGAATTCACCTGGTTTAATGCCCCCAAATGCCATGGCAACCCTGCATGCAAAACCTATGGCAAACACACAAGCAGAGATATGAGGTCCAAAAGGCACAAGTCTTGTAGGCCATCCAATTTGGGTGCCTGCCTCTATGAGCTGGTCTGTAAATGTCCTGTCTTTATTGTGGGCACACATAAATACATAGAGATTTCTCTCCTGGAGTTCTAAAGCGATCTTTGCCGCAGTTTCAGTATCCGGTGCTGCGCCGATAACTGCTGCAAAACCAGGGGCTGTTCCATCGACAAACTCCACACCCCTTTTTCTAAATATTACATCATTTGCAGCACCAAGCCAGATTTTACCCCTGTCCAGTTCTACCTCTTCTTTGTCTGAAAGATAAAAATCAGGCTCCTCGAGGTATCTTATGGCCTCTATAATTTCTTCTGCAAAAAGGGTTGCCATACCGGCATCCAGTGCTGGTGCAAGATATGGCAGGTGTGTTTTTTCGCTAACAGGGGGAGGAATAAGCCTTGAACATATATCAAGTACCTTTTCAATGTCCTTTATTTTTGATACACCTATACCTGTTATGGCATAGATGATGGGCAGGTAATATGCGGTATTGGGAAAGCCTATTTCATGTTCAGGGCCATATTTTTCAAGACTGATTCTATATTTTTCTCTGGCATAATCGAGGATCTTATAGGCACCTCTTATGGCAGAAGATGCTATAATCTTAGACATTTACCCCCCCCCTTATCCTAAAGAACGCCTCATATCCATATCAAAGAGAACCCTTTCCTTCGTCTTATCAATGCCCAATGCCTTTCTTTTTTTATCAATGTGGGAGATCATCATATGGGCGGCCTTTACAGGGTCAGGTTCATATGCCCACATGCCTTTATATATATCTTCAAACTCCTTAAATAGATGTTCTGTTACCTTATCACTACCCAGTGTGGGCCATGTAGTTCCAAAAACAGTAAAAATACCTGATGCCACAAAATAATGCCCTATTGCAAGGGCCTTTTCACTCATCCACTCGGGGGCTGCGCCAGAAGCAGGCAGGTCACTTATATCATTGCCAAGCCCACCTTCTCTTACCATGGCCGTTGCTGCAACAAGTATCCTTGAGTTATCAACACAGGCACCCATATGTAGCACAGGTGGGATACCCACTGCCTCGCAGACCTCTGCAAGGCCAGGGCCTGCATATTTTTTTGCTGCCTCTGGAACAAGCAGCCCTGCCTTTCCACATGCCATTGCAGCACAACCTGTTGTTAAGACAAGGACATCGTGTTTTATCAATTCTTTTATCAGGGTTATATGTCCTAAGTCATGGGTTGTCCTCACATTATTGCATCCCACAACACCGGCTATACCCCTTATCCTGCCGTTTATTATATTGTCGTTTAAGGGTTTATAACTTGCCCTGAATAACCCTCCAAGGAGATAGTTTATAGTCTCATGGCTGAATCCAACTACAGTTTCCTGGGTATGGGCTGGAATATATACATTATGCCTTCTGTTGGGGTAGTTTTCAACGGCAAGCCTTAATATCTTTTTGGCCGTATCAAGACCTTTGTCTGGATGAAATTCTATGTGTATGGCCCCTTCGATCTTTGCCCTATCTGATGTGGTTATAAGTTTTGTATGAAAACACTCTGCGATATTTTTTAATCCCTGCATCTCGCACTGGACATCAACGGTCATCAGCTCAACTGCACCTGTAATGATTGCCAGTTCTTGCTGTAAAAAGTTTCCTGCACAGGGTATGCCATGCCTCATTAACACCTCATTGGCAGAACAACACATACCTGCGAGGTTTATACCTTTAGCTCCTACCTTTTCGGCAAGGCTTTTCAACTCAGGGTCTTTTGTGGCTAAAACAAGAAGTTCTGGTAAAAGAGGCTCGTGTCCATGAACCACTATATTTACCTCATCCTCTTTTAAAACACCGAGGTTTATGCTACCAATGACAGGCACAGGGGTGCCGAACATGATATCCTGTAAGTCAGTAGATATCATTGACCCCCCCCATCCGTCTGCCAGTGCACATCTTGTAGTTTGAAGTAAAATGTGTTTGTAATCCTGATCCACGCCCATATGGGTCCTGTGCATTATTTCCACAACTTCCCTGTCGATGCCTCTGGGAATAACACCCAGTCTTTTCCAGATCTCCTGCCTGCTCACAGGTGCCTTTTTAATATAAATTAACTCACCCTTTTGTTTTCCAAATTCTTCTAAAACCCTTTCACCAAGCTCAACGGCTATTTCTTTTGTATCTTTTCCATTAACATCTATTCCAAAATCAAGGGCAACGGCAATAAGTTTTAACTCGTCCTTTATGGAAAATCCCTGCGTTTCTCCACGGGCAGTCTTTAAAAATGTTTCTGCCACTTCCCTTGCATGATCAGAATGGGCTGCAACACCTGCAGCAACCTTTCTGGCAAAATTTCTTGCCACAATTGTATCTATCGTGGCACCGCATACACCTGTTCTTTCTTTCTGGGATTCCTTTTTTGAACGGGGTAGCCTGCATGGTCCCATTGCACAGATTTTGCAACAGCTTTCTTCAACGCCTATTGGACAGGGTTTTATACCTTCTGCCCTGCTAAATACTGTTTCAATTTCTTCTTTTTTCGCCTTCTCTATCAATTCAATGGATGCCCTGTCAATACTTGCCCTATATTCCTTATCCATTTAATCCCCCATTTTTAGGCCAAGAGCTCTTTAATCATATCCTTTATGAGGTTTATGCTATCAGGATGTCTCATAATAACAATATCTGCCCCTGCAAGGAGTAAGGTCATGGCAGTTATAGCTTCTATTAGAATAGATCTTGCCCTTTCGTCCCCAAATCTCGGATCTTCCTCTTTTGTAAGCCTTGCCTCTTTTATCTTCCAGACCTCTGGTGCCACATTGCAGATTATAGGATACTGAAGTTTTGTATCCTCCTGTGTAAGGGCAGCCATCCTGTCTCGCTCCATAACAGAATAAGTGTATTCAAGTCCGTATCCAAGGCCGCCTGATGTGGGGTCTATTAAAATCTTATTATCAGGCACACCAAGGTTTCCAAGAAGGATGTTTAATTGCTTGGCAAGATTCACATCAATAGGTGTGGATGCCATGATAACTTGTTTGTATCCAATGGCAGTTGCACCGATTTGTTTGTAATTTTTATCAGATACAGGTCCTATTGCAATATTTTTATTCTCGCATACCTCTGCGACCTTTCTTAAAAGAACCGCATCCTTTTCATCATTTGCCGTACCCCATACAATAAGGGGACATTCAATGGCATTTGCCACATCCTTTACTACCTTGACCACATCATCTATATCCCTATCCATACCATTTGGATCAGCACTGATTAGTTGAAGGGCAATTATTTCTGCACCGTATACCTCGATGCACTTTTTTGCCCACAGGACAGGATCATGGAATACATCTTCATAGGGTTTTTTTGCCCACTCCTGCCAGTTCTGGGGCTCACAATCCCAGACCTCAAATGCCACCCTTGGGGGATTGGGCATCTCTCCTTCGAATGTATAAAAGGGATAGCAACTTTCACCACCTATTTTTATTGCCTTATCGCCAAATCCTAATGTAACCTCTCTAATCTTTCCAGTATATTTTATCTTTGGTATATCAAAAGGCATCTTTCCTCCTTAACATGGCTTTTCACTTCCATACCATTCATTACTATACCAATAACGAAGGGCAGTCTTCAAATATTTAATTTTCTCATCCCTTGTTTTAAGTTTTTCCCTCCAGTCATACCTCTTATAAGGCTCATTATCTTTTATTTTTACATCAAAAACTCCTTTATCCTTATCTTTTTCCATAAAACCTCCTAACCCTCTACACTTTTTTTTGCAGCATTTAATGTATTGAGCATGAGCATGGTTATTGTCATGGGCCCTACCCCGCCGGGCACAGGGGTTATGGCAGATACCTTTTCCTTTACTGATTCAAAGTCCACATCACCGCATAGTTTTACCTTTCCCTCAGGTGTTGTGCCTATTCTGTTTACACCCACATCTATTACAACGGCACCTTCCTTTACCATATCTGCTGTTATTGCCCTTGGACTACCCAGTGCAACTATCAGGATATCGGCCCTTTTTGTATGTGCGGCAAGATTTTTTGTTCCTGTGTGACAGATCGTAACCGTTGCATTTGCCCCTTTTGCCTTTTGACATAACATCATGGCAATGGGTTTGCCTACAATGTTGCTTCTTCCTACAACCACAACCTCTGCCCCTTCTGTTTCAATATTGTTTTTTATCAGCAATTGCTGAATACCGTAAGGGGTACAGGGATAAAAAAGGGCCTCACCGATTACAAGCTTCCCCATATTCAACGGATGGAAACCATCCACATCCTTGTTGGGGTCTATGGCATAAATAATTTCTTTTTCGTTTATATGATGAGGCAAAGGCAGTTGCACAAGTATGCCGTGTATATTTTCATCTTTGTTATATTTTTCTATTAATGATTGTAGCTCAATTGTACTTACTTTTTCAGGCAGGTTTTCCTGAATCGAATAAAATCCGAGGTCCTTTGCCGTTTTCTGTTTTGTTGTTACGTAGCTGACAGAGGCAGGATTGTTCCCCACAATGATTGTGACAAGGCCCGGTGTTATGTTAAATCGAGATTTCAGCTGCTCCACATCCCTTTTTATCTCTTGTCTTATCTTATTGGCCACTTCTATGCCGCTAATGATCCTTGCAGACACTTCAATTGCCTCCTTGAATTTATTATTCTATATTTTTTCAAATATCCTGTAGGCATCCGTTAATGATAATGCATAGTCTTTAAGTCCAAAGATACTGACCTCCTCTGTATCGGCCTCAATAAGATATTCATCTTCCCTTATGATGCCATTAATTTTTATACCCTTTTTTTCACTCAGCATAAACAATTCTTCAGTTCTTTCAGGCTTTACCCTGTTTACAATGATATAGAATTCTTTTATATTCAAATTAAGCTCATCTATTAAGCCTATCATCCTGTGCGCTGTTTCAAGCCCTCTTGGTGTAGGATCTGATAGTATATACAGGCAATCCACATTTTGTGTTACAAGTCTGCTCATATGTTCCATACCCGCCTCATTGTCAATTACGATAAATTTATAGTTTTTTTTAAGGGTTTCTATGGATTGTTTTGCAATACTGTTTGCTGCACAATAACAGCCAGGGCCTTCAGGTCTTCCCATAACGAGTAGATCAAAGCCTTTACCCTCAACTATTGCCTGATGAATCTTATATTCAAACCACATGTGCTTTGTCATACCAGGGGGAACCTCTTTTTTTAATAGTTCCCTGGCCTCGCCTATGGTATGGGTGATGCAAACACCGAGTAGTTTGTTTAGATTGGAATTGGGATCCAGATCCAGTGCAAGGACAGGAGAAATCTTTCTTTCCTCTATAAGGTATCTAATAAGTAAGGCGGCAAAGGTAGTTTTACCCACACCTCCCTTTCCTGCAACGGCCACTACTTTAGACATTTTTATCTCCCATGCTATTTGTTTTAACATTTATTTTTTTAACCATATTAGGGAAAAGTCTTTCGTTTGTATGGGGTAGAAACAGGGCAGCAATAAATTCGTCCATAAACGCTTTATTATTTGAAAGTTCAATGTTTGTCATCATCTGTGCCACTCTTTGTGCCTCTCGGGCATATACTTTTGATAGGGCATATAGTGTTGCACCGTGAATGGATGCATTACCGATAAAACTGAACTTTTCCACAGGGAGTTCTGGAAGAAGCCCTATGATCTGTGCCTTAAAGGGGTCTATGAAATGTCCGAATCCACCTGCTATAATGATATTGTGGATCTCACCAAAACCTATGCCTGAGATATCCATAAGAACCTTACAACCTGCAAACAAGGCAGCCTTTGCCCTCATAAGATTGTCTAAATCCGGTTCTGTTATTGTAATATCCTTTCCTGTAAGCGTGTCTTTACCATAACAGATTACGTATTCGTAGATACCTTTTTTCTGTCTTATCCTTTTTGAGCTAATATCCCTGTTTATCTTTCCGTTTTGTAAAATTATTCCTGATAAAAACATTTCTGCAATACCATCGATAAGACCGGAACCGCATATACCAGAAGGCTTTGTGTGTCCTATGGTCAACACAGTGGGCTCAAAAGTAACAGGATCTATCCTTATCTGTTCTATTGCACCTTTTGTTGCCCTCATACCGCAAGTGATTCCCCCTCCTTCAAAGGCAGGACCTGCGGAACAAGATGTACACAAGATCCAATCAGGACCTGCCAGGACTATCTCACCGTTTGTCCCTATGTCTATAAAAAGATTGACGCCATCTTTTTTATTAAGGCCAGAACCGATTATGCCAGATACTATATCTCCACCTACATAAGAAGAAACACAGGGAAATGAAAAGATAGGCGTTTCATAGGATAGATTGATGCCAATGTCTTTAGCCCTGACAACAGGTGGAGATAAAAAACACGGGGTATATGGTTCTATCATAATGTATGTTGGCTCAACACCTAAAAAAAGATGTGTTATCGTTGTATTTCCTGCTGCTACCATAAATAATATATCTTCTTTTTTAATACCCGACGCCCCAATGAGTTCGTCTATTATTGAGTTCACAGTCCTTACCAGTGCATCCTGGAGTCTTTTTAATCCACCTTTTTTTTTAGTATGCATAATCCTCGTTATAACATCATCACCGTAGCTAATCTGGGCATTATAATCGGATAATTCTCCTAAAACACGAAGCCCATCCCTGCCTTTTTCTGCTATATTTATTAACCTTCCACAGATAGTCGTTGTCCCTAAATCCAGTGCAATTGCATACTGCCTTTTTGTTGTATCGCCTGATTCTATTTTTATGAGTTCCAAATTGTGTTCCATATCAAAAAGGGTTACTGTTACTATTCCGCTGGTGTCTCTTATAGTGGAAGGAAGTGCTTGAAGTGCATGGAGTCTAACATTTACATCCCTTTTATCTATCTGTTTTTTAATGGCACCAACAACACTTGACAGGTCATCCATCCCCTCTCTGGTGGCAGGCTCAAGCTTTATGGGTTTTTTAAAAACAATGGGATCCGGTTTAATCGTATTCAAAGACAGGACATCAGAATGGGCAGAGAGGACCTTTGTTTTGATTTTTTCCCTCAATGTTTCTTTATCTACCTGGGATTCTATGGGAATCTCAATGATTGCATCACCTTTTATATAGGACTGACAAGCAAGGATAATACCTTCTTTTTTGTCCGATTCTGACGGGACGAATTCTCTTTTTTGTCTGAATTCTATATTTCCTTCTATAAGTTTTAATCTACACCTACCGCATGTGCCGAATCCTCCGCAGGAGGCATTTATGTTAATCCCTGTCCTCATGGCAAAATCAAGAAGGTTTTCCCCTTCCTCTGCCGTATATACAATATCTATGGGTAAGAATCTTATTTTAAATCTTTTCATAAAATTCGGTTATAATTTAACAGATAATCTTGTTTTTGTATAAACTTTTCGTAAAAAATTCAATAGACAAAAATACTTTATTTATTTAATATTTTGCTTATGGAAAAAGTCTATGTGGGCAGGCAGCCCATTGTCAATAAACACGAGACCATCTTTGGATACGAGCTTCTCTTTCGTAGTGGCACTACAAAGACCGCTGCAGATGTCTTGGATAACTCAAAAGCTACTGCAACAGTTATAATTTATTCCTTAAACGACCTGGGCCTTAACAACATAATAGGCAAAAAAAAAGGCTTTATAAATGTAAATTATGAAATTTTATCCAGCGGGCTCTGCGAAGTCCTTCCCAATGAAAATACAGTATTTGAAATACTCGAGGATGTGGAAGTCACCCGTTCACTTATCGAAATATGTAAATTAATAAAATTAAAGGGTTATAAAATAGCCCTCGATGACTTTACATACGATGAGTCTAAAAAACCTTTGATGGAGATAGCGGATTTTATAAAGATAGATGTTCTAATACATCAAAGGGATGAATTATTAAGACTTTTGAAATTGTTAAAACCATATCCTGCAAGGCTACTGGCAGAAAAGGTAGAGACAAAGGAAGACTTTTCATACTGTGTTGATCTCGGATTTGAACTTTTTCAGGGTTATTTTTTTGAAAAGCCTTCTGTAATAGAAGGGACAAGCGTATCGTCTTCACAAATAATACTTCTTGAATTATTCAACGAGCTATCTCGCGAAAGGAATATAGATTATATAGAGGGCCTATTCAAGAAAAACCCGGAACTGGATATAAAACTTTTAAATTTTATAAACTCTGCTGCCTTTTATCACTCTCAAAAAATAACTTCCATAAGGCAGGGCATAATTATGCTGGGGTACAGAAACCTCCAGAAATGGATAGCCTTGATGCTTTTTTCCAAGACAGGGGTGGATATTAAATCCAATCCATTACTCGAGAGGGCAGCATTCAGGGGTTTTTTTATGGAACTTCTTGTCAATAATATTACAAAAAACAGAAACACAGGTGATCAGGCATTCATCGTGGGTATACTTTCTCTTTCAGATGCCTTAATGAGTATGAAAGTCGATGAAATTGTTAAAAAATTGAATCTTTCCGAAGAAATAAAAAATGCGCTCATAAACAAAGAAGGTTTACTTGGAGAGATCCTCATGCTTATTGAAATGCTTGAAAGAAATGAGCTGGATGAGATGGATAAAATACTTTCCAAATATAAACTTTCCAAGAGTCAGATCTATGAGATAGAAACGCAGGCCATAATGAATTTTGAAAGAATGGATATTACAACAGATTAAATTTTATTTCTGCCTCTGATTTCCTTCCATAAATTGGTATAAGCGGGCATCTTTCGTTTTTTGCCCAAAACCGTAAACCTGTCTTTATCAATTGCTCACCGGAAATCTTTTTATATGCATCCTTTACTAAAATGATGTCTTTTTTGCTAGGTATATGGGGTTCACACATGGGTATACCTGAGCCAAAACAAATACACGGTGTCTTTATATACTTTATAGCATCCTGTGGTTTTTTTGAGGCAATATCTGTTTCACGGAAAAGTTCATTGTCTTTTACATAATAGAGCGAAAAAAACACCTCATCCTTTTTTGCATCTATTACAGGAAATATATAATAGCCTTCAAAGGAGGAAAAAAATGACCCTAACACATCCAAGGTAGAAACACCCATTACAGTAAGGTCCGCCATACCCGAGGCAATACCTTTACAAAAGGCAAGTCCTACCCTGATCCCCGTGAATGTGCCTGGCCCCAAAGTAACAATGATGAGATTGAGATCCTCTGGAGAATAATTATGGAAATGGAGCATTTCAGTAAGCAAGGTGCCGATTATCTCAGAGGTATTCTTCTTTGCTTTTATGTGCCTCTCCTCTATAATCCTTTCCTCTATTGATAGAGCCATTACAAGTTCATCGAGGGAGTTATCTATACCGAGAATAAGCCTATTTTCCAAAGAACATCCTCGTAATATCATTAAAGAAGGCAAGGGCCATTATGGCAATCAAAACACCCATACCCACCTTCTGGGATATGTCCATAGCCCGCTGTGATAGTCTCCGTCCTGTTACAAGTTCTACTATATGGAAAAGGATATGACCTCCATCGAGTATAGGTATAGGCAACAGATTGATCACCGCGAGATTTATGCTGATAATCGCTATAAAATATATGAGGTTTTTTTTGCCTTCTTTTGCCTGTTTGCCTGCCACCTCTAAGATAAGAAGAGGGCCACCTATCTGTTTTGGAGATATGGAGCCTTCTATAAGCTTTATAATCCCAACAACGGTTACCTTTGATAGAAAATAGGTCTGATATACTGCCTTTGGTATTGCACCTATAACGCCCTCTTTTCTTTTTAAAAAATCATTGGAGGCAGTAATACCTATTACCCTTCTTTTAATCGTCTCTCCGAAGACATTTTTACCTTCTATGGTTTTTGGTGCAATAAAGAGGTCGAATATTTTATTATCCCTTTTTATGGTGAATTTAAGGGGTGTCCTGTCAATCTTTGCCATTACATCCATTAGTTCACTCCATTCGGAGACATTTACCCCTTCTATGGCAATAATAGTATCTCCAGGCATAATACCTGCCTCGTATGCCGGATAGTTTTTTTCCACACTGCCGACCTTTGTGGATAACACATTGTAGCCTCCAACAAAGACTATATAGAATAGCAAAAATGCGAAAAGTATATTGAAAAAAGGCCCTGTAAAGGCAATAAGTATTTTAATCACAGGTGGTTTATTATAATATGCCCTGTGCGCCTCCTCCTCTTTTATTACATCATCGGGCGATTCACCCAGTAGCTTTACATAACCACCTAAGGGCACTGCTGAAAGGGCATACTCTGTCTCTTTTCTTTTAAAACTTATGAGTTTTTTTCCAAAACCTAAAGAAAAGGTAAGAACCTTTACATCTGCAAGCCTTGCCACTATAAAATGCCCCAGCTCATGGACAAATATGAGAAGGCTCAGCGCTATAATTCCATAAACGATACTTATTATATTGTCAAAGGTTATATTCATTTTTTCATGTCCTCTATTATTTCTTCTCCAATTTTTTTAGCCCAGTTATGATAGTACCATATCTCATCTATATCCTCGATGACTTTTTTTAATTTATGTTGATCCAGGGCCTTTTTAATCAAGAGTGGGATGTCTGTAAATCTTATCTTACCTTCAATAAATGCCAGGGATGCCACTTCACTCGCCGTATTTAATACAACAAGGGCAGAATCGCCTTCGTCAAGGGCATCATAGGCAAGCTTTAATGAAGGAAATTTTACAAGATCCGGTGGATAAAAGGTCAATCTTTTTAGCTCCTCCAGATTCAATTTTTTGAAATTAAGTTCTATGATCTTACCTTCGTTTAAGGCATAGGATATGGGTAGTCTCATATCAGGATGGGATATATACGCAGTAAATGATCCATCGATGAATTCTACCATACCGTGTATTATACTTTCGGGATGGATTATCACCTTTATATTTTTATGGTTTATTTTGAACAACCACTTTGCCTCTATAACTTCAAAACCCTTATTCATAAGGGTTGCAGAATCAAGGGTGACCTTTTTACCCATACTCCATGTAGGATGGTTCATAGCCTCTTCTGGGCTTACTGTCTCCAGTGCCTTTTTTTTATGTTTTCTAAAAGGGCCACCTGAGGCAGTAATGGTTATGGATTTTACCTGAGATGGTTTCACATTTTTTAGAAGTTGATATAAAGCTGAGTGCTCACTGTCTACTGGTATAAGCTGGGATGAACCCTTTTTTATGAGTTTTGTAACGATTCTGCCTGCCATGACAAGGCTTTCCTTATTGGCAAGGGCAAGGATTTTGTTTGCCTTTATAGCCTCTACGGTGGGATTAAGACCTACACTTCCCGGCAGGGCATTGAGAACTATATCCACATCTGTATTTATAAGATTTAATATGCCCTCCATGCCGAAAAAGAGCCTTTTTTTATCAAACAATACCTTTTTTCCCTGTTCCTTGTGAAAGATGCATATGTATTTTGGTTTAAAAGCCTGTATCTGCCTGTTTAGAAGTTCAATGTTGTCTCGGCACACAAGGCCGTAAACTTCAAATCGGTCTAACTGGTTTTCTATTACATCAAGGGTTGACCTGCCTATAGAACCTGTTGAGCCTAAAATTAGAACCTTCTTTTTCAATTCCCTTTTACCTCATAAAAATTAATCTTTACATCTTAAACACTACAATATAGTGATATAAAAAGGGTGTGGTAAAGATAAAGCTGTCAATTCTATCCAGTATTCCACCGTGTCCGGGGATCAATGCTGACGAATCCTTTATACCGCAAAGCCTCTTCCACGTTGATTCAAAGATATCACCTCCCTGACCCAGTAGACCCATTGCAATACCAACCCAGATTGATTCAAAAACACCGAATCCTGTGAGCTTCATTGTAGATAAGACCACAATTGTGCTTCCTAAAACAGCACCGAATAATCCCTCGAGGGTTTTTTTAGGGCTTATATGGGGAACTAAGGGTCTTTTACCAAAACTCTTTCCCAGAAAATATGCAAAGATATCGCTTGTCCAGATGGAGCATAGCACTATTAACGGGAGATAAACATTGAGCCTTTTCAAAAAATAAAAGTAAACAAGGGGAATGACTATAAAGACCTCACTGAACAACAATACAACTACACCCCTTGCAATATCAGTGTAAACCCCTGATTCATAGTTTTTAAAAACAAATGCCTTTAAGATAAAATAGATAAAGACCGAACACATAATCCACATTGTATAAATCCCGTTATACCTTAAATACAGAAGAACAGAGGATATAAGGGCAAGCACACCTATCAACACCCTTTCTTTTACCATGGCAATATTTGTGGCTTCAATGGTTGCCAAAAGGACAATTATTGCAAGAAAGATATAGAAAAGTTCTGGTGGTAAAAAAAAGAACAGACCAACGATGAATGGGCCAAGGCATAAACCTGCTATAACCCTTTTTTTTAATTCTCCCACTCACGCTTCCTTTATGCTTCCAAATCTTCTATCACGCCGTGAATATTCTTTTAATGCCTCTATATATGCCTCTTCCCTGAAGTCAGGCCAGAGGGTATCTGTGATATAGAGTTCTGTATAGGCGAGTTGCCATAGAAGGAAATTGCTTATCCTCATCTCCCCGCTGGTTCTTATTAAAAGATCAGGGTCAGGGATTCCCTTAGTCCACAGGTATTTTTTAAATGCCCGTTCATTTATCCTCTTTATAACTCCTCTTTTATAATCTTCTGCTATTGCTGCAGTTGCCCGAAGGATCTCCTTTCTTGCACTGTAGCTCAATGCTATATTCAACCATAACTCTCTATTTTTCTTTGTCTTATCCATCGTTTCCTGCAATCTTTTCTGGACCTTTTTAGGAAAGTCTTTAATATCCCCTAATATGTTTAGTCTAATGCCTTTTTCCATCATCAAAGGCAGTTCTCTTTCAAGATAAATTTCGAGAAGTTCAAGGAGTCTTTTCACCTCTTCTTTAGGTCTTTTCCAGTTTTCCTTTGAAAAGGCGTATAAGGTTAGATACGGTATATGGAGTTTTCTTGTAGTTGTTACTATATCTCTTACCGATTCCATGCCAACCAGATGGCCCTCTACCCTGGGCAGATTTCTCTGCCTTGCCCATCTGCCATTTCCGTCCATTATGATTGCCACATGGACAGGCAAGTTTTTAATCTCCACTTTATCCATCAAAGATTATAGCTCCATTATTTCCTTTTCTTTTTCCTTGTATAGCTTTTCTGCCATTTCAATGTATTTATCCGTTAATTTCTGAACCCCTTCCTGCTCCTTATGGGCATCGTCCTTTGAGAGGAGTTTGTCCTTTTCCATCTTTTTTATCTTTTCATTAATATCCCTTCTTATATTTCTCATGGCAACCTTTGTGTTCTCCAGCATCTTTCCGCCGAGTTTTGTAAGCTCTTTTCTTCTCTCTTCTGTAAGTTTTGGAAACACAAGCCTTATGGTTTTGCCGTCTGAAATGGGGTTGACGCCTAAATCGGATTTCTGAATTGCCTTTTCTATTTCTCCGATTACTGAATTATCCCAGGGCTGGATTGTTATGGTTCTACTGTCAGGCACCCCGATTGTTGCCACCTGGTTTATAGGGGTAGGCTGGTTATAGTAGTTTATCTTTATGTCATCGAGAAGGGAAATAGAAGCTACGCCTGTTCTTAGCCTTGAAAGGTCTTTTTTAAGATTTGAAAGGCTCTTTTTTAATTTATCTTCCAGCTCTGTTGTGATCTCGTTTTTCATAAGACCTCCCTAATAGTGGTCCCCACATCCTCACCGAGGACTATTTTTTTAAGATTATTTTTTTCTTTTATATTAAACACCACAACTGGCAACCTGTTTTCCCTGCAAAGGGTTATGGCAGTGGCATCCATCACTTTTAGATTTTTTTCAAGGTATTCCTTGTATGTAATGCTTTTATAAAATCTTGCATCAGGATACAGGACAGGGTCTTTATCATAGATACCATCAACTTTTGTGGCCTTGAGAAGGACATTGCATGATGTTTCTATTGCCCTTAATGCAGCGGTTGTGTCTGTGGTGAAAAAAGGATTTCCTGTGCCTGAGGCAAAGATAACTATCCTTCCCTTTTCTAAGTGATATAAGGCCCTTTTTATCGAATAGGGTTCGGCAATTTTTTCTATATAAAGGGCAGATAGAACCCTTGTCTCAATCCCAGAGTTCTCGAGGATATTCTGAATGGCTATGGAATTAAATACCGTTGCCAGCATACCCATATAATCGCCTGTTATCCTGTTTATGCCCTGTGCCTCTGCCCTTAATCCTCTGTATATATTTCCACCACCTACAACGATTCCTATCTCAACGTCGAGCTCTTTTATATCTTTGATCTGTCTGCAAATGGTTTTAATGGTTTCAGGGTCTATTCCATAGCCGAATCTGCCCATGAGTGCTTCGCCGCTTAGTTTTAATAGAATGCGACTGTATAACATCTATATTTAACCTTCCTGTGTTTCTCCTAACTGGAACCTTACGAATCTTCTGATTACAATATTTTCACCTATCTTTGCTGCAAGCTCTTCTAAAAGCTGTTTTATTGTAATGTCGGGATTTTTTATAAAAGACTGCTCCATCAGGCATACTTCCTGGTAGAACTTCTCCATTTTGCCTTCTGCAATCTTATCCACTATCTTTTCAGGTTTTCCTGCATCTAATGCCTGATGCCTGTAAATGTTTTTCTCTTTTTCTTTAACATCTTCTGGAACATCTTCTCTTTTGATATAGATAGGGCTTGCTGCAGCAATCTGCATGGCTATGTCCTTTGCAAAATTTTGAAAATCCTTTGAGTTGGCAGCAAAATCGGTTTCACAGTTTATTTCCACAAGGACACCTATCTTACCGCCTGTATGGATGTATGATGCAATTACACCTTCAGAGGCACTCCTGCCAGTTCTTTTCTGTAATTTTGCCAGGCCTTTTTCTCTTAAAAACTCTATAGCCTTTTCCATGTCACCGTTGGCATGTTTTAATGCCTCTTTACAATCCATCAAACCAACGCCTGTCTTTTCTCTTAATTTTTTTACTAATTCTGCACTTATCTCCATCTTACATTCCTCCATCAATCGTTGTCGTAATACTCTTCGTATTTTGATTCAAGTATGCTTTCGTCTATAAAAGGTTTTGGCTCACTTGCAATGGTTTCTTCCTTGCCCTGAAATTCTTTTTGATATATTTCCCTTCCCTCGATTACTGCATCGGCAATCTTCATTGTTATGAGTTTTATTGCCCTTATTGCATCATCGTTTCCAGGGATTACAAAATCTACATCATCAGGGTCACAGTTTGTATCCACTATACCCACTGTAGGTATGCCCAGTTTTTTTGCCTCTTTTACAGCGATATATTCCTTTTTAGGATCCACCACATACAGAACACCTGGTAAACGATCCATGCCTTTTATGCCGCCAATATTTTTTTCGAGTTTTTCGATCTGTCTATCAATTCTTATTGCCTCTTTTTTTGGTAACATTTTATAAATTTCACTCTGTCTTAATTCCTCAAATTTCTTCAGCCTTTCTATGCTTTTTTCAATGGTCTGGAAGTTTGTCATGGTGCCACCGAGCCATCTTTCATTTACATAAAATGCGCCACACCTTATTGCCTCTTCCTTTATTGCCTCCTGCGCCTGCTTTTTTGTGCCCACAAAGAGTACGTGTTCGTTACGGGATGCCACCTCTTTTACAAAATTATAGGCATCTTTAAACATCTTCAGGGTTTTTTGTAAATCGATGATGTAGATGCCATTTCTTGCACCAAATATATAGGGCTTCATTTTAGGATTCCATCTCTTAGTTTGGTGGCCGAAATGAACGCCTGCCTCAAGAAGTTGTTTGATTGTTAAATTTGACATGTTACCTCCTGGTTTTTATCTTCCGTCTCTCGCACTTTAACAAATAGACAGATCTTATCTGCACCCTATTGTTAATTGAGAGGCGTGTTTTTTTAATTGCCTGTATAAATATCATAGGATAAAAAATATTTCAATAAAATTATATTGTTGGAAACTTTAATTAAATTTGACTTTCCCTTTATATGTATGTTAGACAATCTAATCTTATGAAAGAACAGCTAACAAAGCCGTTTAAAGCCATATTATACAACAAAGAAAAGGTAGAGGATGTAGGTGCATGTATATGCCCTCCATACGATGTAATAACAGATAAAGGACTATATCTTAAAAAAAGTGATTACAATATAATCAGACTCGAACTACCACAGGCAGAGCCACCCTTAGATGAGTATGAATCAGCAAAAAAGATAATGACAGAATGGTTGAAGAAAAAGGTGCTTATAGAGGATAAAAAAGACTCTATATATGTTTATGAACAAAAGTTCATATTTAATAAAAAGGTTTATACAAGAATGGGCTTTGTAGCTTTAAATAAGATAGATAGGGATAGAGTACTTATACATGAGTCAACAAGGTCAAAGGCAAAACAGGACAGGGAAAGGCTTATCTCTACCCTAAAAGCATATACAAGTTTTGTGTTCGGACTTTACGAAGACAGGGATAATAAAATAGAAGATGTACTTTTGCAATCGAAAAAAAGTCTTCTATATATGTTCGTAGACGAAAATTCTATAGAAAACAGGATATACAAGATAAGTGAAAAAAAGGAGTTAAAAGAACTGTGTAAATTGATGGAAGGAAAAAAGATCTATATTGCAGACGGTCATCACAGGCTCGATGTATCATATAGATTGAAAATGGATTATATACCCATTTATCTGACAAATATGTATTCTGACAGTATAATAATATGGCCCTACCACAGGATTATTACATTTAAAAAACAGAGAAGTCTTTATGATTTAATAAAAACATTAAGCGAATACGGTGAAATAGAAAAGAAGACCATAATAAACAGTAATACGATAGATGACTGCATCGAGATTATCTCAAAAGAGCAAAGACCATCTTATGCCTTTTATTCAAAGGAAGATATGAACAATCTATTTATATTAAAACTGGAACGGCAGATACAATTCAGGGAAGAGATCCACGATGTGCTAAAAAGACTAAAGGTAAATATACTCCATGCCGGGATATTGAATAATCTTTTAGGTATTGAAGAGGAAGAGATATCCTTTACCCAGGAGCCCCATAAATTCATAGAGGCCTTAAAAAAAGGGGATATAGATCTGATTGTGCTACTTCCACCAACCACAGTAGATGAGGTAAAGGCAGTGGCAGATAATTTTCTTTATATGCCACCGAAATCAACATTTTTCTTCCCGAAAATATCCACAGGACCTATTATATATAGTTATGATAAGTATCGAACCGGAATCGAGTTTGACCGAAAACTTTGACAAGGATTTAACGCTTGAGATTCTCTGTAATGAGAAGATTAAAATCTTTCAGAGAAAAAAAGGTTACAGATTTTCAATAGATGCGATCATTCTTGCAAATTTTGTAAGATTGAAAAGACATGAAAAGGCACTGGATATAGGTACAGGATGCGGTATCATACCGATTTATATGACAAAGGTAATGGGTTATAAAAACAAATTTATTGGAATAGAAATCCAGAAAGAGCTATACGAACTGGCCTTGAAGAATAAAGAATTAAATAATTGCGAAAACATTGAATTTATCCACGGTGATATAAAAACATCTATAAAGAATTTTAAAAATATACCCTTTGATGCTGTTATCTCAAATCCACCTTATACAAAGGAACAAACAGGTAGAAAATGTCCTGGCCAATCAAGGCTTATTGCAAGACATGAAACATTGCTGCCCCTGGAATCTCTCCTAAATGCTGTCTCAAAAATGTTAAAACAAAAAGGAAGGCTATATTTGATATACCCTGTGAAAAGGTTAGGCGAACTTATCTGGAGGGCAAAATCAGAGGAATTAGAGGCAAAGAGGATACGTTTTGTGCATCCGAGAAAAGATAAAAGGGCAAACCTTTTTCTCGTGGAGTTTGTAAAAAAAGGAGGGATTGAATTAATAGTAGAAAAACCTCTTTACATATATGAAAATTTTTATTATACGGAAGAGATAGGGCATTATTATGAATAAAAAAGGCCCAATGGAAAGGATATTCACATTAATTGAAAAGGATTTGAAAAAACTCGAACTTGCTATTGATACCTTAAGCGAAACAAAAGTAAAGGTTATTACAAATATCATTGAACATATCATAAAATCAGGTGGTAAAAGAATAAGGCCTATCTTAGTGATACTCACCTCAAAATTATGTGGCTATAAGGGCAAAAGGCATATCATTTATGGTGCAGTAATTGAATTCATACATACGGCAACTTTGCTACACGATGACGTTATAGATAATGCAGAATTACGAAGGGGATCCTCTACTGCAAATATCCTGTGGGGGAATCAGGCAAGTGTCCTTGTTGGTGATTTTCTGTATTCCAAATCTTTTGAGCTTATGTCAAAAGAAGGAAATATGGATATAATAAAGACTGTTTCAAATGCCACTACCATACTTTCAGAAGGGGAAATTCTTGAGCTTATTAAAACATCGGATACAAATCTTACAGAGGAAGAATACTTTGAAATAATTAACAAAAAGACTGCCATACTTTTTTCTACTGCATGCGAGATAGGGGGTATTTTGGGTAAAGCTACCAGGAACAACATTAGACAATTAAGGGATTACGGGAAATATCTGGGTATTGCATTCCAGCTTGTGGACGACCTTCTTGACTATGTGGGAGAAAAAGATACCTTCGGGAAACAGGTTGGTACAGATTTAAAAGAAGGCAAGGTAACCCTTCCTTTAATATACACATTAAAACATGGAAGCGAAAAAGATGCTTCTTTAATTAAAGAAATTTTACTGAAGAGAGAAATTACCTCTGAAGATTTTAAGACCGTAAAAGACATTGTTGAAAAATACGGTGGGTTTCAATATACTTATGATATAACAAAAACATATATAGACAAGGCAAGGAAATGCCTTGAAGGATTCAGGCCTTCCCAGTATAAAGATGCCCTTCTCTCACTAACGGATATGATGCTTACGAGAAAGATATGAAACGGTCAGAATTTTAGTTAAAATTATTTAAAAGAATCTTTAAAAAATCTGGCAAAAATTAATAAAAATACCAAGGCTAATATATATATAAACCAGTCGCCGTATTTCACATAAAATGTCTTTTTATCAGATAGATGAAAATCGCCTTTTAAAACAGCATCTTCAAAAATATGGGTCTTTTTTTTGATTCGTCCTCTGTTATCTATTACCGCACTGATTCCTGTATTTGCCGCCCTTAAAATAAATCTATCCGTTTCTATTGCCCTGAATACGTAAAATACAAGATGCTGAAAAGGTGCAGAAGTCCTGTCATACCAAGCATCGTTTGTAAGATTTATAATCACCTGGGCACCTTTTCTTACTGTCTTTACTGATATATGAGGGAATATCCCTTCATAGCAAATAAGAATACCGATATTTCCGATAGTGGATTTTACAGGGTTATTGCTTGTGCCAGCAGAAAAATTTCCCCCTGCTGCCGTAATCTTTTCAAGAAAAGGTATGTACTCTCTAAGGGGTGTATATTCTCCAAAGGGGACAAGGTGAACCTTGTTGTAAAAACCTGGCAGCTCCCCCTTGCTATTTATCAAATATGCAGAGTTGTAAAATTTATCACCCTTTTCTTCATGGACTGTTCCAAAGACAATATCTGCCTTTATGGACATTGCAAGGTATTTTAGTTGGGGTTCAATGAGTTCTGCCTTATTAAATGGAAAGGGCAGCGATGTTTCAGGCCATATGACAAGGTCGCATCCATTTCCATGCTCCACTGTCATCTTTATATATTTCTCCACTGTCTTTGCCTTAAACCGGTCATCCCATTTTACATCCTGGGCAATATTGCCTTGAACTATGGCAACCTTTTTTACTCCTTCCATATTACCGTTCTCTTTTAATTTTAATACACCATATAGAATGGACATGGCGATTAAGACCCCGGTAACAATGCAAAACACTGCAGGAACTTTTTTTTCTATCCATACATAATAGAAAATGCAGTTTACGGCGATTATTAAAAAGGAGATAAAATACACCCCCGTTATAGATACAACCTGAATAAAGGGAAGAAAATTGTGCTGGGAATAAGCAATTAATGCCCAAGGGAAACCCGTTAGAAAAACACCCCTTATATATTCAAGGAATACCCAAACAAATGGTGCAGATAGAAAAATCGGAAAAGTGTATTTCCATTTAAGAAAGGTAATAACATAAGAAAATATTGCTATATAAGATGCCATATATAATACAAGAAGGAGCATAATTACGATGCTTGTAAAAATGTCAAGACCACCGTATCTATTCATGGCAACTACAACCCAATATATAAGGCCGAGATAGCTCACAACTCCTGAAATAAGCCCTTTTTTAAAATTATAAGAGGGATTTTCCTCTTTTAACGATACAAGAAGGGGCACGAGACTTATAAATGCCAGAGGAAAAAAAGATACAGGGGAATGGCAAAGAACCATCATAATGCCCGATAGAATAGGCAATCGAATTTCATGGAGGTATTTAAAAATACCCTCTTTGGCTCCTGTTATATCTTTATTTTTAAGCCTCATGTTCTATCTTTTTTAAAACAAATTCCCTGTAAACATTTTGTTGGGATATATATTTTAGAAGTTTTCTTTCCCTGTATCTCATTCTTCTTGCCTCTTTAGCTCCTGTTTCATGGTCGAAACCTAAAATATGGACAAGTCCGTGTATAATAAGTTCAACGAGCCTTTCTGAAAAGGTGCAGCCCGAAATCTTTGCCTCATAATCTGCCATCTCAACGGATATGGCAATGTCGCCTATAATATTTTCTTCAAGGGTATGATTTATATTTTCCATATAAGAAAAGGAAATAACGTTTGTGGGCTTATCTTTATTGAAATATCTTTTATTTAATCTTGTTATACCTTTGTTATCAGTGAGAAAAAGGCTTAAATGTTTATCCTGTAGCCTTAAATAGATTAGTAATCTTTCTATCAATCTTTTGAGCTGTCTTGTCTTTATCTTCAGTAGCTTTTGGGAGTTTTTTATCAGTACCATTGAAAAGAGTCCTTTCAGGATATTCTATCCTCTGGTGAAATATACCCAGAAGTATGGTTATGAAGCTTTTTTGAATTGCGTGTAAATCTTTTAAGGTAAGTTCGCATTCATCCAGCTGACCGTCGAGAAAAACCTTTTCTATTATTTCCTGGACGTGTTTTTCAATCCTCTTGGGTGAAGGTTCATTAAGTACCCTTGAAGACGCCTCCACAACATCGGCGAGCATTACAATACCGGCCTCTTTTGTCTGGGGCTTTGGGCCCGGGTATCTGAAATCCTTTTCGTCTATTACAAACAATTCTGGGTCCTCACATTCCTTTGCCCTGTTGTAGAAATAACTTACAAGGGATGTGCCGTGGTGTTCTTTTATAATATCCTTTATCTTTTTTCCTAATTTATGTTTTTCAGCAAGTTCTATACCTTCTTTAACATGGGAAAGGATAATAAGAGAGCTCATGCTCGGAGTCAAGTCCTTATGGGCATCGTTAAAACCTTTTCTATTTTCGATAAAATAGTGGGGCATCTTTAATTTACCTATGTCGTGATAGTAGGCAGCTACCCTTGCAAGAAGGGGATGGGCTCCAATAGCCTCTGCAGCTGCCTTCGAAAGATTGCCCACTATGATACTGTGGTGATAGGTTCCTGGTGCCTTTACCATCATCTCTTCAAGAAGGGCATTGTCAAGGTTTGCAAGCTCAAGGAGTTTTATATCCGTTGTATAATCGAACACATGTTCTATAATAGGCAATATTCCTAAGGCAATAAAACTACCTAAAATACCGTTTAAAATAATAAAAACGATCTTTGTAGGTAGGTTTGCTAAAGAATCACCGGTAATGAAATGGAATACTACCACAAGAAATCCTACTATAAAGGATGTAAATATACCTGCCTTTATTATGATGCTTCTGCTTTCACACCTTTCTGAAAAATATGAGGCAAGGATATTTCCAATTAAAACATACATAAAAACTGGCATACTTACATCAAGCATAATGCCTGCATAAATTGCTGTTAAAAGGGAAAATATAATCGCCGCCTCTGAAAATAACGCAATCCTTAAGACTATACCGAGGGTAAATACAGGCACAAGATACATTAAATTAGGCTTGTTTAGATCGCTTATGTTTTCTATTACAAGGGACATGGCCTTTATCATTATTATGATAAACAAAGACATGGATGAGCAAAAGACTATATCCCTTTCCGATAACCTAAACTTCTTTATGTTTTTTGATGAGAATTCATATATGAGAAAGGTAACGAGCATGATAAGAATAAAAAGGGATAAAAAGTATCTAAACCTGAAGGGCTCTTTTGATTCCTTTTCTTTTAACACATTGAGTATAGTGAGCTGGTCTTTTGTAACCCTTTCGCCTTCTCTGACAATCACCTCACCCTTTTTAATCGTTATACCGAGAGAAGGTATATCTGTTTCGTATTTAGACTTTATGTTCTTGCTGGGTATATCTCCTATATGGTATTCAGGCAGGGCTCGGTCTACTTTGTATGAAATAATAATTGATAAAATAACAGAGAGGATAAAAAATATAAATAAAGTTCTATATTTTTGATACGATGGAGGTTTGTCTTTGCTGTTAGGCATATCTATTCTATTCCCCTTGTGGAATTTCTTTTTGTCTCATATGCCTTTATTATTTTCTGCACAAGAGGATGTCTTACCACATCACTCTTTGAAAAATATACAAACCTTATACCCTTAATACCTTTCAGTATAGACTGGATCTCCACAAGCCCGCTTGCCTTTTTATCTGCCAGGTCTATTTGAGTTATGTCTCCTGTTACTACAGTCTTCGAGGAAAAGCCTAGTCTTGTCAAAAACATCTTCATCTGTTCGGTGCCGGTATTCTGGGCTTCATCCAATATTATAAACGCATCGTTTAATGTCCTGCCCCTCATAAAAGCAAGGGGTGCAATCTCTATTATACCCCTCTCGATAAGCCTTGTAGCCCTATCCATATCGAGCATATCGTACAGGGCATCGTAAAGGGGTCTTAAATAGGGGTTTACCTTTTCATACATGGTGCCTGGTAAAAATCCGAGTTTTTCTCCAGCCTCAATGGCAGGCCTTGTCAGTATAATCCTGGAAACCTCTTTTCTATAATAAGACGATAGGGCCATTGCCATGGCAAGATATGTCTTGCCAGTTCCTGCGGGGCCTATACCTATAACCATATCGTATTTTCTAATGGCATCTATGTAAGCCTTCTGGTTTTTTGATCTGGGGGTTATTACCTTTTTTGTGGGAACTATATAGATCTCGTCTTTTTTATCATGTTCCTGGGCAATCTGGTGTGATGTAACCAATCTTACTGCACTGTCAATATCAGATGAGTTTACAACAAACCCTTTTTTGATGATACCCTTTAGTTCGTTTATAACCCTGCTCGTATTTTCTAACTCATCCTTATTGCCCACAATGGTTAAATGATTACCCCTGACGCTTGCCTTGATATTAAAATATTTTCTCAAATATTTTATGTTTTCATCACGGGGACCAAATAGGTTACGGGCTGTATTTATATCATCAAATGAAAATTTTATATATTGCTCTTCGGTCTTTCCTTCCAAAAACTTATTATACCTCCTGTGTTGCTATATTATAGCATAAAAAAACTTTTAAAAAATATATACAAAAAAACAAAGATTATTCAACAGTAACGCTTTTTGCAAGGTTTCGAGGTTGATCAACATCTGTGCCCAGAAGATTGGCAATATAATAAGCAAGAAGCTGTAAGGGTATGGCAGATATAATTGGCTGAAGTTCATATATTGTTTTGGGCATTACAAAAACAGACTCTGCCCTATGCCCCATCTCATGTTCTGTCGTGTCGGTAAAAAGCAGAACCTTTCCCCTTCTTGCAAGCACCTCTTCTATATTACTGCAGGTCTTCTGATACGTAGTATCAAAAGGAGATAAAACGACAACGGGGAAATTTTCGTCAATGAGGGCAATGGGACCGTGTTTCATCTCGCCAGCTGCGTAAGCCTCTGCATGGATGTATGATATCTCTTTGAGTTTTAATGCGCCCTCCAAAACAGAGGGATAGTTTATGCCCCTGCCTATATATAAAAAGTCTTTATATGTCATATATTTTCGTGCAATTTCCTCAATGTTTTCTGCATTATTTAATATTTCCTGTATCTTATGGGGGATTTTTCTTAGCTCGCCTATCTTTTCCTGCAATTGCATTGTGTTGAATAAACCGAGCCTTTTACCTGCAAAGAGCATAAGCATAAACAGCATCGTTATCTGGGTTGTGAATGCCTTTGTTGATGCCACGCCTATCTCAGGGCCTGCATGGGTAAATATTACACCATTTGCATCCCTTGCAAGGGTGCTCCCGAGCACATTACATATTGAAAGTACATAGGCATTCTTCTTTTTACCTTCTTTCATGGCAGCGATGGTGTCTGCGGTCTCCCCTGATTGTGATATAAGGATGAGCATATGATCCTTATTTATAATAGGGTCTCTATATCTGAATTCTGAAGCAATATCAACCTCCACTGGTATCCTTAAATTTGATTCAAACATATATTTACCTATGAGGCATGCATGATAGGATGTCCCGCAGGCAACCATCCATATCTTTTTTATTTTCCTTAAATCCGGTAGTTTAATATCATCGAGTTCTATTTCACCCTTATCTTCTTTAACCCTTCCTATAAGGGTGTCTGTTATGGCAATGGGTTGTTCGAAAATTTCCTTTAGCATGAAGTGTTTGTATCCACCCTTTTGTGCCATAGTCCCGGTCCATTTTATTGTGTGGACGGTTCTGTCAACAGCATTTCCCTTTATGTCTAAAATCTTAAACCCTTTTTCATTAAAGACTGCTATATCATTATCTTCAAGAAAGATGACCTTATTCGTCATATCTAAAATGGCAGGTATATCACTTGCTATGATCGATTCGCCGTCTATCACGCCCACAATCAAAGGGCTTTCCTTTTTAGCAGCAATCATGATTCTCTCTTTTTCTCTTATGACCCCTATGGCATAAGAACCTTTTAATTCATTTACAGCAAGCCTGACTGCATCAACAAAATCATGGCCCTTTTCCAGATAATTATTTATAAGATGGGGTATAACCTCTGTATCTGTATCTGATGTAAATTTATGTCCCTCTTTTTTTAACCTCTGCTTCAACTCCATATAATTTTCTATTATGCCATTATGGACCACCACAACGTCCCTTGATCTGTGGGGATGGGCGTTTTTCTCAGAGGGGATACCATGGGTAGCCCACCTTGTATGGGCAATACCCATTGTTCCTTTTATGTCTTTGCTTAAGGCGAGTTCTTTTAATTCATCTACCTTCCCTTTTTGTCTTATGATTTCTATCTTTCCTTTATTCCATAAGGCAATCCCTGCCGAATCATAACCTCTGTATTCGAGCTTTTTCAATGCATCTATGAGGATGTTGAAGGCCTCTTTATTACCTATATAGCCTACTATACCACACATTTCTCTGCCCCCTTTTATGCTTTACTATTGTTTTACAGTAAAAAGATCCACAACAGTCCCTTCGTCTATAACAAGTCCTTCTATATAAGAAAACCCTTTAATAACAACATTATCCTTGATAAAAGAATTTTTTATAACTGTATTCGGACCGATAATCACATTTCTGCCTATCCGGGTATTATCTAAGATATGGGTGTTGGGATAGATTATTGTATCTTTACCTATTGTTACACTGTCTTCAATGTAGATATTTTTGTCTAAAAAGGTAACACCGTTTTTTAAATGTAATCGAATAATCCTCTCCCTCATGATCAAATTTGCCTCAAGCAATTCTATTCTATTGTTTATCCCGAGAACCTCCATATATTCAGGATAAAAATAGGCCATTATATTTATGGAAGAGTTGCTGGCTATTAAACATATATCGGTGAGATAGTATTCACCTTTTCTGTTTTCATTTTTAATCTCTTTCAACAGATAAAAATATCTCTTAGGTATAATACATATACCGGTATTTATTTCCTTTATTCTCTTTTGCTCTTCATTGGCTTCTGCATCTTCTATAATGGCCTTTATAAGGTTTCCATCTCTGATTACCCTTCCATAACCTGATGGGTCTTCTACCTTTGTTGTCATAAAAGTAATCGTATTGTATAATTTGTAAAACTCTATAAAATTTTTTAAGGTAGAGGATTCTATCAGAGGCACATCTCCATAAAGAATAAGGACATCACTGTGTTTAAGAATATCTTCCGCGCATAATACTGCATGGGCAGTGCCTTTTTGCTCCTCCTGAATCCTGTAGTCAATATTATATCTTTTTAAGTATGGTAAGATTTTATCCTTTCCAAATCCCACAACCACGGTAATGTTTGAAGGCATAAGCTCCTGTGCCCTCTCTATAACATAGGTTATCATGGGTTTGCCCATAATTTCATGCATAACCTTCGGTTTATCGGAGACCATCCTTTCGCCTTTTCCTGCTGCAAGTATTATTATGCTTAATCCTTCCATTTCAACCTACCTTTTTCTCTGAAATCCTTACTATTAAAATACTCAATTCATAGAGGCCCAATAGGGGAATGGCCATGAAAATCTGGCTTGCTACATCCGGTGGTGTAATGATAGCACTTATAATAAAGATACCCAATATTGCATATCTCCTCTTTGAGGAGAGCATTTTATGGTTTATAACACCAATCTTTGCAAGATAAAATGCCAGCAGGGGCATCTCAAAAATAAGACCGAAGATAATCAGCAATTTTAATGTAAGGTTCATATAACCCTTTAAATCGGGCATGGGGATAATGAACTCTGCTGCATAGCTAACAAAAAACCTGTATATAAAAGGCATTACAACGAAGTAACAGAAAAGCGCACCGCATATAAAGCATATGCTTCCGTACAGGATAAAAGGAAGGGCATATTTTTTTTCCTTCTCGTATAATCCAGGGGATACAAACATCCAGATTTCATATAGTATCACCGGTGAGGCTGCAAATATTGCTGTAACCAGAGAGATCTTAAAATATATAATAAAGGCCTCTGTTACATATGTAAATATAAAAGAACTCTTTTCAGGCATGACAACAATAAAAGGTTTCATCAAAAAGTAGAATATCTTTTCCTTAAAATAATATGCAAAAACAAAGGCAATGCCAATGGCTATAATGCATACAATTATCCTCTCTCTTAATTCCTTTAAATGGGAAATAAAGGGTTGTTTTTCTTCAGGGGCTATTTTTTTGACCATGTTTTTTGCTCGATCAAGGGCGATCAAAGAGGGGGTTTGTTTTCGTCTTTTGTGCCTTCATCTTGCCCTTGTTCTTTCTTTATCTCATCTATGTCCTCTCCCTTTACAACCTCTTCATCTATTGTCTCTTTCACTTCATCTGCCATTTTTTTAAATTCACCTATTGCCCGGCCTATTGTTTTAGCAAGTTCCGGTAACTTTGAAGGCCCAACCACAAGTAATGCAACAATAAGTATTACTATTAATTCCGGTAAACCTATGCCAAACATAAAAGTAACTTATCACAAAAACGATAAAATCAAAACAAATTTTTAACCAACTCTCACAGCATAAATTTAGAAAAATTTATAAACCAACAGGTTATCCAGAAAAATATAGGCCTTAACCAGATATATTGCCTAATCCTTTGTTAATCATCACTTTATACCCCGCAATATCTGGGATTCCAGTTAAATCTATATGTTTTATACTTTCCTTTATCTTGTTTTTTTTATAGAATTATAAAGTTATGAATGGGTTTAAAAAACCTGAAAAAAACATATTATTTGGTTTTACATTTATCCTTATATGGTTTTTATCAATTGTAATAGTTACTGCTGCACCGCAAAGATGCTTTGCCGTTGAACCGTGGGGAATATATGTGGAAAGGATAGAGGATACAGAGGGACTTGAAAGGTGCAAAATATGCGGTAAGATCCTTGGAATAGGCAGTATCCATATGGATGCAGAGGCAATAGTGGTAAACCATCTTAAAAATACCCTAAAGGAAATGGAAATAGACTTTATAGATAACAAAGGCACGGATAGATATATTCATGTCCTTATATATAGATTTATGGAACGGAGGGGTGGGAATCTTGCTGTTGAAAGACCTGCAAGTGTTGGTTTTCACATTCATCTTATTGAAAAAAATAATAATCTTAAAAAGGTTTATGTTTTTGATGAAACCCAGCAGGCATTAAGCCAAAATGTCTTTAAACTTCGGTCATTTTTGAAAAGAAGGGCAAGATGGCTTACCGCTTCTGAACTCGCAGAAGAGGGTATTTATGAGGCCCTTCAAACACTGAAAGAGGACCTAAGATGAAGCTACTATTTGCTATGGATTTAATAGATGGCAAGGCTGTGAGATTGAAAAAGGGCAATTTTTCCGATGTTACTATTTATAGCGAGCACCCTGTTGAAAAGATAAAGGAGATGATAAGTAAGGGTGCGAGGGATTTTCACATTGTAGACCTCGATGGCGCTAAAGAAGGTGTACCTGTCCACTATGAACTTATAAAAAATATCAGGGAACAGATAAAAGGATATATGGAGGTAGGCGGGGGTATTAGATCTTACAATACTATAAAGAAATACAATGACTTGGGTGTAGACGGTATAATTATAGGAACCAGGGCCCTGGAGGATGAAAATTTTTTTAAAGGATTATCAGTATACAAAAATATCGTATTGGGTCTTGATGTCTATGAAGGTAAACCTATGATAAAGGGATGGAGTCAACCTGTTAATAAGACAGTGGAGGATATAATCAGACAATCAGAAGAGGTGGGTGTCAAAGCCATGCTATGCACTTCCATTGCAAGGGATGGAATGCTTATAGGCCCTGACTTTGAAGGACTGGAAAAGATTTTAAAAATTACAAAGATACCTATAATCGCAAGCGGTGGTGTAACGACTTTAGATGATGTAAAGAGATTAAAATCAATGGGTGTATGGGCTACGATAATAGGTAAGGCTTTTTATGAAGGGCTTATCAGAATAGAAGATGCCATGGAGCTTGTAGATTAAGAATCGTGGATATTAATCTAAATAATTTATGCAAAAAATAAAATGGGGTGAGAGACATGGATATAACAGATGCAATCAAATGGGATGAAAAGGGGCTTATACCTGTTGTGGTTCAGGATTATCTATCAAAAGATGTCCTTATGCTTGCCTATATGAATAAAGAGGCTCTTGAATTAACAGTTAAAACAAAAACAGCCCATTATTTCTCAAGGTCAAGACAAAAATTATGGCTAAAAGGGGAGACATCAGGGCATACCCAAAAGGTAAAATCTATAAAGATAGATTGCGATAATGATACAATCCTTATAGAGGTAGAACAGACTATTGGAGCATGTCATACTGGATACTGGAGCTGTTTCTATCGCACTTGGGAGAATGGCTGGAATATAACAGGGAAAAAGGTATTCGAAAGTGAAGAGGTCTATAAGAATAAACCAAAATGAATAGCATTTTTTTGTTTTTTGTAACCTGCGGATTTATTGGCTATTTACCTTTTATGCCCGGCACATGGGCATCTTTATTTGCCTGTTTTGTCCTTTATTTCTTACCTGTTAGATCTTTATCAGCCTATGTAATTTTAATCCTATTTGTTGCATGTGCTACTGTATGTATAAACATGTTAACTTTTGAGGGCAAAGATCCACCATATATAGTAATAGATGAGCTCTGTGGCATGTTTATTACTATGGCGGGGCATGGCACTTCTGTCATAAATCTTTTAATTGGCTTTATGATTTTCAGGTTTTTTGATATAGTTAAGCCATATCCGGTTAAATATGTGGAAAGATACAAAAAGGGATGCGGTATTATGGCAGATGATATTATAGCAGGTGTATTTGCCAATATATGTACGAGTCTATTTATTTATATAAGGGGTTTATTTAGATGAAGTATGAAGAGTTAGTTGCAAACACCCTCAGGGAAAAGGGATTAACGATTGCCATTGCCGAATCCTGTACAGGTGGACTCATTGCAAATAGACTCACAGATATTGAAGGTGCATCAAAATATTTTATGGCTGGTTTTGTTACCTATAGTAATGAGTCGAAATCTAAATTTTTAAAGGTTCCCAACGAATTGATTATGGAAAAAGGTGCTGTTAGTAATGAAGTGGCATATAAAATGGCAGAAGGTGTAAGGCTAGTCACAGGTGTTGATATAGGTGTATCATCTACAGGTATCGCAGGACCATCAGGAGGCACAAAGGAAAAACCCGTTGGCACTGTATATATAGGCATTTCTGGAAAATACGGAACATTTGTAAAAAAACTTTCCTTAAAAGGCTCAAGGGTTAATATAAAGAAACAGACCTCCGATGAAGTATTAAAAATGATACTGGAATATCTTGAAGATAGATTAATATGAGAACATTTATTGCATTCGAACTTCCCCCTGATATCAAAAATTATCTTTCCAATATTATTAATATCATGTCTTCGAGAATAAAAGGTGTGAAATGGGTAAAAGATGAAGGCCTCCATATAACGATGAAATTTTTAGGGGAAATTGAAGATAATAAGATAGCCCAAATCAAAGAGGTTCTATTACCAATAGAAAATCAATATAAACCTTTTGATCTTATAATCTCCAGGATTGACGCCTTTCCTAACAAAAAAAGACCAAGGGTAATAGTGGTAGGGCTGAAAAATGAAGTTGACATTATTAACAACATATTTCAAGATATAGAAAATTTTTTAGAAAAATTGGGCTTTGAAAAAGAATCACGCAATTTTAAACCCCATATAACCCTTGGCAGGATGAGGACGCCAATGCCTTTACTGGAAAAGTTTATACCTGATCTGGAAGAGAAAATCTTTAAAGCAGAGGATTTAGTACTGTTTAAAAGCACACTTACTAATAAAGGGGCAATCTATGACCCCATATGGAAAATAAAATTGGGAGGCAAAATACATGAAGGATGAAATTAACAAAACAAAGGCAATAGATATGGCAGTAACCCAGATAGAGAGGCAATTTGGAAAGGGTTCTATTATGAAACTCGGAGAAAAGCCCATTGAAGAAGTCCCTGTTATATCAACAGGTTCTCTTTCCCTTGATATAGCCCTTGGTATAGGAGGTCTGCCAAAGGGCAGGGTTATAGAAATTTACGGGCCTGAGGCATCAGGCAAGACCACCCTTGCCCTCCATGCAGTCTGTGAAACACAGAAAAAGGGTGGGGTAGCGGCATTTATCGATGCAGAGCATGCCCTTGATGTGAATTATGCAAAGAATATAGGGGTCAAGACCGATGAACTTCTCATTTCACAACCTGACACAGGGGAACAGGCCCTTGAGATTGCAGAGATTCTTGTCAGAAGCGGTGCAGTGGATATTATCGTTATAGATTCTGTTGCTGCTCTGGTACCTAAGGCAGAAATAGAAGGGGATATGGGTGATGCCCATATGGGTCTTCAGGCAAGACTTATGTCCCAAGCATTGAGAAAACTTACGGCAACGATAAGCAAATCGATGACAACGGTTATATTTATAAACCAGATAAGACAGAAGATAGGGATTCAATTTGGAAATCCTGAGACAACTACAGGGGGCAATGCCTTAAAATTTTATTCCTCCATAAGGCTTGATATAAGAAGGGTCTCTTCCATTAAAGACGGGCAGGATGTAATAGGCAGCAGGACAAGGGTAAAGGTTGTAAAAAATAAACTTGCGCCGCCTTTTAAAGAGGTGGAATTCGATATAATTTTTGGTGAAGGCATTTCAAGGGCAGGTGATGTGCTCGATTTAGGTGTGGATGCAGGGATTATTGAAAAGACAGGAACATGGTTTTCATACGGCGATATACGATTGGGTCAAGGTAGAGAAAACGCAAAGGATTATCTGAAAAAGAAAGAAGATCTCCTTAAAGAAATTGAGGAAAAGATCATACAAAAATACTTGTCAAAAAAGGGTGAAGCGTGACATCGAATGACATAAGAAGACTATTTTTAAATTATTTTGCAGATAATGGCCATACAATAGTCCCCAGCTCATCCCTTGTGCCGGAAAAAGACCCTACCCTTCTTTTTGTAAATGCCGGAATGGTTCAGTTTAAAAATGTCTTTCTCGATATTGAAAAAAGGGATTACATAAGGGCAACATCATGCCAGAAATGTGTAAGGGCAGGGGGTAAGCACAATGACCTCGATAATGTGGGAAAAACATTAAGACACCATACTTTCTTTGAGATGCTCGGCAATTTCTCTTTCGGTGACTACTTCAAAAAAGAGGCCATTGCATATGCTTGGCGGTTCTTGAGAGATGTTTTAAATCTCGATGAGAAAAGACTCTGGATAACAATTTACAAGGATGATGAAGATGCTGCCATGATCTGGAAGCAGATTGGGGTAAAAGAGGAAAGGATCATAAGGCTTGGAGAAAAGGACAATTTCTGGTCCATGGGAGATGAGGGGCCATGTGGACCATGTTCTGAGATCGTTTATGATTTGGGTGAGACAGTGGGATGTAAAAGGCCTATATGTATGGTCGGATGTGATTGTGACAGGTTTCTCGAGATATGGAATCTTGTCTTTATGGAATTTGAGAGACAAAAAGATGGAACCCTGAAAAAATTACCAAGACCATCTATAGATACGGGTATGGGGCTTGAAAGGATTGCATCGGTATTGCAGAAAAAAGTGGGCAATTATGAAACTGACCTTTTTGTTCCTATATTAAAAAGAATAGAGGACATATCTGGCCTGGCCTATGGTGAAACGGAAAAAACAGACATTGCCATGAGGGTTATTGCAGACCATGTGAGGGGTGCTACATTTATTATTAACGATGGGGTGCTACCCTCGAAAGAAGGAAGGGGATATGTCTTAAGAAGAATAATAAGGAGGGCATTGAGATACGGTAAAAAGATGGGTATAGAAAAGGAGTTTTTGTACAGCTTATCCAGTGTTGTTGTTGATTTAATGGAGGATGCATATCCAGAGATAAAACAGAATCACGCCTTTATTGTGAGGGTGCTCAAAGGTGAAGAAGAGAGATTCCTTGAAACCTTAAATATAGGCATGAGATTATACGAAGAGATTGCCGATGATTTAAAATCAAAGGGTTTAAATATTATACCCGGCAGTTTAATCTATAAACTTTACGATACCTATGGATTTCCAGTGGACATCACGAGAGAAATGGCTGAAGATGACGGTTTATCCCTTGATATGGCCGGGTTTGAAGAAGAATTAAAGGCACAGAAGGAAAGGTCAAGGACTGCCTCTAAAATAAAAGTTGATGAATTGGAAACAGGACATATAGAGGCCCTGAAGGCTGATTTAAAAAATAAATTTGTTGGATACGAACGCTTTTATTCTACAGGAAAAATACTCGCAATTATAAGTAAAGACCTTTCTAAAGAGACCTTAGGTGAAAATGAAGTGGCAGAATTATTTCTGGACACTACACCCTTTTATGCTGAAAGTGGCGGTCAGGTTGAGGATACTGGTCTTATAAAAACAAAAGATGGCGAGGCAGTGGTTATTGCTGTAAAAAAAGTAAGACAGGATCTTTTTGCCCATAAAATAAAGGTTACAAAAGGTGAGATTAAAACAGGCGACATATGTGAATTATATGTGGATATTGAAAAAAGAAAGGCAGTATCAAGGAATCACACGGCAACCCACTTACTCCATTATGCATTGAGAAAGGTGCTGGGTGAGCATGTAAAACAGGCAGGTTCCCTTGTTGATGGAGATAGATTTAGATTTGATTTTACCCATTTTCAGAGCCTTAGCGATTCTGAACTGGCAAGGGTAGAGGATATAGTTAACGAAAAAATACTGGATTGTATTGATGTAAAAATAGAGGAAAAGACAAGGGAAGATGCCATAAAGGAAGGTGCCATAGCACTTTTTGAAGAAAAATACGGTGAAATGGTAAGGGTAGTGAATATAGGCAATTTCAGCGCCGAATTATGCGGTGGAACGCATGTAAGAAATACAGGAGAGATTGGTAGTTTCTACATTATAGGTGAGACATCCCTTGCTGCAAGTGTAAGAAGAATTGAGGCGGTTACAGGAAAGGGTTCAATAAATTTTAAGAGAAAGATAGAGGGCATTTTAAAGAACTTATCAAAACAGACGAATACAGAGATTGCAAGACTCGAGGATAGGATAACGGGCTACATAGAGGAATTAAAAGAAAAAGAAAAAACAATAGAAAGATTAAAAACTGAAATTATATCGTATAAAATTGAAGATGCCATAAAATCTGCCCAAGAAAAGGACGGTATAAAAATAGTTTCCTTGTTTTTGGAAAACGCAACGATAGATGATTTAAGAAAGGCAGCGGATATTGTAAGGAGCAAAGAACACAGATCCATAGTTGTTGCAGGTTCAAAAGATGAGTTAAAAGGCATGGTGATTGTTGCTGTCAGTAAAGGCCTGCAGAACCAGTATAATGCAGGAAAACTTTTAAAAACACTGACAGAGAGATTCAATGGAAAGGGAGGAGGAGGGCCTAATATTGCCCAGGGAGGGTTACCGCCTGAAAATATAAAAAATGCGTTAAAAGATTTTTATAAGATTGTTTAAAAACAAAAAGGCTTTTTTATGATTAGGTATATTGAAACAATAAAAAATGTAAGCCTTTTCAATATATTAAGGGATGATGAACTAAAGCTTATAGCAAAGATTGCCACCATAAAACATATTCCAAAGGGTTATACAGTCTTTCAGGAAGGGGAAAGGGGTGATGCCCTGTATGTAATTGTAAACGGAAAGGTCAAGGTATGCCTTTACGATGATGATGGCAGGGAATATATACTCGATTTTATAGGAAAGGATGGTTTTTTCGGCGAATTATCCCTACTTGATGATTTACCCCGCTCTGCGAATATTATAACAACTGAAGAATGTGAATTTCTCGTGTTAAAGAGGGATAGTTTCCTAAAACTCCTTATGGAAAATCCCGAAATTACGATAGGTATCTTGAAGGTTATGGCAAAGCGTTTGAGGGCAGCTGATGAAAGAATAAAAGGCCTTGCATTTTTCAGTGTGGAAGGGAGGATATTAAAGTATCTAATGGACATAGGAGAGCGAACGGGCATCAAGATAAAAAATCTCATAGTTATAGAAAATGGGCCAACACAAATTGAGATAGCAAGCTCCTGTGGTTGCTCAAGGGAGACTGTCTCGAGGATGATTAAGAATCTATCAAAAAAAGGTATACTTACCGTTAGAAAAAGGCACTATACTTTATATACAGGCAACCTTTCATTCTGAACCCAGATTTTTAAATAAACATTTAAAAGAACATTCAAGGGAATAGCAATCAAATGGGACATAGAAAAAGATACTCTGGCATATTAAAATTTATTATCGCTGCTATTTTTTTCTCTATAATTGCATGGTTAGGATACTATCTTATTTTTTTTGATGTCTCATACCTGAAAACTAAAAATCCTAAAAAGACATCTTTTATGGAATACAGGGAAAAACAGTGGAAAAGACAGGGCAAAAAAATTAAAATAGAAAAAAGATGGATACCCGTTTCAGCCATATCACCTTATCTTGTAAAGGCAGTAATCATTGCAGAAGATGACAAGTTCTGGTCACACAAAGGTTTTGATTTTGAGGCAATACAGAAGGCTATTGAAAAGGACATAAAAGAGGGAAGGCCTAAATTCGGCGGTAGCACAATAACACAGCAGCTTGCAAAAAACCTCTTTTTAACACCAACAAAAAATCCCATAAGAAAGATAAAAGAAGCAATAATCACATGGAAGCTTGAAAAGACCCTATCAAAAAAGAGGATACTTGAACTGTATCTTAATGTGGCAGAATGGGGTGTAGGCATATTTGGTGCTGAGGCGGCATCAATGAGGTATTATGGTAAGCCATCTTTAAACCTTGACCCCATGGAGGCAGCAAAACTTGCTGCAATCCTGCCAAATCCTATCAAGTATCGGATAGATGGAAATTCAAGATATGTTCAAAAAAGGGCGCAGATAATATACGAGATCATGGTTAAAAGGGGTATAATTGTCCCTGAATATGAGGATGTTTTAAAAGATAAGTCAGAATCAACACTTAAAACAGATAATCTGCCATTGAATGAAGATAGTGAATAGAATTAATAACCTTACTTTCAGTATTTTTTCTTGTAATATAGGTTATCCTTAACTACAGATAAATACTTATCCAATTTATTGTCTGTCTCACAGAAAATAGCTCATGAATCTACTTATGGCAAGATCTCTAAAAAAGAATATTTTGGTTAGACAATTATAAAAAAATCTTCAAAAACCCTTTTTAATTCATATATTTTGCTATATAATATGATTATGAACATCCTTCTTATAGAAGATGAGGAGAAGGTTGCTAATTTTATAAGCCTTGGATTGAAAGAAGAGGGCTATGAGGTTGATATTGCCTATGATGGCAAAAAAGGTTTAGACCTCTTAAGAGAAAATACATATAATTTGATACTCCTTGATTTGATGATACCAGAGATAGATGGGCTGGAACTATTAAAGACAATAAGATCATGGGGTATGGATACCCCTGTCTTGATAATTACGGCAAAAAACACTAAAGAAGATGTGGTAAGGGGGCTTGATACAGGTAGTGACGATTATCTAACCAAACCCTTTTCTTTTGAAGAGCTCCTTGCAAGGATAAGGGCACTTTTAAGAAGGGTAAAAAAACAGGGTATGAATATCTTAAATTATAAAGAGTTAACCCTTAACCCTTATACGAGAAAATTAAAGACCCCTAAAGGTGAGACAGACCTGACAGAAAAGGAATTTATGATTTTGGAATTTATGATAAGAAATAGAGAAAAGGTCCTTTCAAGAAAGGATATTGCCGAATATGTATGGCATAATATACAAGATACAACAAACATTGTAGATGTATATGTTAACTTTTTAAGGAAAAAGATTGAACTTCTTTTAGAGAAAAGATACATACATACTGTAAGGGGTATGGGATATATACTTAAAGAAGATGAAAATGTTTAGCCTTCCCATTAAATGGAAGCTCACCCTCTGGTACACTTTAATACTTGCCCTGATTTTGGTTGCATTTTCTTCCAGTGTATATATTTATTTCAGAAACAGTCTCCAGAAAAGTATAGACACAAAAATAAAATCAATAGCAGATGTTCTTTCTTCTTCCATGGTTGAAACTCACGGCACCAATGTATTCAGTAATTTCGAGAGGTACCTGGAAAATGTTTTAGGAAAGAAACCGAAAGGAAAATTTATTCAGATAATGGACAGTTCAGGCAGGATTGGAGCCAAGATGAGTGATATAGAGGCAGAGACTATACCTACAAGCTTTTCTGCCCTTGAAAAGGCATTAAAAGGAGAGGTTGTTTATGAAACCATAGAATCAGCATCAAAGCAGAGGATAAGGACAGTTATAGTTCCCATAATGGAAAAAGAAAGGGATAAGGTTACAACGATTGTCCAGGTAGGAACATCCCTTGAAGACTTTGATGAAACCATAAGAAGGCTTTTGCTTATATTTTTAATAAGTATACCCACTTCCATTGCAATAACAACAGTGAGCGGCTATTTTCTTGCAAGAAAGGCACTAAAGCCAGTGGACAAAATAAGAAGGACTGCAATAAAGATCTCTTCGAGTAACCTTGATGAAAGAATCGACGTAGGTGAAAAAAGGGATGAGCTCGGTCGTTTAGCAACTACCTTCAACGACATGATAGAGCGATTAAAAGAATCTTTTCAAAGGATAAACCAGTTCAGTATTGACGTATCCCACGAACTGAAAACACCCCTTACTATTTTAAAAGGCGAAACAGAGGTGGCGCTGAGAAAAGATAGGAATATAGAGGAATATAAAAAGATCCTCAAAAGCAACCTTGAAGAAATAGACAGGATGACAAAAATAATAGATGACCTTCTACTTCTGTCTAAGGCAGAATCTAATAATATTGTTATAAATCAAGAAGACATCCAGATAAAAGATTTACTTGTAGATATATGCATGAGTATGGAGATGTTTGCAAAACAAAAAGGCGTGGAGCTTGTGCTTGGAAATATGGAAGAGGCAAATCTAAGGGGTGATGAATTAAAGATAAGGAGAATGTTTTCGAATATTATCGAAAACGGCATCAAGTATACCCCGAAGGGTGGTAAGGTAGAGGTTTATTCTTCATTAAATAATGGTTATATTAATATATACATCAAGGATAATGGTATAGGCATACCAGAAAGCGATATAAAGTTTATTTTTGATAGATTTTACAGAGGTGATAAATCAAGAAGAAGGGAAACAGGAAGCGGGCTTGGATTATCCATTAGCAAATGGATAGCACAGGCGCATAAAGGCACCATTGAGGTGAAAAGTGTTTTATCACAGGGAAGTACATTTATAGTAAAGCTACCTTTAAGAGATGAATAAACCAAAATATAAGGAGGATATATTGTGAAAAAAGGAAACATTTTATTAATACTGTGTTTGATGATAATTTTGATATTGGGTTTTGGATTTGTTAAGGAAAAAATTATCACAAAGGAAAACCCATATGAGAATATAAGGCCTGTTGCATTTGACAAAGGGGGATTACCCAGTTTCAGTAATCTCATAAAGGCAATAAAACCTTGTGTAGTAAACATAAGCACAACCATGACCATAAAAGGACCTGGTTTCACAGACCCATTTACCGGACCGTATAGTCCCTTTAGGGATTTCTTCGGTAACGATTTTTTTGAAAGGTTTTTCGGTGATTTACCAAAAAGGGAATTTAAGCAAAGAAGCCTTGGTTCAGGCTTCATTATAGACAAAGACGGCTATATCTTAACCAACAATCATGTTGTGGAAAAGGCAACCTCAATAAAGGTGAAACTCTCTGACGGAAAAGAGTATGATGCAAAGGTAATCGGTAAGGATGCAAAAACGGACATTGCCCTTATAAAGATTAATGCAAGGCACGATTTACCTGTGGCAAAACTCGGTGATTCTGATAGACTTGAAGTTGGAGACTGGGTTATTGCCATAGGGAATCCCTTTGGACTTGAACATACAGTTACTGCAGGTATAGTAAGTGCAAAAGGAAGGGTTATAGGTGCTGGACCATACGATGATTTTATCCAGACAGATGCATCAATCAATCCTGGAAACAGTGGTGGTCCATTATTTAATATAAATGGTGAAGTGATTGGCATAAATACGGCAATTGTTGCAACAGGTCAGGGAATAGGTTTTGCAATCCCCATAAATATGGCAAAGGATATGCTCCATTCCTTAAAGACAAAAGGTAAGGTGGTAAGGGGTTCTTTGGGTGTGCGCATACAGGAGGTAACCCCTGAGATTGCAAAGAATTTTGGTTTAAAAGAGCCCCAAGGTGCCCTTGTTGCAGATGTAATAGAAGGCAGTCCAGCAGATAAGGCAGGTATAAAAAGCGGTGACATCATAGTTTCTTATAATGGAAAAGATATAAAAAATAGGGATGTCCTTCCGAAGCTTGTAGCAGCCACTGAGGTAGGGAAAAAGGTTAAAGTAGGCATAATCAGAGATGGGAAAAGGATAGACCTGGAAGTGGTCGTAGGAGAACTCCAAGATGAAACAATTGTTGCTTCGAAAAAACCCGACGTAGAAAAGGATTTCGGTCTTGTGGTCCAGAATATAACCCCTGAGATTGCAAGACACCTTAAATTAAAAGATACAAGGGGTGTTATAGTTACTGAGGTACAACCTGATAGCCCTGCCAATAATGCTGATATAAGGGAAGGTGATATTATTATAAAGATCGGGAAAAAGACAATAAGAAATGTAAATGATTTTAAAGAAGCTTTAAAAAAGGCTAATATCAAAGAGGGCATAGTAATTTTCTTAAGAAGGGAGAATATAACCTTCTATACAGTGTTGAGGGAAGAATAAAAAACTTTAAATAAATATTTTAATAGGTTATTATAGTTTATGCCCTTATATGAATGGGAAGGTACAACTCTTAAAGGAGAGCCAAGAAAAGGTGCCCTCAAGGCAGATTCTGAAGCAACCTTGAGGGCATCCCTGCGTAAGGACGGTATAATCCTTACAAGGGCAAGAGAAAAAAAGACCACCCCAAAAGAGAAATACAATCCTAAGAAAAAAATAAAACCCATGAATATCGTAATCTTTACGAGGCAACTCTCCACGATGATAACATCCGGTCTGCCCCTTGTTCAATCCCTTGATATCCTTTCAAATCAAATGGAGGATAAAGATTTGAAAGGAATTGTAAGGGAGATAAAAGAAAAAATTGAGACAGGTTCAAGATTTGCAGATGCCCTAAGGGATTATCCCCAGTGTTTTGACCCCCTTTATGTAAACCTCGTGGTTGCCGGTGAGGAAGGGGGTATGCTTGATACAGTTCTCCAGAGGCTTGCCGTTTATATGGAAAAAACGGAAAAGCTTAAAAAAAAGGTAAAATCTGCCATGATATACCCCATAAGCATTATTGTTGTTGCAATAGGCGTTGTCATGGTTTTACTGATCTTTGTAATACCTGTATTTGAGACTATGTTCAAAGATATGGGTGCCTCCCTTCCTGCACCGACCCAGATAGTGGTTAATCTTAGCAGATTTGTGAAATCAAAGATCATCTACATGATTGTTTTTGTAGGTGTGGTTATATTTGCATTTAAAAAATACTATAGCACCATTAATGGCAAAAGAAAGATAGATGCCCTTATATTAAAATTACCAATCTTCGGTGTCCTTGCCATAAAAGCATCTGTTGCGCGGGTTACGAGAACCCTTGCCACACTTCTTTCAAGCGGGGTCCCCATCCTTGAAAGCCTTATTATAGTTGCAAAAGTAGCGGGAAATAAAATAGTGGAAGAGGCACTCATCACTGCAAGGGCAAGGATAAGCGAAGGAAGAAGCATGTCAGAACCCCTTGAAGAGAGTAAGGTCTTTCCACCTATGGTTGTGCAGATGATAGAAGTAGGAGAGTCTACAGGTGCCCTTGATAATATGCTCAATAAAATAGCCGATTTTTATGAAGAAGATGTAGATAATCTTGTTTCTAACTTAACGGCAATGATGGAGCCCATGATAATGATGTTTCTTGGAGTAGTTTTAGGTGGTCTCATAATTGCCATGTATCTGCCTATATTTAAACTCGGTCAGGCAATAGGTTAACATTGAAATAAGATTATTATAAAACAGAGGCTATAATGGTTAAAAAAAAGAGGCTTTTGATAAAAGTCCTTTTAATATTATGCGGTATATTTGTATTCTTTACTTTATCAGGTTTTTTTGTTGTCCCTCCTGTTTTAAAATCCCTTCTTATAAAAAATATATCTAAGGCAATTCAAAGAGATGTATCCATAGCAAAGATTGATATTAATCCTTTGAACCTCACCTTAAAGGTATCGGGTATAAAAATAAAAGAAAAAGGAAAAACTGATACCATGTTTTCTCTTGAAGAACTATTCATAAATGTAGAATCATCTTCAATATTTAAAAGGGCACTGGTGTTAAAAGACATTACAATAAAACGACCTTATATAAACATCATAAGGAACACAGACGGATCATATAACTTTTCTGATTTACTGGTAATGGTTGAAAAAGATAAAGAAGGGAAACAAAAAGAGTCTTTAGAAAAAAAGAAAAGACCATTTTATTTTTCCTTAACCAATATCTCTATCATGGATGGGGCAATAGATTTCTATGATGGTCCCTTTGATACCCGTCACACTATAAGGGAAATGAACATAAAGGTGCCCTTTATATCAAACCTTATCCATCATGTAAATACCATTGTTAGACCATATTTCTCTGCAAAGATAAATGACGATCAATATGAAATAAAGGGTGATGTAAAACCATTTGCCCAAACACGGGAGGCCTACATTGATATTAATATCCAGGATTTAGACCTTCCCAAGTATCTTTCCTATTCCCCTGTGAAGCCAAATTTTAGACTACTTTCAGGAAGTCTTGATATTGTGGCAAAAGTATCTTTTATAGATTATAATGATAAACCTCCTTCCATTGTTATAAGCGGAAATGTTTCAATTAGGCAACTATTCTGTGACGATCTCCAGAAGAAACTCCTTTTTAGGCTTCCTGGCATCGAGATAGATGTAAGATCTATTGAACCTTTTCAAAAAAATATAATGGTGTCAAGGGTATTTTTCAGCTCCCCTGAGATATACGTCCAGAGGGAAAAAGACGGGATATTAAATCTCCAGAAACTTTTTTCAGAGGAAAGGGCTGAAAAGAAAAAAGCAGAGGAAAAAGAGTATGCAAAAACACAGGAAGAAAAAAAGGATGAAAAAGGCCAGCTTGCATTGAACATAGATGAAATTACGATACAGAAAGGCAAGGTTACATTTAATGACTTAAACACCCCTCAAGAGGTTAATATAATTTTAAAAAATCTGGATTTAAAGGTAGACCGCATATCCCTTGAAAAGGATAATATTTCAAATCTATCACTTTCTTTTTCCATTGACAAAGAGGGTTTTATGAGGTTAAAGGGGCCTTTTAAAATAAATCCACTTTTTGCAGACTTAGGGGTGGATATAGGTAATATTCATATAAATACACTTCAACCTTATTTTGCAGATAAAATAAATTTAAATATAACAGATGGGACAATTTCTACAATGGGAAAGATAGTTTTCTATAAGCCAGAAAAAAAGGATCCCACAATAAAATATACAGGTAAGGTGCTTGTGACCAATCTTGCCACCATCGACAAGGCTCATGCAAAACCTCTTCTTAACTGCAAAGCCTTTTCTATAAACAACTTAAATTTTAATTCAGACCCCTTTTCTCTCCATGTAGAAGGTATATCATTAGCAGATTTCTTTGTGAAAGTAGTTGTAAACCCCGATGGGACTCTAAATTTACAACATATAATGGCACAAGAGGAAAAACACAGAGAACAAGTAAAATCAGTAGCACAATCTCCCCAGGAAAAAAGCCCAAAAGAGCCTGAAAGGGATATAAAGATAGGCAATATTACCCTACAGGGTGGAACCATAGAGTTTATGGATAAGGCAGTGAAACCAAATTATACAGGGACCCTAACAGAGATAGCAGGAAAGGTATCAGATATTGCATTAAAAGGGGATAAGCTTGCAGAACTGAACTTAAGGGGCAATATAAATCAGTTCGTTCCTTTAGAAATTGCAGGCAAGATAAATCCTGCCAGGGAAAATCTCCTTGTTGACCTTTATGCTAAATTCAATAGTCTTGATTTGAGCCCCTTTACGCCTTATTCTGGAAAATACATAGGCTATAAAATTGAAAAAGGAAAGCTTTCCATTGACTTAAAATACCTCATTCAAAAAAGACAGCTCGATTCTCAGAACGTAATCTTTATAGACCAGCTTACATTAGGAGATAGTGTTGAGAGCCCCGATGCAACAAAACTTCCTGTAAGGCTTGCCATTGCCCTTTTAAAGGACAGAAATGGCCAGATTAAACTCGATATCCCTGTTTCAGGTAGTCTTGACGATCCAAAATTTAGCGTGTGGAGAATAGTCCTTCAGGTTATTATGAATCTCCTTACAAAGGCAGCTACAGCCCCCTTTGCGCTTTTGGCATCACTTTTCGGCAGTGGTGAGGAGATAAGCTATATCGAATTTGAATACGGTGACTATAAGGTTACAGAACAGAATATGAAAAAGATAGAAAATCTTGCAAAGGCACTTTATGAAAGACCTTCCCTTAAACTCGATATCGAAGGTCATATAGATTTTGAAAAGGACAGAGAAGCATTAAAAAAGACGTTATTTTTAAATAAACTCAAGGTCCAGAAATTAAAGGATATGATAAAAAAAGGAGAGAAGGCAATCCCTGTAGAGGATGTTAAGATAGAATCAAATGAATACGAAAAATATCTGAAGATGGCTTATGATGCTGAAAAATTTGCAAAGCCCAAAACCATTATAGGCACTATTAAGACCCTGCCGCCCCAGGAGATGGAAAAACTTATTTACACCCACATAGAAGCAGGAGATAATGACTTAAGAACCCTTGCAAATAAAAGGGCCACGACCGTGAAAGAATTATTACTTAAAACAGGAAAAGTAACTGTGGATAGGGTTTTTGTGGTAGAACCAAAAACACTTGTGCCTGAAAAAAAGGATAAAATTAAAAATAGCAGGGTAGACTTTGTTCTTAAATAGTCAAAAAGAGACTCATTAAAGACAAAGAGGAAAGACAAAGAGGTTTTTATGCAACCTCTTTGTCTTTACCTTTCCTTACTATAGCCCTCTGGTCTTCAGGAATCGGTGGTGGAACTGGTTGACCAACTAACTTTGTAACAGCACTGAATCTCGGAGGACAGGCCTCATAGCATGTCCCGCATTTTATACACTTGTCCTGATTTATAATATGGACCATATTTTTCTTACTATCTATGGCCTCTACAGGGCACCTTCTTGCACAGGTTGTACATGCCTGGCATTTGGCAGGATCAATCCAGTAGGACACAATCTCGCTGAATAGTTTTTCGATTTCCTCTTTTGTAAAATAGTCTTTATGAATACTCATGTCTTCATGGGGTGTCTCAAGGCGTGCTGAAAGTTTTTCTTTCATCACTACCTTAATATAAGGAATAAGCTTTGTAACCTCAGCGATTTTTGCCTTTATCTGTGAAACATCTATATTTTCTGATTTACCGAGCGGTCCTACCTCCCTGATCTTTTTTGTAAAACTGTTTACATGTTCTACAAAAAGGTTTGCCTCAGCACCGGACATAAATCTCATGGTCAATCTTTCTGGATTTATGCCAATATACTCGAGAAGCCTTTTACATAAAAGCACCATATTCATGGTATGATAGTTGCCGTGGGTTATGTAATTGCATTCATTTAAATGACATGCACCAATGAATACCCCGTCCATTCCGTTTGAGAAAGCCCTGAGCACAAATTCAAGGTCAACTCTCCCGGAACACATAACCCTAATAAGCCTTATTTCATTTGAATATTGCAGTCTGGAAACTCCAGCCAGGTCAGCAGCCCCGTAAGCTCACCAGTTGCAGGCAAAACCTATTATTCTTGGCTTAAATTTTAGTGGTGCGCTCATACTTTCTCTTCTCCTTTTTTAAATACTTTTTTGTTTATCAGCCATTTTCGCCAACTGCTTTTAATTGCTCAACAAAAAGCTCTTCAATAGCTGCATCTATCTGTGCATCCAGTTCACTATTTGTGTAATGTTTCAACTGGATTGCACCTGTTGGGCATTTTGAATTGCAAAGCCCATCACCTTTACATAGAACAGGGTTTATAAATGCCTTTTTGCCCTGTTTTGTTTCCCTTAATTCCAAAGCTCCATATGTGCAGACATCAACGCATGCACCACAACCCATGCACCTCTTTTCATCGATAGTACAGACAGAACCAGATGCTGTAACCACATCATTAGAAAGTAATGTTAAAACACGACCCGCTGCACCATAAGAGTGGTTTATTGTCTCCTGCATGAATTTCGGATAATGGGCAAGACCGCAGAGATATACACCATCTGTTGCAAAATCAACGGGTCTTAATTTTACATGGGCCTCTTTAAAGAAACCATCAAGGCTTAACACTACTTTAAACTGGTTTGCAATCTCCTTTGTGGATTCTGCAGGGATTATTGCAGCAGCAAGGGAGACTATATCTGCATCAAGCTCGAGTTTCTTATTGAGTATATAGTCTGTAACTGTTACTTTGAGTACAGGTCTTCCGTCTTCTGCCTCACCAGGTTCCACAACGGGCTTATCTTCAGGTTCATAGCGGATAAACCTTACATCCTTTGACGCTGCTTCACGATAGTAATCTTCGTTGAAACCGTATGTCCTTACATCCCTGAAAAGGATATATATATCCACATCCGGCCTTTTTTCTTTAAGCATGAGGGCATTTTTAATGGAGTGGCTGCAGCAGATTCTACTGCAGTAATTTCTATCTTCATTTCTGCAGCCAACGCATTGTATCATCACAACACTCTGGGCATTCATTACCTTTTCATCTTCTTTTATTATCTTTTCTTCAAGCTCGAGATTCGTGAAAACCCTTTCATCTTCTCCGTATAGGTATTCAGTTGGTTTATAAACCTCTGCACCGATGGCAATAACGGTCGCACCATGTTTTATCTCGACAAGCCCTCTATTAGAATTAATTTTTGTCACAAAATTTCCAATATACCCTGTAGCCTCTGTTACTGTTGCCTCGGTATATACATGGATTAGTGGATGGTTATAAACCTTGCTTATCAATTCTTTAAGATATGCCTGAACGTCTAAGCCCTGGAGGGTTCTATAAACCCTTCTCGCATTACCTCCGAGCTCTTTCTCTTTTTCAACGATAAATACTTCATGACCCTGATTTGCAATGGACAGGGCACAATTCATACCTGCCACGCCGCCACCTACTATCAGACAACGCTTATCCACAGGCAGCTCAAATTCCTGAAGTGCCTCAAGATGGCAGGCCCTTGCTACAGACATCCTGATCAAATCATGGGCCTTTTTTGTTGCCTCTTCCTTTTCCTTGGAATGCACCCATGAGTTGTGCTCCCTTATATTTGCCATTTCATAATAATACTGGTTGAGGCCTGCTTCTCTTAGTGTATCGCGGAATAAAGGCTCGAGTGTTCTCGGTGAACACGCTGCAACAACAACCCTGTTGAGTCCCAGCTCTTTAATCTTATCTGTTATCTCTTTTGCAGCATTTGTAGCACATGAGAAAATCTGCTCCTGTGCATATACCACATAGGGTAAGGTCTTGCAGTATTCCACTGTCTCTGGTACATTTACGACCCTGCCAATATTGGCTCCACAGTGACATACAAATACACCTACCTTTGGTTCCTGCTGGGAAACATCCATTTCCGGTGGATAGATCCTCTCCTTTGCAAGGTGACCTCTTCTGTATTTAAGGAGTTCCCCTATCTGAGATCCTGCACCACTGGCACTAAAAACAGATTCGGGAATATCAATGGGTCCCTGCAATGCCCCGCTTACAAAAATACCGGGGACATTCGTCTTCATAGGATTGGTCTCGTTTAGTTTGCAGAAGTTGTGGTGGTTTAATTCAATGCCAAATTTCTTCTTGAAGTCTTCTACATTAACAGGCGGGTTCATGCCCACAGATAAAACTACCATATCAAATTCTTCCTCTTTGACACCTTCATCGGGTGTAGAATAACGAATCGTTACATTCTTTGTAACAGGATCCTCTTTCACTATGGAGACATAACTTCTTATAAACCTTATACCAGGCAATGCCTCAGTCCTCTGGAAATAACGTTCAAAATCCTTTCCATAGGATCTAATGTCATTATGAAATATTGTGCATTTTGCATCTGCATCATGGTCTTTTGTAAGTATTACCTGTTTCTGTGTGTATGTGCAGCAAACAGCAGAACAATAGCTATTTGCACCTTCGATCACCTGTCTTGAACCTACGCACTGTATCCATGCAATATTATGGGGGTGTTTTTTATCAGATGCACGGAGTATTTCACCACCATAAGGTCCTGTTGAGCACAGAAGTCTTTCATAGTCCATGCTCGTTACTACATTCTGAAATTCCCTGTAATGGTATTCTTTTAATACCCTTGGGTCAAAAGGTTCAAAGCCAGGAGATAGGATGATTGCACCCACCTCGATCTCGATTTTCTCAGGTTTCTGATTTAAATCTATTGCGTTGTTTTTGCAAACACCTTCACAGATCTTGCATTTTTTCTCTTTTAGATAAAGGCAACTCTCATCAATATATGCAATAAGGGGAATTGCCTGGGCAAAATAGATATGTACTGCCTTGTTCAGGGATATCTCCTGGTTATACTGATCAGGATACTGGACAGGGCAGTATTCAACACAGGTTGTGCAGCCTGTGCACTTATCCTCTACTATATATCTTGGTTTTTTAATGAGTGTTACATGAAAATCACCAACCTCACCTTCTACCTCATGAACCTCGGTATAGGTGAGAACCTCTATATTTGGATGCCGGCCGACCTCGACCAGTTTAGGTGCCAGTATTCACATCGAGCAGTCATTGGTCGGGAAGGTCTTGTCAAGCTGGGCCATATGGCCACCTATACTCGGTGCCTTCTCGACGAGATATACCTTAAATCCTGCTGTAGCGAGGTCGAGAGATGCCTGGATACCGCTTATACCTCCACCTACCACCAGGACATCTCCTAAATTATTTTCACCGAGCATTTCTCTTAAATGTTTAATGTTTTCTGTAAGTGATATTACCTTTTCCACTTTAAATCACCTCTTAAAAAAATTTACATCTGTCCCTGTGCCGAAACCCGTTTGGCTGGACATCAGTTTCTGCTAAAACCAAGCCTTTCGGGATGGGAATAAACGGACAGACGTTTACCACGCACACGACCCACGAGGGCTATACCGAGTTCATCTGCAAGCCTAATGGCAGTCCCTGTAGGTGAATGACGGGAAACCACAACAGGGACTCCCATCCTTGCTGCCTTTAATAGCATTTCAGAAGAAATCCTTCCTGTGCTTAAAAGTACACAGTTTTCCGTTGAGATGCCATTGAACAGACATTCACCCTGTATCTTATCAATGGTGTTATGTCTGCCTATATCCTCTGCCACCATAATGACCTTATTTCTATCTGCAAGGGCAGACGCATGAAGACCACCGCTTGTCACATATAAATCCATATATTCTTGTAATTGTTTCATAAATAAAGTTATTTGATTTGGTGTTATTTCGAGTTCCGATTCAACCTTCTGGGCCGATGTTACAAAGGATGGACCTCCACCGCAACCAGATGTAAGCCTTTTTCTTTTGGGTAAATCGAAATCCGATCTCGCAAGCCTCACATCAGCCTCTGTTTCATCATCACATACTCGTAGCATGATAATATCATCAACGCCGGCTATCACACCCTCTGAATATAAAAAACCGATAACGAGATAATTTAATTTTACAGGTGTGCATAGTATCGTTACAAAATCATTTAGGTTTACTTTAATCGTCAATTCTCTCTCAATGGGAACATGGGCCTTTGATTCAGACCATCCCTCTTCTGAAAAACGAATGCATGTCGTTTCAAAGGAGACCTCTTTTTTAGGATGTGAATCAAATCCTTCCATCGTGCCTTTTATGTAACTTCCTGTAATATCTCTGTAATATCCTTAACAGTTATATCCTCTGCATGATTTAATACGAGCCTGCTATCCTCAAGGGCAGTTATGCAATAAGGGCAGGCAGTTGCCAGAATCTTTGCCCCAGCATCTATTGCCTGTTCAACCCTTATGTTTGAAAACCTTTCATGTTTTTCTGTTTCTGCCCAGACCCTACCTCCACCCATGCCACAGCAAAGGCTTTCCTCCCTTGCCTCTGGCAGTTCAACCAGTTCCACTCCTGTTATACTCTTTAGGGTTTCCCTTGGTTCATTGTATACACCGTTGTGTCTACCGAGATAACATGGATCGTGATATGCAATCTTTTCGTTTTTAAATTCGCCAGAAACCTTTAATCTTCCTTGTTTTATTAATTCATGGACATACTGGGAGATATGGATCACTTCAAAATTCACATTAAACATGGGATATTCATTTTTAAAGGTATGATAGCAGTGGGGTGATGATACAAGAATTTTTTTAACCCCATGATCTATAAATGTTTTTATGTTTTCCTTTGCAAGTTTTTTAAACAATTCTTCGTTTCCTGTCTTGCGTATACTTTCACCACAGCAGTTCTCTTTTTCTCCAAGTATACCAAAATCTACCTTTGCCTTATTCAATAAATCTACCGTTGCCTGGGCAACCTTTTTAAGTCTTGGGTCATAACTGCAATAACAGCATGGAAAATAGAGAATCTCCATACCTTCTTTAAATGTCTTTACGTTTAGACCATCTGCCCATGCAGCTCTTGTCTTTCTGTCCTCGTTAAAGGGATTACCCTGTGAGGCAAGGGCAGTACTTATTGCCCTGTAAGACTTAACCGATCCTGGATATACACCGTAACCTGTTGCCATTCTGCGGAGCGCCACCATATCATCGATCTGTCTCACATCCCTTGGGCATTTTTGAGGGCACCTGCCACACGTAGTACAACGCCATATTTCCTCTTTTTCTATCTCACTTAAACCAAAAGTGGCTTCACGGATAAGCTTTCTCATACTGAATTTTCTAACTCTGTTCCATGGACAAACGGTATCGCATTTACCACATTGATAACAGAACTTAACAGCCTGTCCGCCTTTTTCCTTTATCTCATCTATTACCTCTTTAAAGGGTGCTAATGTTTCCACGGTTTATCTACCCTCTTTCGATCTTAAATTTTTTTATTCTTTTTCTTTTTGAGTCATTCTTGCAACTGTATCAAGCACCTTTTCAAGACCGTATTTATCCACCATTGCCTGTACACCCATATCAAGTTCTTCCATTTTTACTTCTTCTTCAACTTCCTCTTCCCTTTCCTCATAAATTAATGCATCTACGAGACACCATTTAACACACATAGGTTCGTCAAGGGGTGGCTCTGTCTCGCACATATCACATTTTAGAGGAAGACCTGAATCTGGTTCCTTAAAAAGGTCCCGTGAAGGACATGCAGCACCGCAGAAACTGCATACGCTTTCACCGTATTCATAACCGCTTTGCATCTTCTCGCCGATCATGTATAGCGGTCTTCCTGCACATTCTGCTGCTGTATAGAAGCTTCCTTTCACAGGGACAAAGACATTTTTTAATTCATTCCTAAATACCTGAATCCTTGACCTTGCAGGGTTTACGCTTGCATATTTTGGATTTGAATGAAAAGCCGCACAGGCTACCTCACATGCACGGCAACCCATACACTTGTCAAGATCGATTTTAATTATCTTTACTTTTCTTTTCATAGCCCCTTCCTCTTCTATTCTTCCTTATGGATTCCTCTTTTTACAAAATCCTCATAAACATAATCGAGATTGAGCTTTTGCAATGTTTCCTTTGTGGGGACTCCCCTTAAATCCCAGCCTCTGTATTTATAATATTCATCCATGAGCTTCTGTTCGTATTCAGGGAATCTTTTCTTCCAGTGATCTTGGGGTGGTTTTTCATCTTCTCTTTTTAATCCCCTTGTGATGTTATAGCACCTTATAAGATTCCTTATGCGCAGTGCAGCATTCCACAATTTCTCTTCATCCATGTCTATACCTGTTCCATATGCCATAAAAAGCGGTAGGTTATGGATATGATACGGCGGTTTAATAGGAAATGAAGAGACGCCTGCACAAAGACCAAAGGAATCATCTATGTAATGCATGGTTTCCTGCCATTCAACGAGTTCTGCGATTAAGTCTGGAGGTGGCCAGAAGGGAAAGTTTTTGCCTTCTTCGCCCCATTCAAGTATAAACTGTTTAAACCTTTCTTCTTTTCCTGTAGGGATCTGTATCCAGTCTTTTACGAATTCTTCTCTTATATGTTTTTCCATAGGCATCTGAGGAATTTGACCTTCTATCTGGGTGATATTGGCCTTTTCACCGGTAGACCACAGTATATAATAGATGGGGTTTAACAAACCGAGTTTTATTGGCACCTGCTCGTGTTTTCTTATTGTATTATGGTCAAATGCCTCTGCGCCCTTTCCGATCTTTCTTGCCGCCCAGTAGACACCATCTGCAAGGACCTCACCAATACCTTCTCTTCTTACTATTCTATCCAGTAGCCAGTGGAACCTTTCTTTTTTATCCTTTGGAAAACCGGGCATATCACTGTCTGTGAGTATACCGTTTTCGTAAAGCTCTATTGCAAATGCCATGACCTGTGGTGCTGTAAATCCATCTACTCCATAGTGTTGTGCCTTGGAAAGTATCTGGAATCCAAAATCAAGGTCATCTACCTCAGCTGCCATAACATAGGTAAGTTTTGTAAAGCACTTGAGAATATATGTGGGATAACCTGGAACCTCCACAATACCTGCACACCTTACAGGGCAGTTATAACAGCTTATGAGGCGTTTTTTGTATGTTTCCATTGCATCTGCCCATTGTTTCTCAACCTCTTTATTCCAAAAACCTTTTCTCCTCTCCCTTGCATGTCCCCAGGCAAAGCTATCTAAATGCCACTGTTCATCGTGTAATGCCATCTCCTGAGGTGAACCTATATATGCAAGTATGGGTGGAACACCGGGAATGGGATTATTGAGTCTGTATTGGATGTAATCTAAAACCTTATTGCATTCTTCCAAGAATTCAGCAGGTTTTGCGATATTTATATCTTTTGTGCCTCTTACTGCTATTGCCTTTAATTTTTTATCACCCATTACAGCTCCAAGACCGAGTCTGCTTGAACTACCTCTATGGGTTTCTACAGAGGCAAAATACACTCTATTTTCACCGGCAAGACCTATGGAAATTACCTGTGCCCTTGGCTCTTTTAATTCTGACCTTATTGCTTCTGCGGTCTCGTATGTGCTCTTTCCCTGTAAGTGTCTTGCATCCCTAATCTCTACCTTGTCATTATTTATCCATATATATACCCAGTCAGGTGATTTTCCTCTTACAATCACTTTATCGTAACCAGCATATTTTAATTCAGGAGACCAGTAGCCACCCATCATAGAAAAACCAAATAATGAATTTTGAGGCGAGATGGAGGTTAGAATTGTGCGGTTTGCACTTGGAGCCGGTGTACTGCAAAGAAGTCCGGAACTAAAGATTAAAAGGTTATCCGGTGAAAATGCGTCTGTATCTGGCGGCACTCTGTCCCACATGAGTTTTGCATTTGTGCCCAAACCACCGAGATACTCTTCTGTCATCTGTGGGTCTGATTCGACCCTTTCAATGTTTCCTGTGGATAAATCCACTTCTAAATAATATCCTGTCTCTGCATATCTCATTTTTTTGCCCCTTTAAAAAAACTTTGCAGCATCTAAATTGTGCTGCATTTTTTAATTAACCTTTTATATAAATCTGTTGACAAAATTTACACGATAAAAAAATCAATTGTCAAGGAAAAAATGAAATAATTCACAAGCCAAAAAATAAAAATTTTTGCCCACAATTTTTTAATCTGGTTTGTTGTTTTTATTGACATTTTTATCTTGACATAAACTCATGCAAAAATATAATATTAAACTTATAAAATTTTTCACAAACTAAATATAGTCAGTGAGGTGAATATGAAATTAGAGGGAAAAAATGCCGTGGTTACAGGTGGCGGCAGAGGCGTAGGTAGGGCAATTAGCCTTGCCTTTGCAAAAGAAGGTGCCAATGTGGTTGTAAACTATGCTGGAAACCAAAAGGCAGCAGATGAAGTGGTGGAGATGATTAAGGCAATGGGAAGAAAGGCAGTGGCCGTTCAGGGTGATGTGGCAAAGGAAGAAGACGCAATAAAAATTATAGAAACATGCGTTCAGAATTTCGGTTCCATTGATATCCTTGTAAACAATGCAGGTATTTCAAAACCAGCAATGTTACATAAGATGACCGTTGATATCTGGGATCAGGTGGTAAATGTTCAGATGAGGGGCCCCTGGCTTTGCATAAAGGCAGCTTCAAAATATTTTATGCAGCAAAACTATGGCAGGATTGTAAATGTTACATCCGTTGCAGGTATGGTAGGAACCATAGGCCAGATAAATTATGCAGCGGCAAAGGGTGGGGTTGTCACCCTTACTAAATCTGCTGCAAGGGAACTCGCAAAGTATAATGTCACCTGCAACTGCATCTCCCTCGGCATCGTCACTACAGAAATGACCACGACTTTACAGCAGGACGAAAAATTAAGAGAAATCTATACAAGAAGGATCCTTCTTGGCAGATATGCAGAACCGGAAGATGTTGCACCGGCCTTCGTATTTTTTGCTTCAGATGACTCTCGCTATATCACAGGACAGGTGCTGCCTGTGGATGGCGGATATGGAATGACGTAAAAAGAAGGCAAGATTAATAAAATTTAAAAGGAGGTGTTAAATGGGAGAAGTACCAAAAACAATTAAGCAGTGGCAGATGGTTCAGCCTACAACATTTAATAAAGAGACGAAGGAGAAGATACCGGGAAAACTCGAGCTGGCAGAAATACCTGTCCCAGAGCTAAAGGAAGGCGAGGTCTTGGTTGAGATTGCAGGTTGCGGTGTATGCCATACAGACCTCGGTTACTTTTATGATGGTGTCCCAACAGTAAGTAAACCGCCCCTTGCATTAGGCCATGAGATAGCCGGGACAGTTGTAGCAGGGGATCCGGCATGGATAGGCAAAGAGGTAATAATACCTGCTGTTATGCCATGTAGAAAATGTATTCTTTGCAAGACAGGCAGGGGGAATAGATGCCTTGCCCAGAAGATGCCAGGTAACTCCATCGGTGTCTATGGTGGATTTGCAAGCCATATCCCTGTACCTACAATAGATTTATGTTTAGTCCCTTCTGACAAAAAAGGTTTTGCCCTCGAACAGCTTGCCGTTGTTGCAGATGCTGTTACAACACCTTATCAGGCAGCAAAAAGGGCAGATTTACAGCCTGGCGACAATGTTGTAGTTATAGGTGCTACAGGTGGCGTGGGTGTCTATATGGTGCAGATGGCAAAGGCACTCGGTGCAAAAACAGTTATAGGTATTGCAAGAAATATGGAAAAACTCCAGAGAGCCCTCAAGTATGGCTGTGACGCAGTTATCAGCACCGTTGAAAAAGATAATAAGACCATAGTTGGTGAATGGAGGAATTTCTGTAAATCCAATGGTTTAGACACAGCAGGCTGGAAGATCTTTGAAGTAACAGGCACAAAGGCAGGACAGGACCTTGCCCTTGATCTTCTTTCCTTTGTAGGAAAGCTCATCCTTGTCGGTTTCGGTATGTCAAAGAGCGAGTATATGTTCTCAAAGCTTATGGCATTTGATGCAGAGATTATAGGCACATGGGGATGTCTGCCTGAGTATTATCCTATTGTGCTCGATATGGTGCTTACAAGAAAGATTCAGATTGAACCTTTTGTTGAGGTAAGGCCGATGAGCACAATTGCAGCAACCTTTGAAGAGATTCACAAAGCAGGTTCTCCTGCAAAAAGGGTAGTATTAAAACCAGATTTTTAAACAAACAATAATATTTAAGGAGGGAAACTATGGGTTTAGAATGGATGCCAAGGGAACATGAATTAAAAGATCATTCAAGACATACTTCTCAGTGGTGGGGAACAGAAGCACCATGCACAATGTATGAGAAAAGGCCTTTAAAGGATCCAAAGGGTAATGTGATTCCTGATCTGTATGTAGCATGGATAATCTTAAACAATCCTGCCCAGTATAACAGCTACACCACCCAGATGGTAAAGGGTGTTATTGCAGGTTTTGAAAATGCATCTACGGACAGAGAGGTGGTTGGTGTTGTTTTTACAGGTGTAGGACCTTATGCATTCTGCACTGGCGGTAATACAAAAGAGTATTCCGAATACTACAGCAAGCGTCCAGAAGAATACGGCGCATATATGGAACTTTTTAACAACATGGTGGATTCAATCCTCATGTGCAAGAAACCTGTAATCTGCCGTGTAAACGGCATGAGGGTTGCCGGTGGCCAGGAAATCGGAACAGCATGTGATTTAACATTAGCATCAGACCTTGCAATATTCGGTCAGGCAGGACCACGTCATGGTTCAGCACCGGTAGGTGGCGCATCAGATTTTCTCCCATCATATCTAAGTATTGAAGATGCAATGTGGAGCTGTATCAGCTGTGAAATGTGGTCAGCATATAAAATGTGGTGGAAAGGCCTTATAACAAAGGCATTCCCTGTTTTAAAAGACGACAAAGGTAATTGGGTAAGAAATCCACAGGTCATTACAGATACATTTATAAAAAACGGTGAAATAGTATACGGCGAAAACAAAACCGGTGAGGAATTCAAACAGGCCCGTGCATGGGTGCAGGAAAAACAGAAAAAAGGTGAAGTAGATTTCTCATTGTTGGATGCTGAAATTGATAGAATCATGTGGACATATGCTAATTTATTCCCTGGCTGCCTCATGAAATCCATTGACGGCGTAAGACAGAAAAAGAAATTCTTCTGGGATACAATGAAGAACGACCACAGGCACTGGCTTGCAGCCAATATGGGCATTGAGGCGTTCCTCGGCTTTGGTGCATTCAATACCAAGAAGATTACAGGCGTTGATACCATTGACTTCATCAAATACCGTCAGGGTGTTGCGAAAGGCGTTCTCATGGATGACAAATTCTTTGAAGAAGTCCTTGGTAAACCACAGACAAAGTAACTTAAGGGATTCTCACAGGGGGGAGAAATCCCCCCTTTTTTTATTAGAGGAGGTTCAAGATGGGTTATAATTTAATTGTTTTTGAAAAAAAAGATAAGGTAGCAAGGATTACCCTTAATGTACCACCTTCAAACTGGCTTACTATCTCCATGATGAAGGAGATAAATAATGCATTAGGTGATGTAAAAAAGGACAATTCAATCCAGATGCTTATATTCGACCATGCAGGTGATAAGGCATTTTGCGATGGTGTTGATGTGGCGGACCATACAGAAGACAAAGTGGACGAGATGATAGAAGTTTTCCATAGAATGTTTCGCAACCTTGCAGAGATGGATATTATAACAGTGGCAGTGGTAAACGGCCGTGCATTAGGCGGTGGCTGTGAGCTTATGTCTTTCTGTGATATAGTTGTAGCATCAGAAAAGGCTCGTATTGGCCAGCCTGAAATTGCTGTTGGTGTTTATCCACCTGTTGCAGCCGCATGGTTTCCAAAGATTATAGGTTTGCAGAAGACCTATGAGCTTCTTTTGACAGGTAAGATTATAAGCGCAAAAGAGGCGTTAGCCATTGGTCTTGTTACAGCAGTTTTACCTGTTGAGAATTTTAAAGAAGAGGTGGATAAATATCTTGCCGATTATTTAAATAAGAGTAGACCAGTTGCCATATGGACAAAAAGGGCAATCAAGGCAGGGTTGAACCTTGATTTCTCGCAGGCACTTAAGGCTTCAGAAATTATATATCTCAAAGGGTGTATGTCCACTGAAGATGCAATAGAGGGTATCAAAGCCTTTATGGAAAAAAGAAAACCTGTGTGGAAAGATAAATGATTTAACTGTTAGCTAAAGGGTAATTTATATAATTCATGCTTTATGCGCCTAAGGAAGAGATTTTTTTAAGGATTAACAAACTAAAAGAACTTATGGAAAAGGCATCTATGGATGGTGCCTTTTTCCATTATAAAATAGATTACTATTATCTATCAGGCACTATGCAGGACGCACTTTTGTTTGTGCCCTTACATGATGAACCTGTGCTTTTTGTAAAAAGGGAGGTTTCAAGGGCAAAGAGAGAATCACCCCTTAAAAGGATTGTTTCTATTCGTTCAATAAAAGACATTATAAGCTTTATTAAACCTATAAAAAATGTGGGGGTACAACTGGATGTGCTTCCATACAACGATGTAATAAAATTCAAAGATATCGTAGGTGATGTAAATCTCGTAAATTGTTCACCCCTTACAAGGGAATTGAGAAAAGTAAAATCTCCTTTTGAGATAACTCTTTTAGAGAGGGCTGCTGCTATTCAAAAGATGGTTTATGAATATATACCGCAAGTTCTTGTGGAAGGTATGACAGAAATTGAATTGGGTGGTATACTTGAGGCTTATGCTAAGGCATTGGGTCATGAAGGCATTTTAAGGGTAAGATCTTTAAACTATGAAGCATATACATGGCATATTTTAAGTGGAAGGACAGGAAGCATTGTAAGTCAATCTGATTCGCCTATGGGAGGATTGGGATTGTCACCTGCATTTCCCGTAGGTGCAAGCATGAAAAGGATAAAAAGAAATGAGCCTGTTCTCGTTGATTTCGGCATATGCTATCATGGTTATCAGATAGACGAGACAAGGATGTTTGCCATAAGCTCCATGCCAAAACTTTTTGTCGATGGTTATGAGGCATGCAGGGAGATCCATTATAAGGTACTGGATAAAGTTTTAGAAGGATGGACAAGTAAGGAGCTTTTTGAATATTCAAAGAAGCTTGCCGATAAGCTTGGTTTCAGTGAATATTATCTTGGTTTTAAACCACACAAGGTGAAATTTTTAGCCCATGGCATAGGTCTCGAACTTTCAGAATTCCCTTTTATAGCTGCAAACCATGATTATCCAATAAATGATGGCGCAGTTATTGCCATAGAACCCAAAATGGTATTTCCAAAAAAAGGTGCCTGTGGTATAGAAAATACAGTACATATAACTAACGGTAAATACAGGATTTTAACAGATACGGAAGAGCGTATCATTATAATATGAAAATTCTTTTTTCAACAGGATGTCTGTATTATCTGCCTCTGAAAGAAATATTTTCACTGGCAAAAGAGGCTGGTTTTGATGGCTGTGAACTTTTAATAGATAGACAGGTAAATAGACCTGATTATCTTGATATCGTAAGGGAATGCTGTGAGATTCTTCCCGTTTATTCAATCCATGCACCTTTTTTAAAGATAGATGCCTGGGGAAGTAAAACCAATGCAATAGTGGAAACAGTAAAGATTACCCAGGCAATAAAGGCCAGTATAATAAACTTCCATCCTCCCTCATGGCTTTCAGTAGAGCTAATTTTTTTTAGGTGGTTTAAAAGGATGGAAGACTTTCAGAAGGCCCTCGGTTCAGAAGGTATAAGATTAACCATTGAAAATATGCCCCGTGTCGGCAAAAGGCTAATGCTTACACCTTATATATTAAACGATTATAACGACCTCATAGATTACGGGATTAAAAGGAACCTTGATTTTACATTTGATACAACACATCTGGGAACATTCGGTATTGACCCAGTAGTGGGTTTTTTGAGATTTTTCAAAACAGGCAGGTTGAGAAACATACACATAAGCGATTATAATGAGACAGATAGTCACCTTTTTCTCGGAAGAGGAGATATGCCTGTGGCAAAATTTTTAAATACCATAAGAAGATTGGGCTATGATGAAATGATAACCCTTGAAATATCTCCAAAAGAGCTGCCCAGGACAAGGCACTGGATGTTAAAGATGATGAAATATCAACTCTCTTTTCTAAAATTTCATTTAGGCCTTGCAATATGAGCAAAAAGGCACTGTTTATCTGTGAAAACTGTGGATATGAGACCTATAAATGGATGGGCAGGTGTCCGCGATGCTCTTCCTGGGACTCTATGAAAGAGGTGGAACATGAAAAGGAAAGACCCAAGGCATTTTCTCAACCCCTTATAATGGAAGATGAAGATCTGCCTGATGAGAGGATTATCCTCGGCATTGAAGAGCTCGATAGGGTATTAGGAGGAGGTATGACAAAGGGGTCATCTATACTTTTGGGCGGAGATCCGGGTATAGGAAAGACAACCCTTTGTTTTGAAATTGCCTCAAAGATTATAGAGATGGGTTTTTCCTGCCTTTATGTATCTGGTGAGGAATCGGCAAAACAACTTGTAGCAAGGAAAAAAAGGTTAAATCTTAAAGGAAAATTTCCCATACTTACCACAAATTATCTTGATGATATTATCTCTGCCATAAATGCAAAGGTCTATGACCTTGTAATAATTGATTCCATTCAGTCCATATACAATACAAGGCTTTCCATGCTGCCTGGCACCATAAGTCAGATAAAGGATGTGTCATCCAGGCTTGTCATGGAGATGAAGTCAAAGGACACAACCCATATATTCATAGGCCACGTAACAAAGGAAGGAATGATTGCAGGCCCCAAGATACTCGAGCACATGGTAGATACGGTGTTGTATTTTGAAGGGGACAAAATGCTACCTTACAGAATATTAAGGGTTACAAAAAACAGATTCGGTCCCATAGATGAGGTGGGTATATTTCAGATGAAAAGGGAAGGGCTTATTAGTGTTGAAAATCCTTCTGATTTTTTTGTATCAGAGAGAGAAAACATAGGCAGGGGAAGTACCTTATTTCCTTTTATAACAGGCACAAGGCCACTTTTGCTCGAGGTTCAGGCAGTAACTCCTAAGACAAATTTTTCCATGCCGAGAAGACTTTCTATCGGCTACGATTTAAACAGGTTATTTATTATAATAGCCGTTGTAGAGAAAGCAATGGGAAGACCTCTTTATGACAGGGATATTTACATAAACATTACAGGTGGAATTAAGGTGACAGAACCGGGGGTTGATTTGTCTGTAGCAGCTGCCATCATGTCAGATTATCTAAATTTAGATATAGGAAGGGACACGGCAGTATTCGGAGAGATAGGACTCACAGGGGAGATAAGAAAGATAGTAAATATGGATTTGAGAATAAAAGAATGTGTGAGGCTCGGGATAAAGAGGGTATTGTGCCCTAAGGGTGTGGAAAACATCCCTGAGATTGACCTTGTACCTTTAAAAAATGTAAGATCCCTCTTTGAATACCTTGCTGCAGCACATTAATCGAATAATGACTTATATATACCCTTTAATTAGCATTAAGGCATGGTAAAAGTCTTGCCTTCAGGTCTTATGGTTAAAACAGGACACGGTGATTTTCTTACCACCTTTTCTGCAACACTGCCAATTAATATATGCTCGATACCGCTTCTTCCGTGTGTACCCATAACAACAAGGGAAATGGATTCTTCTTTTATATAGTTTATTATTTCAACAAAAGTAACGCCGGACTTTATCACCTTTTTAAAGGGTATATCTATTTTTTTTGAAATCTTATCGAAATCCTTTTCAATCTCTTTTTCTATATTTCTTTCGAGGGCAATAATGTTTTCAGGTGTCATAAAAGACTCATAAGGGGTAAAATAATTTAAATTGGGTATAATATGTAAAAGATGGAGTTCTGAATTAAACTTTTTTGCAATCTCCACAGCATAATTAACTATATTTTCTGTATATTCAGAAAAATCTACTGGACATAGTATCTTTTTAAACATATTAATCACCTCCATAAGTTTTTAAAAATCTAAAAAATATTTCACTAAAAATCGAAATACACATTTAAAGCCTTAACAGGACATACCCTGACACATAATTCACAGGCAACACATTTTTTATAATCAAAGTTTACCTTCATCGTCTTTCTATCTATATACAATGCTGAAGGTGCACAGACACTTGTGCACACCCCGCAATGGACACACCTTGATTCGTCTCTTTTTATATCCTGTTCAATGGGTTCTATCCCACAGCCAGCATCTATGAGATATTCGATACCTTTTTGGAAATCATCTTCTTCCCCCTCTATCTCCATTACCATAATAGAATCTGCCTTAGGTAAAACATTTGCCCTTAATATGTTAAAGATTAAATTGTAATCCTTTACAAGTCTGTATACAATGGGCTTGTCTATCATATTTTTTTTAAATCTTATGAGTATCCTTTTTTTCATTTTCTCCTCACTTTTTTGTTTATCATGGTGTTATTATCTGAATATCACCCCAAACTCCAAAATGGTCTTTCATAATAATAAGTATACCCTTTATTTCTTTAAATGTCTTTGCCTTTTCTATGGCATATGAAATATCATCCCTCTTTTTTACAATATTTCCTATATATGTTGCAAGCCCATCGCAAAATAAAGACGATTCTCCTATCACACAGACTGCATCTGTCTTGCCAAAGCTTATTGAATGACCCACTGTGCCTGAGGATGTGCATATGCCATATGCCTTTTCAGAAGGATCAATGTTTAAAGCTATTTTTCCACTGAATGGTGAGTCTTTTGCGTATATAAGGATTTTTCTTTGTTTCTTTGTCTTAAGATATATGTCCCCTCCATTTTCTAAGATGAATTCATCTGTTAGAAGGCTTATATCATTGCCTATAAATTCAGCAATGGCACCGGCAACACAGGCAAGGGGGCCTACACCTATAATAGAGGAAGCCTCTATCATCTTCTTTACAATAGGGGGACTGTATTTATCGTATGATATGGGGATAAAGCTCTCTTTAAATTCCGGTCTAAGCTTTATATATTCATCGAGCTGATGTCTGTAATGAATAAGCCTTTCTTTAATATACTGGGAAAGGTCTTTTTTTGTGCAACAGAAAAGGTCTGTTTCTTTGTGGATTACTTCATAGCATATAAGGTCTTCTGGTCTTGATATCTGTCTGTAAAATCTCTCTTCATACAATTTAAATCTCCTCAAATCCTATAAAGATAAATTTCCCTAATAAAATTAAAAATTAATATTAAAGCATTTTAGGGTAAAAAAAGATTTTAAAATCTTTATAATCTATAAAAATTAAACTTCACTAAGAGATAGCCGTTATTGATTTAATAAATAGAATCAGAGATTCAGCTTTGCTTAAACACCTACTCCGAGCATACCATTTGATACATGGCTTGCCTCTGTTGCCGTTATGGACTGGTCATCGACCTCTTTCTCTATATTCATTGCAAGTTCTCTCAACTGTGAGGCCATTTTAATGCCCACTGAAAAGGGATCACCTGCAGTCTCTATCCTCTCTTTTGCTATCTTTTCCAGATTCGTAAGTGCATCTTTAAAAAGCTTCTCCCCCTTATCCTTTGCCTTGCTGTTTGACCTTTTGCATGACCTTGTTGCCATTGGAACACCCCCTTAAAAATATTTTACTATTTCATTGAATTTTTATTATTACTTCTATCATTTAAGTATATCGCTGATATACTTTTAGTCAAGGAAAATAAACATTGTTTTTTTAAAGAAATCTTTAAAACAATGAAGCAATAGCATCCAGTATATTTCCCTTTATTTGTTTTTCTCCAAAACACACAATAAATTCTTTTTGAGCCAGTTCTTTTGTCTCTCTTTCTATATAAATGCCTGTATTTGCCCATCTTTCTACGTTTTTTCTTTTAAAACCTATAAGATGGGGCTCATCCCTTCTGTTTATCTTTACAATAACCTTTCCTTTTATGCCGTATCTTGAAAATAGCCCTGTTAATGCAAGATAAAAACCTTCTGATTTTACGATATTTCCAAAGGCAGGGTGATAGAAACCACCGGCAATATTTTCCTTTATAACCTCATTATCCGTTAAACCAATTTTTACAACTCGTATGTTTAAAGATAAGGCATTAAGATAAATGTATAGGACCCTCAGAACAATTTCATAAAAATCACAGGGCATAAATTCACCCCTTTTGAATGCATAGTAAAGGGGCGTATCCTTTAAAATGACAAGGGGATAAATTCTTATATAAGAAGGCATAAGCTTTTTTATGTGTTTTACCGTATGAACAATCTCTTCTCTGTCTTCATCAGGTAAACCTACCATTACCTGTATTGCCACATTAAAACCTTCTTTTTTTAAAAGTTCATAGGCGTTGTAGAAATCAGCAACACTATAACCCCTGTTTAGTTTTAGGAGCATCCTGTCATTAAAGACAGGTATGCCGAGTTCTATGGTGCTAACATTGTTTTCTTTTAATATGTGAATGATCTCTTCGTTTAATGGCACGGGCTTTGTAGAGATCCTGAATGCAATAATATTTTCTCTGTAGTTATTAAAAAGAGAGAATATCTTTTTCAGAAAATCTGGAGGTATACCAAAGATATTACCGCCGAATAGCCCCACTTCGTATTTTTTATGGCACCGGGAAAGGGAATTTTTAATAACCTTTTCAATGTCTGACTCTTTTGTGTCTGTTATAATAGTCTGGTTACAATAAATGCATCTTCTATCACAACCAAGATGGGGTAAAAACACAGGACATAGCATAGCATAAAGTTCGCTGTTCTCTTTACATTAAGGTTATCCTTTGCTACAATAACCCAAAAAATTATGACTGTAAAGTATTTTATTTCAATAACAATCTTACTATTTTTTTGTTTTTCCTGCGCTAAATACAAAGACCCTCATTTTTACGATGAAAAGGGCACGCCTGCCTATGGGGATACAATTATCACAGCATCCATAGGAGAGCCATCAAATTTAATACCGATCCTTGCCACAGATAGTCCTTCCCATGAGATAGCATCTTTTATCTATAACGGCCTTGTGAAATACGATAAAAACCTCCGTATAGTAGGTAGTCTGGCAAAATCATGGAAGATCTCAAATGACAACCTTACCATTACATTTTATTTAAGAAAGGATGTTAAGTGGCATGATGGAGTGCCTTTTACTGCCCACGATGTCTTGTTTACTTATAGACTAATTACAGACCCTAAGACACCTACCGCATATGCTGGGGATTTTCTTCTCGTTAAAGAGGCAAAGGTATTAGATAATCATACTTTTAGAGTTACCTACGCAAAACCATTTGCACCTGGCCTTATAAGCTGGTCAACGGCTATTCTACCGAGGCACCTGCTGGAAGGAAAGGATATAACAAGCACACCACTGGCAAGAAAACCTATAGGAACAGGACCTTATAAATTCTACGAGTGGATTCCAGGAGAGAGGATAGTGCTTATTGCCAACAGGGAGTATTTTGAAGGTAGACCTTATATTAACAGATATATAATGCGTGTAATCCCTGATAGCGCAACCATGTTTTTAGAATTAAAAAGATATGGTATTGATATGATGGGCCTTACCCCCCTTCAGGCAGTAAGACAGACTGATTACCCTGCCTTTAGAAGAGAGTTTAATAAATTCAGGTATCTTTCTTTTGGATATGTGTATTTAGGCTATAATTTGAAGCATCCTTTTTTTAAAGATAAAAGGGTGAGACAGGCAATAAGCTATGGTATAAACAAAAAGGAGATTATAGACGGGATACTTCTCAGTCAGGGTGTTGAAGCAGTTGGCCCCTATAAGCCTGATATGTGGGCATATAACGGAAATGTAAAAAAATATCCCTATGACAGACAGAAGGCTAAAACACTTTTATTTGAAGCGGGTTTTAAGATGGGTCAGGATAACATTCTTTATAAAGGGGGCAGTCCCTTTGAATTTACCATACTCGTTAATCAGGGAAACGATGTAAGGATAAAATGTGCAGAATTAATCCAGAAAAGACTTTCAGAGATAGGTATAAAAGTGAAGATAAGGGTCATTGAATGGGCAAGCTTTATAAATGAATTCATAGACAAGAGAAATTTTGAAGCAGTCATACTCGGCTGGAGCATCCCCAATGACCCTGATATTTTTGATATATGGCATTCATCAAAACAGGGCAAAAAAGAACTCAACTTTATTTCCTTTGAAAATAAAGAAGTGGATGAGCTCCTCGTGAAGGCAAGGCATACGCTGGATATAGAGGAAAGAAAAAGATATTATTTCCGTGTTCAGGAGATCCTTGCAGAGGAACAGCCGTATACCTTTTTATTTGTGCCATATGCAAATGTGGCAATACATAGGAGATTTAAAGGTATTGAGCCAGCGCCGGCGGGCATTATGTATGACTTTATAAAATGGTATGTACCGGAAAAACAGATGAGGTATATTCAGTAATGCTGCGTTATCTTTTAAAAAGATTGATTCTCATGGTACCCATGCTTTTTGGCATTACCATTATTTCTTTTGTTGTGATCCATTTAACCCCTGGTGAACCAGGTGTTATTGAGACAGAGATGAACCCCAAAGTGACAAAGGAGGTACGTGAGAGGATCAGGGCATATTATGGCCTTGATAAACCCCTTCATATCCAGTATTACATATGGCTTAAAAGGATCGTAAAGCTCGATTTTGGCATTTCCTTTGCTTCGGACAGGAGGCCTGTCATAGAAAAAATAAAGGAAAGGATACCCGTTACTGTGTCCATTAATCTCATCTCAATGTTGTTCATATTTATTATTGGCATACCCATTGGAATATACTGTGCCAAACACAGCGATACAACTATGGATAAAGCACTCACTGCCTTTGTATTTGCAGGCTATGCAGCACCTACATTCTGGCTTGCCTTACTTTTAATGATGTTTTTTGGTGTATACTTGGAGTGGTTACCTATATCAGGACTGAAGTCCTTTAATTTTAATGAAATGTCATTTTTTGAGAAGATAATGGATGTAGCAGGCCATCTCATTTTACCTGTCTGTATATCTGCCTTTGGTGGTCTTGCAGGCATATCGAGATATATGAAAAGTAGCCTTCTTGAAGTATTGCGCCAGGAATACATAATTACTGCCTATGCAAAAGGTTTACCTGAAGATGTGGTATTGAAAAAACATGCCCTTAGAAATGCCCTGCTACCTGTTATTACAATAATAGGCCTTTCTGTGCCAGGGCTTATCGGTGGGAGTGTAATCTTCGAGAGTATCTTTTCCATCCCTGGCATGGGTCAGCTTTTCTACATGAGTGTTATGGCAAGGGACTATCCGACTATAATGGGCATACTTGTTATAGGAGCATTTTTAACCCTTCTCGGAAACCTACTCTCAGATATCCTTTATGCAGTGGCAGACCCGAGGATAAGGATAGGTTAGTGGTTTTGATGGAGGCAGTTGATGTCCACATACACGGTTTTTCAGGTTTAGATACAAAGGACTCAATCCCTGATAACATCCTTAAAATAGCAAAAAAGCTTTTTGAAAAAGGCATTAAAGGTTTCATACCTACCGTTTATCCCCGTTCAATCAGTCATATGAGAGAAGATATGGATTCCATAAAAAAGGCTATGATTATCCAGAAAAAACAAGGTATTCATGGTCAGGCAGAAATAATGGGTATTCATTTAGAAGGGCCTTTCCTCAATTCTGAAAGATGCGGAAGCCTGGATAAAAGAGCATTCCTTATACCAAAGGAAAAGAATTTTAAAAACTTAATCGAGGGGTTTGAAGATGTGATAAAGTTAATCACCATTGCCCCTGAACTGGATGGAGCTCTAAAGATTATAGAAAAAGCCGCTGAAATAGGAATCACAGTAAGTATGGGGCATTCTGATGCAACATTCGAAGATGCAGAGGCAGGTTTTAATGCCGGTGCAAGAGGTATTACCCACATATTCAATGCCATGCGGCCTATCCATCACAGGGAGCCTGGGATTGCGGGATTTGGTCTTTTAAACCCCCATGTTTATATAGAAGTAATAGCTGATCTTTACCATATAAACATAAAGATAATTGAAATGATATTTAAAATAAAGAATCCTGAGCGCATTATCATTGTATCCGATGCTGTTAAAGATACGGGCCTGATTTTGCCTGTAACTGATAGTAAAGGTAGACTCATTGGAGGCTCAACTACTGTGATTGAATCGGCAAAAAATTTATTCAATGCAGGCATAGACAGTGATTTAGTTATAAAATGCATCTCAAATAACCCCAGAAACTATATAGCCTGTTGAAAGATTGCATAAAATTTCAGATATTTTCCCTGGTCTTTTTGAGGGCTTTTTATGTGAGGCTACTTTATAGACCTTTTTATTTCATTGTATAGTTTTAAATAACTAATACCGGTTTGATCTGCAATTTTTTTAACATCTTCAAATTCGATATGGGTTTTCAAGCACTTTCCCTCTGTGTTATAACCGTATTTTACATGGACGATACCAAAGGGAGTTTCTTCTTTTTTAATTTCTCTTTTTAAGATCTCCCTCGAATCCCTTCTCATCCTTACTCCAAAGGTTGTTGTCTCTGAAAAGATAGTATTTTTAACCTTTTCGAGCTTATCATCTTTAACGAGTATTGATAGTCTTACCCCGAGTCTTCCTTTTTTCATATAAACGGGGAAAAATATGCATTCCAGTGCACCGGCATCCCTGATCCTTTCCATTGCTGCAGCTAAATATTCGAGATCCATATCGTCTATATCCGTCTCTATTATCCAGACATCGTCAAGACCCTCTTTATCTTCTGATGCACCTATGAATATTCTTAAAATATCAGGCCTGAGAGATTTATAAGTACCAACACCATATCCTATCCTTTCTACCTTCATGGCCGGGACAGGATGATATTTTTGTGCGTAATATCTGATAATTGTTGCACCTGTAGGTGTCGTTAATTCAAGGGGTTCATCGTAGAAAACGATCTTAAATGGACTTAGCATCTCAAGGGTAACAGGTGGTGGATTGGGTATGATGCCATGGGATGTTTTTATGGTTCCGTTGCCACAGGGCACAGGACCACAGAATACCTTTTCTGCATTGAAATAATTCATACCATGGGCAACGCCTATTAGATCAATGAGTGTATCTATATTCGATAACTCGTGAAAATGAAGCTCATCAGGCAAGACATTATGGATTTTAGATTCGGCATTTATCAATATATGAAGCATACCCAATGCATCTTTTTTTACCTTTTCATCCACATCTATCTCATGTATGATTCTTTCCATCTCTTCAATGGTAAGGTGGATATCTACATTTTTTATCTTTAAGTGGATACCTTCTGCAACACCCTGTGAAATTGATTCAGGTTCTATATCCGGTACAGGTAAAGGAATTTTTTTAATTGTTGTTAAGAAAGATTCAAAGGGATAACCAGCATGAATCAGGGCGGCAATCATCATATCACCGCTTATACCGAAAACCGGGTCTATAAACATTATTTTCATGGTCATAGCCTATTTATAAGGGTAGCAAAATATGCAGCACCAAAGCCATTGTCTATATTAAATACAGATACTGTGGAGCAAGCATTAAGCATGGCAAATAAGGCTGTTAGACCACCCAAGCTTGCACCATATCCAACACTGGTTGGCACTGCCAAAACAGGAGTCCCAACGAGCCCTGCTATAACAGAGGGCAGTGCACCTTCCATGCCTGCGACAGCTATTATTACCCTTGCACTTTTAATCTTTTCCATGTGGTTTAAAAGTCTGTGAATCCCTGCAACGCCCACATCATAAAGCCTTTCTGTTTTGTTGCCGAAAAAGGTAGATGTCACATATGCCTCTTCTGCAACTTTAATATCGCTTGTTCCAGCAGATACAACGAGGATTAAACCCTTTCCTGTGATGGTATTGTCTTCCTTTATATAGAAACAGCCTGCCCTTTCATTGAATATCCCCTTTTCGAACCTTTTACATAGGGCATTACCTATTTTTTTATTCAGCCGTGTAATTAGGACGTCTTGATGCTGTCTTCTTAATGCCTCTGTAATTTCGCTGAGTTCTTCCAGTGTCTTTCCTTTCCCGTACACAACCTCTTGTAAACCTTTTCTTAATGACCTGTGATGGTCTACTTTTGTATGGATTAAGTCCTCAAAGGGTATTTTGATTAGTCTTTTGTATGCCTTTTCAGGGGAAACGGATCCAGTTTTTATCTTTTCTAATAGATCTTTTATCCCTTTCTCCAGCATGACCTATTTAAATATACTCCACCAAAAAGGCATTTTTTACTATTTTTATGCTATCTTTTGTTATGCCTACAACGTCAAATCTTGCCTTTTTGTTATTCAGTTTATGGGATTTTAGATAATACTGGGCAGATTTTATAATATGCCTTTTCTTTGAATTGTTTATGGCATGGAGGGGATCACCGAATGTTTCTGTATTCCTTTTTTTGACCTCGATAAAGACGATATAGCCCCCTTCCTCTGCTACTATGTCAATTTCTCCAAAAGGGTTTCTGTAATTTCTTTCGATGATTTTATAACCCTTTGCCTGTAGAATGCCTGTGGCCCTATCCTCTCCTTCTTTTCCTTGTTCTCTTTTAGTAGTGGTCAATGTATTCTTTTACCCCCCTAAAGGTTTTTCTGTGGATAGGTGTTATACCAAATCTTTTGATAGCCTGCCTGTGCTGGCTTGTGGGATATCCTTTATTTTCTCTAAAATTGTAATCAGGATATATTTCGTGATAGCCCTCCATAATCCTGTCCCTTGTAACCTTTGCAATTATAGAGGCACTGGCAATAAAAAAACATTTTCTGTCACCCTTTATAATGGGTTTAGCCTGATAAAGGCCTCTTATACTTTTATTTCCGTCGAGGAGTATCAAATCAGGTTGGACTCCGGCATCTTTTAATGCCCTCTCCATAGAAAGGAGGCTTGCCTTAAGGATATTTATTTCTTCTATTTCTTTATTATCTGCAATGCCTATCCCGATAGCGTATGCATTTTTTTTAATCCATTGAAAAAGCTCTTCCCTTGTGCTTTTATCCAGTAATTTTGAGTCATTAATCCCGCAAACATTTTCTGGAACATGGTCCCATACCACACAGGATGAGACTACAGGCCCTGCAAGGGGACCCCGTCCTGCCTCATCTATGCCTGCAATAAGACCTTTTAGGTGGCAACCCATCAGTCTCTTTTCTCTTTTAGTTTTGCTGCTTTTCCTTTTAGTTCCCTTAAATAGTATAGCTTGGACCTTCTAATCTTGCTTTTCCCAACGATCTCTATCTTTTCTATAAGGGGTGAATGTATGGGAAAAGTCTTTTCAATACCCACACCGTAAGAAATCTTTCTGACAGTAAAGGTTGCCCTTGTGTTTCCTCCCCTTTTTCTTATCACAACCCCTTCAAACATCTGAACACGCTCTTTATCACCTTCAAATATCTTTGTATAAACCCTTACATTATTGCCCACATTCACTTCGGGAAGGTCAAGCCTCATGTGTTCTTTTTCTATCAGGTCAATTACTTCGTTCATCTTTGCCTCCTCTTATTCCAAAAATTCTATCGAGTATTATACCAATTGCAACCCTCAGGGAGAGGTGATTATAATCAGAAATTCCCTTTATAGGTTCCAGCATTTTGTCGCATATTTCAATGGTTTCATCCGTTAAACCCCAGCCTGTTCCAAAAAGCAAAAGGGTATTTATATCGTCGTTATAGATAATGGATCTCAGCTCATCGTATCCTAAAGTTTTATTAGGTTTAACCCTTGATGATGTCCCTATTAACATTGTATTTTTATCTTTTTTTATCTCTTTAATCAATCCTTCAAGGCTTTCCTTCATAACAATTTTACTCAATGCAGAGGACCTTAAAGGGTTGTAGTCTGCACCGTATCCATATCTCCAATGTTCTATAAGCCTTTCCATAATCATCCTCTGTTTTGAAAGAGGAGTTACAATATAGCATATTTTAATTCCAAAAGTCATGCAACTTCTTGCAATATCATGGAGCTCCAGGTTGTTAATACTTGTGGCCACAATTTCCCTGTTTTTATTATAAACAGGGTAATGGATTACGGCAATGCTTAAGTTATTCAGTTAACTCCTCCATAATCTCTTTTATAAAGGCCTGATCTTCACCTGTGGGTTTAAAATTTTCCATAAGATCAGGTCTTCTCATTATGGTCTTTTTTATTGATTCTTTTCTCCTCCATTTCCTTATCTCCTCATGATTTCCGGAAAGCAAAACCTTTGGTACCGCCATGTCCATAAAGACCTCTGGTCTTGTATATTGTGGGTATTCGAGAAGGGGCTCCTCCAGGCTTTCATCTGTGATTGAATCTTTATTACCTAAAACACCGGGGATATACCTTGAGATGGTATCTATCAAAACGAGGGCAGGTATTTCACCGCCAGACAGGACATAGTCACCGATAGATATCTCTTCATCCACAAGATTTGTAATCCTCTCATCAATGCCTTCATATCTTCCACAGATAAGACATATATGTGTTTTCTTAGAAAGTATTCTGGCATCTTTCTGACTAAAAACCCTGCCTTGAGGCGTAAGGAGTATATAATGGGGTTTACCGAACTCTTTTTCAATATAGAGCATTGCATTATAAATAGGTTCGATCTTCATTATCATGCCAGGACCACCACCATAGGGGGTATCATCGCATGTTTTATGGGTATCTGTGGCAAAATCCCTTATATTTACTATATTAAAGGATATAAGTTTTTTTTCCTGAGCCTTTTTAAGGATACTTTCTTTGATAGGTGAATCGAATATACCTGGAAAAAGGGTAAGGACAGTAAAGATCATGCAAGGAAATCTTCTCCTTCTACCTTTATTTCAGATGAATCCAAATCTATGGATTTTATGTATATATCTATCATTGGTATGAGTATCTCTTTTTTCCCTTTTATTACTAGTATGTCATTTGCCTTAGTGTGAATAATGTCTTCAACCTTACCGAGGATATCCCCTTTTTTGTCTATTACATTTAATCCTATTAGTTGAAAGTCATAATACTCATCGGCATTAAGGGAAGGAAGGTCTTCTTCCTTCACAAACAATTCTTTATCTGTGAAGGAAGTTACCTTCTCGATGGTATCGTGGTCCTGAAATTTTATGTAGTAAAAACCCTTCTGCCTTCTAATACGTTCCGGCTTAATCTCTACCCATTCTTCTTGCTGTTTTATCAGGAAGGTTTTGTAATTCCATAACCCTTCTGAAATCTCATTATAATATAAAAACTTTACCTCTCCCCTTAATCCATGGGTAGAGACAATCCTTCCGATGGAAACGTATTTCATTATTCGATGATTTCAAGGACCGCCCTTTTCTTTGCCTTTGTGGATGCTGCACTTAATATTGTCCTCATGGCACGGGCAGTTCTACCCTGTTTGCCAATGACTTTGCCAAGATCATCCTTGGCCACATTTAATTCAATAACAGATGTTTTTTCTCCTTCGATCTCTGTAACCTTCACCTGGTCGGGATTGTCAACCAAAGCCTTTGCAATAAACTCGATTAAGTCTCTTAACATATTCTACCTCCGAAATTTATAATGTTAGTTCGTTTAAAATCCCTTGTTTTTTAAAGATGTTTTCTACCGTTTTTGTCGGTTTTGCACCTTTTTTGTACCATTGTTTAATTTTTTCCTTATCAAGGGTGATTATTGCTGGTTCCCTTAATGGGTCATATGTTCCAACCTTTTCAATAAACCTACCGTTTCTTGGATAGATACTTTCTGCAACAACAATCCTGTAATAAGGTTTCTTTTTTGTGCCATAACGGGCAAGTCTAAATCTAACAGCCAATCCTTTCACCTCCTATCTAAATAATAGTTGTTTTGGTAACCCTTTCATGCCACCTTTTGAAAATTTTTTAATCATCTTTTTTGCTTCTGCATATTTTCTTAAAAGTTCATTTACATCCTGGACCTTTGTTCCACTACCTTTTGAAATTCTTAGCCTTCTGCTTCCATCTATAATATGTGGATACAACCTTTCTTTTTTTGTCATGGAGTTTATAATTGCCTCCATCTTTTTTATATCCTTCTCTGCCTCTGCAAAGTTTATCGCACCTTTTAATTTATTTAATCCTGGAAACATGCTGATTATGGATTCCAGTGAACCCAGTTTTTTCATCTGCTTTATTTGTTCTCTAAAATCTTCGAGGGTAAATTCATCTTTTCTTATCTTTTTTTCAAGTTCTAAAGCCTTTTTTTCGTCGAATACCTCCTGGGCTTTTTCTACAAGGGACAATACATCGCCCATACCCAGAATGCGTGATGCCATCCTTTCAGGGTGGAAAGGCTCTATGGCATCTAATTTTTCACCTATACCTACAAGTTTTATGGGCCTACCTGTTACTGCCCTAATAGATAAGGCAGCACCACCTCTTGTATCACCATCGAGCTTTGTGAGTATTATCCCGTCTATGCCGAGCCTTTCATGGAATGTCCTTGCAATACTTACTGCATCCTGACCCGTCATGGCATCTATAACGAGTAACGTCTCCTTTGGATTAAGGATTTTTTTCTGATTTACAAGCTCCTCAATCATCTCTTCGTTAATATGGAGTCTTCCCGCTGTATCTACTATTATGGTATCAAAACCATTCTTCGCAGCAAATGCCTTTGCCTCTAAACATATGGTGACAGGGTCTTTCATGGTATCTACTGAAAAGGTAGGTATATTTATCTGACTGCCTATCTTTTTTAACTGGTCTATGGCTGCAGGCCTATATACATCCGATGGGACAAGAAGGGGTTTTCTACCTTTTTTTCTTAAAAAAAGTGCAAGTTTACCTGCTGTTGTTGTCTTTCCTGAACCCTGAAGACCTGCAAGGAGGATGGAGACAGGGGAAGAACCAGATATATTTAACGGCACATTTGTCTTCCCTAAAAGTTCGCATAGTTCATCATAGACTATTTTAACAAACTGCTGACCAGGGGTTATACTGGTTAAGACCTCTTTCCCCAAGGCCTTTTCTTTTATTTTTTCGAGTAAATCTTTTGCTACCTTATAGTTTACGTCTGCTTCAAGGAGGGCTACACGGACTTCCCTCAAGGAATCCTTTATATTATCTTCTGTTAACTTACCGTAACCTCTTAGTTTTTTAAATGTTTCTTCTAATCTTTCCTGTAATCTTTCAAACATATCATATTATGATAATGGAAAAAACAAATATAGTCAATGATAATCAATTTAATTGTGGTTACTACTTTTAAGGACCATTGGGAAATGTATGATATGGCACGAACACCTTCCCGCAGGGATTACCGTAATGGATACTGGAAGAGATATATCCTCTTAAAAGACGGCAGATTAGAATTAAGGAT